>Ga0257161_1000332_pt1 | contig 12510 bp, 12 predicted proteins | sample NR01A_FD_185954 | JGI IMG/M metagenome (GOLD analysis project Ga0257161, IMG submission 185954) | Soil microbial communities from H.J. Andrews Experimental Forest, Oregon, United States - NR-01-A | ecosystem: Environmental > Terrestrial > Soil > Temperate forest > Bulk soil | place: USA: Oregon... | reverse complement strand
AAATCGCGCTGTTGCTCCGGCTGGTCCCGCATCAGAACGCTATCGGCGCGGGCCCGAAGGCGCCGGGCGAGCGCCGTAAGCTCGCCCGGGCCCATTTGAGGCGCACGTGGGGTGTTGGTAGACTCGTGGGTATCCATGGTGAACAGTGCTCCTGTTCGCTGTGGCTAGGCTCGGCGTCGGGGCTGGAACCCCGGCGTCGGGCCGCTCCGGGTCATCCCGGAACTTCTGGAACTCCTTTTTTGGCGCGCGTCTTCGTGCCCTGGGGTGGCAGTGCAATGACTTCCGCCATTGTTTCCAGCAGCGTCGGGCGTGCCAGGTCGTCGGCGTGGTCAGCGATGTGCTCAGAATAGTTCTGCTCGATCATCTGAACGCTGGTGTCGTGCAGGGACGCCACCACGCGAATTGGTACCCCGGCAAGCAATTGGCGCACGATGCTGGTGTGGCGGAGCGCGTACATCGTCACCTTGGCATCGGTCGAGAGCTTCACGCCGCCAATGGCCTCATCGAAGTAGCGCTGGAGGTTAGTCATTTCCCAGCTTTCGCCATCGGGGCGCCGAAGCAATTGCCCGGTACGGCCGGTTAAGCGATCAGCCAGGGCGGCCGGGATAGGCACCGGGCGCCGCGCGATAGCCTTAGCGCCGCGACCCTTGCGGGATACCGGCATCATGATCCGCGGCTGCACCTTGCCGGCGCTCTTGAACTGTGCCTGGACATCTTCACCCTGGATCTTGAGCAGTTGAGACGTCCGGGCGCCGGTGACGGCTGCGAGCTCGACCAGCAGGCCGAACTCGTTGCTGCGGCGGTAGGCGGCGCCAACGATCGCGCGCACGTCCGATTCGGTCAGAATTGTGTTGCGGGCCTTGCCGGCGCCGCCGATCGCCTGGAGGCCGTACCGCCAGGCATCCCGGTTGGGGAGGTGCCCATCTTCTGAGGCCAGGTTGAGGGCCGCGCGCACCGCGGTGATCGTGCGGTTGACGCTCGCCGGCGCCATCTTGCCGACCAGGCTATCGCGCCAGACCTTGAGCTCCTCCCTGGTGAGGGACGCCACGGCTGTGCGCAGAAGCTTGTCGGTGAGGTGCAAGCGGGCCCGTGAGACATTCCTCATGTCGCCGCCGCGGCTCGCCAGATCGTCCTGGTAGCGGTCCAGGGCAGCCGCGACGGTGCCGCTGGCACCGGGCTTGCCGCCCCGGGCGAGCTCCTTGGCGCGGGCATGGGCATCGCCGTACTTGATGATGACCGTGCCGTCCGCATCGTCGTAGTCGTCGGCCTTGCCGAAGGCCTTCGTCCAGTCGCCGTCCCGGGTGACCCGCACCAACCACGTGCCGTTGTCCTTGGTGCGCCGGTAGCCCAGCAGGACGCCGTACACGACGGTTTCGAAATAGGGCTTCTTGCGGATGGGCTGTTCCAGCCGCCACGACCGGCTTTTGAGGTTTGATCTCCGCGTCTGCACCATGCCGCCGTCCCCTGTAGCGCGGGGTCCCGAAGGGTCCCAAGGGTTCCTGGTCGCCGTTGGGAGGGTCAGCCTGTGGCCCTCCCGGCTGCAACCGCTTAGGCCGCCGGCAGGAGGCCCAGGTCCGCCTCGGTCCCGAACTTCTCGCCGGTGATCTTCTCCAGCTTTCTCAGCAACTCGTTGCCGGTGAAAAGCCCGGCGGCCGTCTGCTCGACCGCCTCCAGGATCATGGTCTTTTGGTCTTCGTCCATGGCGTCTTCCTACCTGTGGGTCCCGGAGGGTCCCGGAACCCTGCATGGACACATATGGACAACAATGCGCAGTTTAGCAAGCCAAATCGGCATAACTCTGCACATTGTTGGACACGTATGGACATTGTCTGTGCCCTACGAGGGCGCCGACTTCAACGGCATCTTCGCCGGTCTCAATGACGGCAGCTATGACTGCATCGCGTCGGGCACCACCATCACGCCTGGACGGCGCAAGATCGCCGATTTCTGCGCCCCCTATGCGGTCTCGGGGCAGTCGCTCGTTGTCGACGCCGGGCGCCATCCGAACGTGCATGGGATCGCCGGCCTCAAAGGCCTGGTGATCGGTGTGCAGCAAGGCAATACCAGCCAGCCAGTCGCCGATAAACTGCTCGCCGAGCATCGCGCCGCGCAGGTACGGGTCTATGCCTATGACGAAATCGAGAAGGCACTCGATGATCTGACAAGCGGCGGCTGCGACGCTTTCATGAAACTCGCACCGGTCACGGCATGGTTTGTGCGCGACCGGCCGAACCTCAAGGTCGTCGAGACCGCCATCACGGTGGAGCGCCTCGGCATCTGCGTGCGCAATGGAAACACCGCGCTGCGCAACGCGATCAACAAGGCGCAGGCCACGCTGGCGGCCGACGGCACGCTGGCAGGGCTGATCAAACAGTGGCTCGGGGCCGGCGCGACGCTGCCGGCGTGAACGTCAAGCCGCTCCAGCGGATATTGCGGGCAAGGGGTGTATCAGGCGACAGCGGAGGAAGGGGCGATCCGCTTGAAATAGATGATCGTGCCGCAAAGCCCGCCGAATGGCATCAGCGCGTAATCGGGAATGATGCCGGCCTTGATGAAGCCCATATTCTCGTAGAACGGTCCAGCGCCCTCCCCGGTGGCGGTGTCGACGGTGAGCAAGGTGCGAAGCGGCGAGCAATGCATTTCGATTTCTGGCGGCGGAGGCAGAGGTTAGTCGCCAATTTCTGCCGCTTTGCTTCGCCAACGGGATGTATCGTTCAAAGGTTTGCGAGGGCTTACAGCAAAGGAATGCGTGTGAGCGATCCGCTGAAATCCAGTGATCGGCCCGGTCTTGGGCGCACGTCAGTTTGTCATAAGCCGCCTGACAATGATCTGTTGAGCGAGGTGCTGCGCGACTTGCGTCTCGCCCATGCGAGCTATGGCCGCAGCGAGCTGACGGCGCCATGGGGCATCGCCGTGCCGTTCAGGGAGGGGGTGCGCTTTCAGGCGGCGCTCGAGGGTCATTGCTGGATACAAGCCCGGAGATTGCCGCCGCTCCTGCTCGAAAAGGGCGATGTGCTTCTCCTTCCCCATGGAACAGAGCACACCATGTCCGACCTGCCCAAGCGGCGACCATTGCCGCTCGCCGATGTCAAACCCGCGTTGATCGGCAACGGAACCTACGAGTTGAAGTCCGGCGGCGGCGGCGCGCGATCGTTGATCGTATGCTGCACGATCGGCTTTGAGGGTCCCACCGCAAATCCGTTGCTGGAACTGCTGCCTCCCGTGATGCACGTCCGCCATGCCGAGCATGGCGATACCGACCTTTCAAGCCTCCTTGCGATGATGGCGCGCGAGGTTGAGGGGCGAAGGATCGGCTCCGCAACGGTGATGGCGCGCCTTGCCGATATTGTCATGACGCAGGTGATCAGAACCTGGGTCGAGACGCGTCCCGACGAACTGACCGGCTGGCTGGCGGCCGTCCGGGATCCACAGATCGGTTCCGCACTGGCAAGAATCCATCGCTCCCCCGGGGAAGACTGGACGGTCGACCGCCTGGCCACCCTGGCCGGCCTGTCTCGCTCGAGATTCTCACATCGATTCAAGAGCCTGTTGTCAGTATCGCCGGCACGCTACCTCCTGCAATGGAGGCTTCGGCTGGCGGCATCCTGGCTGCGAAACGGATATATGCCGCTGTCCCAGGTCGCATCGGAGCTGGGATATGAGTCCGATGCGTCATTCGGCCGGGCATTCAAGCGCTTCACGGGAGTCTCGCCGGGAGCAGTCCGAGAACCGGGCCGCGGATGAGCGTAATCGTGTTCTGAGCGCTTCCGGGAGGCACTGGCGAACATACCGCGGCGGATATGTTCCTCGTTGGCGTCTGCGCGCGCTGTTCAAATTGCGACAGACGGTCAAATATTCAGGCGTTTCCGCCATACCAACCTCGCATCGGCATCTGCAAAATACAGGAACGGCGCTGACCTTTTCGATTTCGTCGACGAAGCGCAACGTCTCATCAACCCGCGCAGGAACAAGGAGGCCGGAGATGCTGAAGAACAAAGTTGCAGTGATCTACGGAGCCGGAGGGGGCATCGGCGGTGCTGTCGCACGCGCCTTTGCGCATGAAGGGGCCAAGCTTTTTCTCACGGGACGCCACCGGGCACCCGTCGAAGTTGTCGCCAAGAAAATCGTTTCCGCCGGAGGATCCGCCGAGGCGGCGGAGGTCGACGCGCTCGACGAGCAGGCCATCGACAGGCATCTGCAGTCCGTGATCGATAAGGCGGGCCGCGTCGATATCTCGTTCAACGCGGTTGGCATCCCGGGTGCGAAGTTTCTGGGTGTTCCTCTGCTCGAGCTGGATGTCGAGCAGTTCTCCTTGCCGATCACGACCTACGCTACGTCGTACTTCCTGATCGCACGCATGGCGGCCCGGCGCATGGTCGCGAATAGATCGGGGGTGATCTTGACCGCCACCACGCAGCACTCGCGGATGGGTATCCCATTGTCGGGAGGCTACGGCCCGGCGATGGCCGCCGAGGAAGCGCTCACCCGGGTGCTATCCGCCGAGCTCGCGCCCCTGGGTATTCGCGTGGTCGGTCTGCGACCACAGGCTATACCGGAGACAAGCACGCTCAAGGAAGCCTTCGAGGCTCGCGCCAAGGTATCGGGAATGACCTGGGAGCAGTTCCAGGAGATTCTCGCAAGCAAGACCCACGCGCGACGGCTTATGACGCTCGAGGAGATGGCGAACATGGCGGTCTTCATGGCTTCGGATAAGGCAAGCGGGATGACTGGAACAATCGTCAACCTGACCATGGGGAGCTTGGACGACTAACCCCGATGTACGGCCGAAACCGGCCCTTTGCGGATCTCGAAGCGTAGGTTTAGGGAACGCGGGCGGCCGGGATGGCAGTGGTGCTTATTGGGGCGGGAGAGGAGAAGCATGGCGTTCGCGATCAAAGCCGAGGTTGGCGATCCGCGGGCGAAGACGTTCGCGTTCACCGCACAAAAGACGATGTATGGCGGCAAGCATATCGCCGAAGGCGACACGGTTTTCGTGTTCGCGAGCGAGAACGAGGGCGGGCAAGGCCTCATCGCGCGCGGCGTTGTCACTTCCGCCGAAGCGATCGCGAAGAAGCGCGGCATCGCCCGGCAAACGCCGCGTGTGAGCCTCTCCATCAGACGCACCGCGCTCGCGAAGCGGCCGTTGGGGCGGCGCGAGCTCAAACATCTGACCGACTGGAATGACGGCCAGCCCGGGACTGAGCTCAATTTCAAATTCTATCGCCAGGCAACGAAGAAAGATCGTCGGCATCTCGGATGAAGCGGCGGCGTTCCTCAGCGTATTCTTCTAGCGCAACCAGCGGCTTGCGCTTTAGCAACCTGGGTGCTGCTCTGCGCGTGCCCCTCACAATGGGTGCCGGGGAGCGGCGGTCTCCGGCCAATCGCTCGTAGTCGACGTCAGGCGCCATCCGAACGTGCATGGGATCGCCGACCCTCAAAGGCCTGGTGATCGGCGTGCAGCAAGGCAATACCAGCCAGCCGGTCGCCGATAAACTGGTTGGGAAGCCTGGACGACTGACACGAGAGAATCGTGTCCGCAGGCGACTTTCGCGGCCGTTCAGAAGGATCAGACGCAATTCAATTCGGCAATGCATGAGGGCATTGGTCATTTTTGCCGCTCCCGGCGTGGCTTTTCATCCGCGTGATCGTCTTCATCCTCCCGCGGTGATGTAGGCTGCGCCTGTGCGAAGCAGTACTGCGATCACAATATCCAGGTCGTCGAGGACTCCTGCAAACCAAGTTACGCCTCATGCATCCAAGGTGCATACGAGATGCCGACGATCGCTCCTTCAATCGTAGGAGCCGGGCGACGGTCTGACCCCAGGGCTCGGTGCGCGCGCCATGGAGCATTGCATACCCTTTTTCCTGAAGCTCCTCCGCAGCGGCAGCGACGCTGTCCAAGTCTCCGACTTCGAACTCGATACAGGCTTGCGGTATCGGCCGATCCGCCGGCCACTCGCGGGTGCCGAAGCATGCTTCGGCAGCCTGCGAGAGCGGCCACACACCAAAGTGCTTGCTGCCGCCAATGCTCTCGCTGAAATAGTAGTCATCGCCCTCGTGGCGCTTGAGTGGCAACCCCAGCGCATCGATGAAGAGTTTGCGGCTCTCGGCTGGATCAGGCGCGACGATGGCCATGCTCGAGATGAACAAAACCTTCATATAACACTCCATTCTGGCGGCGTTGTAGGAACGCGAATAATCCGGCAATGCAGCGCCATCTGCGTGTAGTCATTTCGCCCCCACGGAAGGATATTCGGTTACGTAGGGCGTCTTGTTGAACAGGAAGATGGTGCACGGCACGTCCGAGACGCAGGCATCCTCATGCAGTTGTGTCTTCACCTGCGTCCAGTGTGCGCCGCTTTCCAGCCGGATTCCTCTGCCCTCGCCCGTGGATGGCACCCAATGTTCCCAAACGCCTTGCACGACGACCGCCCAATAGTCGGCTGTATGCGAGTGAAGACCGGATCGGAAGCCCGGTGGGGTGCGCAGCAGCGTACCCGCTTCCCCCCTGGCGCGATCACCCCAAAGCGCTCCAAGCTCGACCGGCGCGCCGGATTCTCCGACCCACGGTATGCTGTCGGCCGGCAGATAGCGATTGCCTGGGGTCGCGCGATCCTGAGCGAGCGCCATCGACGATGCCGTCATCGCCGTGATTAAGCAGCAGATACTCCTTTTCATCCTTGCTTCTCCTTCGGTTCGCACCCGGCTGCGGCTGCGCATGGGCTGGTCGACCGGCCCAGCAATGTCAGGCCGCGCTCCAAGAGTCGCCGCGAGGCGTGCCACAGCAAGGCCGATACCCGAACTTCTACCTGGAACTACGATATGTCCGCCGGCCAGATCGATCATCCCAGTGTCTCCGCAAGGAGCTTGTTGTGGCATCCCCTGCGCTCGACTGAGCGCCATAACGGGCGCTCTCCAGATGCTTCTCCGCGTCGGAAGGGATCGGTTCCAGCTGCACATGCTTATCCATCGGCTGAGAGCTCGCCATGGCAGAAACGCTTGAATATTTGACCGTTTGTCGCGCACCCCGTTTGCGCACCCAATTCGAACGGGCGCACGCGCGCGAGAAGGCACTCGATGATCTGACGAGCGGCGGCGCTTTCATGAAACTCGCGCCGGTCACGGCATGGTTCGTGCGCGACCGGCCGAAGCTCAAGGTCGTCGAGACCGCCATCACGGTGGAGCGCCTCGGCATCTGCGTGCGCAATGGAAACACCGCGCTGCGCAACGCGATCAACAAGGCGCAGGCCACGCTGGCGGCGGACGGCACGCTGGCAGGGCTGATCAAACAGTGGCTCGGGGCCGGCGCGACGCTGCCGGCGTGAACGTCAAGCCACTCCACGTGGTTCGGCGCGACCATCGTATCGTGGATATCTTGGCTTCGCCCTCCTCCCGCTAAGCGTACCGCCGCTCAACCCCCCGCCGGGATGTCCCGCAGGACGATCTCGGCCATCTCAAGATCGTCGCCTTCGCCTCGCTTGGTGAGGCCTCTGCCGACGCCTTCGCGGTCTTTTGTTCCGCGGTTCTGGCTCATTTTCCACTTGCCTTTGAGCCGCGTGATGACGAAGCGACAACCGACGATGCCGCGCACCATGGCGTCGACGAAGGCATCGGGCGCATCTGAGAGCGCCCATGGCCTGGCTTCACCTTCCTCCTGCTGGGCCGTGAGCGCGGCGACGTGGCGGCGCAGCCAGAGGGCGTCCTCGATCATCTCGGCACGACCATAGGCGTGCACGATCGCATAGTTCCAGGTCGGCACGACCTTGCCGTGGTCAATTTTCGAAGGATACCAGTTGGGCGTGATGTAGCCGTCTGGCCCTTGGAATATCATGAGAGCCTCGCTGCTGTGGGCAAGGTCCTTCCAGTGCGGGTTGGCGCGGGCGAAGTGGCATTCGATGACCCCATAGGGATCATCGCTCTTCAGCACGGTCGGCAGATGCGTCGCAAAGAGGCCCGCCGGTCCTGCTGATATGAACGCCGCGAAGGGCCGCGCACGCATCAGCGCATGCATTGAGGGCAGATCGTCGATGCGGAAATGATCGGGCCGGTACATGGAGATCACGTGGCTCAGGTTCGGGTTCTATTCTCGCCTTGGCGCGCCGCCGGCTTAGCGGACCCCGGCGAGTTCCTTTTTGCTGGCGCGGGCGAGTACATCGCGCGCGGCGTTGACGCCGGCCCCATCCTCGAACGCGTAGCCCATCTGCCGGATGACGGTTTCGAAGGCCCGGAGCGCGTCGAGCATATCCGCCTCGGAGAAGGCACCCATCGTGCCCCAACGCCACATCTTCCCGGCCATCTTGCCTTGTCCGCCGGAGATGACGACGCCGTGCTCGTTGAGCAATTTCGTCAAAACTGTCGCGTTGTCGAGGCCGGGGGGCGTCACAATGCCCGTGACGGTGACCGAATGCACGCCATCGCGCGAGAAGACCTCCATCCCGAGCGCCTTGACGGCTTTATGAAGCGCGTGGGTGTAGCGCGCGTGACGGGCCCAGACGTTGCGGCCGCCTTCCCTTTCGTACAGATCGATTGCGACGTCGAGTGCAAAGGCGACCGAGACCGGGGGCGTCCACGGCGGCTCGCCCTTGTCGAAGAACTCCTTGTGCTTGCGCAAATCGAAGTAGAAGCGCGGCGCCGTGTTCGCTTTGATCTTCTCCCATGCGCGCGCACTCACCGCGACTATCGCCAGTCCCGGCGGGCACGCCAGCGCCTTTTGCGACGCGGCGCAGACGATATCGAGCTTCCACTCGTCCATCTTGAATTCGCTCGCGCCCAAGCCGCTCACCGAGTCGACCACAACATAGGCGGGATGATCCCCGATCGCGCGCGACATTGCGCCGAGATCGATTTGCACGCCGGTGGACGTCTCGTTGTGAGTCAACAGGATGCCGGCGATCTTCTTTTCGCGGTCGGCCCGCAGCCGCGCCGCCAGTGCTTCGGGGTCGACACCGGCGCCCCAGGGCGTCTCGAGCATCTCGACGGCGCAACCCCACATCTGCGCGATCATGGCGATCCGCTCGCCGAAGACGCCGGTCGGGCACGCCAGCAGCGTGTCACCCGGGCCGAACATGTTGGTCACCGCCGCCTCGAGGCCGCCCGTTCCCGACGCCCCCATCAACAGCACATCGCCTGTCGTCGCAAAGATCGGCTTCATGCGATCCGCGATACGGTGCAGCAGGCGGGCGTACGCGGGGCCGCGATGATTGATCAGCGGCTTCGCCATCGCGGCCAGTACGGGTTCGGAGACGATGACCGGCCCGGGGATGAACAGCAGACTCTTCGGCATAGGCTAAAGACTTCCAGCAGAAGGGCGCATGCAACGGCCCTTATCATTCATGCAACCCTAATTCATGTGTGGACTGATCACCACAGCGGATTTCGATCGTTTCGCGTCACGATCAGCGCAGACGAGCGCCCTGGTCACGTAAGGAGCGCGCGCGCTCCTTGCCAGATGTGCTGCATCACCTCGCTGGCAGGTTCAGCTCTCGCAAGCCGACCAGCTTGGCCGGACCAGGCCTGCATGCGCTGCACATCACCGATCTTCTGGGCTTGCCCCCGCATTGCGGCGGTTAATCCGCGTTGGACAGGATATGGAGCGGGCGCAGGCGCATCGGGAGCGGCGGCCGCGCGGACATAATCGGTCGCAAGACTGCGTCCAGCACGTCCGCTAAACACCCTGCTGACAACTGTGTCTTCCGGTGCGGCCGCCGCCAGCGCGTTTGCCCAGGCGGGATGGATCTGCGCCTCAGGACATCGCAGGAACGCGGTTCCCATCTGGACGGCGCTCGCACCTAGGATGAATGCGGCAGCGACACCCCGTGCGTCTGCAATTCCGCCGGTCGCAACGACCGGCAGCCGAACAGCGTCCACGACTGCGGGCAGCAATGCAAACAGGCCAACCTGCTGCCGTTCTGCCTCCCTTGCATCGAATGAGCCGCGGTGGCCGCCGGCCTCCATTCCCTGGGCCACGATGACGTCTGCGCCCGCCGCCTCGGCAGCACGAGCTTCGCGTACTGTCGAGATATTTGCAAACCAGGTTATCCCACACGCTTTAATGCGCGCGACAAATTCGGCCGGATAAAGCCCCATCACCGACGATACGATTGGCGGCGAGGCTGTAAGCAGGGCTTCGCACTGCGCCGGGAAATCGAGAGGGGTCGCGTCGCCGGCCTCGGCCGCTACAGACGGACCCCAGCCCGCCAGGAATTCGCGTACCCGGGTTTCGTGACCTCGATCCCGTTTGGGCGGGGGATCAGGTATCCACAAATTGAGCTGAAACGAACCGTTGCTGTTGCTACGGACCTCCTGCGCCCAGGCGAGGATGTCGTTGGGCTGCATCAAGAGGGCGCCGCAGGAGCCGAGGCCCCCGGCGTTGGCGACGGCAATCGAAAGCGAAGGGGCCGGTACCCCCGCCATGGGCGCGAGCAAGATCGGCATCCTCAGCCCAAATCGGTTACAAAAATCTTGGGCACGGTCGAGTGTGGCGCTCATGATGCATTTCCCCCGGCACGCTGGCTGTTCGAGAGAGAATTTCGGAATACGCGAGGGCGGATTGTAAGATTCAACAGTGATTCGGTGTCGCTTGCTTGCATGCCCTCTTGATGTCAATGCGCTGTCATGCGTGGCGGTAGAAGCTGTCATGCGTGGCGATCGAAATCGACCGCGACTGTGTTGCCGCCGCTCACCAGGACGCCGACGCGTTCGCCGGACCGCTGCTGGTAGCGGCCTGACAGCAGCGCCGAAAACGCCGCGGCGCCACCCGGCTCGGCAACGATGCGCACCACCTCCCAGAGCGCGCGTTGCGCCTGAGCGATTGCATCATCGGTGACGAGCACCACGCGATCGACGAACTGTTGGGCGATCGGGAAGACGAGTTCGCCGACCCGCCGCGGCGCCAGCGAATCCGCCGCGATGCCGCCGGCCTTGGCATCGACGGGCCGACCGGCTGCGAACGCGCAATGCAATGTCGGCGCCGCCTCGGGCTCGACCGCCACGATGCGAACTTTTCCACAGAACCATGCTGCGATGCCGCCGATCAGCCCGCCCCCGCCGACCGCCACCAGGAGCGTGTCAAGATCGGGGACCTGATCGCTCAACTCCATTCCGATCGTTCCCTGGCCGAGCAGCGTCTCCGTCTGGTCGAAAGCATGCACGGCCATCGCGCCACTTTGTATCCGCCAGGCTTCACTGGCGATCAGCGCGTCGGCGTACCGTTCGCCGCCGACCACCAAATCGGCGCCGTATTTGCGGATGCGTGCAATCTTCGCCGGCGAGGAAACCTCCGGCACGAATATCTTGGCTCTGACCTTGAGCTTGTGGGCCGCATAGGCCACCGCAGCGCCATGGTTGCCGCCCGATGCCGCGACCACGCCGGCGGCAGGCACATCGCGCATCAGCAGATTGGCGAAGGCGCCGCGTGCCTTGAATGAACCGGAGTGCTGCGCAAGCTCGAGCTTGAGATGAATTTTTCCCGACCCGAGACCGAAGTCTGCGCCGGCGACCTCGACCACGGGCGTGTGCCGGATATAGGGCCGAATACGGCGCTCGGCTTCGACGATGGTCTGTGGGTTGACATTGCCTGGCATCGCTGTCGCCCTTCTCGCATTAAACAGTGACGAGACCCGGTTCTTCCTACCACCGGCGCCGACGGTCTGCGGGTAACGAGTTAAGGGCGTCGCCGAAGCGGCCGGTTGCAATCTGCACCCAATCCGCTGGACAGTTGCCTCGGGCCTGATGATAATGAGGCCACTTGGCCGATGTGCTCCTTCCCAGGTGTCGAGCTTCCCCCTCCCTACCCTCCCCCGCAAGCGGGGGAGGGTAGGGAGGGGGGCTGTGGGCAGCAGGAGGTGCGAGATGCGGATCCGGCTTCTGAAGTCGATTGGAGCATCCGCTCGCCTTTACGCAGGGACGAGGTCTGCATCCGGCCACGAAGGACACCGCTGCGGATTCTCTGGGTGCTGAAGAGGATCCGTTACAATAACAAACACACCGCTATGCAGGGAGGGGACCGTCATGCGTGACCGCTTCTCAAGCTCGCTGGTACCCGTCGCCTTCGCGGCAGCGGCTGTCGCCGGCATTTCGATATCCGCCACGCCGGCGCCGGCTCAGGTTCCGGCGGGTTCCGGCAAGCCGCCCCCGGCGTTGACAACGCCCTGGAGCGACCCCGATCTGCAGGGCATCTGGACCGATGAATCGGACACGCCCCTGCAGCGCTCCGCCAAGTATGCGACCCAGGAATTTTTCACCGACGCACAGCGAACCGAATTGGACAAGGAGCGATCCGCCTTTCTCGGCCGGGACAGGCGCTCGGAGCGCGGGACCGAGGCCGACGTCGCCGGCGCCTACAACGCGACGTTCACGCCCATGAGGCGCACCGGCACGCGCACGTCGAGGATTGTCGATCCGCCCAATGGCCGGCTTCCGTCGCTGACGCCGGCGGCTCAGAAGATTGCCGCTGTGGAAGGGGAATTTCGCGTTGCCTTGTTGCAATCGACCGAGACGTGTAAAAATAAG
>Ga0257161_1000331_pt1 | contig 12513 bp, 8 predicted proteins | sample NR01A_FD_185954 | JGI IMG/M metagenome (GOLD analysis project Ga0257161, IMG submission 185954) | Soil microbial communities from H.J. Andrews Experimental Forest, Oregon, United States - NR-01-A | ecosystem: Environmental > Terrestrial > Soil > Temperate forest > Bulk soil | place: USA: Oregon... | reverse complement strand
CTGCTCACCCGGCGGCTCGAACGTGCGCGCCTGCGTCCGCTCGGTTTCGTCGCCAACGAATACGCGCTTGCGGTCTGGGGTCTCGGCGATCCGGCCTTCGCGATCCGCAACGGCGAATTATCGCTCGCGCGGCTTTTCGACCAGGACATGCTCGGTGATGACCTCGAAGCATGGCTCGCCGAATCGGCGTTGATGAAGCGGACCTTCCGTCAATGCGCCATCATTGCGGGGCTGATCGAGCGCCGTGCTCCCGGCGAGGAAAAGAACAAGCGCCAGATGACGATCTCGACGGACCTTGTCTACGACGTGCTGCGCCGCCATCAGGCCGATCACATCCTGTTGCGCGCAGCGCGCCAAGAGGCGGCCGTCGGGCTCCTGGACATCAAGCGGCTCGGCACGATGCTGAGCCGAATCAAGGGGCATATCGTCCACCAGGCGCTCGATCACGTTTCCCCGCTCGCCGTGCCGGTGATGCTGGAGATCGGCCGCGAATCCGTTTATGGCGAGGCATCCGAGCAGCTGTTGGCGGAGGCCGAGGCGGATCTCGTGAACGAGGCGATGCGGTGAAACCAACTTGCAAAGCTTCTGACTCGTCATTGCTGGGCAGCAGCCCGTCGAAGACGGGCGTGAACGCCCTTATGTCCCGGCCACCCACGTCTCAATGCCGCGCAAATTCAAAGGCGTGGATGGCCGGGACAAGCCCGGCCATGACGATGTGGATAGGTCACGGGCATAGCAGGTTGGTATGAGACGGTCGATCACAGGTTCCGCCGGTGCTCCGATCCTTGACGGCGAAGGCTTGGCTAGGCGCGCGCATGCGAGCGGACCCTTCGGGGTCGCCGCCGACGCGGGTGAGATAACGATCGCCGGTGTGACGTTGGTGGCCGACCTTGCGGGCGCGCTCTATTGGCCGGAAGAACAGCTCCTGGTCGTCTCGGACCTGCATCTCGAAAAAGGTTCGTCCTTCGCGGCGCGCGGCATTCTGCTGCCGCCCTACGACACCGCATCGACACTTGAGCGACTTGCCGGGATATTGTCGCGCCATGCGGTGCGCATCGTCGTTGCGCTTGGCGACAATTTCCACGACGGAAACGGGCCGGCACGTCTCGTGGCCATAGACCGCGCCGCATTGTTCGAGCTGCAGCGCGGCCGCGAATGGATCTGGATCGCCGGCAACCACGACCCCAATCCCGCCGACAACATTGGCGGTGTTTTTGCCATATCATTGAGTCTCGGGCCGCTGTCATTTCGTCACGAGCCGACGCCGCAGGCGAGCCCGGGCGAAATCGCGGGCCATTTGCATCCGGTGGCGCGCGTCAGCCGGCGCGGACGCGCCCTGACACGGCGTTGTTTCGTCAGCGACGAAACACGCTTGGTGATGCCGGCCTTCGGGGCTTACGCGGGCGGGCTCAATATACGCCACGCCGCCTTTGTTCAGGTGTTCGGCGCGCTCGTCTTCACGGCGCATCTGTTGGGACAACGGCGGCTCTATGCGCTCGCGGCAGCGCGCTGTCTGGCAGACGGTGGTCCGTAGTCAAACATCTGCGATGCGTCCAGACGTTGATTTCTCACACAATCAATGAACCATTTGCCCGGTAAAGCGATCTCGACCATGCCAGAAATCGCAAACCGGACACCATTCGCCTTCGTAATCGATTCCTTCTTGATGAGGACAACCGATTATGCCGCCCGTCATCACGACCGTCAGGACGCCATGCTTCTCCATAAATTCCAAAATCTCCCGTGCGATGCCAGGGTCGGCACGGATGTCACCACGATCCACTTTCCAGTCGCGCATCTCTGACACCTCCGCATTCTCGGACGGCACGATGCCGACAGCGACCTTCGTGGCTTGGCTCAGGTTCGGACCGTAGAACGCGATCGTCGCCGCTGGCCATCCCCGCATGCCTTTTCGGGCTTTCTTGCGCAGACGCTTAAGGAATCGATCTTCCATCATCATCTCGCACTGGACCTAAGTGTGGAGTACAATCCCGGGAGGACCGGGAGGGGTCGCAATATAAGACCCAACACAAAAGGGCGCAAAGCGAGAACTCCCACGAAGTCGACCAGGCCTGAAGGTCCATGGGCCATAATTGGACCATAGGGAGGGAAGCATGAGAGCCTTTGCGCTGAGCTTGCTGGTGTTGTTGACGGTAGGGCTGGCAGCAGGGAAGTTGTCGTCCCAGACAGCGTCAACGCATACGGTCACCGACGCAGAGTACGAACGCTGGAAGAAAGACCTTTCCAATTGGGGACGCTGGGGCAAGGACGATGAGATCGGAGCCCTCAATCTGATTACGCCGGAGAAGAGAAAGCAGGCGGCAGGTCTCGTGACGGAGGGGTTTTCGGTGTCGCTCGCTGGCGACGCCGATACCGTCCAGGCGGTCGATAATCCCAATCCCTATGACGTCAAGATGCTTGCAATTGGAAACGACCGGATCGGGGTCGCATACCACGGGATTGCCCACACGCACTTGGATTCCCTCGCGCACATCAACGACAACGGCGTGTTCTACAACGGCTACAAGCCCGATCCGGACGCTGTGTTGAAGCAAGGCCACTCGAAAAATTCCATCCACAACGTCAAGAACGGAATTTTCACGCGCGGCATCCTGATCGACATTCCGCGGCTCAAAGGTGTTCCGTATCTGGAACCGGGTACGCCCATCTATGTCGAGGACCTGGAGGCATGGGAAAAGGAGGCGGGTGTGCGGGTATCGGCCGGAGACGCATTGTTCGTGCGCACCGGCGTATGGGCGCGCCGGAAGGAAGTTGGACCATGGCTTCGCGGCCGCGCCGAAGGAGGCAGGTCAGCAGGACTCGATCCTTCGGTTATTCCCTGGCTCAAGCAGCGTGACATCGCCATCCTCGGCAGCGACCATCCGCAATACGTCTCCCCATCGAACCTCCGTGGAGCCATTCATGACTTCGCGCTTCTGTACCTGGGCGTGCATCTCTTCGATAACTGCGACCTGGAAGCGCTGGCGGACGCGGCGGCTGCCCGGAAGCGTTGGGATTTCCTGCTGACAGCGGCTCCTCTCCCAATTCGCGGCGGCACTGGTTCGCCGGCGAATCCCATCGCGACGTTTTGAGGCGTCTCAGAGAAAACGTAGGAGACGGGAAAAGTCTCTTGGCGAGCGCTGTGATCGAAGCCGCTCAGCCCGATGGTCAGCTTTCACGGACCACATGCTCGCCGTTATGCGTTCGGGCCGCTGTTGTTTCGCCACGAGCCGACGCCGCAGGGATCCTGAAGGCCCAGATGAAGGCGCCGTCCTTTCCACACTCGCCGACGGCGTTTGCAGCCTGCCGGCGCCGGACCGCCGGGGCGGGCGGCTTCTTACGGCTATCGATCCATTGCAGTCGCCGGAGGTCCCTGTCGTCGGGCAAGCGCCCGATCATGTTCCTCGGAATCCGCGACGCGCTCGCTTCGTCTAAAGCCCCCCCTCTCGTCTAATTGGTCTGCGATCTTGATCCACGACCTTGCAAGTTCTCGCAAGGTCGATTGCGCCCCATAAGGGGCTGTGGCGTTCGCAATTTCGATGCAGCGTCTTGCATATTCGCGGCAGTCCTTGGAGTCCACGACGTCCTTCATCAGTCTCTCAGCCGCCAGCACGTGTGCGCTGACGCGTACGCCTGATGTCGTCGGGTCGGCGAGTCGTCATCTTGTCTCAGTGACAAAAAAGCAGCCCGAAAGCCGCCTCGCCGTCATCGGCGTCTTCGATGGCTCATTGCAATGCCGATCATACAGAATGTTGGAAGCGGAGGTGTCGTCGGGACGAAATCCTGGGGCGAGCTTCCTAGGCAGATGACTGACGCCACGAGTTTTGTGATACTTGCCAGGCGACCTAGTCCGGACGCCGGGTGCGCCAAATGAAGGGCAGCCTGAACGGAGCAGCATCGAATCAGCCTTGGCGCATGCGAGGCATCTGCGGGAAAGCGCCAAGAGCGACGATGACTACGGCGCGCGTGTCACTGAAGCCGAAGCGGAACGATGGGACCGGGCTCGCGAGGGACTGCGCAGCTTGAAGTCGCGCGCTGGCGCCGTTGACGCGCTACTGCCGACGCACGGGGATTAGCTTCCTCGGGTCCGGGACATCAAACAGCTTAGCCGCCGCTTCGATCGCCGCGTCGGCGTCCGTTGCCTCGACGGTGCCAAGCAGCCTGGCCGGCGTGTGGTGCGCCAAATAGATGTCCCACGTCACCGGATTTGTGGACACAACACGTGGTCGCTTAGTCATGCGATCATCGCCGTGCAGATGCATCGTGTTCGGGCATTCCGGCATTGTATCAACGGGCTGACCAGTCTTTCAAAAAAGACCCCGCCCCTCCCCACTGAGGGACCCCGACCTCAGAAGGTCTGGGGCACCATAATCTATCGGATAGAAATGCTCGGACTTGTGAGGCACATCATCGCCCCGGTATCGGACCCAGGTGATTGTCCCATCCAGTTGGCCCCCAGGTGACCGCATGGAATAGACAAGTGCGGCTCAGATGGCTTTTAGTGCCCTTATTGGGTTCATACACCCTCACTTAGCCATCCTTTTTCGGGGGTGGCTTTTTTTCGGCGTGACATGGGGCCCATCGGTGGCGAGAGCGAAGCCCAGATCCTCGCCGCCTATCCGCAATTTGCAGCCGGATGACATCCGTGCGGCGCTCGCTTACGGGGCGAAGGTCGCCCGCGAGCGCATCGTGCCTGTGCCGAGTGCTGCGGCCGAATGAAATATCAAGATCGATCCCCGTCAGGACGACGGGCGTGTCAGTCCCGCCTGAACACGATCGACGCGAACCAGCCTGTCATCACCGCCATCATGGCGGTCGCCACTCCGTAAACAAGGCCGTAATCGACCGCGGCATTGGCGATGAAGCGCTCGAAGCCAACCGTTACGATTTCGAACGCCGAATTGGTGCGCGCGACCACGGCGCCGTCGGCGAACAGTTTGACATCAACCTCGTAATTCCCGACCGGCGCTTCGGCCGGAACGAAAATCGAAGCGCGATAGAGAGTTGGCGTCAAAAATGTCACCCCGTTGGCGATCTCGCCGTACAGGTTGCGGTCGCGTTTGATGCGCACGAAGGCCTGCCGGAATCGATCGCTCGGAATCACGTCGGCAACATCGGGCCCGATCTGCTCCGGCAACAATGTGTTGGCAATGCCGATCTGCTGGCGGCGCAACGTCTCGGCATTGGCAATGCTTTCGAACGGCCGTGTCGCCAGCACCTGCAGGTAGGACGGCACCTCCACGAAGCTTCGCGATTCCGCATTGATCCAGATGCCGAACATCCGCTCCTTGCGCCGCGTCACCACGGATTGACGCGGACCGATCACGGTCGCAACGATGTCGTAACCACTGCTGCGCGGCGCCATAGCCTGGTCATCCTCAACGGTTCCGAACAGAACCAGCTCGACGCCGGTAAAATTGGACGTGATTCGGACGATATGGCTCGACAGCGACGACACCAGGCGCTCCGCGCCCGCCGGCAGGGCCGAAACGACGAGCAGTGACGCCGACAGCGTGCCGACGATCGAAATGCGCGCCGCAGAGGTCCGTTTCATGGCGCATCCCCGATGGTGCGAATCGAGTAGACATCGTTCGGTGCGACGACAAGGTCGAATGCGAATCGCGATCCGACCGCGAGCACCAGAATTCCGAGCAGAAGGCGCAGACGCTCGCTCCGCATCCTTTGGCCGGCGCGGGCCCCGAATTGAGCTCCCGTCACGCCGCCCACCATCAGTATGAGCGCCAGCACAGCGTCAACCAGATGATTGGTCGCGGCGTGCAGAATGGTGGCGGACGCCATGGTGATCAATGTCAGCACCATCGAGGTACCGATCACCACATTGGTCGGGACGCGCAAGAAATAGATCAACATCGGAACCAGCAGAAAGCCGCCGCCGATGCCCATGATGGCGCCGATGAAGCCCATGATGAGCCCGATGGCGCATACCGGGATTGCGGACACGTAGATCTTCGATTGCTTGAATCTGATCTTGAGCGGCAGACCATGAATCCAGGTGTGGCTGCCCGGACGGCGCAATTCCACGGGCTTCCCCTGCCGTGCGCGCAGCATCGCCTGCAGTCCCTCGGTCACCATCATGGCGCCCACCGATCCGAGCAACAGCACGTAGGAAAGCCCGATCGTGATGTCGAGTTGCCCGAGTCGGCGCAATGCGGTGAACAGCCATACACCCAATGACGTCCCAACGATCCCGCCGGCTAGCAGCATCAAGGCAAGCGCAAGGTCGATCGCGCGACGGCGCCAATACGCAACGGCACCTGAGAACGAAGAAGCCGCAATATGGGTTGATACGGTCGCTACTGCGACCCCCGGCGAAATGCCGATAAAGATCAGCAACGGCGTCATCAGAAATCCGCCGCCGATTCCGAACAGGCCGGAGATGAAGCCGACCGCAAGCCCCATCGCCAACACCAGAAATACATTGACCGGCAGGTCGGCAATCGGGAGATAGATTTCCACAGGTTCGATCCGAACGGTGCCACGATTGAAGCACCAGATTCACGGTGGTGGGCGGGTCGCCTCGGGATCGTGGCGGCCAGTTAAATCGGTATCTCGTTGCAGCGTAAACGCAAAGCCTTTTTGGCCATCGCTATATCGAATTCGACACCTAACCGGGCTGGCGATGTCCGGGCTAACCTGACAGACAGGCCACCGAGCGGGTTCCGATTTGGTAGCATCCGAGAGCGCGCTCGTCTTTTACGTTTGGCGGCTGTGCCTAGGCCGCATCGATTTCCGTTGCGTTCGGAAACGTTTTAGCGAGCGGCTTTGGATTTTGTCGTTGCGGTTGCAACCTCCTGATCCCACCCTCCGGCCGGCGCCTTGGTGGTGGTCGCTTCATCGGGTTGCGGCTCAGTGATGAAAGATTCAACGTTCAGCTTGGCGCTTTCCAATTGCTTCGGGTCGAGACGAGCGGCAATCTCGTCGCGCTTTTTGGCGGCGTCCTTATCGCCGCCCTTTGCGGCCAGTGCGAACCATTTGTAGGATTCGCTGGCGTTGCGCTCGACCCCGACGCCGCGAGCATACAAGATGGCAAGATTGTACTGACTGTCGATAATCCCATAAGCGGCGGCCCTGCGGAACCATTGCGACGCGACTGCGTAGTCCGGCTTACCGTCAAGGCCTTCCGCGTAAAGCACCGCGAGATTGTGCATCGCCTTGGCGTTGCCCTTGTCGGCCGCGGCGAGATAAAGGCGACGTGCCTCCGACAGGTCTTTTTTAATTCCGAGCCCTTTCTCGTACATACTGCCGAGCCGGAATTGAGCTGGCGCCAAGCCGCTTCGCGCTGCACGTTCGAACCATGCAGCAGCCATCGCGAGATTCTGAGGTGCATTGCGGCCTTGCGCAAACCGAATGGCAACCTCGTAGCTGGCGCCGGGTTCACCCGCGGAAGCGGCCGCAATGAGGGTCTTGCCGCCAATCGCCGGCGGCAAGGGCATTTCCGTGAGATCGCGTGCCGAGGCGGCCGACGGGGTGACGGATTGCGGCACCGCGTCGCGACTGGCCGGCGCCTGGAGCAGGGGGTTTCGCACCAGCGAAAATGCCACCGCGGGCGGTACGCCGGCTGCGGTCGCCGGGATCGCGGCAGGTGTTCCGGCGGCAGCAGGGCGCGGGATCGCGGCCAGAGTTGGCTCATCAGGCAGGGCGCCCGATATCGACACCTGTCCAAGCGTGATCTCGCCCGGGAACGTGTTTGCGTCGAGGGGAGCGGGCAACGTCGGCGATTCGAGGTTGGCGCCTTTGTGGATCGGCGGCTGATCAAGCGGCGGCGGTTCGGGCATGGACGGGATCGATTCGCCGTCGGGTGGAATGGCGTTGTCCATTCGGGTAACGGGCCGGGCTGGTTCCGGGCCCCCGGGATTGTGAAATAAATCGAGCGCCAAGCCGAGCGCGCCGAACACCAGCATCATCACGCTGACGCCAAGAACCACGGATTTTATCCGAGATCTCAACCTCCCCAACAGCGTCTTGGTCTGGAAATTCGACCGAGAGTTCTGAACGGTATTCTCGAACCGTGCCGCCGGCGTTCCCTTGCGCTCACTCGCCACTGCCTGGGCAGCCCGGCGCGCCGCCGCAACAAAATTGGCGCGCACCGGGGCCGCCGGCTTCGCTGCGCCATTCACGGCTTCTGATGCCGCAATCCGGTCAATGGCGTTGGCTACCACCTGGACCCGACGGACGCCGGAGCCTGGCTCGAGTGGCACATCGGGTGCAAAATCGGAAACAGCCGGATGACGCAACCGGGCGATCGCTGCGGATGGATCAGCGGATGAAATGCCGAATGGCGGCTTGGCGGCCCAGTCATGCTTGCCCTGCGCTTCAACGGCGGGCATGGCCGCGGGACGATCCGCCGTCGGTGCAGCGGATGGCACAAGAGATGGAGCTTTTGCAACCATTGCGGCCGGGAATCGAATCTGAGGCCGGGCCGACTCGGCGTGCCATTCTGACGAATCGGCCGATTGATCGGCATGTGGGACATATTGCCCGTCCCGAAGTCCATCCTCGATGGTGACCTCGATGGTGGCGAGGCGATCCACCACCTGTTCGATCGTGCCATAGACCGCCTCGAACGTGTCTTGCGTCCGCCGGTCCACTGAAGTCTGAATTTCCTTCAGCGTCGCGACGTCGCGCCGTATGGATTCGGCCGGAGCACTAATTGTTTCCGCCGCGAGTTGCTGCTGGATTGCCACAAAGCTGTTTTCGTTTTGGGCGCGTAATTCCTTGAGTTGCGCCAGCAACTCGTCCATGGCGTAATCGGTACTATCTCCGCGGTCCGACCGGGTCTCGGAACTTTCCAGCTTGTCGACGAGCATGTCCATGCGTTGCTCAAGACTCTTGAGCAGTCCCGGATCGACGGCCGGAATCTGAGCTGCCTCCAGCCGATCGGTCAGTTCCTTTATGATGGCATCGAAATTCGCCGGAACGGAAGCACCTTCGGCCGGACGGCAACGTCCCACAGCTTCCGCGATTTCGGCCAACCGCCGCTCCAGTGTGTCCATGAAGGCCGGATCGACAGCCGGCCGGCTGTTGCGATCGATCTTATCGCCGAGCGCCTTGATGTCGTGCGACAGCGCGGCAACAACGTCTCGCGAGGCGACCTGAGAGGCGAGGCCTTGGAGCGCGCCGATGGCATGCTCAAGCTGCTGCATCTTCTCGGGTGCCGCACTTTGCGTTGCAATCGAATCGGCCTTGTGCGTCAACAACTTGACAGCATGGCTGAGTTCGGTGAGTTCCTCCGCAGGGGTGAGTGCCTGAAGCCGGTCGCGGATACCGGCCAAAGCGTGTTCGATGTCAGCCATCGCCGGGATTGCGGCCTCGGACCCCCGGTGCGCCTCCAATCGTTCTCCCAGCGCCCGAACCTGTCTCTCCAGGGCCGCAACCGCACTCGTGGGCATGGCGTCTCGAAGCGCCGCGCTGATTGCCATGAGGTCCTGACGCCATACCTTGACGATCTCTTCGATCGACGGCGCCACCTCCTTGAGCGTGCCGCGAATTTCAGCAAAATGCTGACGCAGGGCTTCGACGACGTCATCGCACCGGGTTGAGCTTTGCAGCGCATTGATGCGCGCCTCGATCTCGTGAAGCCGCTGCTCGAAAATGGCAGGTTCGACCTGCGGCCGCGCCATCTGCCGTTTGAGTTCATCGATGTCTTTGCGGATCGCAGCGAATTCCAACTCGTCGATACGGGTCGGTTGGGTACGGGCGGCCGGACTTAGAGGGGCGAGGCGCTGATAACGGTCTGTTGGCGCATCCTGGTGCGTCACCGCGTCGACGATGAGCGAGTTCAGCCACGCGCCGACGGACAGTCCTGAACGGCGCGCGGCGTCCCTTGCGACTTCACGCACCTCGGGACGAACTCCTTTTACGTGCCAAGGCACGTGCCTCATGTTCACTCCGACGTTTGGGACTTTGAACACGGTAGGACGTTCGGCAGCTTGGGTGCCGCCCCAGCCCGTCGGCAACACCCGAATCCGAACGAATTGTCCGCAGCCCTAATCTGGACTTTCTCCGGATTAGGGTAAAGGGGGGGTTAACACCCACGCGATTGCAGCCGATATTTCCGTCTGGCGACGCGACATCATCGACTGGCGGCGAAAACTTGCATCGATCCCGTCCGGCTGGAACCTGTTTGAGATCGGTTCATCCGGTATGCGATGATGCCGAACGGAATCACTTGCGTCCCGCCGCTCTTCACGTCGCATCAGAACCCCACCCTACCCTCCCCCGCAAGCGGGGGAGGGTAGGGTGGGGGCGACGGTTTGCCGACCGTCAAGGGAGACATCTATGCCGATTTATAAGGCGCCGGTCGAAGACATTCTGTTCCTGCTCAACGACGTCCTTCATATCGAGCGCTTCGGCAATCTGCCTGGGTTTGCCGACGCTTCGCCCGACGTCGTGGCGGCCATCGCGAGTGCGGCGGGCAAGTTCTGTGAAGACGTTCTGACCCCGCTCAACCGGGCCGGCGACCGGCAAGGCTGCCGGCGTAGCGAGGATGGCGGCGTCGCAACGCCGGAGGGTTTCAAGCAGGCGTATCAGCAGGTTGTCGAGGGCGGCTGGATCGGGATTTCGGTGCCGCAGGAGTTCGGCGGCCTCGGCCTGCCAACGGCCCTGACCCAGACCGTCAACGAATTCATGGCTGCGGCCAACGTGGCGTTTGCCATGTATCCAGGGCTCACCCAGGGGGCCATCGCGGTGCTGCTGACGCACGGCACGCCGGATCAGAAATCACTATATGTCCCGAAAATGGTAGCCGGCGAATGGACCGGCACCATGAACCTGACCGAATCGCAATGCGGCACCGACCTCGGTCTCATCCGCACCAAGGCGGTGCCGCAGCCGGACGGCAGCTACAAGATAACCGGGACCAAGATTTTCATCTCATCCGGCGAACACGATCTCGCGGCAAACATCGTGCATCTGGTGCTGGCGCGAATCGAAGGTGCGCCGGACGGTACACGCGGGCTGTCGTTGTTCGTGGTGCCAAAGGTGATGCCGAACCCCGATGGCACCCTCGGGGCGCGCAACGCCGTGTCGTGCGGCGCGATCGAGGAGAAGATGGGCATCCACGGCAATGCTACCTGCGTGATGAACTACGACGGCGCCACCGGCTGGCTGGTGGCGAAGGAAAACCACGGCCTTCAGGCTATGTTCGTCATGATGAACGAGGCGCGGCTTGGCGTCGGCGTGCAGGGACTCGCGTTGTCGGAGGTCGCCTACCAGAACGCCGCGCAATACGCCAAGGATCGGCTCCAGGGCCGGGCCTTGACGGGCGCGAAATTCGCCGAGAAGCCAGCCGATCCCATCATCGTGCATCCGGACGTGCGGCGTATCCTGATGACGATCCGGGCCTTCAACGAAGCCGCCCGCGCACTGATCCTGTGGACCTCAATCAAAAGCGACGTGGCGCGTCGCTCCGATAGCGCCAAGGAACGTGAGGTCGCCGACGACCACATGAGCCTGCTGACCCCGGTCATCAAGGGTGTGCTGACCGATCTCGGCTTCGCCAATACCGTGATGGCGCAGCAAGTGTTCGGCGGCCACGGTTACATCCAGGAATGGGGCATGGAGCAGTTCGTGCGCGACGCTCGCATCCCGATGATCTACGAGGGTGCGAACGGCATTCAGGCACTCGATCTGGTCGGGCGCAAGCTCGGCAAGGATGGTGGGCGGGCCATCATGGCGTTCTTTGGCGAGGTGCAAGGTTATATCAAGGAACAGGCTGCGGATGCCGCCATGAAGCCGCTGGTCGAACCGGTCGCAACGGCACTCGGGCATCTTCAGCAGGCCACCATGTGGTTCATGCAGAACGCCATGACCAAGCCCGACAATGCCGGCGCCGGCGCCACCGATTATATGCACCTCTTCGGCCTCGTCGTGCTCGGTTATATGTGGTGCCAGATCGCGGCGGCGGCGCACCGCAAGCTCGCCGCTGATTCGTCTGGCCGGATGAGCGCGAAACTCGCGACGGCGCGATTCTTTATGGAGCGCATGCTGCCTGAGACGGCCGCCCATCTCGCGCGCATTCAGAGCGGCGCGGGGTCCGTGATGGAATTGCCCGCCGAGGCGTTTTAACTATAGAGGAGCACCCATGCCCGACGCGTTCATCTACGATCACGTACGAACACCGCGTGGCCGCGGCAAGGCCGACGGGGCGCTGCACGAGGTGACGGCGCTCAATCTCGCCACCCAGGCGCTCGCTACCCTGAAGGATCGCAACGCGCTTGATCCCGCCGTGGTGGACGACGTGGTGATGGGCTGTGTCGATCCGGTGGGCGAAGCGGGCGGCGATATTGCGCGGGTCGCGGCGATTTGTGCCGGCTACGGCAATGGCGTGCCGGGAGTCCAGATCAACCGGTTTTGCGCATCCGGCCTCGACGCCGTGAACTTCGCGGCCGCGCAAGTGATGTCCGGCCAGCACGACATGACTGTCGGCGGCGGCGTCGAATCCATGAGCCGGGTCGGCATCGGGGCGTCGGGCGGCGCCTGGCCGGTAGATCC
>Ga0257161_1000330_pt1 | contig 12533 bp, 12 predicted proteins | sample NR01A_FD_185954 | JGI IMG/M metagenome (GOLD analysis project Ga0257161, IMG submission 185954) | Soil microbial communities from H.J. Andrews Experimental Forest, Oregon, United States - NR-01-A | ecosystem: Environmental > Terrestrial > Soil > Temperate forest > Bulk soil | place: USA: Oregon... | reverse complement strand
GCCCGACGGGCATCATTTCAACACGTCGATCCTGGTGGACAAGGCGGGGATGATCGTCGGCAAGTACCGCAAAGTCCATCTCCCCGGTCACGACGAATTCGATCCGAACCGCAGTCACCAGCATCTCGAAAAGCGCTATTTCGAGCCCGGCGACCTCGGCTTTCCGGCGTGGCGCATGCTGGACGGCGTGTTCGGCATGTGCATCTGCAACGACCGGCGCTGGCCGGAAACGTTTCGCGTCCTCGGCCTGCAAGGCGTCGAGATGGTGGTGCTCGGTTTCAACACGCCGTCCGTCAACGCGCAAAACGGCGACGAGGGCCTCGCCAGGCGCATGTTCCACCACAAGCTTTCCTTGCAGGCCGCCGCCTATCAGAACTCCACCTGGGTGGTCGCTGTGGCCAAGTGCGGCGTCGAGGACGGCCATCACTGCATGGCCGGCAGCGTGATTGTCAATCCGGACGGCGAAATCGTCGCGGAGTCGAAGACCGAGGACGACGAACTCCTGGTGTACGATTGCGATCTCGATGCGACGCGGTTCGGCAAGGAAACCATGTTCGATTTCGCCCGCCACCGGCGCATCGAGCATTATGGCTTGATCGCCGCTCAGACCGGCGTCGTTCCGCCGAAGGGCTAGAGCATGATCCCGAAAAGTGGGAACGGTTTTCGGAAAAGATCATGCTCCAACGATAAGGTAGAGCGGGATGACGATTCGAAGAAAAGTCATCCCGCTCTAGACGATCTGCGCCTGCACCGCGCCGATCGCCATGGCGACGGCCGCTTGGGTGGGGTCGATCACCGGCACGCCGAGCGTCGTCTCGAGCGGGTGGCGGTGGCGGGCCATGCCGGCGCAGCCCATGACGATGACATCCGCTCCGTCTTTCTCCACAAGTTCCCGGCCAACCGCTTCCATCCGCGCGAAAGCACGCGCGTCGGACGCCGTCTCGGCGACGGTCAGGCCGAGCGGGCGCTCGCCTGCGAGTCGCTCGGCGAGCCCCATTTGCCGCAGATAACGTTGGTGGCGCGCGATTGATTTTGCCAGGATCGCCATGATGCCGAAGCGCTCGCCGCGCGCGAGCGCGCTCAGCACGCCGCATTCGTTGATGCCGAATACCGGCCGCCGCGTCGCCTCGCGGCACACCTGCAGCCCCGGGTCGCTGAAGCACGCGATCACGAAGGCGTCGGCGGCGTTGTCCTCTTCAACCAGCCGGCGCAGCGGCAGCGTGACCTGCTCCACATCCCTTTGGCTTTCGATGCCGAACGGCCCTTCGGCGAGCGTCGTGCAGCGAATCGATGGTCCGCCGGCGAGACGGAAAGCGCCAAGCGCCGCATCGAGCCCCGCCGTCACCGCAGGGTTCGAATTCGGATTGATGACCAGGATGTCGGCGCGAGGCATGCGATGTCCCTTAAGTGGAATGCTATGCATATCACGGAGCAAGGCGATGATGACCGGCTTGCGGACCGGAGCAAAACTTATGGCGTCATCGCCGGGCTTGTCCCGGCGATCTCGATCAGGATGGCACTGTGCCATACTATCGGGATGGCCGCGACAAGCCCGGCCATGACCAAGTGGGACCATTGATGTCCACCAAACCTTACGATCTCGTCCTGCGCGGCGGTACGGTTGCGACCTCCTCGGCGGTGTTTCCGGCCGATGTGGCGATCGAAGGCGAGACCGTTGCGGCGGTCGGGCGCGACCTGCCGCCCGGCGCGAACGAGATCGATGCACGCGGAAAGCTGGTGCTGCCCGGCGGCATCGACAGCCATGCCCATATCGAGCAGGTCTCGGCCGCAGGCATTCTCAATGCCGATACGTTCGAAAGCGCGACAGTCTCGGCCGCGTTCGGCGGCACCACCACGGTGATCTCATTCGCGGCCCAGCATATCGGCCTCAAGCTCGACGAGGTCGTCGACGCCTATCATGCGCTCGCCCGCAAGGGCGCGGTAATCGACTATGCCTTCCACATGATCATCGCCGATCCGACCGAGGCGACCCTCAAGGACCACATCCCGAAGCTGGTGAAGGCCGGTCACGCCACCATCAAGGTGTTCATGACTTACGACCGCATCAAGCTCGACGACATGCAATTGCTCGACGTGCTGTACGCCGCCCGTGAGAACCGTGCGCTGGTCTGCGTGCATGCCGAAAATCACGCGATGATTTCGTGGACCGGAAAGCGGCTCCTCGGCGGGGGCTATCGCGCGCCGCGTTATCACGGCGTCAGCCACCCTCGTGCGTGCGAGGCCGAAGCCTTCAACCGGATCATCGCGCTTGCGGCTTTCATCGATCAACCGATCATGATCTTCCACGTTTCGTCGGCGCAAGGCGCGGCGCGGATACGCCAAGCGCGCGGCGAAGGGCTCAAGGTCTTTGCCGAGACCTGTCCGCAGTATCTTTTTCTCACTGCCGATGACCTCGACCGGCCCGGGCTCGAAGGCGCGAAATGGATCTGTAGCCCGCCGCTGCGCCAGCTCTCCGACCAGGAGGCGCTTTGGCAAGCGCTTGCGCTTGGCGACCTCCAGACCGTGTCGTCGGACCACGCCCCCTATCGCTTTGACGCCAGCGGCAAATTCATCAACGGCGCCGATCCGGACTTCAAAGCGATCCCCAACGGCCTGCCGGGTCTCGAGGCCCGGTTGCCGTTGTTGTTCGATGCCATGGTCTCACAAGGCCGGCTCGGCTTACCGAAGTTCGTCGCGCTTACCGCGACGGAACCCGCAAAGATTTACGGGCTGCATCCCCGCAAGGGCGAGATCGTGATTGGCGCCGATGCCGACATCGCGATCTGGGATCCGAAGCGCGAGGTGACGATCAGCGCCGCCCTGATGCACGATCTTGCGGGCTATTCACCCTACGAGGGCCGCACTGTCCTGGGTTGGCCGGTCACGGTGTTGAGTCGCGGCCGGGTCGTGGTCGATGACGGATTGCTGCGCGCCGCGCCGGGCTCCGGCCGCTTCCTCGCCCGCGATGCCGGCGCCGCCGCGGTGCCCAGCGGCCGCCGTGGGCCTGAATTCGATCCGCAGCAGAATTTCGGGGCGCAGATCTGATCGGCCCTGGGACCGCGGGCGTCCCGCCCGCCCTTCCTTCGATGCGGGCGAGACGCCCGCGGTCCCAGTGAGCTCTACTTCGATCCGCTCGCAGCGCCCAGCTTCGGATAGCTTGAAGCGTCATAGAAGTCGACGCCCGCCACGTAGGCGCGGCCAGGTGACAAGTCCGGCAGCTCGTCGCCCTCGACGCTGCCTTCGAATGTGAGCTCCAGCTGGACGCCGCTCGGATCGTAGACAAATAGCTGCCACAGCGTCGTCCCGGGCACGATGAACTCGCGGAACGGCAGCCCGGCGTTCTCAAAGCGCGTGACAAAGTCGCGATAGCCCGAGCAGGACAGCGACACATGGTCGATCGCCCCGGTCCCGCGCGGCGCGACCCCGGATGCGCCAAGCGCCGGGCCTCCGGCGTAGATGTGAATGATGGCCTGGCCGCCAGGTTGCGAACATCCGAGCCAGGCGCCCGGATAGCCGAAATCCGGGCGGGCGACCTCCCGCAGGCCGATGATGTCGCGCCAGAAAGCGCGCGTCGATTCGAGATCAGACGTCTTGATGGCAACGTGGAACAGGCCGTGCAAGACGGCGGATGGGAGCGCGCGGTTCGTGCTCATCGCTTATCTCGTTGGTTTGCTTGGCGAGCATCGGTTGGTCGATCCGATCGCAACATGGATGATGCAGAGGAGCCTGGTAACTAAATACCGGGACTGCCTTGCCATCGGACGCGGCATTTTTAGCAAAACGAAATACCCCTGTTTTGTGCCGCCAAATCAAAAGGATACAGGGAGCGCTTTTAGCCTCCAGCCCGGGAGGCTGCCCCCTCAAGCGGGCGCGAACACGTATATGGCATGAACGTAACCCAGAGCCAGCGCCGTATACCAGGCGACAACGGACGCCAGGGTTACGGCGAAGACGACGATACCCGGCGCACCCATGCGCGGCGCGTCGACGAAGGTTCGCTGCGGATAGGCGCCGAAGGCACGCCCCTCCATGGACATCACCATCATCGCGGCGCGCCGCAAGCTGCCGACGAGAAGCGGCATGGCGTAACGTTTCATCTCGCCGATACGGCCGGCAATCGTGCGCTGCCGGGCGACGCCGCGCACGGCCTGTGCCGCCCGGATGATTTGGATCTCTTCCTCGATTGTGGGAACGATGCGCAAGGCGATGAAGAACGCGTAGGCAATGCGATAGGGCAGACGCATTTGCGTAACGAGCGAGATGGCGAGATCGCGAGGGTCAGTCGTCCGCACAAAGATCATGGAAGACAGGATGATCGTGTAGATGCGCAGCGCCGAGGCGAGCGCATAGTCGGTGCTCTCGACATAGATGGGCTTGGAGAGGAGATGGAAGGCAATCGTGGTTCCCGGCAGCATCATGCTCTGAATGACGAAGAAGCTCGCACAGGCAATCATCAACAGCCAGGTGCCGCGGATGATTTCAAGCGGCGAGAGCCGGGCGAGGAACAGCGCCGTCGCCACGACGATGGCCGAGATTATGATCTGGATCCACGCAATATAGGCGCCGAAGGCGAGGAGCGACACGCCAATCAGCCAGGCGAGCTTCGACAGCGGATCGAGGCGATGGAAGACGGAGCGTCCGGAGCGGAATTGAAAGACGTTGGAGCGGCTCATTGCGATGTCTTTCTGGCGGTGGCGACCAGGGCGTTGACGAGTTCCCGCGACGACAGCACCGGACGGATGCCGCGCGCGGGATCGCGGACCGCCAGGAGCCGGCTGACCTCGTGAATTGGGGGCGCGAGAAGTCCCGCCGACTGCAGCAACTCCGCATCGCCGAAGAGCGCGATCGGCGCGCCGTCGAACGCGATCTCGCCTGACCGCAGAACCACGGCCCGGTCCGCCCACTGGGCGACGAGCCGGACGTCGTGGGTGATCATCAGGACCGTCGTGCCGTAGCGTTCCCGCAGCCTTGCCATGAGCCCCATGAGTTGCTGGGCGCGCTCGTAGTCTTGCCCAATGGTGGGCTCGTCAAGCACGAGAAGACGCGGCTCCAGCACCAGCATGGTTGCAACGCTGAGGCGTCGTCGCTCGCCGAGGCTCAAGCTGAACGGCGAGCGGTGGCGGTAGCGCTTAAGATCGACAATCGCCAGCACCTCGTCGACCCGCCGCGCGATCTCGGCTGCGGAATAGTTGCGGACCTTGAGGCCGTAGGCGATCTCCTCGTCCACCTGGTCCGTGACGAACTGATGGTCGGGATTCTGGAATACGTAGCCGACATGGGCCGCGATCTCGCGGGCGCCGAGCTTAGAGAGATCCTTGCCGCCAAGGTCGATCACGCCGGCGGGCGCCGGGTTGATGCCCACGAGCAGGCGCGCCAGCGTGGTCTTGCCGGAACCGTTGCGCCCGAGGAGCGCCACAATCGCATGGGATTCGAGCGCGAGATCAACCTTCTTCAAGATCGGCGCGTTGCGATCATAGCCGAAGGTCAAGGACTTGATCGCGAGCAGCGGCTTCTTCAATCGCTCGGCCGGCGGCGGCGTGACCGCGACGGCTTCCTTAGGCGCGCTCCAGGCCGCGCAGAGGTCGACGGCGTCCTCGATTGAGAGCGGCACCTGATCCGGCAGGAGTTCCCGCCGCGAGGCGGCCGCGAGGTCCATGGCCAACTCCGCGACCTGCGGAAACCAACTCGCCGTCGGGACGATATCGGCTTCCTCGGAATGCACGACGCGACGCGCAGAGAAAGCCGCCCGCGGCGAGCCGTCGAAAACGATGGCGCCCTGGTCCATCAGGACGACACGCGAGACCTTGTCGGCAAGTTCGTCGACGCGGTGCTCGACCATAACGATCGTCGTGCCGTATTCGCGATTGAGGCGCGCCAGCACCGCGAAGACCTCGGCCATCCCGGCCGGATCGAGATTTGCCGTCGGTTCATCGAGAACGAGGAGGCGCGGCCGGGCGGCGAGCACGGCGGCAATGCTGACGCGCTGCTTCTGGCCGCCGGATAGCTCGAAGATCGAGCGGTCGCCGAAGTCTGGCAGGCCGACACAGTCGAGGGCCTCCTTCTGGGAGGTCAGAATTTCGTCCACCCGGCGGCACAGATTTTCGAGGCCGAAGCAGACTTCGTCGCGAACGCGGGTGTTGATGATCTGCGCGTCGGGGTCCTGGAACACCATTCCCACGTCTGTCGCGAAGTCGACGACCTTGGTGTCAGCGACGACCTTGCCGCAGATGACGGCGGTCCCTGCCAGCGTGCCGTTTAGAACGTGCGGCACCGATCCGTTAAGAAGATGGAGAAGCGTGCTCTTGCCGCAGCCGCTGGGCCCAAGAATGAGGACGAATTCGCTGCGATTGACCCGCAGCGAAACGTTGCGGAGCACCGGGTCCGCTTCGCCCTCATACGTGTAGGTGACGTTGGAGAGATCGACCACGACCTCGGTATAGAGACTTGCCTGACAGGGTTTGACATCCGCGTTGGCGCGGTGCGCGACACTCCCTGGCGTCGCCGCACCCTCGTTTGCCAGCAACGCTCCCGCGTCTGCCACGGCCTCAAGCCGTCTTCTCACGCTGCCTTCACGCCGTCTTGGGCGGCGCGGCGATGTGGGCGACCGCCTCTTCCCTCGCGACCCCGGTGCCGCGCAGCACGCTGGCCTTGACCAGAGCGAAAGCGATCGGTTTCACCAGGATGATCGCGTAGACGGCGCCGCTGACCATTCGGATGGCAAGCGCGAGCAGGTTATAGGAGATACCCATGTCTCCGACGCCGAAAAAGTAGACCTCCGGGATTTGCTGCAGGAGCGGGGCGAGCGCGCCCGAGAGCGCAATGACCGAGAGGGTCCATTTTCTGTAGCCATAGAATGCGAAGCCGACGTCTGACATGAAGCCTTGAAGGAAACCGGCGCCCAGAACCATGACGCCGTTCGGATTGCCCGAGAGCACCTGGGCGACGCCGTTCATCGTCTCGGCGATGGTGGCGGCGCCGGGTTTGCGGATGATATAGCCGCACAGCGGTCCGGCGATATAGAAGCCGCCGCAGATGGCCGCGAAAGCGAGGAAGCCGTAGCTGCCCGAGAAGGTCATGAAGAAGCGGCCGGCCATGGCATTCGGCGTGCCGAGCACACCGTTGATCACGCCGATGATCGCCATGATGACGATTTCAAGGAGCGTGAATGCAACGAACGTTTTGCCGCCCTGGCCGCGATTGACGAAATAGGCGATGGCAGCCAACGCAACGGCGATGGCCGCGACGATCAGGTAGATCAACCCAACAGACATTCCCATTCTCCACTAGCTCGAAGGAACGCGATGCATCTCGCCATCAGGCGGTGTCGCGTGAGTTCGCGCGCCGACTGCCGAAGGCGGCCGCCCGTGTAACGGCTGTCGGGCGGGTGATGCTTGGATTCTTCGTCGCGTTTTGCCGCGTTAACGGGCAATATTCGTGCCAATCCATAGAGGCGTGGCGGCGATCCACGCAGACTTGTAGGGTGGCAAAGGCGCGCTCTTGCGCGCCGTGCCCACCGCTGGCCCCGCCGCGGTGGGCACGCGGAGCCTGTCATCGGGCCGGCCGAAGGCCGGACCCGTTGGCTTTGCCCACCCTACGACGCTTCCATATGGTACATTTGGCACAGGGCGACTCAGGCCACGCCGGAGACGCCGCTGGGGTGCGCCACCCTATCTCGAGGAGCAAACCATGCATCTGTCGAATGAGAGCCTCCTGGTTATCCTTGTGGTTGGGCTCGTTGCCGGCTGGCTTGCCGGCAAAGTGATGCAAGGGTCAGGCTTCGGGCTGATCGGGGATTTGATCGTCGGCTTGCTGGGCGCCCTGGTCGGCGATTGGCTGTTACCGCGGCTTAATATCCATCTCGGCTCAGGGATTGTCGCCCTGATCGTGAACGCGTTTATAGGCGCAATCGTATTGCTGTTCGTCCTCCGTTTAATTGGAGCGCGAGGCTTCGGACAGAGGCGCTGGGGCAGACGCTGGTGAACATGTGGACAGGCCGCGTCGTGCTACGCCGCGGCTGCGTTCGCTCGAACCATTGCATTCAACCGATCGTATCGCCACGTTTTTTCGTCGGGCGTTACAGTTGCACAAAGCATGGTTGACTCACCCATTGCGTCGGTCGCGCTCTATCGCGTCTCGCTGCCGACGCGCCGCGAACATAAATGGACGGGCTTGACCGAGCCGATCGGCGGCTATGTCATCGTTAAGATTGCGGATGAAAATGGCTTGGCCGGCTGGGGCGAAGCGCCTGTGCTCAAGGATTGGGGCGGGGAGTTCGGCCGTTATTCCGGGGAAACCCCCGGCACGACCGTCAGCGTAACAACGCAGTACCTTGCGCCCGCCATTCGCGGCTGCATCCCGGGCGAAATCGCCGAAATTCACGAGCGGATGGGCCGCGCGATCAAGGGCTTTCCGTACGCCAAGGCCGCCCTTGAATTCGCGGCCTATGATTTAGCCGGCAAGCAGTGCGGTCTGCCGGTGCATCGGCTGCTTGGCGGGGCGCTTCGCCGAAAGATTGCGGTCACGCATTCCATCGGCCTCATCGGCTTTGAGGCGGCCGAGCGCGAAGCCGCGCAGGCGGTGCGCGAGGGCATTCGCACCATCAAGATCAAAATCGGTGTCGAGCCGGATCGCGATGTCGAAATGGTGCGCCGGGTGCGGGACACGGTCGGTCCTGGAACAGCGCTCTGTGTCGACGCCAATCAGGGCTACCGCACGGTCGGCGAGGCGGTGCGCACGTTTCGCCGCATGGAGCGAAGCGATCTGATCTATTTCGAGCAACCCGTGGAAGGTATCGAGCGACTGGCCGAAGTCGCGCGCGCGATCGACGCGCCGGTGATGGCCGATGAAAGCGCGTGGAACGCTCACGACGTCATCCAGATCGCCGAAAGGCGCGCGGCCCAGATCGTTTCGATCTATACGACCAAGCCCGGCGGGCTCTATCGCGCCATGGAGGTCGCGGCGGTGGCGCGGGCCGCGGGCATCATTTGCAATGTCAACGGCTCGGTTGAGACCGGCGTCGGCAATCTTGCCAATCTGCAGCTTGCTGCCGCCGCAGCGCCAGTGGTGCTGTCGTGCGTCGTGCCGGTATCGACTCCGGCCGAGGCGCAATCTCCAGGTAACGTCGCGGGCATTTATTACACCGACGATCTGATTGCCGAGCCGATGCGCTTTGTTGACGGCGCGATCGATCTTCCGTCGGGCCCCGGCATGGGCATTCCGGTCGACGAGGCCAAAATTCGTCAGTACACGGTCGAGACCGTGAAGATCGGATAACCGATGCGTCAGGATGTTATCGCCCGGCTCGTCCGCGCCATGCGCGAGGCGGCGCTCGACGCTCTCATAGCCATATCGCCGGAAAATTTCGCCTACGTCACCGGCTTCCTGTCGCCGACCCAACCACTGATGCGCTGGCGGCACGCCATGGCGCTCGTCACCGCGGACGGCAATACCTCCCTCGTCAGCGTGGATATGGAGCAAAGCACCATCCGCGCCAAGGCGCCGCCCGGCACTGAAATTGTGGTGTGGCGCGAATTTCAATTCGACGCCATGCATGTCCTTGCGGATTTGCTGCACAAGCACAAGCTTGCAGCTTCGCGCATCGGCATCGAGACGGATTATCTGCCGGCTGGCGATTTCACGGCGCTTGTCGAATTGCTGCCTCAGGCAGGCTTCGTTCCGGCGCAGCGCCTCCTGTCGCGGCTCCGCGAGATCAAGACGCCGGCCGAGATCGAAATCCTGCGCCGCCTGTCGCGGATTGCGGACCGAAGCATTACCGACGCCTATCGTGCGGTCAGCGCCGGATCGACCGAGATGGATATCGCTGCGGCGCTGACACGCGGCGTCTATGAGCTGGGTGCTGAATACTTCAAGCTCATGATCGTGGCGACTGGTGAACGCAGCGTGTTTCCTAACGTCGGTCCGACCGAGCGCGTCCTGGCAAAGGGCGATGTGTGCCGGGTCGAGATCTTCCCCATGATCGCCGGTTACCACGCCGGGGTCTGCCGCACGGCGGCAATCGGCGCCGCGCCGCCGCAGGCTGATCGCATCTGGGCAAACCTGACCGCATGCAAGCACCTGCTTTTGGACGCGATCAAGCCTGGCGCATCGACCAGGAAGATCTATGAACTCTATCGCCAGAAACTTGCCGAGCTGGACTTGCCTCCGATCTGGTTTGTCGGCCACGGCATCGGGCTGCACCTTCATGAAGATCCCTATCTCGGGCCCACCGAGGATCAACCCTTGGAGGCCGGAATGGTGCTCGGCATCGAGCCGCTCGTTTATGAGACGGGGTTTGGCTTCGGGATGCAGAACAAGGACATGCTGCTGGTGACGCCGGGCGGCTGCGAAATTCTCTCCGATTATCTCAACACCGATGCGCTGCTGATCGTGCGGTAAGGGACAGCTTAACCTTGACCTATGCCGCGCAGACGCATGACACCGCCCAAACCTGCTAGGTCAGTTGGCACGCCTTGCGGCCTGGGGTCCGCAGTTCGGCTTTCAGCACGCAAGCTAGCCCGAAGCTGGTGGGCTTGCCCGGCGAAGCAGTGCATCTCATACTGCTCTAGATTGCAGCATGGGAGGGCACCATGCCTAACTGGTTGACAGAAGTTTTGAAGCTATTGGGTCTCACAACCCCGTTTATCTATGCCGCCGCAAGTTATCGGTTCTTTCATTGGCTGGATCAGAAAGCATCGGGGCCTGCAAAGGAGGCATTTTCTAGTTGGCTTGAACCCAAAGATTATGACAAAGCGGCTGTCGCGGCTGCTATTGTGGAAGTATTTGATCATGTCTACACACACCCCCTGCTCACCCTTCGCGCCTTTCGCCGATCAGCAACAATCACATTGGTCATTGCGGCTATTGTCCTGTACGAAGTCGGCCCCCCTTTCGTCGCGATACCAGGATTTATGTGGATTTTAGTATGCTGGTACATAATAATAAACGTTCTAACAGACTACGGTGCGCTATTTGTTATAAGGCGTCTGCTGAGCAGTACTCATATTACGCCGCTTACAGCAATGGTGCTGTGGCCCGCAATCGGCATCGCGGTTGTAGGGATCCTTGACTTTCTGAGCGGCTTGGTTCTTGCTGCTATCGATATTTATATAGTTGATCCGCTCTTTGGGCTATCACTCCTCCCAGAGGACTTCGTGGAGCAGGTACGACAGTTGGGATCCCATGTGCTAGCAATATTGAACTTGGCAGGCTTGATTGTTCACTTGTGGCTTCCGTTCTTTGCACTCTGCCTCGTTGTACTTAAGAGACTTAATTACATTCTACTCGCGGTCAACAGAGTGCAGTGGTTCTTAGAGGGTGGCAAGGATCATCCATTGGATGCGCTCGGCCTTGTCGCCGCACCGCTCGTCTTCTTTGGAGGTGCCGTCGTTCAAATGTTGGTCGCGAAATAGCTGGAGACGCTGTAGGGCGTTCTACCGGTCCGATCAGGGTGCGTGATGCGCAAACCGGGCGACCACAAGGGTCGTCCCCACCGCGCGCAGAGAGCGACCGCAAAGGCCGATGGACAACCCGGTCGGCGGTCCATAAGCTGGATTCTGCTAAAGACTTAACCCCACGAGTGCAACGATGCGCAGGCGGGACGTTCTGGCAGCCATTGCGTCTCTCGGTACCTCGTTGCCTTCTTGGGCGGCCGTGGCGGCCAGCATCGATTATCCCCGGCAGCCCATTCGCCTTGTGGTCCCGCGATCAGCGGGCGGGGTCGTCGACATCGTGGCGCGGCTGTGGGCCGCGCATGCCAAGCCACGGCTCGGCAATATCATCGTTGAAAACCAAGGCGGCGGCGGTGGACTGATCGGTGCGTCGACTGTCGCTCATGCAAAGCCTGACGGCTACACGCTGCTCGCGGGAACGACGAGCGAACTTGTCATCACCCCCGCGATTACGCCAAATCCGCCCTACGATCCGCTGAAGGATCTCGTTGCGATCAGCTTGATGGCCGAATCCATTTCGGCGCTGATGGTGCACTCGTCCCTGCCGGTGCACACGCTGCAAGAGCTCGTCGCCTATGCGACGGCCCATCCCGGCATGCTCGTTTATGGCTCCGCCGGAGTGGGCACGTCGGCACATCTGTGCGCTGAACTGTTCAAGCAACTTGCCGGGCTTCGCGACATCGTTCATGTCCCCTACCGGGGCGCCAACTCGGGGCTGATCGACTTCTATGCAGGTCAATTACCGATGTTCGCCGCAAGCATCTCGCCGCAGGTGTTGGCCATGCACCACAATGGCACAATTCGTGTTCTCGTTGCCGGCACGGATCGCCGGTTGCGCACGGCCCCCGATATTCCGATCAGCTCGGAAGTTGGCTTCCCCGAGCTGATCACCGTCCAGTTTATCGGGCTGTTCGCGCCGGGCGGCACCGCCGAGCCCGTCATCGATGCGGTTGCTGCCGTTAGAGCGTTCTCCGTTTAGGTTGACCATACCCTGAATTTGCGAGATATGCAGCGCATTCAGCTCGGGAGATTTGATCGAGACACCAGGCAACAGCCTTGCAGAGGCTTGTGACGGTGAAGGCGCTG
>Ga0257161_1000329_pt1 | contig 12548 bp, 8 predicted proteins | sample NR01A_FD_185954 | JGI IMG/M metagenome (GOLD analysis project Ga0257161, IMG submission 185954) | Soil microbial communities from H.J. Andrews Experimental Forest, Oregon, United States - NR-01-A | ecosystem: Environmental > Terrestrial > Soil > Temperate forest > Bulk soil | place: USA: Oregon... | reverse complement strand
ACGCCGGCACGGCGCCACAGATCGTGGACCGAGACAAACGGCGCATCCGCCCGCGCCCCGACGATCGCGTCGGCTTCGGTCTTGGCCAGACCCTTGACCATGCGCAGGCCAAGCCGAACCGCGAAGCGTCCCTCCGTGGGTTCGAGCGTGCAGTCCCAACGGGACGCGTTGATGCAAACCGGGCAAACCTCGACGTCATGGGCGCGCGCATCCCTGACGATCTGGGCCGGTGCATAAAAGCCCATCGGCTGGGCGTTAAGCAGCGCGGCGCAGAAGACATCCGGATGCCAGCACTTCATCCATGACGAGGCGTAGGCGATCAGCGCAAAGGAAGCGGCGTGGCTTTCGGGAAATCCGTAGCTGCCGAAACCTTCGAGCTGCCTGAAGGTCCGCATGGCAAAATCCCGCTCGTAGCCGTTTGCCATCATGCCGGCGATCAGCTTTTCACCAAATTTGGAGACACCGCCGGTATGCTTGAAAGTCGCCATGGCGCGGCGGAGCTGGTCTGCCTCTCCGGGGGTGAAGCCTGCACATTCGATCGCGACGCGCATGGCCTGCTCCTGGAACAGCGGCACTCCCAGCGTCTTGCCGAGCACGCGCTCAAGCTCAGGCTTGGGATAGACGACGTCCTCCTTGCCCTCGCGACGCCTCAAATAGGGATGGACCATGTCGCCCTGGATCGGGCCCGGACGGACGATCGCGACCTCGATGACTAGATCATAGAACTTGCGCGGCTTGATGCGCGGCAGCATCGACATCTGGGCCCGGCTTTCGATCTGAAAGACCCCAAGCGTGTCGGCCTCGCAGATCATATCGTAGGTGCGCTCGTCATCGGCCGGGATGGATGCGAGGTCGAGAGCGATGCCCTTATGCGCGGCGAGGAGATCGAAGCTGCGCTTCATGCAGCTCAGCATCCCCAAGGCCAGGCAATCGACCTTCATGAACCTCACGATATCGATGTCGTCCTTGTCCCATTCGATGACCTGCCGCTCCGCCATGGCGGCCGGCTCGATCGGCACCAGCTCATCGAGGCGGTCGTGCGTCAGCACGAATCCGCCCGGATGCTGAGACAGATGGCGCGGCACGCCGATAAGATCGCGCGCCAGTTCGAGAGCAAGACGCAGCCGCTGGTCGTCGAGATTGAGGTTGAGTTCCTGGGCGTATTTCGTATCGACCTCTCCGGACCAGCCCCAAACTTGCGACGACAACACCTTGATGAGGTCCTCAGGGAGGCCGAGGGCCTTGCCGACATCGCGGATCGCGCCCTTGGCGCGGTAGCGGATGACGGTCGAGCACAGCGCGGCGTGATCACGGCCATAGGTGTCAAACACCCACTGCATGACGATCTCGCGCCGTTCATGCTCGAAATCGACGTCGATATCGGGCGGCTCACGGCGCTCTTGCGAGACGAACCGCTCGAAAAGCAGGTCGTTGCACTCCGGATCGATGGAGGTGATGCCGAGAACGTAGCATACCGCGGAGTTGGCGGCCGAGCCGCGGCCCTGGCAGAGAATGTCTTTGCTGCGGGCAAAGCGGACGATGGAATGCACCGTCAGAAAATATGGAGCATATTTCAGCGTCTCGATCAGCTGCAGCTCATGCTTGAGGTTTGCCACGACCTTGTCGGGCACTCCATCGGGATAGCGCTTGGCCGCACCTTCCCAGGTGAGCATCTCCAATACCTGCTGCGCCGTCATGCCTGGGATAATGGCTTCTTGCGGATATTGGTAGGCCAGTTCGTCCAATGAGAAACGGCAGCGCTGCGCGATCTCGATCGTACGGGCGAGCGCTTCGGGATAGCGGCAAAACAGGCGCGCCATCTCGTCCGGCGGCTTGAGGTAGCGATCCGCATGCCGCTCGCGGCGAAACCCGATTTCGTCGATCGTGACGTTGTGACGGATGCAGGTGACGACGTCCTGCAGGATGCGGCGGGCCGGAACGTGGAACAGCACGTCATTGGTGATGACGGTCGGCACGCACGCCTGCGCTGCCAAGGTCGACAATTCATGGAGCCGCAGCGCATCGTTCGGCCGGCGGCGCAGCGTCAGCGCCATGTAGGCGCGGTTGCCGAAGCTCTCTTGCAGCCGGCGCAGGTGCAGCGCGCAGATCTCATCCGCTTCGTCGGGCGCCAGAACCGCGATCAAGCCCTCGCTAAAGGCGACGAGATCGGACCAATCGAGCCGGCACTTCGCCTTGCCGCCGCGCTTCTTGCCCAGCGACAAGAGGCGGCAGAGGCGCCCATAGGCAGCACGATCCGTCGGATAGACGAGGACCGAGGGGCTATCGTCAAGATCGAGGCGGCACCCCACGATCAGCCGCACGCCGGCCGTGCGGGCGGCCTCATGGGCGCGAACGATGCCGGCCAGCGAATTGCGGTCGACGATCGCAAGCGCTTCGATGCCGAGCTTGGCCGCCTGATCGAACAGCTCATCGCACGAGCTGGCGCCCCGCAGGAAAGAGAAGTGCGAGGTGCATTGCAACTCGACATAGCGGGCGCCGGTCATCCGAAAATTCCGTGCAGAAACCAGCGATGCGAGCCGGTCGCCCTATCCTCGCCGTTGCCAGCGCGATAGATCCAGAAGCGCTCGCCGGTATCGTCTTCGACCTGGAAATAATCGCGCACTGCCCGGAGCTCGGCATCGCGCTTCCACCACTCGCCGAACACGCGTTCGGGGCCATCGGCACGATTGACGCGGTGCCTGATGCCGCGCCAGGTGAACACAACCGGGGGCTGGTCGGGCAAGAGCGCGATCGCCTCGATCGGCTCCGGGATCGGCAACAAGCGCGCAGGACGCGGCCATTGATCCGGCCATGCCGCGCCCGTATCAGGCGCCATCGGGGCGATCCGCCGGACGGAGCGCTCCGGCACGTCGCTCGCGACCGGAGCGAAGCGGTAAAGCAGCCTGTGGCCGACGCGGTTGGCGAGGGTGTCGATGAGGCCGGAAATATCGGCTTCCGCTTCCCCGGCCAATGAGAAATTTGTCTGCTTCGGCGGCAGCGGCTCGGCGAGGGTGGCGGCCAATCTCATGATCTCGATGCCGAAACCCGGATCGATGGTTTCGATCTTGTCACAGAGCAGTCGCGTTATGCGTTTGGCATCCCGGACCGGGAACGCGGTGCCGATCCGGATCGCCTCAATGCGGTTGTCGACAAGATGGAAGAGCAAATCGAGACGTTTTGCGCCTTGTCCCTTGGCTTCCAAGGCCTCGCAGAGCTTTATGACGAGCTTCTCCGTATAGCGGGCGATCGTCTCGGCGGCGGTGATGGGTTCCGCAAAATTGCGGCGCACCTCGATGAGGTCTCCTGAGCGAACCGGATCGATCGGCTGGCTGGCCCGTCCCATCGCCTGATCGAGACAACGGCCAAGCTCGGGGCCGAAACGCAAGGTGAGCGGCGCCCGCGGCTTGTCGGCAAGTTCACCGATGCGTTCGAAGCCGAGGACGCGGAGATCCGCAACCATGTCTCTCGGCAGACGAAGGGCCGCAATCGGCAGACTAAGAACAGCCTTCGCGCTCTCTCCCGGCGGAACGACGGTGACAGGCCGGGTCGCATAGCGGGCAAAGGCATGAGCCGCATCCCAGCTATCGGCGAGCGCTGCGCGCGCGGTAAAACAGGATGCGGCAAGCCGTTCGACCATCGCGGTGACCATGGCTTCCTCACCGCCATGGAGGTGGGCCGCTCCGGTGGTATCGATCACCACTCCGTCCGGCGGATCGGATGCCACGATCGGGGCGTAACGCGCAAGCATCCACAGCGCCAGCCGGTCGAGCGCCATGGCGTCGGCCTGCGGGTCCGCATTCCTGACGATGAGATCCGGAACCAGAATCTGCGCCTTGGTCACCGCCATGCCGGCGTTGAGGCCGGCCCGCTGCGCGGCCGCATCCGCAGCCAGCACCACCCGCCGCCGTCCCTCGCGTCCGACCAGGACGAGCGGCGCTTCAGCGGGCGGTGCGGCGCCGCCCAATTGCCTTCTGACCCGATCCGTGGACCAGGTCGGAAGGAAGAGCGAGACGACCCTGCGCATCGCAAGCCTCCACTTCGAAACAGGCGCTTTCGCCGCCGCGGCAGCGGACCAGTTCGAGCCGCCAGCGGGCGCGTCCAATGCCCGGAACCGGTAACGGATGAGACGGCAGCGCGCTGACGCGCCAGCGCGTCACGGCTGCGGTTGGCTGGCCCTCACCTCTCCCCGCTTGCCATAGCCCGTCGAAGACGGGCGTAAACGCCCTGATGGAGAGGTCGGAATTTGCGCACTCTTCGCGCAAATTCCGGGTGAGGGGGCCTCTCCACGAGTCTGAGCTTTGGGGGCGAGTCTGAGTTTGTGGCAACGCCCCTCACCCCGACCCTCTCCCCGCAAGCGGGGAGAGGGAGCAGAAGCGCCAGCGTCTATGATCCTCCCTCGCATGTAGGGGAAGCGCCGTATGGCGATGCCGATGGCGCCGGAACCTTCTGCTGCAAGCTGAAGCCGGCGGGAGGCCGTCATGGAAAGCCGCGCAACTTCGGCGACCACGGCGCCGAGCCCGCCATGAGATCCGCCATGCCGCAATCCTTCCTCGAAACAAGCGAGCATCGACTTCTCGTCTCCCGCTTCCACATAGATCACCCGGTCCGGCGCGAGCCCGGCCGCAGCGAGTGCCGGCGCGAACAGATCCTGGCGGGTCACGCACCACAGCACGCGCCCCCGGGTCCGCGCTGCGATCCCGGCGGCGAAGAGTGCAGCGGCTGCCCCGTCGATCGCGCCGTTACCGCCGCCGGTCACTTCATGCAGCGCCCCGAGCGCCAAGCCGCCTCCCGGCAGACGCCCATCAATGGCCTTGATACCGAACGGCAATACCGCCCGCCGATGCCTCGCCCCACCCTCAAGGCATCGAATGCGCTCGCGAAGCGCCGCGACAACGGCAATGGGAACAGGCGTATACATGCCCTGTTACAACTTGCTTTGGGATCTGCATGTTCCCTATTTGTTCTCATTGTATTTAGGAGTCAATCGGCACCCACTGAATCAGCGGAAGACGGCGGCAGTGGGTTCCTCTTGGGCGGATTTCGTTCTGAAGGAGTCACTACTCTTACGTGTCATAGGGGCCTTGCCCTTGCCGACATTATTTCATTTTCTGCGATCAGCCGCAGAGAGGTACGGCAACGGCCTTGCCATGCCAACGTCAATACACTGCAGGTACTCCTGCTTCAGACTTGGTCCTAATAAATCCCATGTCCACGGAGCTTTTTGTAAATTTAGGTGCTCGACAAACGACGCGCAGATTGCGTTTCTCATGTCTGCATTGCCGCAATTGTAATATCTTTCTGCGATCATAAAGCTCAACCGAACTGTCTCCTTATCGCCGTCTGCGATGGCGTGCTGCACGAAATCCGTAAATGCGTGGACTTCTAAGTGCAGAAGCCCATATTGGGCATTGATGGCATCCCTCAATGGAGGAAAAGCCTCCTTCAGCTCTTTCAAGAAAATGCTTCGATGTAGAGCTTCCATAGCAATCCTGTCCGGAGCGCTGGCGTTGCCTAATGACGATTAGAGTCGTCTGCAGGTCGAGCGCTACGCCGCCTTTCCGCTCGGCCCCTTCTTCGGCAGATCAATGGATAGCTCGGCATTCATCTTTGCCAGCGCTTCGTCGATGATCCACATCTGCGAACTGTGATTAAGATCGAGCAGGCGACGCACCGAATTCTCAGGTACGCAGAGTTCTTTGGCGAGCTTGACCTTGGACCAGCCGCGGACGCGCATCGTTTCGTAGACGGCCAATTTTGCGGTCACGAGTGACGGAAGTACCGCTCGGTTCGATCCGGAATGTCCTTCCCCTTGCCTCGGGAGCGGCTTCCTAGCTTTCATATATCCTTCGAGGGCCGTGATAACGCAGTCGACGGCATTGGCCCGTGCCTCCTCTTCCGTCTCGCCTTCGGCGTGTCGAGCGTGAATTCCCCCCGCGACCGCCCAGACGAGGCACCCGGGCGGATGCAGCTCAGAAGTGCCAGATCAGGTCCGCCGCCACGATTAGCGCATCTTTCTTGGTGGGCGGAATGACGGGGTTGGCATTGAAGTTGCCATTGAAGGCTGGCGCGTCGAGAGCGTGGTAATAAGTCACCTCGGGGCGAATTTCCACCTGCGGCGAAAACCAGTGCTGCCAGCCGAGGCCGAAATCCACATAGCGTGTTTTCGTCCCGGTCCGCTGGCCTTGCATGTCGTCGTAGAATTCGGGCCGGAAAGAGACATTGTCCATCGGCGAGAACTGATAGTTCAAATACAGCACGGTCGCGAAGGCTCTCGCAGTGCAAGCAAGCTGTTTGGGATCGGCGCACTGCGCGAAAAACGGAGCGTTGAAATTGATTCCGTTGGCCGGCGTGAATGGAAAACCGCCATTGGCGATGATGCCAGCAGGGTCGGTGATGTTCAGTACGTTCTTTTGCTCAATCGCGTATGCCTCCCACGCGAGATGCCAAACCTTGTTGATCCGGTGATACCAAGTTAGCCCCGTCCACTGAAGGTTATTGTATCCCCAGGTGCCGTTGTTGATGCCGTTTTCCACCACGTAGACGGTGTCCCGGCCGCTGTCGCTCTGCCAGCGGACGCCGGCTGTGACGGACGGTTGGGCGCCGGGGTCTTTGAGCATCGTATTGCCGGGAAACACCGGATTCGGAAATGGGTTGGGCACCCTCAGGCCCAGGTGCCATGGCATCGTGTCGGTACCCACCGTCAAGCCCCATTGCAGAAACCAGTTCTTGTTGAGCGCAAGGGTGCTGATAAGGCCGGTGTTGGTGTAGTTATCGAAGGTGTAGGTCAACGAATGGGTGTACATGTAATTGTTGGGCGCGAGCTGCGCTTCGATGTCCGGAATCGCGATGAAACGCCCGAAGCGCAACATGAGACCGGCGCCGAATTGCGGAAGGTAGAGTTCGCCGTAGAGCATCGGGAAGTCGTAACCGTTATAAAGGTTATGGCCGAGCAGCTGATAGCTCGCCAAACCATAAGCGGTCGTGTAGCGGTAATTCTCGCCGTAGATCGCCGAAAGCCGGAAGCCCCAATCGACGTGATCGGTCTGCACCGTGTCGGGGAGGCGCTCAAAATAAACCACGGCTTGGTCGAGCTGGTCTCGGTTCGGCGTAAAATCATAGGCCGCCGGCCAGTTGCCGCCCGGCTTCACCGTGTTGCTGCTGATGTTGCCGCCGCCGTTGATCCAGCCGTAGATTTGCATGTTGCCGGCCTTCAACACCTGACCAAACGCAGTGTTGGCGAGCGCCACCATCAACGGGCTGTCGACCGAGGCGGGCCGGGTGACGCCGATGGGCGTGGTTCCGCCGTAAGGCCACTCGGTGAATGGGTAGGGTGGCGTCGTCGTTGGCGCGTCGGGCCACCCGGCCCGGCGTGCAGGCGGCGCGTCCGGGTCGCTGGGGGGCTTGTCGTGGCCCCATTCGAGCCTGTAGTAGTTGATGAGGCGCTCGAGGAAACCGTCGCCCAGATAGGCGTCGAGACAGCCATATTCCTTGTAAGGAGCGCCGGGCGCCCGGCAGTCTATGAACTCCTTGTTGCGCGACGATTCCTTGTTGCGCGACGACGAGGTATCTCCGGCCCGCGCCGCGCCGGTGGCCGCAACCATCGCAGACACGACGAGCGCGAAACCAACCCAGTCGAATTTTCTCATACCCCGCCCCGATTATGTGGTGCGCCGCTGACGGCGCGACTTCGCAGCGGGCGCCGTGGGCTTAATCGGTGGTTTGCCGTAAATCGATTGCCGCAGTTCGTGCTTCGGCCAGGTATCATTGACGGAGTATCATTGACGGAGTTGCCACACGTCCGGGATGTCTTTCTTCTTCGCTCCCTTCGCTGATGAACTCTTATCGGCGTGCCCAGATTTATCTTTTGATGAGCTCTTACCCTTCTCTTCGGATTTATCCTTCTCGGATTTATCCTTCTCTTCAGATTTGTCTTTCTGCTCAGATTTATCCTTTGACGAACTGCTGTCGACATGCCCTGACGATAAGGCAGTCGCGAGAACGAAAAGGACTGCCAACGCGGCTCCCCAAACCGTCTCCATTTCTCCGACTCTCCCGAGAACCTTCGCGGAGCCATTCTGCTTATTCGCTCGGGAGTCCAAAGCAAAATAGAGCGCGCATCAGGCTTTTGCACAACAAAGTCACCTTGAAAGCGCGCACGCCGAAAGTCTGAAAATCGACATTTGCCGGCCTCGTAAAGCTCCGATCTGGCGACGATCGGTAGCGCTGGCACGAGCAATTTGAAGCGGAGAAAGGGCGGTCCATTTCCGGCTTATTAGCGAATCGGTTAGTGATCAGCTCATATTCAAGGCGAGCCCGTACACCTCGGTCGAGGAGTTTGGCCTCGCGCAAATAGTCGGCGAATTGTTCGTTTTCTGACTTTCAGAACCATTATACGGGCAATTTCAACGCCAGTTTTATTGTGTAAAACGTCCAATCCATCAGCTGTTTTGTTTTGCAATCCTGGACAAATAGGCAGACTGCTCCTGCGAGGGTTTCCAGGAGGATTGGAGAGATGTCTGTTGCAGTTCCGATAGCAATTCTTGTCCTCTTGTCTGCGAATGCCTATGGCGCTTGGGTTTGGCCAAACTACGAATCCGAGCAGAAGGACAAATCCGAGCAGGCCGATAAGAGTTCGTCGGAGAAAGACAAATCTGGGAAGGCCGAAAAGAGTTCGTCCGCGGCGAAATCAAAAGAGAAGCGGCATCGTCAGACCGGACGTCAGACCGGACGCCTGGAGTGACCAAGCATTTCATTTGCCGAGTAAGGACTTGTTCCCGATTACGTGAATCACAGTCTTGTCATGCCCCGCAATCACAGTCTTGTCATGCCCCGCGACAGCGGGCATCCAGTACCCCCCGGCGAATCAGGCGGTTACTGGATCGCCCGCTTTCGCGGGCGACGACATGTCAGTGATGCAATTATTTCCCCACGCGTCCTAAGCCCGGTGTCATCGATCCTGTCTCGGGCGCGTCGGAAATTTGGCGACAAGGTCGATCTCCTGCCCGTCACGCCTGATGCTCAAAGGCAGCCACGTCCCGGGCGCCTGCCGGGCGATTACTTCGACCAGTTCGTCGGGATTTCGAACCGCGAGGCCGGCGGCCCGCGTCACATGATCCCCGACTTTCAGGCCGGCAACTTCGGCCACGCTATCGCCGACCACCCGGTTGACGCGGGGCGCTCCGTCGCCGTCTACCAGCACGACACCGAGCCTTGGACGATCAGGCGGCGGCGTTTCGTCCTCGCGCGGCAGCGTGAACAGGGCGTCGGCGAAGGAAGTGCCAACGAGCATGCACGCTGCGTCGGACGATACCGGGATGAGCGTCGTCACGCCGGCGACCCCGAGAGCCTCCAGTTGATGCGGAACGCCGTAGCCCTCGGCGACGTGCCCGCTTCCCAGAATTCCGACCACCGTTGCGTCGGAGAACTTGCGCTTGGCGCCGGCCAGCGCTTCCGCCATGGCGCGGTCCCAGGTCAATTGAGCCTCGACGAAACGTTGGAATTCGGGCTGCTTCACGGCTTCCGCCAGCGCCGCCTCGTCGGGCTCCTGAGGGCTCGTTCCCTGAGAGGCGGAAAACGGATCGGCGCCGGGCGGCAATGCCTTCTTGAAGAGGTAAACGCCAGCAAGCTCACGCTGATAGGCCGGACTGGCTGGAGCGGGGTCGGACAGACCTTCGCGCTCCGCGACAGGAACACCCTCCCACCCTTGTTGGCCCACCTGCGATACAAGCTTCCGCTCGACGTTGAGGGCAGTCATTGGAATGCGGTTGAGGCGAGCGAATTGGAACAGCGGCATGTAGAGGGCCGCATCATAGCCCCAGACTTGTCGCCATTCGGATGCCTTCAGGAAAGCCTCATCGGTCAGCTTGCCCTCGACCCAATCGTCCAGAACCGACTGCAGGCGGCGCGGAAAGGCCTCGAAGCCAATGACGAGCTTTCCCCCACTGCCATGCAGCCCCGCCAAGGTGTGGAGCTGCCAGCGGTGGTGATCCGCATCGGTATGCGATTCCCCCAGCAGCACGACGGCAGTCTTGGCGACGAGATCGCGAAACAACGCCCCCCGGTCAATGGGTTGCCCCGTCTTCACGTCGATCCAGCCGCCATAAGCGGCGCACGCGGACGCCGCTTGAGTTGGCGAAGCGCTGGAGTTCGCTTGCGCCCAGCTCAGGCCCGTGGCCGCGACAACCAGGGATGCGGATAAAACGACGGTCCGCAGCCGCGAGCTTGCGTTAGCAGCGACCAGGCGGTCGGAGGCTCGTCGGCATGAACCAGTCGTATTTTTCATATTTCACCTGCACCCCGGCAACAACGAACGATGCGGCAGCAACAACTCTTTTTCAGCTTTTTTAGAACGTTTCCCAACTAGGTTGGCCTCACTTTGCTGTCATCGCCTGGCGGGCAATGACACCACAGGGTCAGCCTCATTGAAAACACTCTAAAGCATGCGATGAAAGCATGCGTTATCCATGAGGTGGAGGCAACCCTCGCGACAACGGGTTCAGGCAAATTGTCTTGGTCTCGCCCAGCGGGCACCCCGTGTTGCGAACGGTACGGCCCGCCACGCCGCTCTTTCCATCAATGTGACGACGGAATTAGGCCAAAGTGCTCTCGGGGTAGGATAATCCGGCAAGCTTCCCATCGCCATTTGGCCGCCCCGTCCGACAGACTAGCGTGACCGACCGAACCTCCTGGCGCAATCTACGCGCGGATATTTTCGTCCTCTCGCCCGGACGATGCGGCACCGCGCACCGCCCTCTTCCCCCCACAAGCCGGGGAGGGCAAGCCGGGCAGGGAAGGAGAAACATCCGCCCGATTTCGCTGCAATTGGTCTCATTGCCTCGCGCTGCGAGCAAGGTGTAAAAAGGTCATCCGCGTTTCGAGGTGCAGCCCGTGAGCCATATGATCAATTATATACCGGTTCTCACCACGCTCTTCTCGGTTTTCTTTCTCAGCCGCATCGTACCGCACTATCTGGCCAAGAAGTCGCCGTACCTGTTGTGGTGGACCCTGGGCGTGCTCACGTTCGGCATGGGCACGCTCACGGAAAGCATCAACGCCATTTTCGGCTGGAGCGAATGGAACACCAAGGTCTGGTACATCGTCGGGGCCCTGCTTGGCGGATACCCCCTGGCCCAGGGAACCATTTACCTCCTCATGAAAAAGCGCTTCGCCGATATCTCGGCCGTGGTGTGCTCGGCGGCCATTGTCATCGCCGCTGTTTGCGTATTGTCCTCACCGGTTGAAATTCCCGACGGCTTCGATCACCGCCTCACGGGAAGAGTGTTTGCCTGGCAATGGGTGAGGGGATTTTCTCCCTTGCTGAACCTCTACGCCTTCGTTTTTCTTTTTGGCGGCGCTGTTTACTCGGCGATCCAATATTTCGCGAAGGAACGGGGAAGAGCCCGTTTCCTCGGCAACATCCTCATTGCCATCGGCGCGCTTCTTCCCGGCATCGGCGGAAGCTTTACCCGTTTCGGCTATGTGGAGGTATTGTATATCACGGAACTCATTGGACTGACTTTCATCTACTTTGGTTATAATATGATGCGCAGCGATCAATCGGCATCCTTGCATGCAAACCAGCAGACCTGGGAAGGGCCGCTTCCAGTTGACCGGGGTGCGACTTGAAAAAAGAAGTCCGTGCAGTTTCTCAAAGATTACGCCAACAGACGAGAGCCCATGGTTAGATCACGATCCACTCTGTCCATGTCCTTCGTATTTGTGTCGTGCGCTGTCGCGACATTGGCTCTGAGCCCGGCGCTGGCGCAGGGAGGCCCGGCGGCGCCGGACGTGCCGACGCAACCGGCTGACGCCAGCCCGCGAGAATTGCGGGTCCTGGGCGGGCGCACTGATTATTCCGCTGTCAAGCCTGCGAAGGCTTCACTGCAGGAATTGCCGACCTGGCGCATTCCGAACGTGCCGTCATCGGCCGAAGCCTATTACGCGCCGGACAACTATCACGTCATTGCGCAGACGCAGGATCCTGAGGGGGCTCACGCGCCGACGCGCAGCACCGGCGCGCTGACCTGGATCTTTTCCGACGACGGCAAGACCAGATGGCGCGTCAATGACCGCGGGCAGGACCTCTGCTCGTACTTCCTTCCCGACGGCAAGCGCGTGCTCTTCACCTCAACGCGCGATCACATGGATTTTCCGCTCGGAAACGTGTCGGATGAGCGCAACTACCCGCAGGGCACCGAGCTCTACATTGCCGACATCGACGGGGGAAACCGCAAGCGCCTGACCGACAACGTCTACTACGACGCCGAAGTGTCGATTTCGCCTGATGGCAAGAAGATCGTATTCACCCGCCAGATCGACGGCGCCCTCGACCTTTATACGATGAACATCGACGGCACCGGCGAGAGGAAGTTGACCGATACGCCGGATTGGCAGGAGGGCGCGCCCTTCTTTTTGCCGGACTCGAAGACCATCACCACGCGCGCCTGGAGCCGCGCCATCTATGGCACCAAACGTCCGACCCCGATGACGATCTTTACGATCAATGTCGAGACCGGCGAACGCATTCAGCGCACCCACGACGACTGGAT
>Ga0257161_1000328_pt1 | contig 12551 bp, 10 predicted proteins | sample NR01A_FD_185954 | JGI IMG/M metagenome (GOLD analysis project Ga0257161, IMG submission 185954) | Soil microbial communities from H.J. Andrews Experimental Forest, Oregon, United States - NR-01-A | ecosystem: Environmental > Terrestrial > Soil > Temperate forest > Bulk soil | place: USA: Oregon... | reverse complement strand
TTCGTTCGCACCGCGCGCGCGAGCGGCCTGTCGTCGGGCACCGTGATCGTCACCTATGCGTTCCGCAATGCCATGCTACCGGTCGTCACCACGCTCGGCATGGTGTTCTCGTTTCTGCTCGGCGCCAACGTCCTGGTCGAAAAGGTGTTCGCGTGGCCGGGCATCGGCTCCTACGCGGTCGAGGCGCTGATCACGTCCGATTTCGCGCCGGTGCAGGGCTTCGTGCTCACCATGGCGGTGCTCTACGTGCTCCTCAATCTCGCGATCGATCTCCTCTACGGCCTCATCGATCCGCGCATAAGGGTGGAAGGATGAGTGTGCTGATTACGGAGGGCGCAGGTCAGACGGCGGATGACGGAGGTCAGACGTCAGATGACCGAGGTCAGGTGCCGGATGTCGGGCGGCCGGCGACCAACGATAACCGTGCGGCGTTCTCCGACCGGACCTCTGTCATCCGTTCCCAGACATCTGTTCTCCATCACGCCGTCTACGTCATCGGCGAGAACCCCGTCACCGGCTTTGCGTTCGCATTATTCCTGTTGATCATCGTTTGCGCGATTTTTGGTCCGCTGGTTGCGCCGTACGATCCACTCGCCAGCGACACCGTGGCCGCCTACCAGTCACCGTCGGCGGCGCATTGGTTCGGGACCGACCAACTGGGCCGCGACATCATGAGTCGTGTCATTACGGCCACCCGGCTCGACCTCGCCATTGCGGTGTTCTCGGTGGCGCTGGTGCTTCTGCTCGGCGGGGTTTCAGGGGTGATGGCCGGCTTTTTCGGCGGCTGGACCGATCGCATCGTCGGCCGGCTCGCCGACACCATCATGGCGTTTCCGCTGTTCGTGCTGGCGATGGGCATTGTGGCGGCGCTCGGCAATACGGTCACCAACATCGTGATCGCCACCGCGATCATCAATTTTCCGCTCTATGCGCGGGTCGCCCGCGCCGAGGCCAATGTGCGGCGCCATGCCGGTTTCGTCCAGGCGGCGCGGCTCACCGGCAACAGCGAGATGCGCATCGTGCTGACGCAAATCCTGCCCAACGTGATGCCCATCATGGTGGTGCAGATGTCGCTCACTATGGGCTATGCCATCCTCAACGCCGCGGGCCTCTCCTTCATCGGCCTCGGCGTCCGTCCGCCGACGGCCGAGTGGGGCATCATGGTGGCCGAAGGCGCCGCCGACATGGTGAGCGGCAAATGGTGGATCGCGTTCTTCCCGGGCGCAGCCCTGATGATCTCGGTGTTCTGCTTCAATCTCCTCGGCGATGGCTTGCGCGACATCGTCGATCCGCAGCGGCGAACGTGATGGCGGGGCATCTACCGCCATGACCACTGCCGTCCCCCTGCTTAGCGTGCGTGACCTCACCGTCGAATTCGCGACGCGGCGCGGCAAGGTCAGGGCCGTCGAGCAGGTCGACATTTCCATCGATCGCGGCGAGACGCTTGGCATCGTCGGCGAATCCGGTTCGGGAAAATCCGTGACGTCTTATGCGGTCATGCGCATTCTCGACCGCGCCGGCCGGATAGCGAACGGTTCGATCGTATTCAGCGGCGTCGACCTTCGCGAAGTCAGCGAGGTCGAAATGCGCGACCTGCGCGGCCGCGAGATCTCGATGATTTTCCAAAACCCGCGGGCGGCGCTCAATCCGATCCGCAAGGTCGGCAAGCAAATCGAAGACGTCCTCCTTCACCACGCGCAGGCGGCCCGGTCGGCTGTCAGGCGTAAGGCGATCGACGCGTTGCGCCGCGTGCGCATTGCCGATCCGGAGCAGCGCTATCACGCCTATCCGTTCGAGTTGTCGGGCGGCATGTGCCAGCGCGTCGTCATCGCGCTTGCGCTCGCCTGCCGGCCGCAGCTCCTGATCGCCGACGAGCCGACCACCGGCCTTGATGTCACCACCCAAAAGGCCGTGATGGACCTTGTGGTCGAGCTGACCCGCGAGCGCGGCATGTCGACGATCCTGATCACCCACGACCTCGGCCTCGCGGCAGCATATTGCGACCGCGTCGTCGTGATGGAAAAAGGCACGGTGGTCGAGGCCGCTCCATCGCGGCAAATTTTTGCTGCCCCGGCGCATCCTTATACGCGCAAGCTGATGAAGGCGACGCCACGCCTCGGCGTCGGGTTGCGCGATCTGTTGCCGATAGAAGAGCAACATGATTCGCCGCCGCTTGGCCCATCTTCTCCCTCTCCCGGCTTGCGGGGAGAGGGTCGGGGTGTGGGGGCCTCTCCACAAGCTCCGACTCGCGGAGAGGCCCCCTCACCCGGCGCGCAAGCGCGCGCCGACCTCTCCCCGCAAGCGGGGAGAGGTAAAGGCCCCCTCCTCGCTGTCGAGAACCTGGTCAAGGAATATCCGCGCAACAGCATGCCGGGCGCGTTTGCCAAGCTCTTGCGCCGCAACCCGGATGAGGAAAAGCCGTTCCGGGCCGTCGGCGGCATCAGCTTTGCCATCGCGCGCGGCGAGAGCGTCGGCTTGGTCGGCGAGTCCGGATGCGGCAAGTCGACGACGTCCATGATGGTGATGCGGCTGATCGACAAGACGTCGGGCAAGATCGAATTCGACGGCGAGGACATCGGCGCCATTCCGGCGAGGCAATTCGCCACGCAAGCGGCGCGCAAGCGCATTCAGATGGTGTTTCAGGACGCAACCGACAGCCTCAACCCGCGTTTCACTGCGGCGCGGGCCATCGCGGACCCGCTGATCCGACTGGGCGGAATCAAGAACGGTGCGGCGTTGCGGGCGCGCTGCGAGGAGCTCGCAACCGAAGTCGGCCTGCCCGTCGAGCTGCTGGACCGCTTTCCCCACCAGCTGTCGGGCGGCCAGAAGGCCCGCGTAGGCATCGCCCGCGCAATTGCGCTGCGCCCCAAACTTGTTATCTTGGATGAGCCGACGGCCGCCTTGGACGTGTCGGTCCAGGCCGTTGTGCTCAATCTCCTTGCCGACCTCAAGGTGCAGCTAGGCATGAGCTATTTGTTTGTTTCCCACGACCTCAATGTGGTCCGCCTGCTGTGCGACCGCGTCATCGTCATGCGAGCCGGCGAGATCGTGGAACAAGGCTTAAGCGACGAAGTGCTTGGTGCGCCAAAATCCGGCTACACGCGCGACCTCATCGCCGCAATCCCGCACCCGCCTATGTGACCACGCGCCCGATGTCCACCCCTGATCTCGATGAATTCATCGCCGCCTCGGCCCGGGTGCTTGCGTTGCCGGTCGACCCCGCGTGGTATCCGACGATCCGTTTCAATCTCGAAGTGACCTTCCGGCTCGCCGCGCTCGTCGCCGACTACCCGTTGCCCGACGATAGCGAGCCTGCGCCGGTGTTCCGGGCCTGATCATGTCAGACCCCGCGGAGGCGTCGGCGCTCGACATTCCACGCGCCGTGCGAGAAGGCGCAACGACCGCCGGCGCCGTCGTCGAGGCAGCGCTCGCCCGCATCGCCGCGCTCAATCCGGTGCTCAATGCCTTCACCGACCTGACGGCCGACCGCGCCCGCGCGCGGGCTGCCGCGATCGATGCGCGGCGCGCCAAAGGCGAGCCGCTCGGCCCTCTCGCCGGCGTGCCGTTCGCGGTGAAGAATCTGTTCGACGTGCACGGCCTGCCGACGCGGGCGGGCTCGAAGATCAATCGCGATCGGCCACCCGCCGCGCGCGATTCGCCGCTGATCGAGCGGCTGGAGGCAGCGGGCGCGGTGCTGGTCGGTGCGCTCAACATGGGCGAATACGCCTATGACTTTACGGGCGAGAACGTCCATGACGGCCCGTCGCGCAATCCGCATGATCCCGCCCGCATGACCGGCGGCTCTTCCGGCGGCTCAGGCTCGGCGGTCGCCGGCCGGCTGGTGCCGCTGGCGCTCGGCTCCGATACCAACGGCTCGATCCGGGTGCCGGCGTCGCTGTGCGGCGTGTTCGGCCTGAAGCCGACCTACGGGCGTCTGACGCGGGCGCGGACCTTTCCGTTCGTGGCGAGCCTTGATCATGTCGGGCCGTTTGCCCGCTCGGTCGCCGATCTTGCGGCATCCTACGATGCCATGCAGCGGCCTGACGCCGACGATCCGGTGTGCGCCGCGCGACCGGCGGAGCCCACGGCGTCCACACTCGCGGCCGGACTCGACGGTTTACGCATCGCCACCGCGGGCGGCTATTTCCACCACGGCCTGTCGCCGGAAGGGCATGCCGCGCTCGCCGCGGTCGCGGCGGCGCTCGGCGTAACGAGCGAGGTCGCGTGGCCAGAGGCGGCGCGCGCGCGCGCCGCGGCTTATGTGATCACGTGCACGGAAGGCGCGGCGCTGCACATGGACCGCCTGCGCACCCGGGCAAAGGATTTCGACCCCGCCGTGCGCGACCGCCTGATCGCCGGCGCCATGGTGCCGGCCGGCATGGTGGTGCCGGCGCAGAAATTCCGCCGCTGGTATCAGGCCCGCGTGCTGGAGTTGTTCCGGGAGGTCGATGCGGTGCTGCTGCCCGCAACGCCGTGCACGGCGCCGCGGATCGGGCAGGACACCTTTACGCTCGATGGGGTTGAGATGCCGGTGCGGGCCAATCTCGGTCTCTACACCCAGCCGATCTCGTTCATCGGCCTGCCGGTGGTGGCGGTCCCGGTGCCGCTCACGCCGCTGCCGATCGGGGTCCAGATCGTTGCCGCGCCCTGGCGCGAGGACGTGGCGCTACGCATCGCCTATGCGTTGGAAGGGACGGGCGTGGTGGCGGCGCGGAAGCCGGCGGTGTGATAAACACATGGACATCGACCTCCCGGACGTCGTCGCTGAAGTGAGGGCGGCCTACGACGCCTACGAGCGCGCGCTCGTTGCCAATGATGTCGCGGCGCTCGATGCCATGTTCCACGACGACCCGCGCACCATCCGGTTCGGCGGCGGCGAGAACCTGTTCGGGTATGCGCAAATCAAGGCCTTCCGCGCGGCACGTTCGCCTGCGGGCCTTGCCCGCACGCTCTCGCACACGGTCATCACGGCGTACGGCCGCGACACCGCCATCGCCTCCACTCTGTTTCACCGCTCCGCCATGCCCGGCAAGGTCGGCCGCCAGATGCAGACCTGGGTGCGCTTCCCGGAGGGCTGGCGCGTGGTGGCGGCGCATGTCAGCGTGATTGCGGAGGGATGAGCTCAACCCGCCCTGGCCAAAAACTCCCGCCATCCGCCGAAGCTCGAAATATCCCGCGCCCCGTTCACCGCCTCTGCTTCGACCAGAAAGCCCTTCACCCACCGCCCGTCCGTGAGGCGCACGGACCCGATCGACAGCGGCGGCGGCACGGCGGCGGTGAAGTGGCCGAATGCTTCAGGCGGCATCGCCCAGACTTCCACCGCGATGGCGCTGCCCTGGCCCGTGGCGATGCGGAGCAGGCCCGGCTTCGGCGGCGTGGTGCCAGGTAGTGCGTAAAGCCGATAATCGGGGGCGGTGGCAGTTGCCGCGATGAACCTGGACCCGAGAGCGCGCAGCTCGTGATTGAGCGGCATGCCGGAGAGATGGGCGCCGACCACCGCCAGCATCACGGCGTCGCTGCATTCGTCGGGCAGCGCGGCCAATGGGGGCGGCTTGCGGTTGAGCGCCCCAAGGGGCAGCGCGGTGTCGGCATGAAAACGGCGACCGACCGCAGCAAGAAGGCCGTCATTGCCGCCGGGCGCCAACAGCGTGATGCCGAATGGCGCTGTGCCGGAGGGGCCAGGATGCAATGCCGCCGGCACCGCGAGGCCGCACAAGTCGAGCAGGTTGACGAAGTTCGTATAGGTGCCGAGCCGCGAATTGAGCCCGATCGGATCAGCCAGAACCTGGTCGACCGTGTAGAGCGTCGGCGCGGTCGGCAGCACCAGCGCATCGATCGCCTCAAACTGCCGTTGTGCGACGCGGCGCAGCTGCTCAAGCCGGTAGAACGCCGCGAAGGCATCGACCGCCGACGGCCTTGCGCCACCGATAATGATTTCGAGCGTCACCGGATGCATCGACTGCGGCGAGGACGCGATGAAGTCGCGGGTCGCCGCATAGCGCTCCGCCAGCCAGGGGCCTTCGTAGAGCAGCCGGGCCGTCTCGTAGAACGGCTCGACGTCGATGTCGACAATCACCGCCCCGAGCCGCGCCAGCCGATCGAGCGCTTCGGTGTAGTCTGCGGCCGCCCGTCGGTCGCCGAAGAAAATGCGCTGGCCGGACTGCGGTACGCCGACGCGAACCGTCGGCAGGGCGCCGGGACTTTGCAGAGGTCGGCGGCGGGCATAAGGATCGTTATCGTCGAAGCCGGCCATGACGGCGAGCACGGCCGAGCAGTCGTCCGTGGTGTGGGCAAAGACCGACACGCAATCGAGCGTGCGGCAGGCCGGCACGACGCCGGCCGTGGAGACGAGCCCGAGGCTCGGCTTGAGGCCCACGATATTGTTGAACAGTGCCGGAACGCGCCCGGAGCCCGCCGTATCGGTGCCGAGCGCCACCGGCACGAGGCCGGTCGCGACCGCAACCGCAGAGCCCGAACTCGACCCGCCCGGGACGAGCTTCGGATCGAGCGGATTGCGCGGCACCCCATAGGGCGACCGCACGCCGACGAGGCCGGTCGCGAACTGGTCGAGATTCGTCTTGCCGATGATGATGGCGCCGGCCTGGCGCAGCCGCGCGACGGCGGCTGCGTCGACACTGCAGCGATAGGCGAAATCCGGGCAAGCCGCCGTGGTCGCAAAGCCGCGTACATCGATATTGTCCTTGACGGCGACCGGAATGCCAAACAGGGGCAAATTGCGGTCGCCGTTCGCCTCAAGGGCCTGCGCCTCCGCAAGCGCTTGCGTTTCGTCAAGGATCGAAATGAAAACCGCCGGATCGTTGAGCGCCCTGATGCGGGCATAGCTGCGCGCCACGATCTCGGCCGGCGTCGCAACCCCGGTCCGATAGGCGGCCGCGATCTCGGCAACGGTTTCGATGTCACTGGAGCGCGTTCTGGTCATATTGAACCACCGCCATCTCTCCCGGGTCGTGGCCGGGCTTGTCCCGGCCACCTCGATTCTGCTTGCTCTGTGCTCCAAAGCTCGGGGTCGCCGGGACAAGCCCGGCGACGACAGCGGGATGTGATTCGAAACGATCGAAATCCGCTCTAGCTCTGCCGAGCATCGGCCGGCACTGCATAATCCGAGCGGGCGCGGGTGACATGGCCGCCATGTCGGAGCGAGCCGACAAGTTCGCCGCCGTCCACGACGACCCGCCCGCGCACGATGGTCGTTACCGGCCAACCCGTGACCTCGAACCCTTCGTACGGCGTATAGTCGGCGCCCTGGTGCAGGTTGGCCGCGGTGATCGTCGACTTTCGCGCCGGATCCCAGATCGCAATGTCCGCGTCAGACCCTATCGCAATCGTCCCTTTGCGCGGATGAAGCCCGTACATCTTGGCGTGATTGGTCGCCGTGACGGCGACGAAATGGTTGAGCGTGATCCGACCTTTCACGACCCCTTCTGAAAACAGGATGGGCAAACGCGTCTCGACGCCGGGGATGCCGTTCGGCACCCAGCGGAAGCTTGTGCGTCCCTTCGGCACAAGCTTGCCGGCAGGATCGTCGTACCTGAACGGGCAATGGTCCGATGAAAAGATCTGGAAGATGCCACTTTGCAGCCCTCTCCAGCAGGCTTCCTGGCTGGCAAGGTCGCGCGGCGGCGGACTGCACACGTACTTCGCCCCCTCCATGTTCAAGCCTTCGAGGTCCTTTTCGGTCAGCACGAGATACTGAGGGCAGGTCTCGCCATAAACCTTGAGGCCGCGCGATTGGGCACGGCGGATCTCCTCCATGGCTTCGCCATTGGAAACATGCACGACCATGATCGGTACATCGATCAGCTCAGCGAGGCTGATGGCGCGGTAGGTGGCCTCGCGTTCGACCGGAATGGGGCGCGAGGTCGCGTGATATCGCGGCGCCGTCTTGCCCGCGCGCTCGAGGCGGTCGGTCAGGAAGCGGATTGCGTCGTAGTTCTCGGCATGGACCATCACCAATGCGCCGGTTTCGCGCGCGGTCGAGAACACCTCGAGCAATTGGATGTCGGTGAGGGCGAGATCCTGATAGGTCATGAACACCTTGAACGACGTATATCCGTCGTCGACAAGCGCCGGCAGCTCCTGGCCCAGCACGCTTGGCAAAGGATCGGAAATGATCAGATGAAAGCTCACATCCACGTAACATTTGCCGTCGGCCTTGGCGTGATAGTCCTTCACTGCCTGCCGCAGGCTCTCGCCTTTTTGCTGCAGACAAAACGGCATGACCAATGTGTTGCCGCCAAATGCCGCTGAGCGCGTGGCGCTCTCGAAATCATCGGCCATGACGATGCCGGGGCCGCTGGGTTGCGAGACGTGGATGTGGCTGTCGATGCCGCCGGGCAGCACCAGGCGATCGGTGGCGTCGATCGTCTGCGAGCCTCCTGCCAGGCCGGCCGCGAGCGCGACGATCCGGCCATCCCGGATGCCAACATCTGCTTTGAAGGTGTCGGACGCCGTCGCCACCGTGCCGTTCGCAATGACCAAGTCGAAGTCGCTCATGGAAGAGGCCCTGATTCTAAAAGTGCACATCGTCTCATCACGCAGCAGAACGCGGTTGATCCCATCGCGTGTGCTGTCATTGCCCGGCTTGACCGGGCAATCCAGTATCCCCGGTCAGTGGTTACTGGATCGCCCGGTCAAGCCGGGCGATGACAGCATAGAGTGTGTCAAACTAATCACGAAATCCCGTCAACTCCCGCGGTATATTGAAAAACCCCATGGCGTGATTTTCATCGGCAAATGATAGTGCTGTTCGGGATCGGCAATCTGAAAGCGAAACGGGACGACGTCGAGAAACGGCGGGGTTGATTGCGTCACGCCGGCCGCAGCGAAGAAATCGCCGGCGTGGAACAGCACCTCGTAGGCGCCTGGCGAAATCCTCGCGCCGGAAACCGGATGCTCAAGCGCGCCGGACGGGGCCAACGCTCCTTTCGCGATCAACCTGCGCTCGGGCGTAAGCGCAAAAATTTCGATGAACATACCGGCGGCCGGGAGGCCGCGCGTCGTGTCAACGACATGAACGGAAATACCTGGCATGGGCGGCTTTCCAGTGAATGTAAGCCGTAGCAAAGATAAGGCCGGTGCAGAGCGCTGCAAGTTACGCTCCTGAGGCCGAACCTGCGCTTTGACCGCTCCCATCGTGACTAAACTTTGTGCAGCTTGGCTCCCTAGCGGGCGGCGCTTCTCACTTAGGGCCGCGTCCAGGAATAAATGCTTCAATTGATATGGCACGTCGTTTGCTACGATTTCGATGCAGCTGACACGAACGGACGCATGACCGGATCAGGCCTCGAACTCATCGCCTTGACGAAGCTCTACGGCTCGACCGTGGCGGTCGACCGCCTTGATCTCAAGGTGTCGGCCAACAGCTACTGCTGCCTGCTTGGCCCTTCCGGCTGCGGCAAAACGTCGACGTTGCGCCTGGTGGCCGGCCATGAAGTCGCGTCGTCCGGCGACATCATCATCGGCGGGCGCAACGTCACCGACTTGCCGCCCGCCGGACGCGGCACTGCCATGATGTTTCAGAGCTATGCGCTGTTTCCCCATCTCAATGCTGTCGATAACGTCGCGTTCTCGCTGAAAATGCGCGGCGCTCCGAGGCGGGAGCGGCGTGCCGCCGCAACCGAAATGCTGCGGCTCGTCGACATGGCGAAATTCGCGGAGCGTCTCCCCGCGCAGCTTTCCGGCGGGCAACAGCAGCGCGTCGCACTGGCGCGGGCGCTCATCACCCGGCCGCAGATCCTTCTGCTCGACGAGCCGCTCTCGGCGCTCGACCCGTTCCTGCGCATCAAGGTGCGCACCGAGCTCAAGCGCCTGCAAAAGGAGTTGGGCATCTCCTTCCTGCATGTGACGCACAGTCAGGACGAAGCGATGGCGCTGGCGGACCTCATCGTGGTGATGAACGGCGGCCATATCGAGCAGGCCGGTACGCCGCGCGACGTGTTCAATGCGCCGCGAACCGCCTTCGTCGCCCAGTTCATGGGTGGTCACAACGTGATCGCGGCCGATGGCGGGAAAATTGCCGTCAGGGCCGATCGGCTGCGGCTGCATCGCGGCGGACAGCAACGCCTTTCGGCGATGGTGCGCAGCGTCGAATACCAGGGCACGCACGTGCAAGTGACGCTGACCGCAAAGGACGCGGGCGAGCTGACCGCGACACTGACTGAAGCCGAATTTGACTCCGGCGCGGTTCACCCCGGCCAAGAGGTCGCCGTCGACTGGAGCGATCAGGATGGCCATCGCTTGTCTGACGCCGCGTGAGAGCGAATCACCTCGCCATCGTCATGCCCGCGCTTGTCGCGGGCATCCACGTCTTTCTTGGCGGGCTGCGGTAAGCAAGGCGTGGATGGCCGGGACAAGCCCGGCCATGACTCCGGAAAAATGGTTCAAGGTGAACAGACCTGCTCTAGAAAAAACAACTTGAGGAGAGAGACATGTCGAAATCATCCGAAATGTCCGGCCGCTTTTCACGGCGCTCGATACTAAAAGGGGCGGCTTGCGTTGCCGGCGCGGCGACGGGAACGGGCGGAATCACCGGGTTTCCGGCCGTTCATGCGCAGGAGCCGAAGGTGCTGCGCTATCTTGGCACCGCGGTCAATCAATCCCTCGATATCGCCAGAAAGGTGAAGGAAGACACCGGCATTACCATCGAATACATACCGCTGAGCACCGACGATGTGACCAGGCGGATCATTACCCAACCGAATTCGTTCGACATCGTCGATGACGAGTATTTCTCTCTGAAAAAAATCATCCCCTCGGGCAACTTGCTTGGGATGGATGCGCGGCGGATCAAGCATGCCGACAAGATCACCCCGATCTTCACCAAGGGCGAGCTGCCGAACGGCAAGAAGATCGGCGACCAGGGGACCGCGCCCAGAAAGGTCTTTTATCTGGAAGGGCAGAACGGACGAACCTTTGCATCGTCGCCGACCGAATGGATCACCTTGATACCGACAGTTTACAATGCCGACACGCTTGGCATCCGGCCCGACCTGATCAAGCGCCCGATCGAAAGCTGGAAGGAGCTTCTCAATCCGCAGTTCAAGGGCAAGGCGTCGATCCTCAATATCCCGTCGATCGGCATCATGGACGCCGCCATGGTGGTCGAGGCCATGGGCGAACACAAATACGGCGACAAGGGCAACCAGACCAAGGCCGAGCTCGACCTCACCATGAAGGTCATGACCGAGGCCAAGAAGGCCGGTCAGTTCCGCGCGTTCTGGAAGGATTTCAACGAGAGCGTCAACCTCATGGCCTCGGGCGAAGTGGTCATTCAGTCGATGTGGTCGCCGGCGGTCACGGCCGTCCGCTCGAAAGGGATCGCCTGCACCTATCAACCTCTCAAGGAGGGATATCGCGCGTGGGCGGCGGGGTTCGGCGTGCCACGCACCCTGTCGGGCCGCAAGGCCGATCTCGCCTACGAATTCATCAACTGGTTTCTCGATGGCTGGGCCGGGGCCTATCTCAATCGTCAGGGCTACTACTCTGCGGTTCTTCAGACCGCGAAGGACAAGATGGAGCCATACGAGTGGGCGTATTGGATGGAAGGCAAGCCGGCCGCGAAGGACATCAAGGCGCCGGACGGCACCCTCTTGGAGAAGGCCGGCACCGTGCGCGACGGCGGATCCTACGAAACGCGCATGGGCGCGGTGGTGTGCTGGAATTCCGTGATGGACGAAAACGACTACCTGACCAAGAAATGGAATGAGTTCATTGCGGCGTGAGCGATGTCGCAAAGTGGGTTTCGATCGACCGGAATGACAAATGTGGCAACTGTAGCCCGGATTGAGCCACCGGGTCCGGCCTTAGGCCGGCCCGATGATAAACTCAGCGAAATCCGGGACCACCCTCTCCCCACGGCAACGCCGCCCCGGGTTTCGCTGACGCTCAACCCGGGCTACGGGGCTCCCGCATGGCTGCAGATCGCGCCGTTCGCGGCGGTTTTCCTCGTCTTCTTCCTCGTGCCGCTTGCGCTGACCGTGATGGTGAGCTTCTGGGACTACAACGAATATCAGATCCTGCCGGCATTCACCGTGCGCAGCTATGTGGAAATCTTCGAGGGCTGCGTTGATCGCCTTCCCGATCTCTGCGTCACGCTCAAGACCTATCTGTCGACCCTGAAGTTCTGCGTCGCGGTCTGGCTGGTCACCCTCATGGTCGGGTTCTTCATCGCCTTTTTCCTGGCATTTCACGTCCGGTCGGCAACGCTGCAGATCGCGCTGTTTCTCGTCTGCACGATCCCGTTCTGGACGTCGAATGTCATCCGCACGATCTCGTGGATTCCGCTGCTCGGACGCAACGGCCTCGTCAACTCCGCTCTGCTCAAGCTCGGCATCGTGAACCAACCGATCGAATGGCTGATCTACTCCGATCTGTCGGTCATCCTCTCGCTCGTTCACCTCTACGTCCTGTTCATGATCGTTCCGATCTTCAACTCGATGATGCGCATCGACCGGGCGCTGCTGGAGGCTTCCTACGACGCCGGCGCTTCCGGCTGGCAAACGCTGTGGAACGTCGTCATTCCGTTATCGAAG
>Ga0257161_1000327_pt1 | contig 12578 bp, 10 predicted proteins | sample NR01A_FD_185954 | JGI IMG/M metagenome (GOLD analysis project Ga0257161, IMG submission 185954) | Soil microbial communities from H.J. Andrews Experimental Forest, Oregon, United States - NR-01-A | ecosystem: Environmental > Terrestrial > Soil > Temperate forest > Bulk soil | place: USA: Oregon... | reverse complement strand
GGGAGGTGTCATGGGTCGGTGGCCCGCGTCCATGGGTGCCAATCCGTCCAAGGTGCCAGAGCGTAGGTTGATCTCCCGCCATTCCATCAGCCGCCCCGCCGCCTCCCGAACCACGCTGATAATGGCCGGAATCGCCAAAAAAAACAGGATCATTAGAGTCATTGCCGGAATCCAGCCGCCGCCCAAGACGAACCTTTCCCAAATGCCGGCACCCAACCCCGCAATGATCGCTATGAGCCGAATAACCCCGCTCCAGTGCCGCCGCATTGTAGCCCCTCCCACCGCCGATACGCCCGTCGCCCGCGGACGCCGATGCAACGTCCGGGCCTTCTTTCATTGATTGCAGAGCGATCAGCGCCGGGGCAAGCGCCGATGCGCGATCACTGAATGACGCGGCCGCTGAAACGGCAAGAATGTCTGTTGCTGGCCCTTTGCGACCGGTCGGCGGGCGCGGCAACGTCGGCTTGCGGTCCGATCTGACGTTTGGGCGTGCCTCGGCCACATCGGTTAGCGAGCCCAGGCAAACTTGCTCAGGCACCTCCGGCTGCTCACTTCAGCAATCGCCGTGGCGGACTGCTGCACCGGGGCCACGCAGAACAGCCGCAGCTACCTTCGGGAACGGAAATGAATGCGGACACCCGGCACCGCCTTCGCCGACCCGCACTGGATTCCCAGCTTCGGGCACGCAAGCCTGCGCGAGACCTTATGCCGAATGCACGGGCCGCGGCTGCGCCGGTCGCTTCTTGGCGCCGACCGCAGTTATCGGTTTCGGCCCTGACCTGTTCCGCGTCACGCGCGATTTATTTTTCAGCGAAGGCAGTGCCTTTTTCTCGGCAGCCGTCGTAACCGCCCTTCCGGTCTTGGGCTGTCGGGGCGGTTTTGAAGCGGTGAGGGCTGGAGGATCGGAGTGGGCGGGTTCGGCCATCTCCAACCCGAACAGGGCAGCGACATCGCCGTCGTCGAGCATCTTCGCCGCGCTCGGCGCAGCTTTTGTCAGCGTCAGATCCTGTCCGGCGCCGGCAATCAATTCATTTTCATCGACGCCGCGCAGCACGAAGAGAAGTTGCGGTTTTTGGTCCAGCCGGGCACCGACGCCATAGAGCGCCGCCGCAACGTGTTTGCACATGTCGGCCCAGTCCGGGCAGCTGCAGGACAGCTTGATCTCCGTCGGCGACGGGAACAGGCCGTCGCCCTCCCGACAGACTCGATCCATCACGCCCTTGGCCAAACGCCCTTGCAGCAGCTCGACCAACGAATCGATCGTTCCGGCGCAATCCCGGCAGATGGCTTTCCAGCGCGCCGCCTTGACCGGCGCAATGGCGATATTGATTTTGTAGAGTTCGGAACCGGCGACCATCGCGGTGATCTCGCCCTTCGCAATTTGCAGGTCGAGGACGGAACCGTTGCGCACGTAGGTGCGGCCGCGTGGGATACGGTTCTCGTAATCACTGTAGCGTTCGAGGTTGGTGCACCACGACTTGCCCCAGAACGTCGCGGCAATCGTGCGACCCTCGATCGTTACGGGCGCAACGGACTGTCCCTTCTTCTTGAGCTTAGCCAGCTTGCGTTCTGCCTGCCGCCGCCGTTCGGCCACCGGCACGTACGGCTGCCACCCAAAATAGCTCATCCGTCCCCCTCTTTGATCGCTGCATTGAGATCGAGCGCCACGAGCTTCAGCAACTCGTCATCCTTCATCTCGGTCAGCACGATTTCAGCCCCGCCACCGAGCAAATCCCCCGCAAGCGCTTTCTTCGACTCGATCATCTGGTCGATCTTGTCTTCCACGGTGCCGCGGCAGATGAATTTGTGCACAAGCACATTCTTAGTCTGTCCGATTCGGAAGGCGCGGTCAGTAGCCTGGTTTTCCACAGCCGGATTCCACCATCGGTCGAAATGGATGACATGCGAAGCCGCCGTGAGATTGAGCCCAGCGCCGCCGGCCTTGAGCGAGAGCACGAAGAATGGGACGTTGTCGTCCTCCTGGAACCGGCGCACCAGTTCCCTGCGCTTCTTGACCTCCGTTTCGCCGTGCAGGACGAGGCCGGCGCGGCCGAACACGGAGCCCAGGAACGCCGCGAGTGGGGCCGTCGTCTCGCGGAACTGAGTGAAGACCAGCGCCTTCTCCTGGCGCGCCGCAACCACCTCTGTAATGTCGCGAAGACGCGCGAGCTTGCCGCTGTCCTCCTCGGCCCATGCGCCATCGCCCAGCCACTGGGAGGGATGATTGCAGATCTGCTTCAGCCGCATGAGAAAGGCGAGCACGATGCCTCGCCGTTGCATGCCGTCGACGTCTCCGAGCTGCTGTGCCAGTTCGTCCACCGCGCGACGGTAAAGCGCCGCCTGCTTGCGGCTCAGGGGGCAGAAAGCCTTTAACTCGGTCTTGTCGGGCAAGTCGGCAATGATGCTCTTGTCGGTCTTCAAACGCCTCAAGATATAGGGGCGCACCAGGTCCCGCAGCGGACCGAAGGGGTTGTGCGGGCGGTCGGCGAGATGTTTCACGAAGGATGAAAACTGTTTTGACGATCCAAGCAGCCCGGGATTGATGAAATCGAAGATCGACCATAAGTCGCTGAGCCGGTTCTCGATGGGCGTGCCGGTCACGGCAATGCGGGCGTCGGCCCGGAGCTGCTTGACCGTTTTGGTCTGCTTGGCTCCCGGGTTCTTGATGGCCTGCGCCTCATCAAGGACGGCCAGTCGCCACCGCGCGGCGACAAGCCACGGCGTGCGCGCGAGATATCCGTAACTCGTGATGACGAGATCGACGTGGGCCAGATTGTCCACATCGTCTGCGTCGATTTTCTCGCCCGGCGCCGCCGAGGGATGGACCATGACGGCCTTGAGACTCGGGGCAAATCGGGCGAGCTCGGCGGCCCAGTTGGCAAGCAGCGACGCAGGCGCCACGAGCAGGCACGGCTTGCGCTGGCCCCCCGCCTCGTTCTTGAGCACCAGCAGCAGCGACAGGACTTGAATGGTCTTGCCGAGCCCCATGTCGTCGGCAAGGCAGGCCCCAAGCCTCAGCCGGGCGAGCAGATGAAGCCATTGCACGCCCGCCTGCTGATAGGGTCGCAGTGCGCCCTGAAGCAAACCGCCGAGATTGGAGGGCGCGTTTCCGTCGGGGCGACGCAGTGCGGCAAGCGTTTCGGCCAGCCATGGCCCCGCCACGGTCTGGCTCCAGTCGACGTCAGCCGCTCCGGCGGCCTCATCTCCGGTCATGCCGGCTCCCGCCAGCAGGCGCATCGCTTCGCCGAATGACAGACCGTCGGTGGCCGCGCGCCGCTCGATGGCCTCGAATTGTTCGAGCGCGCGGCTTAGCCGGCCATGATCGACCTCGACCCATTTGCCGCGGATCAGGGCTAAACCTTCAGATTGTGCCAGGAGTTGCCTGATCTCGGCCGCCGACAGATTTTCACCCTCGAGCGTCACCTCCATCTGAAAATCCAGCAGCGACTCCATCCCCAGATGTGACGGCGCCTTGCTGCCCACCGTCGCTTTGACCTGCGGGCGTGCCGGGCGGTTCATCCGCCAGTTCGCCGGCATGCGCGCCACCACCCCGGCGCTCTCGAGCGCGGGTGCGTCTTTCAGGAATTGCAGCGCCTGCTGCGGGGTCCAGCGTAGCGGGTGAAAGACCTCGCCCGCATCGACCATGAGTTTCAACCACGGACAATGCTCGGCGGCGCGCTGCACCGGCATCAGCAGTGACAGCAAACGCTCGCGGTTCTTCGCCCCGGCATACTCCTGCAAGGCTTTGCCAAGGGGCAAATGCTGCGCCTTGGCCTCGGCGGAAAGCCGTGTCGTGTAGGTCGCAAGAAACGCAAACGGCGCCTCCTCATCCTTCCTGTTTTCGGCAAGGTTGAAATGCACCCGTCCGACCAGGTTCCAAGCCGGATGACGGCTCTTGAGAAACTCATGGACGGAAAGCCCGGCGTCATTGAGTTCGGCATCGAAAGCCGCGTCGATGTCGCGCCACAGACCGGCCAAGCCTGCCGTCGTCACATACTCCGCGCCATCCATCGGCGGAACGGCGGCGGCCATTTTGTCCAGCCCACCGTCCGCAGGCGCCTCCACGCGCGGCTTGTTGAGGCTCTCGCCGATGCCGGGAACAGCACATAATGCCGTCACGTATCGCGTCCCGAGCTCCCGCCAATACGACAGCACCGGAGGCAGAGCCGTGCCGACTTCGTTGGCGCCGAGCCACAGAAGTCCATGACCGGAGCCTCGTGCAAATGCCTTCTCCAGGCTTGAGCCCCGCTCGCGGTCTAATCCTGATGCGTCCCCGGTTTCCCTGAGGGTCAGCAAGCCATGCGGCGTGAGGACCGGGACCAACATCATCACGAAACGGTTCCTGCAATTCTGCCGGACATCGTCGCCCGCAACGCGCAGGACATTCCGCGAAATGAGGGTGATTCGCAAACTTTCGCGATTGGCGTTCTATGTCGGCCTAGTGAATGCGGCGACCGACCGGCTATTGCGTCGCCTCGATCCGATTGGCGCGGATGATGTCGCCCCAGCGGACGATCTCGGCGTGCACCAGGTCTGCGGCCGCCTCGGGTGATTGCCGAGCAGGCGGAAACACGGCGACTTCGTTCACCGCAAAGCTCGCAATCACCTTCGGATCGGCCAACGCGCGGCGCAGCGCCTCGTTAAGCCGATCTATGATCGGCCGCGGCGTGCCCGACGGAGCGAACAGGGCGTGCCAGAGCTGCAGATCGATCTCAAATCCTTGCTCGATAAGCGTCGGCACGTTGGGCAGCGATGCGATGCGCCCTCGCGCCGTGATGCCATAACCCTTTGCGGTGCCGGCGCTGACCTGCTCCGCCGCGATCGTCGGCGTCGCGCAATAAAGGTCGGAGTGACCGGCCACGATGTCGGCCATGGCCGGGGTTCCTCCCCGGTACGGGATCATATCGACCGCGACGCCGGCCGCGTGGGCGAACAGCGCCGCGCACAGATGGGCGAGCGTTCCGACCCCCGCGTGGGCGAACGTCACCTGGCGGCCCGGCGCTTTCATCCAGGCGGCAAGTTCTCCCGCCCCGGTCGCCGCAAGCGTGTTGCGGCCCACGATCATCATCGGGCTCGTGTTGACGAGGCCGATGGCGGTCAAGTCCTTTTCCACGTCGAACGGCGCTTTCGGGAATAGCGAAACATTGGCGGCGATCGCCAGCTGATGGAGCAGCAACGTGTGGCCGTCCGGCGACGCGCGGGCGACGCGGGCCGTCGCAATATTGCCGCTGCCGCCGCTGACGTTCTCGATCAGCACATGCTGGCCGAGCGTCGCCGCCATGTGCTCGCCGACGATGCGCGCCGCCGCATCGGTTGGGCCGCCGGCGACGTAGGGCACCACGATGGTGACGCTGTGGGTCGGGAAGGTTTGGGCGGACGCCGGCATGGCGCCGGCGATCAGCGTGGCGACGGCACATGCGAGGCGTCTCATCATTCCGCCCTCCTCCTGCGACGTCTATGGAATCTTCTTCACCGGCTTCGGATCAAGCCCGAACAGCCGCGCTGCGTTGGCGCCAAGAATATTGCGCTTGGCCCCCTCCTTGAGAAACGGCAGATCGTAGATCACGCTCGGCAGGTCGAAATCCCAGTGCGGGTAGTCCGACGACCACACGAGCTGGGTTTCGGCATTGATCATGCGGAAGGTCGCTTCCAGGATCGACGGATCGTCGGGCTTCTCCATCGGCTGCGTCGAGTAGAACATCTCGCGCATGTATTCGCTTGGGCGGCGCTTGAGCGACGGGCAGTCCGAGGTGCGCATCATGTAGGAGTGGTCGAGCCGCTGCATCAGGCTGTAGGCCCAGGTGAGGCCGCTTTCGATCCACATCACTTTGAGCTTGGGGAAGCGCTCCGGCAGCCCGTTGATCACCCAGTTGGTCATGTGGACCATGTTGAACCAAATGAAGCCCAGCGCGTGGACCGAGATGAAGCGGTTGGTCATCGCCAGCGCCTGGTCGTTCCAATTGTAGGCGGCGTGGAAGGAAATCGGCTTGCCCATTTCCTCCAGCAGCGCGTAGGTCTTGATGTAGGCATTGTCGTGCACCGGCTTGTAGCGCGGCGACGTCACCATGAAGCCGACCACGCCCTTGCGGTCGCCGAACTCCTTCACGGTCCGGTAGGCCGCCTCCGGATCGTTAAACGGCAGATAGAGCATGGAGATCAGCCGCGGCTCGGGGCTGAGGATGCGCTCGCAGAGCCAGCGGTTGTAGCCCTGCGCCATCGCGACCTCGACTTCGACCTGAGGGTGGAGGCCGAGAAACAGCATCGGGGTCGGAAACAGGCAGGCGTAGTCGACGCCCATCGCGTCCATCCACAGCTTGGTCATGGCGATGTCGCGATGGGTGTCGGGGGGCACCTTTTCGTATTTGCGCAAGTCATGGCGCGTGATGCGGCCGCCGGTGTCCTGATAGCCGACCTGGGAATTCATCATCGAGGAGCGGCCGGGACGCTTGGTCGATTCGATCGCGGCGCGGCGGATTACCGGATTGTCGATGTATTGGAACAGGTCCTTGCAGGACTCGTTCTCGTAGTGGTGGGAATCGACATCGACGATCAGGAAATCCTGGTAGTTGCGCGTCCGCGCCTGCGCGGAGGCATGCTCCAAGTGCTTGGTGACCGAGAACTGGTCAAACCGCAGATCGCGGACCTCGGAGCGGGGCATGTCCATGGGCGTTCTCTTTGATTTTGCGCATGATCTTGTCCGAAAAGTCTGCAACTTTTCGGGATCATGCGCTACGCCACGACGAAAATATCTTCGCCTCGCCGCACCACTTCGTATTTGCGCAGCTTGAGCTTGCGGTCACCGACGCATTCGCCGGTCGTGAGCTCGTATTCGTAGCCGTGCCACGGGCACACGAAATGCATCTCATCACTGAACGACTGGCCGTGATAGGTGCGGTCGGCGGCGATGAGATCGACCACCCGGTTGATGAGCAGCCCTTCGCAGGCCGGCCCGCCCGCATGCAGGCAGTAATTGCTGTAGGCATAGAAGGCGCCGTCCTTGAAGAACACGCCGATCTCGTGGGGCCCGGCAGTGACGATCCGCCGGTCGCCGTCCGACAACTCGTCGGCCTTGGCGACAAACCATTCGGCCATGAATGTACCTCCCTCGCTTCCCAAGGCGGCAAGCTCGCGGAAGTTTCGCAGAACGGCGCAGATGCTGCAATGTTGCGACTGCACCTTGCGCTCGGGGACAAGAGGTCGAACGCCTGAGCAAATTTGCTTTTGGCTCGCGAATGCGCGCGCAAACGTTGGTTCGTCCCACAAGCGGACGCTGCAGGCCGGAAGCCGGTTGTAAAGGGCTAGAGCCGAAAGTAGGCGCCGGCATTCTCGCGGCGTTCTCCGCAGCTCAAATCTCGAGCTCAAATCTCGACTTGGCCGCCGAGTTCGATGACCCGGTTCGGCGGGATGCGAAAGAATTCCGTTGCCGCCAACGCGTTGCGATGCATGGCCTCGAATAATTTACAGCGGACAGCCCCGAGGCGCGACTTCCGTTCCGGAGCGATCTTCACGCGGCCGACGAAAAACGAGGTGTCCATCATGTTGAAGTGAAGGTCTTGCGTACTGCACCGTTCCAGCAGTCTGGGAACATTCGGTTGCTGCATGAAGCCGTAATGGGCGACCATGGAATGGAAATTGTCGCCGAGATTGACGAGCTCGATGCGCTTCTCCAGCCGGACACGCGGAATGTTCTCGGTAATGACGTGCAGCAACACGATGCGCTGGTGGAGCACCTTGTTGTGTTTGAGATTGTGCAGCAATGGTACAGGCACCATATCGGTTCGGCTGGTCATGTAAACGGCGGTGCCGGCCACCCGCGCCTTGGTGTGAACCTGGGCGATGAACGCATGGAGCGGCAGCGTGTCGCGCTCAAGCTTCTTGGCCAGCGCGGTCCGGCCCTGCCGCCACGTCGACATGGCGAAGAACAGCGTCGCGCCCACGGCCAGCGGCACCCAGCCACCCTCGAGCACCTTCATCATATTGGCGGCGACGAACGCAAAGTCGACGATAACGAACACGCCGGCAACAAGGACGCTCGCGAGCAGGCTCCAGCCCCACACCTCGCGCATGGCCAGGAACATCAGCAGCGAGGTCAGCAGCATGGTGAGCGCGACCGCAATGCCGAATGCCGCGGCGAGATTGGCCGACGAACGGAAGCTGATCGCGAGGCCGAGCGTCAATACCATCAAGGTCCAGTTGACGAAACCGACATAGATCTGGCCATAGCCTTCCGACGAGGTCTGAGTGATGTGCAGCCGCGGGCACAGGCCGAGCTGGATGGCTTGGCGCGTCATCGAAAAAGTGCCGCTGATGATGGCCTGGCTCGCAATGATGGTCGCCGCGGTGGCGAGCGCCACCAGCGGCAACTGCAGGGCCGTCGGACACAGCACGAAGAACGGGTTGGCGTCGGCCGCGACTTCGCCATCGACAACCACGGCGGTCTGGCCGGCGTAATTCATGAGCAGGCTTGGCAGCACCAGCCCATACCACGCGACCCTGATGGGCTGCGGGCCAAAATGCCCCATGTCAGCATAAAGCGCCTCGGCGCCCGTCGCGCAAAGAAAGACGCCGCCCAGCACCAGAAGTCCCGTCAGACCATGCCCGAACAGATAGTCGAGCCCATACCGTGGATCGAGCGCGGCTAGCACCGCGGGATGACGCGCAACGCCAGCGAGGCCAAGCACCCCGATGGTCAAGAACCAGAGCGTCATGACCGGGCCGAACAGCCGGCCGATGCGCGCAGTGCCCTGGGGTTGCAGGCCGAACACGGCGATCAGAACGACGACCGACAGAGGCAGCACATAGGGCGCGAACGCCGGCAGCGGCGTCTTAAGCCCCTCCAGCGCGCTCAGCACCGATATTGCCGGCGTGATGGCGCCGTCGCCATAGAGCAAGGCCGCACCGACGATGCCGATGGCGATCACCGCGGTGCGCTCGCCATGCCTGAGGCCGAGAAGCGACATCAGCGCCAGAATGCCGCCCTCGCCGTCATTGTCGGCGCGCATCACGATCGCGACATATTTGACGGAAGTGGTGATGAGGAGCGTCCACACGATCAGCGACAGCATGCCGAGCGCGACCGCCGCTGTTGCCTCGCCCCCTGCCCATTCGAGCGCTGTCTTGAACGTGTAGAGCGGGCTGGTGCCGATGTCGCCATAGACAACGCCGAGCGCCCCGAGCGCCATGGCGGCGAAATTGCCGCGGCGTCGGGTCGTCGTTTGCTCCGTGGCTCCGGCCGCGGTCGTCATGGCGCGGTCCTGTTCATCGCGCTCAATTCGGGTTGCCGCCGCACCTATGATGAACGCCGAGCCGAGGTATTTGGTCCCGCCGCCGCCGGCCATCGTTATGCCGCATGCGGCGCACAGGGCGATCGCATCCAGTCAACCAAGCACAAGCAACTCCGCGCCCTCGATCGCATAGCGGGCGAAACGAAAATCCCGGATATTGACGAGTCCGTCGCCGCCCCACTCCAGCAGGACGAAATACGCCGGTCGTCCCGACTTATCGCCAGGATCGAACACAAGCGCAGCCGGGCGCCCGTCCACGAGCCCCGGAACAAGATTCCAATCCGCAATGCGGGAATAGTTGCCAAAGTAGTTGCCGACTTCGCTGCGGCCGCTCATTCGCAGCTTGCCGACGAGGTCGAGCCGCACGTCGTCGGCGAGCATGTTGCGGACGGCGTCAAAGTCGCGGGAGTTGAAGCGATCGACGTAAGCGGCGAGACGCGAGAGCTCTCCTTCCGCCAACGCGGGAACGGGCGTGTCGTCGGGCTCCCTGGCGATCTCGCGAAGACGCGCACGGCCGCGATGCAGGGCAGCCTTCACCGCCGGAATGGTTAAATCCATGACGGCGCCGATCTCGTCGAGCGAATGGCCGAGCACGTCCATGAGAATGACGCTTGAGCGCTGCGCCACCGGAAGGCGCATGAAGGTGCGCAGGCTTGCGGCTGCGATCTGACGATCATCCACAGGGGCGGCAGGATCGATGACCATGTCCGGATCCTCGTCGGAGCGAATGGCGTTCTGTCGGGCGCGGCGGCGCAGGAAATCCAGCGCCGCGTTGTGCGCGATGCGAAACAGCCAGCTCTCGGGACTGGCGAGCGATCCCGCATCGGGCAAGGCCTCGATCGCTTTTACGAGCGCTTCCTGAACCACGTCCTCGCCATCCACGACCGAGCCGGTCATGCGGGCGCAGTAGCGATGCAGCTTTGGCCGCAACTCGCGGAGCAGCCGGTCGAAAGCCTCGCGGGCTGCGGTGGCGTCGGGCACTTGTCCGCTCATCTTGCCTCAGAGCGCTGGCGAGCTCGCCGTCTCATGGTTCATCAAGCATCCGATAGTTGCCCACGATGGTGGCGACACCCGATTGCGGCGGCTCGATGCAGCGCTCTTTGTGGCCGCTTTGGAAGAGCCGAAACGCCTCCAGCTCGGGAACGGAGGTGACGGCCACCTTGGGATCGACGGCAACAAAATGAACGAACGTGCCGTCATCAAGCCGCAACACCAGATAGCGGATGCCGTCCGGCGATTTGGCCTCCAGTTCGGCAAACACGCTCTCGATCAGACGCTGGTTCTCCTGCGCCCGGTCCGGCTTTGTCTTATAGCGTATCAGGGTTCGTTTCATCGGAATACTCCTTCGGCCGCTGTGAAACATTTACCTCATCCTGAGGAGCCGTACGCAGCACGGCGTCTCGAAGGATGGATGCACGGCACGGCTCGCGGCCATCCTTCGAGACGCGCCGCAAAGATGCGGCGCTCCTCAGGATGAGGTCAGAAATGTTTCGCGCGCTCGCGGCGGCGGTCCAACCCTTCGCATGCCATCTGCTCAGCTTTGACGTCCTGGATCGACCAAAGGATTCGGTCGGGAAAAGATTTTTTTAAGAGAATCCTTTCGTCCTCCCGGTTCGTCTCTGCCTCGCGACAGGGCCGCATGGCCTGCATAACCGAGGGCACAAACATGACGCAAGTAAACCAAATGGCGGCGAAATCCTGGGTGCTCGCACTCACTTCGGTGGCGTCGTTCATGATGGCGCTCGACGCCTTGGTGGTCACGACCGCCTTGAGCACGATCCGCGTCGACCTTGGCGCCTCGATCGAGGCGCTGGAGTGGGTGGTGAACGCCTATAACCTGAGCTTCGCTGTCCTGCTATTGACCGGCGCCGCACTCGGCGACCGCTTCGGCCGCCGCCGCGTGTTCGCTGCCGGCCTCGCCCTGTTCGTCGCGGCGTCGGCCGCGTGCGCGCTGGCCGACGGCGCCGGCTGGCTGATCGCCGCGCGTGCTGTCCAGGGCGCCGGCGCCGCGCTCGTGATGCCCACTGCGATGACGTTGTTGAGCGCAACCTTCCCGCCGCAAGAGCGCGGCAAGGCGCTCGGCATGTTCAGCGGCGTAACCGGGCTTGCCCTCATTGCCGGGCCAGTTGTGGGGGGCGCGGTCGCCGAGGGCCTCGCCTGGCCGTGGATCTTCTGGATCAACATCCCGATCGGCCTTGTGATTCTCCTCGTCCGCCGACGCATCCCGGAGAGCGTCGGATCGGGGAGTGCGCTCGACATCACAGGCCTTGTGCTGGTGACGGGCGCAGCGCTTGGCGTCGTATGGGGACTGATGCGCGGCAACGGTGCGGGCTGGGCGAGCCCTTCAGTCGTCGCGCCCCTGGCGGTGGGCTTGGTGCTGGCGGTGGCCTTCGTCGTCTGCGAGCAGCGCACCCGCGACCCGATGGTGCCGATGCGGCTGTTCCGCTCCCGCGCCTTCTCGTCGGGCATCGCATCGAGCTTCCTGTTCTACGCAGCGATGTATGGAGTGGTGTTCCTGTTGCCGCAGTTCCTGCAGGTTGCGCAGGGCAACGGGGGCCGCTCGGCGCCGGGTTGCGGCTGCTGCCCTGGACCGCCACGCTGTTCGTGTTCGCGCCCATCGCCGGCGCGCTCGTCAACCGCGTCGGCGAACGGTCGCTCATCGTGATTGGCCTGTTTCTGCAGGCAATCGGGATCGCCTGGATCGGGCTGATCATCGCGCCGGACCTCGCTTACTCAAAGCTCATCACGCCTCTGGTCCTCGCCGGCGCCGGCGTGTCGATGGCGATGCCGGCCGCCCAGAACGCCGTATTGAGCGCCGTCGCACCAGCCGAGATCGGCAAGGCCTCCGGCGCTTTCAACATGTTTCGCTTTCTCGCCGGAGCGTTCGGGATCGCAATCCTGGTCGCGGTGTTCGCCCAGGCCGGCGGTGTCGATTCCCCGCAGGCGTTCAGCGCCGGCTTCGCTCAAGCCCTCGGCGTCTCTGCCGCGTTATCGCTGCTGGCCGCAATCGCCGGCCTGTGGCAGCCCGCGCGGCGCGAGGTGGTGCTGGCGCCGGTCGGTGCGAAACCGTGAAACCCACTCTGCGGCATGATACGATCCCGCAATGGACTGCGACGGAAAGAATAGAGAGACGCCGCGTTTCTTCTCCCTCTCCCCGCTTGCGGGGAGAGGGTCGGGGTGAGGGGGCTTTTCCACAAGCTCAGACTCGTGGAGAGGCCCCCTCACCCGGCGCGCAAGAGCGCGCCGACCTCTCCCCGCAAGCGGGGCGAGGTGAAGGCTGCGGCCATTGCAACT
>Ga0257161_1000326_pt1 | contig 12605 bp, 10 predicted proteins | sample NR01A_FD_185954 | JGI IMG/M metagenome (GOLD analysis project Ga0257161, IMG submission 185954) | Soil microbial communities from H.J. Andrews Experimental Forest, Oregon, United States - NR-01-A | ecosystem: Environmental > Terrestrial > Soil > Temperate forest > Bulk soil | place: USA: Oregon... | reverse complement strand
ACCATCGAAGCCGTCAAGGATCCCGTGAGGGGGGCAAAGAAGTAGCGGTTCGCTCGCGGGCACGAAGCAGGCGATCGTTCAGCCCTCAATGATGGGTTGCGCGTTTGCTCAACCGATCCTCGCGATCGCGGAGGTTGCTTCCAAGTCGAGCCGCCCATTGCTATACTCAAACGCATGAACCAGATTTTTCTTTCGCCTGACGGGCGGCAAAGCACGCAAGCTGCTGAAGGATTACCGCGCTGGCGCTGGACGGTCGCGGAAATCGAACGTGTCGCTGCAGCTGGACTTTTTACTGAATACGATCGATTTGAATTGATTGGTGGGGAAATCGTGCCGATGTCGCCAAAGGGCCTCCGTCATGAAAGACTCCGCAACATGCTGGTTTATCGCTGGACTAAATTGGTTCCGGAAAACGTGATGATAGCCAGTGAATCTCAATTTAATCTCGCCTCAGACACCTATTTGAATCCGGATATTTTGGTCCATCCGATGGCGATCCATACCGACAAGCTCCGCGGTCCAGAGGCCCTGCTTGTCGTCGAGGTCTCGGAAACGAGCTTGAGCTACGATCTCAATGCAAAATTAGGCGTTTACGCGTCGCACGGCGTGCCGGAATACTGGGTTATCAATGCAGTAACGCTTCGAACAACCATGCACCGACAACCCTTGGAACAGACGTACGCGATCGCCGAGGAGTTTTCTGCCGACGCCACTCTCGTCCCGTCACTGATTCCCGAGCTTGCGATTGCGCTTAAGACGCTCCGCCTCGATTAACATCAGCGGATGGCGAAGGGTTCCATGCCCTTGCGTTCGATCAGCGGGATGGCGACCTCGGACGACAAAAAAATGCGCTACACCCACAGGCTTCGCACCAGCCGCGGCAGATTGATGAGATCGATCAATGCGGACGCTACATACGTATAGGCTGCGGCTGACAGGATGTGACGGGCCGCGCCCATTTCCTCTTGGGGAATGAATTTTCCGTGCTCGAGCACGACCATCGCGCGATTGAAGCTCGCGTCGAATTCGACCGGCAATGTGACGGCGTGCATCACCACGGCGGTGAGGTTCATCAGCACGGCGGCCGCGAGACCGATAAGTAGCCCGCCGGGGTGGCGCAACACGGCCGCGAGCAGCGGGGACGCGATGACGAACACCGCGCCGGCCTTGTGGATGAAGTCCGCCGCGCCGGCAATACGAGTGCGGGTTTGCAGCGGGGCATAGCCGGTCGCGTCCTGCATGGCGTGGCCGACTTCGTGGGCTGCAATCACGATCGCGGTCAATGATCGCCCGAAATAATGATCGGTCTTCAGGCGAACCGACTTGGCAAGCGGATGATAATGATCTCCCAGCGCGGTTTCCTCGACCTTCACGGATGTGAGCTTCATGCCATCGAGCAGCATGCGGGCAAACTCGCCCCCGGTCCAGGGAATGGCCGGCCGTTGCGAGCTGTGGCGCTTCATCACACTCGTGATCCAGAGCTGTGGCGCGACAATGAGCACGAGGAGGAGAAGAACGGCCGGGATAGCGAGGATCATGGGAGACCGTTGGGCCGTCGTTACGATTGTCGGCGCTCACGCCGCAATATTATCGATCAGCCGCGTCTTGCCAAGGCGCGCCGCGACGAGAAGGCGGAGCGGGCCGTCTTGCGCGGTCTCGACGCGGCGCAAGGTGTCCGCATGGCGTGCCTCGAAATAATCGACCGCAAATCCCGCCGCTTCGATCGCGAGCCATCCCTCGCTCATCACCCGGGCGATCGGCTCTCGCGCCGCGATCCGCGCCGCGCTCTCCTTGAGGGTGCGGTAGAGCTTCGGCGCGATGGCACGCTCTGCCGGCGAAAGATAGGCATTGCGCGACGACAGGGCGAGACCGTCCTTTTCCCGCGCGGTCGGCACGCCGATGACCTTGACCTTGAGGTCGAGATCGATGGACATGCGGGTCACAGTCTTGAGCTGCTGATAATCCTTCTCGCCGAACAGGGCGAAGTCGGGCCGGCACTGCGTGAAAAGCTTGGCCACCACGGTCGCGACGCCACCGAAAAAATGCGGCCGGAACCTGTCCTCAAGATCGACGGTTGCCGGCCCTTTGACATTGATGCTGGTGGCGAAGCCTTCCGGATACATCAATTCACGCGGCGGCGCCCAAACGAGATCGACCTGCTCCGCCCGGAGGGCCGCGATGTCGGTCTCGAAGGTCCGCGGATAGGTGGAGAAATCCTCGGTAGGCGCGAACTGTGCCGGATTGACGAAGATCGAAACGACAACGCGGTTCGCACGACGACGCGCACGGCGCACCAGAGCCAGGTGCCCGGCATGCAGTGCCCCCATGGTCGGCACCAGGGCCAGCGTCTCGCCGGCGACACGGTATCCGCCGACGGCCCGGTCGAGCACCTTCAGGGTCCGCGCAATGACGAGGCCGCGTGCCATTCCGTCCTCTTGAGTATGTGGTTCGGCTCGCAACCTAACAAAGCGGCCGTCGCATCGCCAATCATGGATGCCCATGGATGATTTTTCGCGAAGACACGAATTGCGGGCGTGATCCGCGGTGCGTTACCGCAAGATGGTCATGGCCGCCAACATGTTTGGCGCACCTTGCGGCAAAAAAGGCGATGTGGTTGGGTTCGGGCCGGAGCGGGGCGTTCGGGCGGACCGCCGCCACAGCTCCCTGTCGAGGAAATCGCGCTGTCCGGAAATCATGCCGGCGCGCCATCCGATCACGTGGCTCAGGCGTCGCACAAAGGGAGGTTTACAATGCACAAGGTAATCGGTTCGTCCATGCTTGCGTTGGCGGCGGTGCTGCCGTTCGGCCTGAGCGGGACCGCGCAGGCGCAGCAGGTGCCGCAGGCGCCCAGTATGAGCTTCTTTGTCACCAGCACCACGCTGGGTAAGGGCGGCGACCTTGGTGGGCTGGCCGGCGCCGATGCGCATTGTCAGCAATTGGCTGCGACGGCGGGCGCCGGTGGCAAGACTTGGCACGCCTACCTGAGTTCAGCCGAAACTCCGACCGCCAAAGGCATCAATGCGCGCGACCGCATCGGCACCGGCCCGTGGCAGAACGCCAAAGGCGAAGTGATTGCGCAAAATGTCGACGATCTCCACAGCAACAACAACAAGTTGACGATGGACACGGCGCTCACGGAGCGTGGCGCTAAGATCGCCGGCGTCGGCTATACGCCGGTGTGGCACGACGCGCTGACCGGCTCGCAGTCCGATGGCCGCGCGTTCCCCGGCAACATGAACATGACCTGCAACAACTGGTCGAGCAGCGAATTCGGCAAGGCCGAGTTGGGGCACACCGATCGGCGCGGCCTCGCCGATAATGATTTCGCCAGGTCCTGGAATTCGTCGCATCAATCGCGTGGCTGCAGCCAGGCCGACCTGATCGCCACCGGCGGCAACGGGCTGTTCTATTGCTTCACGCAGTAGTCTCATCAGTCACTCGATGAAGCAGGTAGGGTGAGTTAGCCGAACGCGTAACCCACCATTGCCTGCGCATGGCGGATTACGCTGCGCTAATCCGCCATGCCTTGAACGACTTTAAGCGATTTGATCAGGTGAGCGAATCCAGTGCTTCCAATAAGGCACATTGGAGTGCGAAGCGTTTTATCCTATAGTCATGAGGGTTATCTCGTGAAGTTCTGCGCGTCCGTGAAGAAAAATCTCACAAACCGGGGAGTGAACAATGTCGCGAAATTTCCTTCTATCCGTATCGGTGCTGGTATTAGGTGCGAGCGGGCTCATGTGCGCCGTCCCGCAGGTCGGGGCCCAAACGTTTGTCGGCACGCCGACCCCGCAACAGTTTGCGGGCCAGGGACTGCCTTCGACCCGGAACGGCGAATGGCCGACCAACGGCGCCGATGTGAAATTCACCAGGTACTCGCCGCTCGATCAGATCAATGCATCGAACTTCAACAAGCTGGAAGTGGCGTGGCGTTTCAAGACCGACCCGTTCGGTCCCTATCCGGAATACAAGCTCGAAGGCACGCCGATCATGGTCAAGGGCGTGCTCTATACGACCGCCGGCACACGGCGCTCGGTCGTCGCGCTCGACGCCAAGACCGGTGAACTGATCTGGTCGCACAGCCTGCGCGAAGGCCACCGCGCCGAGGTCTCCGCGCGGCAGTTATCGGGACGCGGGGTTTCCTACTGGACCGATGGCCGCGGCGACGAGCGCATCATCTACGTGACCACCGGCTATCGCTTGGTCGAGCTCAACGCCAAGACGGGTGCGATGGTCCCTTCCTTCGCCGACAGCGGCATCCTCGACATCAAGGTCGGCGTCCAGAAAGGCAACAACGAGCAGATCGATCTGGAGGGAGGCGAGATCGGCATCCATGCCGCCCCGACCGTGACCGGGGATGTGGTGATCGTAGGGTCCTCGATGCGGGAGGGCGCGACCGTCCCAACGCATGACAACACGAAAGGTGTCGTGCGCGCTTGGGATGTGCGGAGCGGCAAGCAACTGTGGCGCTTTGACACTATTCCTCGACCGGGCGAATTCGGCAATGAGACGTGGGAAAACAATTCCTGGGTGAACAACGGCAACACCGGAGTGTGGGCGCATATCACGGTCGATGAGGAGCTCGGCCTCGTCTACATCCCGGTGGAAACACCATCGTCGGACTATTATGGCGGACATCGGCCGGGCAATAATCTGTTCGCCGAGAGCCTGGTGGCGGTCGATCTGAAAACCGGCCAGCGCAAGTGGCACTTCCAGTTCGTCCATCATCCGATCTGGAATTGGGACATGACGTCGGCCCCGATCCTGTCCGACATCAACGTCAATGGCCGCCCCGTCAAGGCGGTCTCGGTCGCCTCCAAGCAGGGCTGGCTCTATGTCTTCGATCGCGTGACCGGCCAGCCGGTGTGGCCGATCGAGGAACGGCCGGCGCCGCAATCCGATGTGCCGGGCGAGAAAACGTCACCGACGCAACCTTTCCCGCCCGATGCCCTGCGGTATGCCCGCAATTTCCTCAAGGTTCCGGACGACCTGATCGACTTCACGCCCGAGCTGCGACAGAAGGCGGTGGACTTCCTCAAGCGGTATAAGGTGGTGGAGTCGCCGTTTGCGCCGGGCGTGCTCGGCGACGTCAAAGGCACCCTTGGGGCGATCATTTCCGGCACTGCGACGAACTGGCCGGGCTTTGGGTACGATCCCGAAACCCACACCGCTTTCATGCCGTCCGGAAACACGCCGGGCGTGCGCACGCTCGTCGCTCCGCCCGGTGAGTGGTCGGATATCCGTTATGTCGCGGGCATCGCCGGACAGCAATTCCGCGAGATTCTGGGACCCGGCGACTGCTGCGCCGCCGGTGCGCCCCAGACCGAAGCGCGGGCGCGTCTGGCACGGACCAATCCGACGGCGGCGAACGCGAGTCCGCCCCCGGGCGGCTTTGGTGGGTTGAATGTCGACGGGCTGCCGATCTCGAAACCGCCCTACGGCCTCCTCGCCGCCATCGACCTCGATAAAGGGCAGTTGAAGTGGCAGACGCCGCACGGCGATACCCCCGATCAGGTGCGCAATCACGCGGCGCTCAAGGGGCTCGACATCCCGAAGACCGGCCAGGCGCAGACCTCCGGCGTTGGTCTCGCGATCACCAAGACGCTGGTGATCATGGGCGACCCGGTGGCGACCACCACTCCGGAGCATCCGCGTGGCGCCATGCTGCGGGCCTACGACAAGGCGAGCGGGCAGCAGATCGGCGCCGTGTTCATGCCGGCCGCGCAGAGTGGTAATCCGATGACCTACATGGTGGATGGCAAACAGTACATCGTGGTGGCCGTCAGCGGCGGCAGCTATTCGGGTGAATATATCGCATTCAGCCTGCCCAACTGACGCGGCGGACGTTCGACAGCGAGGGGCCCGCCGCGTGCGGGCCCTTTTTACGTTAACCGGCTAGGGTCGATCTCGTAAGCCCGCCACGCGCCCTATTGCGCCTGACGGTCGCGACGGCCACTTTATGGGCCATAGGCCGACGGCCAACGCGGGTTGACATCCGATGCTGGCCAAAAAGGGGTCGCAAAACATGGCGAAGGCTCCCGACGATCGCGCGCCGGTGCCGATCGGAAAGGATACCACGCCGGCTGGAGCATCTTCGCGTGCCGAGATCGATGCGTTTCTGCAGCGCGTGCGCACCATCGAGCGCGCCGCGCCGGCCGGTAAGCGAGGACGTTTGATTTTCGCACTCGACGCCACGATGAGCCGGCAGCCCACTTGGGATACGGCCTGCAAGCTTCAGGGCGAGATGTTTCTGGAGACCCAGGCGATCGGTGGGCTCGATGTGCAGCTGATCTATTTTCGTGGCTTGAACGAATGCCGGGCCTCGCGTTGGGTGTCTGAGCCTGCGGCGCTTGCCGCCCTGATGGAGGAGATCGACTGCCGCGGTGGTCACACCCAGATCCGCAAGGTGCTGAGCCACGCGCGCCGCGAAACCGAAAAGGCTAAAGTACAGGCCCTCGTTTACGTGGGTGATGCCATGGAGGAGGGGGTGGACGAGCTCTGCGCCAGGGCGGGCGAGCTTGGACTGCGCGGCGTTCCGGCCTTCGTGTTCCAGGAAGGGCACGATCCGGAGGTCGAGAAGACATTCCGTGAAATCGCACGGTTGACCCGCGGCGCCTATTGTCGCTTCAATGCCGGCGCCGCCCATGAGTTGCGGGAATTGCTGCGCGCGGTCGCGGCCTACGCGGCGGGCGGCATGAAGGCGCTTGGCGATCTGTCGGCGCGGCGCAATGCCGGCGCGATGCGGCTGCTGGAGCAGATGAAATAGTTATGCCGACGCTGTTCATCGGCCTTCTTGCGCTCGCTCTGGTGCTGTGGCTGCTCAAATCCTTCGCCCACAGTGACCCGCGTTATCTGATCAAGCTAGGAAAGACGGCAGGCGGCATTCTGGCGCTTGCCGGTGCAGCATTCCTCGGATCGCGCGGACAGGTGTTTGTGGCGGTGCCGCTTTGCGTCACGGGCCTCGGTCTGTTGGGCTGGCTGCCGGCGGGCATGCGCGGATATTGGTCGCTCGGGCAAAAAAGCAGCGGCCAAGCGTCGCGCGTGCGCTCCAATTTTGTCGAGATGACGCTTGATCACGATACCGGCGCCATGACCGGCATGATCGTCGCTGGCCGTCTCAAGGGTACCTCGCTCGATGCGCTCGAATCGTCCGTATTGGTCGGCCTGCTTGCCGAGTTCGACGAGGAAAGCCGCAACCTATTGGCAGCGTATCTTGACCGCCGGCATCCCCGATGGCGTGAGGACGTTCACGACGGTGCGACAGCGGGGCGCGGAGGCTCGACGCGATCCGGAAAAATGTCGGAGGAGGAGGCCTATCAGATCCTTGGTCTTCAGCCGGGGGCGAGCGCCGAGGAAATTGGGCGAGCCCATCGCGGGCTCATGAAGAAACTGCATCCCGACCAGGGGGGCTCGACGTATCTTGCCGCCCGCGTCAATGAAGCGAAGGATGTGTTGCTTCGACGCCATCGATAACTCCTACGCACCACGCAACAAGGACTTGCACCCTCGTTAAACGCCAACGAATGGAACCAAGCTCCCGTCGTTTGTCGCCAAACCGTTACGCGCTTCTTTTTTGCGGTACAATTTGGTTGGTTTTTTGGCCCGTCAATTCTTGATAGTCATACAAGCGATATCGTTACGTTTTAGTTGCCGGCAAATCGCCTCTGCTTGATCTTTTTGAATGCCGGCGAAACGGGCGCGGTAAAGCTTCTTGTCGCCCATCACCACCGCCTCGGTGAACGGGCTCGCCCGTCTCAGTATTTGACCCGCTTTGGCCTGGACGGCGTTGAGCCTCTCGCGTGCTTCCCGCTCGACGTCAAAAGCGCCAACCTGGATGATCCAGCCGGAATGAAGCGACGGTGGGGGCGGCGTGGGGTGCCGTGGAGCGCTTTGGGGCAGCTCGGATTCGCGAATGGCCTCGGCTATCAGGTCTCGTCGGGGTTCTCGCTTCGGCTCTTCCGTTGCGGCGGCATGTGATGTCACGGTTGCGGGCGGTGCGCGATCCCCGGAGGCGTCCTGCGCCGCGCTCTGCGTGGTGGCCGGTGCGCCCGGCGGTAGCGAGAGTGTTGCGACCTGTGTTGGCGCCATCTTGACCTTCACGGTCTTAACGTGAATTGGCTTGATGGGTTCCGTCGCTGGCGTGGCGGTCGGTGCGGGAATCGTTGCGGTCGAGGCCGCCATTGCTGCCGCGGCCGACTCCGTGGCCGGCGGGCTCGGGGCTACGGCGCCAAGTGCCGATGCGGCTGCCGCGGTCGGTGCTGACCACGTGACCCCTCGCCCTTGCGATGCGACCGAATAAGTCGTCTGCGCGCCGGACCCATCGGCCGGGCGGGTGTCGACGGCACGAGTCCCGACTGTCGGGTCGGGGTTGCGCGCCTCCGCTGCGTGCGCCTCGGCCGTCCGTGGGGCGGCAGCCTGCGTCCTGGCAATGACTTCCGCGATCACGTTCTTCTGGGGCACGGCGGCGACAATGTACTCGTCGATAAGGCTGCGCATACGTGCATCGCGGGCGCCGGCCGAAGTGCCGCCCATCACCACCGACACGATGTGCCTGTTGTTGCGCCGCACCGAGGCGACAAGATTGAAACCCGATGCCTGGGTGTAACCCGTTTTGATGCCGTCCATACCTTCGACGTGGCCCAGCAGTTGATTGTGATTACGCATCGTCTGGCCGTGATACGTGAAGGAGGGCGTCGCAAAGTACCGATAATAACGTGGAAAGCGCTCCTGTATGGTGCGACCGAGCAGCGCCTGATCACGCGCGGTCGTGACCTGCTCGTCATTGGGCAGGCCCGAGGCGTTGCGATAAATCGTGCGACTCATGCCGATCGCATGGGCCTTGAGAGTCATCATGTCAGCGAAATCGTGCTCGCTGCCGCCGATCGCTTCGGCAACGACGACCGCGGCGTCGTTTGCGGACTTCGTCACCAAGCCGCGAATCGCATCCTCGACTTCGATCAACTGACCCGGTTTGAGCCCCAGTTTCGTCGGCGCCTGCATGGAGGCGTGCTCCGATACCGGAAGCGGCGAGTCGAGCCGGAGCTTGCCGGCATCGAGCCGCTCGAACAGCAGATAAAGGGTCATGATCTTGGTAAGCGAGGCCGGATGGCGCAACTCGTCCGCGTTGGCGGCATGGAGTACATTGCCGGAATTGCCGTCGAGCACGATCGCCGCATAAGGTGGGGCGGAAGCGGATTCATGCTTGCCGCGCCGCGATTCATGCGAGGCATGCTGCTCGTGCGAGGCATGCGGCGCGTGACGAGGAGCGGAATGGCGTGCGGCCGCCGGATGAATTGCGACCGTAACGGCGAGAATGCCGACAAGGCCGGCGCAAACGCCCGGCCGTCCGCGCAAAGTCGGATGATCTGCTGTCAACTTTGTCTCCCCAATCCGGCGATTATGGCCGGGCATTCTTATAGAAGGCTATGCGCCCCACTGTGAACTTCCCCTGAATATCGCCGCCGCAATGTCTCCACTCTTCCGCAATCGAATCGCTTCCTGCCGATGAAAACAGGCAGGACCATGGCATGTCTACCACGGTAGTTTTTCAAGGTTGCCAAATTGTTAAGCAATCTAAATGGTTAAGCCTGTAATTCTAGCACCATGTTTTTGCGACGCAAAAAAATTGTTGACTTATTGTGCAGTGCGGCATAGATAAGTGTCGCCGGCCCAGCAAGGGCCGAGTCAATCAAATGCGGTGGGTGTGCCGTGGTGGAGACGATCATGCTAAAGAATTTCGACGACATGCAAAAATACGGCAAGGACCATATGGACACGACCATGAAGGCCTGGGGTCATGTATCGAAAGGGGTCCAGGCGATCGCAGCCGAGACCGCGGATTATTCCAAGAAGTCGTTCGAGGAAGGCTCAGCGGCGCTCGAAAAGCTGCTCGGTGCCAAATCGCTTGAGAAGGCAATCGAGATCCAGACCGCCTATGCGAAAACCGCCTATGAGGCCTTTATTGCTCAGGCGACCAAGATGGGCGAGCTGTACGCGGAACTCGCCAAGGAAACCTATAAGCCGTTCGAAACGCTCGTCAGCAAGGCTCCGGTCGCGAAATAGCCTTTCCAACGATCGAGTGTCATCTTGATGACGCGATGGGCGTTATGATCAGGTACCCCGTCCGGTAGCGTCCTTTGTGGCGTTCGTGACAGCAAGGCCCGTCCGGTATCCTGGACGGGCTTTTTTCATATCGTGCCCTGGTTGCGGGTCTTGGTTGCGGGTCTTGGCCTTGAATTTGCTCTAACTCTTGGCGGGAAATCATGGATTGGACTTGATGACTTTGTTTTCGGCACGGGGTCGGTGCGACGAGATCGTCGCCGGTTGGCCGCGCTGGCGAAGGTACCATGCGCTTCCTATCTAGGTCATGCCAACCGACGTCTCATTTTTAACTACAAGATCGCTTCGGTTTGCGGCATTCTTGGCGCTAACCGGAAACAGCCAGCTATCCCGATCCATGACTACCCCCGTTCGTCATATCCCGTCGGAACCCTGGACATCCGCCGCACCGCGCGCGGCGGACGATGACCGCAAGCGGCGCAACGAACCGGGTGGGCCCGGCACTGCGGTCATCACCAAAACCAAGACGCAGACCAAGAGGCCAAGTCTCTACCGGGTTCTGCTGCTCAACGACGACTACACGCCGATGGAATTCGTCGTTCATGTGCTGGAGCGATTCTTCAACAAGGATCGGGAGGCGGCGACGCGCATCATGCTGCACGTTCATCACCACGGTATCGGCGAATGCGGCATTTATACGTACGAAGTCGCAGAAACGAAAGTCACGCAGGTGATGGACTTTGCACGAAAACACCAGCATCCTCTGCAATGCGTGATGGAGAAGAAATGACATCCGGTCGGACGGTGACTAGAGTAAGCTGGCGATCCCATCGGCGGGATGCCGGGAGTGTGCGACCATGAATTATGATCGAAACAAAGCATTGTGATTGGAAGGCGTGATGACAGGGGCGTGAGGATAAGGGACGATAGTAAAACATGAGTTCCTGGGGGAACGTGCAACTTCGGAAGCAACCAACAAAGAAGAGAATCTAATGCCAACGTTCTCGCGCAGCCTAGAGCAATCGCTCCACCGAGCCCTTGCACTCGCCAACGAGCGCCACCACGAATATGCCACGCTGGAGCACCTGCTGCTCGCGCTGGTCGACGACCAGGATGCCGCCGCGGTGATGCGGGCCTGCAATGTGGATCTCGACAAACTGCGTCGTAATCTCGTCTCCTATGTGGAGTCCGAACTGGAGAACCTCGTTACCGATGGCTCCGAGGACTCAAAGCCTACTGCCGGCTTCCAGCGCGTGATCCAACGCGCCGTGATCCATGTGCAGTCTTCAGGCCGAGAGGAGGTGACGGGCGCGAATGTATTGGTGGCGATCTTTGCGGAACGCGAAAGCCACGCCGCCTACTTCCTGCAGGAGCAGGAGATGACGCGCTATGATGCTGTGAACTACATCAGCCACGGCATCGCCAAGCGGCCCGGGCTCACCGAAGCGCGCCCGACCCGCGGCGTCGACGAAGAAACCGAGCAGAAATCCGGCGAGGAACCGAAGAAGAAGGGCGATGCGCTCGACAATTACTGCATAAATCTCAACAAGAAGGCGCGCGACGGCAAGATCGATCCGTTGATCGGCCGCGACCAGGAGATAAACCGTACCATTCAGGTCCTGTGCCGGCGCCAGAAGAACAACCCGCTGTTCGTCGGCGATCCGGGCGTGGGCAAGACCGCGATTGCCGAAGGCTTGGCTCGCCGTATCGTCCACGGCGAAGTCCCCGACGTGCTCAAGAACTCCACCGTGTTCGCCCTCGACATGGGCACGCTGCTGGCCGGCACCCGCTATCGCGGCGACTTCGAGGAGCGTCTCAAGCAGGTCATCAAGGAGATCGAGGCCTATCCGGGCGCGATCATGTTCATCGACGAGATTCACACCGTGATCGGCGCCGGCGCGACCTCCGGCGGCGCCATGGACGCCTCCAATCTGCTGAAACCCGCGCTCGCGGCCGGCACGGTGCGCTGCATCGGTTCCACCACCTACAAGGAATATCGCCAATATTTCGAGAAAGACCGCGCCTTGGTGCGCCGCTTCCAGAAGATCGATGTCAACGAGCCCAGCGTGCTGGACGCGATCGAAATCATGAAGGGCCTCAAGCCGTATTTCGAGGACTATCACAAGCTCAAATATACCAACGAGGCCATCAAGGCGGCGGTGGAACTCTCGGCGCGCTATATCCACGACCGCAAGCTGCCCGACAAGGCGATCGACGTGATCGATGAGTCCGGCGCCGCCCAGATGTTGCTGCCGGAAAGCAGACGCAAAAAGACAATCGGCCTCAAGGAAATCGAGACCACCATCGCCACGATGGCGCGCATCCCGCCCAAGACGGTGTCGAAGGACGATGCCGAGGTCTTGGCGCATCTCAAAGAAACCTTGCAGCGTGTCGTCTATGGCCAGGACAAGCCCATCGAGGCGCTGTCGGCCTCGATCAAGCTCGCCCGCGCCGGTCTGCGGGAGCCTGAAAAGCCGATCGGCTGCTACCTGTTCTCCGGCCCGACCGGTGTCGGCAAGACCGAGGTGGCAAAGCAACTCGCGGCG
>Ga0257161_1000325_pt1 | contig 12613 bp, 8 predicted proteins | sample NR01A_FD_185954 | JGI IMG/M metagenome (GOLD analysis project Ga0257161, IMG submission 185954) | Soil microbial communities from H.J. Andrews Experimental Forest, Oregon, United States - NR-01-A | ecosystem: Environmental > Terrestrial > Soil > Temperate forest > Bulk soil | place: USA: Oregon... | reverse complement strand
CTCTTGGCGCGCCGGAAAAAATCGGATCACCGGCTCCGTCATGGTGGCGGCGAACGCGGTCCTCGTCATCACCGCGTCGGGGCTTTACTACGCGGGCTCGGACCTGCTGCGCACCTTTGTGGCCAACGTGCATATCGTGGCCGGGCTTGCCGTGCCGGCCTTGATCATCACCCACATCGCGCTGGGCCGCCGCGTCAGAACATCCGTCCGCCAAGCACATCCCAGGCCGGTGGAAATTTCGGCCACCTCGCACTCCGTCACTTTTTCAGAAGATCCCGGATCTCGGTGAGCAACTCCACCTCGCGCGACGGCTTTGGTGGCTCGACAGGCTTTGCGGCTTCCGTCTTTTGCAACTTCGCCAGCCCCCGGATCGCCAGGAACAGCACGAACGCGATAATCAGGAAATTGATGACGATTGAGAGGAAGTTACCCCAGGCCAGCACCGCACCCTGCTTTTTCGCCTCTGCCAGCGAATCGGCGGTGACCTTGGACGACAACGGAATGAAATAGTTCGAGAAGTCGAGCCCTCCGGTGATCGCGCCGATGATCGGCATGATGATGTCGCCGACGAGCGAATTCACGATGGCGCCGAACGCCACCCCAATGATGACACCGACGGCCAGATCGACGACATTGCCGCGCAGGGCGAATTTTCTGAATTCCTCGAGCATGGGTTGTCCCTCGTCGACATCGAAGCAGACCCGTAGCCCGGATAGAGTGGACGCACGCATGCGTGCGGGAACATCATCCGGGTCGGCGGTGCCACGCGGCGCCACCTTCCCTGCATTTCGCGCCGACACGAGCCGGCACCCCATGCGGGCTATGGAAAAGCCTAATTGATCAATCCGGCATGCACCATGGCGTCACGCACTGCCGTTTTCGATTTGTCGGACAAGGTGACCATCGGCAGCCGTACCGTATCGGCGCACTTGCCGAGCACCGACAGAGCGTATTTGGCGGGAGATGGGTTGGTCTCGATGAACAGGTTCTGATGCAGCGGCATCAACTTGTCCTGCAGCTTCAATGCGGCCCCGTAATCGCCGCGCAGACATGCGTTTTGGAACTCGGCGCATAGACGCGGCGCCACGTTCGAGGTCACTGAGATGCAGCCATGGCCGCCATGGGCCATGAATCCCAGCGCGGTCGCGTCCTCACCGGAAAGCTGCGTGAATTCGGGTCCGAGCGCCTCACGCTGCTGCGACACGCGCACCATGCTGGCGGTCGCGTCCTTGACGCCGGCGACGTTCTTGAGTTCGTAACACCGCTTCATGGTGTCGACCGACATGTCGATCACCGATCGACCAGGAATGTTATAAATGAAGATCGGGATGCCGATGGCGTCGTTGACCGCCTTGAAATGCTGGTAAAGGCCCTCCTGGGTCGGCTTGTTGTAATAAGGTGTCACGACCAGTACCGCATCGGCGCCGGCCTGCTCGGCGTGCTGCGCCAGATCGACCGCCTCGCGGGTCGAATTCGACCCCGCGCCGGCAATCACCGGCACGCGGCCGCGCGCCTCCTCGACGCACCACTCCACGACTTGCTTGTGCTCGTCATGGGAGAGCGTCGGACTTTCTCCGGTCGTCCCGACCGGAACGAGACCCTTGGTGCCTTCGTCGATCTGCCAGACAACCAGGGCGCGAAACGCTTTCTCGTCGATTGTCCCGTTCTGGAACGGTGTCACCAATGCGGTGAATGATCCGCGAAAGCTCGTTGTCGTAGCCATCATGCGCTCCTGAAGGCGGGATTCGCGCGGCGCGCGTTCCGCCGGCATTTGTTAGCGATTTCAGCGGTCGGATAAAAGCCCTCCCGGCACAATGTATGAACGCCCGAGAACAGCCGCATCAAGTTCTCACCATTGCCATGATTGATGAATTAGGGTTTCCTTAAGCAGTCCAATCGCTAGTGTAGAGGTGCCTGACGATTCGATCGGGACGGGGGGATAATTGACCCTGCAAGGTGCTCGCAACAAAACGGCGGCCTGTGCGCTCGCAAGCTTGTTGACGCTGTCAGCGGGCACTGTCATGGCAGCGCCGCCGCTAAAACACGTCCCGCTACCGCGGCCGCGCCCGCACATCGCTTTCGCCCACCCAAGCGCCCCGCCCGGCACCACATCACCAAAGGCGGAATATCACACCGCTTCGCTCGCTCCGTCCGCATCCGTCGCTCTGAAAAACGAACCGGCGCTCCCATTTTCGTCGACCACCTCCGTCCCAAAACCCGATCTGGATGCGGTGAAACAAGCCATCGATCTCGCCCGGCGCGGCAAGCCGCAGGAGGCGACCGATGTACAACGCCGCATCCAGGATTCGGTTGCCCGCAAGCTGACAGAATGGGCGATCCTGCGAAGTGACGACAACACCGCCGATTTTTCTCGATATCGTAATTTCATCGTCGCCAACCCGAGTTGGCCAAGCCTGATCATGCTCCGCAAGCGCGCCGAGGCGATGCTGTGGCAGGAGCATGCGGGCACTGCCACCATCCGCGCCTTCACGGGCGACAGGCCCATCTCGGGCAAGGGACGATTCGCGCTTGGCCGTGCACTTCTTTCCCAGGGCGACCGGGCCGGCGCGCAGGCCGCCATTCGCGGCGCCTGGCGCACCGAATCGCTGACCCGAGAGGCCGAGGAACAGGTGCTTGAGACCTTCGGCGACCTCATTACGCGTGCCGACGAGAAGGCGCGCATGGATAGCAAGCTCTATGCGAATGAGAACGAGGCCGGCATGCGGGCCGCGCAGCGGCTTGGCGACGTCGAGCCCGCCATCGCCAAGGCGCGTATTGCCTTCAACGAGAAGGCCAATAACGCCAAGGCACTGCTCGATGCCCTGCCGGACGACGCACAACACGATCCGCTGGTGATGCTGAGCCGCATTCAGGTGCAGCGTCGCGCCGACAAGATCGCCGACGCCGCTGCGCTGATGCTGGCGGCGCCGCGTGATGCCGCCCAGATCCATGATGTGGACGAGTGGTGGGTCGAGCGTCGCCTGGTAGCGCGCAAGCTGCTCGACATCGGCGACGCCAGGACGGCCTATCAGATCGCCCGAGATGCCGCCCCGCCCGCCAAGGAAAACTACCGGGTCGATCACGAATTCACCGCCGGTTGGATCGCGCTACGCTTTCTCAACGACCCTGCCCTTGCGGCCCAGCATTTCGCCCGCATCGGCCCGGGCATGACCAATCCAATCGCGCTGGCGCGCGCCAGTTACTGGCGCGGGCGCGCCGCCGAGGCGATGGGGCATCGCCAGGAGGCACGCAACCATTATGAGCAGGCGGCGCGCCACAGCACCGCCTATTACGGTCAACTCGCCCGCGCCAAGCTCGGTCTTTCCGAAATCGCACTTGCAGCGCCACCGCTGCCGTCCATAGAAAAACGCGCGGCGCTGACGCGAATCGAGGTGGTGGGCGCAGCGGAAATTCTCTATGCCATCGGCGAGCGCGACCTCGTCGTTCCGATCATGGCCGATCTTGCCGAGCGGACGCAGGATGTGGGCACATTGGCGGCACTCGCCGAGCTTGCAACCCATCATGACGATGCGCGCTCGGTGCTGCTGGTCGGCAAGGCCGCGCTGGCGCGCGGCTACGCCTTCGACCACTACGCCTTTCCGACCTTCGGGCTGCCGCGCTATTCACCGATCGCGCCGGAGGTCGAAACGGCCGTGGTCTACGCCATCGCGCGCCAGGAGAGCTCATTCAATCCGCGCGACGTATCGAACGCCAACGCGCTTGGCCTGATGCAGGTGACGCCCGAGGCTGGCCGCTATATCGCAAAGAAATTCAACGTCAGCTATGATCAGAAGCGCCTGCTGCACGACAACGTCTACAACATGCAGATCGGCGCCGCGGAACTCTACGACGATATTTCAGGCTATCGGGGCTCCTACATCCTGGCCTTTGCCGGCTACAATGCGGGGCGCGGGCGCGTGAAGGAATGGGTTGAGCGCTACGGCGACCCGCGCGACCCGAATGTCGACCCGGTCGATTGGGTCGAGCGCATTCCGTTCTCGGAAACCCGCAATTATGTCCAGCGCATTCTAGAGAACGTGCAGGTCTACCGGGCGCGTTTCGGCGGCGGGACCCGGCTTTTGATCGAAGCGGATATTCGCCGCGGCGCCGCCGCGAATTGATGGCCGCGTCAGGCGACAGCCGGTTCATCACGGCGCCCGACGGGCTCAAGCTCCATGTGCGCGACTACGGCGACCGGCGCTCGCGACGCCTGCCGATAGTGTGCCTGCCGGGGCTGTCGCGCACGGCGGAAGATTTCGACGTCCTCGCCACCGCGATTGCGGCCAAAGCCGCGGAGCCGCGGCGCGTGCTGGCGCTCGACTATCGCGGCCGTGGATTATCGGATTACGACCGCAATCCGGGACATTATGCGATCCACGTGGAACTCGCCGACACGATCGCCGTGGTGGTAGCTTGCGGCGCGGCCCCCGCCATCATCGTGGGCACGTCGCGCGGCGGCCTCCTTGCCATGGTGCTGGCGACGAAGCAGCCGGGCGCCGTCGCCGGTGCAGTTCTCAATGACATCGGCCCGGTCATTGAGGCACGGGGACTGATCCGCATCAAAGGCTATGTGGGCAAGCTGCCGGAGCCGCGCAACTTCGAAGAAGGCGCCGACATTTTGCGCGGCATATCGGGGAGCCAATTTCCCAATCTTGGAGCCGCCGACTGGCTGGCAGCCGCGAAGCGCACCTGGCGGGAACAAAATGACCGGCTGATCACGACCTACGATCCGGCGCTGGCACGCAATCTCGCGGCCATGCATCCGGACCGGCCCCTCCCTGCTATGTGGCCGCAATTCGAAGCGCTTGCCAGGGTACCGGTCATGGTCATTCACGGCGCCCATTCCGACATCCTGAGCTCCGAGACCGTCGCAGCCATGAAAACCCGCCATCCCGCACTGGATGTGCTGGTGATCCCCGACCAGGGTCATGCGCCGTTACTCGCCGAGCCCGACACCATCGCCCGGATCGCCCAATTCGCCACGAAATGCGACGCTGCTCATGCGGAGGCTGTGGCGTAGGGGTGGGGCGGAGCCGGCAAATCCTGCCTTTGGCGCGTTTTTTCAGGGGTGCGTGCAAACCGTTGATCGAACGCTATTTTTTAGGGGTATTTCGTTTTGCCAAAACGGCGGGGCGTTGCGGATCGTCGCGGCTGCGCCGGGCCTCTGATCCAGTGCAGATTCGTGTCCTGTCATGACCTCGACTGTCGCCAACCATTCCCGAAAATAATCGGCTGCGATGTTTTCCGCGACGGCAAGGTAGTCCTTCTCCATACGCACCACCATTAATAGTGCCCCTCCGTAAGTCTCACCGCGTCAAATGCAAGGCGTTGGCTTTGATGCGCTCCCGTTTGGCCAATGGTACCTGTACAATGGTCTGAGCAGGTCCATACAAAACGAAGCGTTTGTCACATTTTAATCATTTTATAGCCATTATATTTCCAATTAAGACATAATATTTCTTATTATGGACGCACATTTTCCCAACGAATTTGAGATTTCAAGCGTGTCGAATCACAGTGCTGCCGTTCATGCCAAAATGAACGCACGGCGGGTGTTTCGAGCGGGTGCTCGTGGCGAGCGTGAGTCTGGTATCGTGGCGTAGCATATTGTGGCGTAGCGTACCGGGTTGGCCGGTTGGTGTTGTTGCGTACGTGTTGTGTGCAAGCGAATTTGGATTGCTCTAACGGAGCTTTTCCACGCGAGGGGCGGTGCCTTTTTGGCGCGCCCCTCGTTGGCATTTCGAGCCAGTATGGAGACCGCTCCCGGCTATGACGGCGGATGATAGATTTGGTTTTGCGTCCCGCTGGCTAGGCCGCACTCTCGACCATACGCAGGGCAACGACGTCGTCGATGACGAGGTCCGACATCGGGCATGGGCGACCGAACAATTCGCCCTGCACGAGGGTGACGCCGGCGGCGCGCAAGACGCCGAATTGCTGTTCGGTTTCGACTCCCTGGGCGACTGTCTCGGTTTCGAGGCCGCGCCCAAGAGCGAGAACAGCCGAAACGATCGCGGCACAGTCCGTCCGCCGCGTCAAATTCGACGTAAACGATCGATTGATCTTGTCGAACGCGAACATCGTCAGGTAGCTGAGCGATGAGTATCCGGTGCCAAAATCATCGATAGCAATGGATATGCCGAGCTGTTTCAATTGGCGTATCAGCTTCAGGCAATCTACGTCTTTTCTGAACAGTGCAGTTTCGGTAATCTCCAATTCCAATCGTTCGGGTGGGAGGGACGATTCGACGAGCGCGCACAGGACGACCTCGAGCAGATCGGGTTGCGCAAATTGCACTGGCGACAAGTTGACAGCAACCTTTATGTAAGACGGCCACTTCACCGCATCATTACAGGCTTGCTGCAAGATCCACACACCGAGCGGCACGATCAGACCCGTCTCCTCGGCGAGCGGAATGAACTGGTCGGGCATGACGAGACCGCGAGCGGGATTGCGCCAGCGCACCAGGGCCTCGAAACCGGCTTGCCGGAGCGTCTCGACGTCGACCACAGGCTGATAGTGCAACTCGAATTCACCACGCGGCATGGCAATGCGAAGTTCGTCCTCCAGCTTGCGGCGGCGGTCGATTTCGGCCGACATCGCGGGATCGAAGAATCGAAAGTCGTTCCGTCCGGCCGATTTGGCCGCGTAGAGCGCAAAATCGGCCATCTTGAGCAGATCTGTGCCGTCCACGGCGTCGTCAGCGGCCAGGGCGATGCCGATGCTCGCCCCCACAGAAACCATGTTTCCCCCGATGTCGTATGGTTTTGATATGACGCTCACGATCCGGGCGGCTAGGCTGGCCGCATCTTCCCGCGGAGCGTCTTGACTCGACTGGATGATGGCGAATTCATCGCCGCCCAAACGGGCCAGGCAGTCGGTTTCACGCAAAGAGGCCTTCAGGCGGCCGAGGCGGCGCCCCGTCGGGTGTTCTGCGGCGGCCAGACGACGAGCTAGTCGGGCGCAAGATCACAGACTCGGTTTGGGCGGTCTGTGCCAGCCGCCGCTACATCAAGCGCCACGGCAAACCGGGACATGTGGAAGATTATCGCAGCATCGTCTAGTTTCAAGGTAGCGTATTTGGTGATCCTGGATCGACGACCGCACGAGGTCCGTGTGGTAGAGCCGATCCACGCAATGCTAGAGGAATATTCGATGACGCGCGCACTTCTCCCAAGCGCTCTACTGCTTATGGCGCACATACTGGTCGGTTGCGACGGTAAGCCGACCGCCGGTTCGGCTCCGCCCGCACCGCCGGTCACGGCGGCGAGTCCGTTGCAGAAGACGATTACCGAATGGGACGAATATACCGGCCGCTTTGCGGCGGTGGAGACCGTGGAGGTCCGCGCCAGGGTTTCCGGTTTCATCGATTCCGTCCAGGTCAATGAAGGCCAGATGGTCAAGCAGAACGATCTTCTGTTCGTCATCGATCAGCGGCCGTTCCAGATCGCCGTCGAGCAGGCCAAGGCCGACGTCGAGCGCGCGAAGGCCAAGCTCGAGATCGCCTCACTCGACGTGCAACGGGCGACTCCGCTGGTGCGCAGCCAGGCCTTGACCGAACGGGAGTTCGATACGAGGAAATCGACCGAACGCGATGCAAACGCGCAAGTTGCGTCTGCCGACGCCGCCGTTAGGCAAGCACAGCTCAATCTCGAGTGGACCGAGGTGCGCGCACCCACGACAGGCCGGATATCTGATCGTCGCGTCGATCGCGGCAACCTCATTACCGGGGGGCAGACCGGAGCGACGCTGCTCACGGTCATCGTGTCGATCGATCCCATTCACTTCGTGTTCGACGGCAGCGAGGCGGACTTCCTGCGTTATCTGCGACTCGCCGCCGCCGGCTCGCGTCCCTCGTCCCGCGACGTGCAGAATCCGGTCTCGGTCCGGCTCGCTGATGAAGCCGACTACGCCCACCACGGCCGGATGGACTTTGTCGACAACGCACTCAACCCGAAGACCGGCACCATTCGCGGTCGTGCGGTGTTTGAAAACAAGAACGGGCTTCTGACGCCGGGCTTCTTCGGGCGGCTGCGTCTATTCGGAGGCGAGCACGAGGCGCTGCTGCTGCCGGACGCCGCTATTGCGTCTGACCAGTCACGAAAAATCGTCTTCACGGTTGCCGACGACGGCGCCGTTGGCACCAAGCTGGTCGAGCTTGGTCCGATCGTCGATGGGTTACGCGTCATTCGCTCGGGGCTCGCCCCGACCGACCGGATCATCATCGACGGCCTGCAGCGCGCACGCCCGGGGCAGAAGGTCAAGCCGGAGGACGGCAAGATCGAAGGCGCGGCACAAAAATCCGAAACACGGTAGTCGTCAGACCGGGCGCGTCCCGGCAGAGGAGCGCTGGCATGCGGTTTTCACACTTCTTTGTCGATCGGCCGATCTTCGCGGCAGTCATATCGATCCTGGTGACGCTCGTCGGCTATATCTCGTTTCGTGCGCTGCCGGTGGCCGAGTATCCGGATATCGCGCCGCCCACCGTGGTCGTGAAAGCCACCTTCGCGGGCGCCTCCGCCGAGGTCATCGGCCAGACCGTCGCTTCCCCGATCGAACAGGAGATCAACGGCGTCGAAAACATGATCTACATGGTGTCGCAGTCGACTGGCGACGGCGCGCTCTCGATCAACGTCGTCTTCAAGCCCGGGACAAATGTCGACCAGGCGCAGGTGCTGGTGCAAAATCGCGTATCGGTGGCCGTGCCGCGGCTGCCGGAAGAGGTGCAGCGCATCGGCGTGACCGTGCGCAAGAGCTCCCCCGACCTGATGCTGGTGATCCATCTGATCTCGCCCGACGGCAGCTTGGATCAGCAGTACATCTCGAACTATGCGACCATCAACGTCAAGGACGTCATTAGTCGCATCGACGGCGTCGGTGACACCATCGTGTTTGGCGCCCGCGACTATGCAATGCGGGTTTGGCTCGACCCCGCGAAGGTGCAGGCGCGCAGCCTGACCGCAAGCGACGTCGTCAGTGCGCTGCGGGCCGCCAATGTCCAAGTGGCGGCCGGGGCCATCAATCAGCCGCCGGCGAGAGCGCCGGGCGCGTTCGAGATTGCGGTACAGACCCTCGGCCGGCTCTCCACGCCCGATCAGTTCAACGAGATCGTGGTCGCGACCGACGACGACGGGCGGGTGACGCGCATTCGCGATATCGCCCGGGTCGAACTCGGCTCGCAGGACTATACGTCGAACGCCTATCTGGACAACCAGGTTGCCACCGCGATCGGCATCTTCCAGCGGCCAGGATCGAACGCGCTCGCCACCGCGGCGAGCGTGCTGTCCACGATGGACGAACTCGCCAAGAATTTTCCTCCCGGGCTCGCCTACCGCATCGCCTACAACACGACCGAATTCGTCCAGCAATCGGTCGATGAGGTGATCAGCACGCTGTTGGAGGCGACTCTGCTGGTCGTCATCGTGATCATCTTGTTCCTGCAGAGCTGGCGCGCCGCGATAATACCGATCGTCGCCATCCCGGTGTCGTTGATCGGCACCTTCTTCATCATGACGGCGTTTGGATTTTCCCTGAACAATCTGACGCTGTTCGGCCTGGTTCTCGCCATCGGCATCGTGGTCGACGATGCCATCGTGGTGGTCGAAAACGTCGAGCGCTATCTGCGCCAGGGCCTGAGCCCGCGTGAGGCGGCCCACAAGACCATGGACGAGGTTGGCGGGGCGCTGGTTGCGATCGCGCTCGTGCTTTGCGCGGTGTTCATTCCGGCCGCGTTTATTGCCGGCATCTCGGGGGCTTTCTACCGGCAATTTGCCCTTACCATTGCGGCTTCGACCATTATTTCCGCCACGGTATCACTGACGCTGTCGCCCGCGCTTGCTGCCCTGTTGCTCAAGCCGCATGGTGGCGAGCCGACGTCGGGGGTCTGGGCGATCCTGGGTAGGCCCTTCAACGCGTTCTTCGCAGGCTTCAACAAGTTGTTCGAGCACCTGTCGCTCGGCTACGGCGCGGTGACGCGGCGGGTGCTGCGGGTGTCGGCTTTGATGCTGGTAATCTATGCGGGGCTCATCGGCGTGACCTATTTCCAGTTCGCCCGCACGCCGTCCGGCTTCATCCCGCCCCTCGACCGCGGCTATTTCATCGCGGCCATAACGCTGCCGCCCGGTGCCAGCCTCACGCGAACCGACGAGGTCGTACGCAAGGCATCGGCTCTCCTGCGGACCCGGCCGGGCGTCGCGCACGCGGTTGCGTTTGCGGGCTTCGACGGGGCGACGTTCACCAACGCGCCCAACGCGGGGGTCATTTTCGTCACGTTGAAGCCGTTCGTGGAGCGTGCCGGAATCAACGGCGCGGGCATCTTGAACGATCTGCGCGCCCAAGTGCAGGCGCTGCGCGAAGCCTTTGTGCTGGTGATCCAGCCGCCATCAGTACCCGGAATCGGCACCGGTGGGGGATTCAAGATGTATGTCGAGGATCGCGCCGGCCGCGGACCGCGGGCACTCGAACAGGCAGTTGGAGCCATCGTCGGGCCTGCCAACCGGGCGCCCGGCTTGGTGCAAGTGTTCACGCTCTTCAACACGGCAACGCCGCAGATTTACGCCGATATCGATCGCACCAAGGCCGAGATGCTGGGGGTGCCGATAACGCGTTTCTTCGACACATTGTCGACCTATATGGGCTCGACGTTCGTCAACGACTTCAACATCCTGGGACGGACCTATCGGGTTAATGCCCAGGCCGACAATCCATTCCGGATCGCGTTGCGCGATGTGGAGAATCTGCGCACCCGCTCCAACGCCGGCGACATGGTGCCGCTGGGCGCGGTCGCCACCTTCCAAGAGATCACCGGTCCATATCGCGTGCCGCGCTACAATCTGTTTCCGGCCGCCGAGGTGCAGGGCGCGACGCTGCCCGGCTTCTCCACAGGCCAAGCGATCGCCGCCATGGAACAGCTCGTCGCCGCGAATCTGCCTGCAGGCTTCGGCTTCGAGTGGACCGAGATTGCCCTGCAGGAGAAGATCGCCGGCAATACTGCCGCGGTGGCGTTCGGCCTTGCGGTGGTGTTCGTGTTCCTGCTGCTGGCAGCACAATATGAAAGTGTGCTGCTGCCGCTTGCCGTTATCCTGATCGTTCCCATGTGCTTGTTCGCGGCAATCAGCGGCGTGCTGCTGCGGGGGATGGACAACAACATCCTGACGCAGATCGGCTTCGTGGTCCTGATCGGGTTGGCGGCGAAGAATGCGATCCTGATTGTTGAGTTCGCCAGACAGGCCGAGGAGGCGGGCGCAAATCGTCTAGACGCGGCGGTGCAGGCCGCACGTACGCGTCTGCGGCCGATCCTGATGACATCCTTCGCCTTCGTTCTGGGCGTCGTGCCGCTGGTAGTGGCGACCGGAGCAGGCGCCGAGATGCGCCAGGCACTCGGCACGGCAGTCTTCTACGGCATGCTCGGGGTGACCTTGTTCGGGCTGCTGTTCACGCCCGTATTTTATGTGCTCGTGCGCTCTATCGGTACGCTCCGCAAGGGTCGATAAGAAGCCCGTTGGAAAGGAGCATTGGCTGGTCTCACACGCGGAACGGCCGACTACTGCGCGGCGAGCCTCATCCCAAGCTGATCATACAGGAAAGCGATGTAGTCGACCGACTGGTTGACGCGGATCGACAGAGCGCTGCCTACGCCGTGGCCAGCCTGCCTATGGACGGAAAGATAGATCGGTCTGTCCGATGCGGTCGCTGCCTGTAGGCGAGCGATCATCTTGCGTGAATGCATCGGATTGACGCGCCCATCATTTTCGCCAGTTGCCATGAAGATCGCCGGATAATTCGTGCCGTCGACGACATGATGATAGGGCGAATAGGCATAGAGGGCTTTGAACTGGTCATCGTCCTTTACGGAACCGAACTCCGTTGTATTGAACAAGCCATTGGGATCGAGTTCGACGCGCAGCATGTCGTAGATGCCAACCTGCGAAACCACCGCGCGAAATAGCTCCGGGTGCTGGGTGAACGAAGCTCCCATCAACAAACCGCCATTGCTGCCGCCAATGATCGCAAGGCGCGCCGGGGTCGTGTAGTGCTGATCAATTAAATAGTGCGCTGCGGCGATGAAGTCGTCAAAGACGTTCTGCTTATGTGTCAGCGCCCCTTGTGCGTGCCAATCCTCGCCGTATTCGCCACCGCCGCGCAGATTAGCAATGACAAATACGCCTCCGCCATCAAGCCACAGCCGCCGGTCGGCGCCCAGGAAGCGCGGCACCTGCGATACACCGTAGCCGCCATAACCATTGAGCAGCACAGGGTTCGAGCCATCGGTCCGGGTGCCAATCTTGCGAATGATGTTGATCGGAACCTTGGTTCCATCCTTTGACGTGACGAGAACGCGGATCACCTCGGCGTCGTCGAATTTGACTGGGCTGGCAGGCGCAAGTTTCGACGCCTCGCTCTTGCCCGAGGTCTCGTCGAAGCGGGCGAAGTAGGTCGGCCGCAAATACGATGAAACGGGATAAAGCAAGGTTCCATCGCCCAAGGACACCACTTGACCCACTGAAGCAACGTCCGGTGATGGCAGCACGCCCATTGGCTTGCCGGCGTAGTCAAAGCGCGCCACCTGAGAGGGGCCGCCGACTACCTCCCGCAGGTAAAGCGCCCTTTCGGT
>Ga0257161_1000324_pt1 | contig 12616 bp, 11 predicted proteins | sample NR01A_FD_185954 | JGI IMG/M metagenome (GOLD analysis project Ga0257161, IMG submission 185954) | Soil microbial communities from H.J. Andrews Experimental Forest, Oregon, United States - NR-01-A | ecosystem: Environmental > Terrestrial > Soil > Temperate forest > Bulk soil | place: USA: Oregon... | reverse complement strand
CGGCATCGCCGGAGCGGGCGTCGATCTTGTAGAGAACGTTCCAGGAGTCCGTGATGTAGAGGAAACCGTCTTCGGCGAGCGGCGTTGCGTTGGCGAACTCATTGCCGGCGCCGCCGCCGAGCGGCACCGCGTAGGCGAGCTTCAAGTTCTTGACGTTGTCGCGGTTGATGCGCGCAAGCGGCGAAAAGCGCTGGCCGTCATAGGTGCGGTGGTTCATCAACCAGTTCTGCGGCTCCTTGTCGGCATTCATGAGCCGGTCCGGCGTCACGTCGGCGGCCATTGCAGGCCAAGCCCACATGCTGCCTGCCAGAAATGCAGCCTGGAACGAGACTTTGCGTCTTGCCATGAATGCCTCCCATCGCGTTTGCGCACCGCTTCGCCGCGATCGCGCTTGGGCGTAGCCTACATGATCTGAAAGGCGGTGTCCCCCAAGAGGACGTAACAATTGACGTAACAATAACCGTGCCCCGGCACGCAATGGTGTTACGTGCCGGGGCTTTTGCTTGAGGCTAAGGGAGGTGTCGCGATATCAGGCCTGTCTACCAATTCGGTCTGCAAACGCGGCCCCACGGTCCGGTATGCCACCCCGGTGGGCAGTTGTAGAGCGGACGGCACCCGCCATAGGGCCCCCGATGGCCGCCCCAACCGCAGCCGCCAAAGACTTGAATGACTGCGCCAACTTCGGGTTGATCAAGTGGAGCGATTGGCATTGCCTGCGCGGACGATACCAGCGCTAGGCCGGCGCTCGCGATGAAGGCAGTGGCAATGAGCTTCGTCATGGTGGTTTCTCCTGGATTCGAGATGAGGGAACGCTGAGGGGGATCGAGCGGTGCCCCGGCAAGACGTGACGGCAGCACGTCTTGCGGAGCTGGCGGTCAGATCTTGCCGCTGACCTTGTTCTCCTGCTGATTGAGCGCCTTCTGCTCGGCGGGCGTGATGTGACCGCCGTTCTGCCCTGCTTCGAAACGCTCTTCTTTGCGGATGAACTGGTCTTGCGCATGCAGTGCACTCGCTTGGGCAGGCGTAATCTTGCCGTGGCTAAGCGCCTGATTGATTCTCCAGTTCTGGACTTCGAGGCGAGCATTCACCTCCGCCCGGCGGGGATGGTTCTGTGCCCACCCGGCGGAAGCCATTTGGCTGGTGCAGGCGACGAGGCCGAGCGCCGTGACGATAACCGCAAGGCCGGACTTCTTCGAGATCGCGAACATTGGCTTTCTCCTTTACGTAAGTGGGGTGCTCATTCACCCCGCACGGGAGACGATGCCAATGCGGCGGTTAAGCGTGGTGAAACGGTCCGTTCATGAGCCGGATATGTCGATGGCATAATAATGGCAATTTAGCTGTCGCTGCAATAACTCAGGTTCAAACTGATCGGCGGCACGAAAAACAATTTTTGCAATGGCCGTCGTATTTTACGCTCGTCGACATTAAGCCATATTGGACTTCGAGTGAGCCACAATCGGCTGGTAAGAGGGCGTTCGTTTCATTTTGCGCGCCGCCATGTATCGAGGCAGAATCATCAAAACTGTGATTGTCATCACATCGCCGTCGGACGGGCGCGCCAAAAAACGACTTAAGAAAACAAAGGCGCCCCATTTTGTGATGTGCGTCACAACATTAGAGTGCCAGCCGTCAGGCTCGGATCGCAGTATTCGAGAGTGCGGCTGTCAGTCGAAGCGCGATTGGTGAGCTGACAAGCCGCACTTCTAAAACGCTGCGGACATGCTGGGCCATCGCTGGCTGAGCCGGAGCTGCCGCCCTACGGCCCCGTCCATGCCCCGTGTCCCGTGCGTCGCTATTGCGGTTGACATCCTTCCTGGAACGGGTTCCTTGTCGGGCAGCTGGCGCAAATGCCGTGCCGTCGCACGCTTTCCATGGGCTTGGCCGATTGAACGGCCGGGGTGAGGGCGAGCGAACTGTCGGCCTTGGGCCACCCGGTCGCAGCCTACCCGGTCAAAACAAGGAGCCTTCCCGTGAACACGCTCGTCGTCTGCTCCGGCGGGCTCGATTCCGTGACCTTGGCGCACAAGGTCGCGGTCGAGCAGCGCCTGATCCATCTCGTTTCGTTCGATTACGGTCAACGCCACAGAAAGGAGCTCGACTTCGCGCGCGCATGCGCCGCGCGTCTCAAGGTTGCCCATGACGTCATCGACATCACCGACATCGGCCGCCGGCTGACCGGATCGGCGTTGACGGACGGTGCGGCGGTGCCGGACGGGCACTACGCCGAGGAGACGATGCGCCTTACCATCGTCCCCAACCGCAACGCCATCATGCTGAGCGTCGCCTTCGGCGTGGCGATGGCCGTAGAGGCCGACGCCGTTGCGGCAGCCGTCCACGGCGGGGATCACTTCATCTATCCCGATTGCCGGCCACGTTTCGTCGAGGCCTTCGCGACGATGCAGCACGCCGCGCTCGACGGCCTCAAGCGCATTGCTCTTGCGACGCCGTTCCTGCGCTCAAGCAAGGCCGACATCGTGTGCGAGGGCGCGGGGCTCGCTGTGCCGTTTGCGGAAACGTGGTCCTGCTACAAAGGCGGCGCGCGCCATTGCGGCCGCTGCGGCACCTGCGTCGAGCGGCGCGAAGCCTTCCATCTTGCCGGCGTCGACGATCCCACGTCCTACGACGATGCCGACTACTGGCGCGAGGCGCGCCGCGCGTATCTGGCCCGGCACCCGGCGTGAGGACCGCGGCCATGTACACGATCGCCAAACGCTTCGCGTTCTCCGCCTCGCACATCATCGGCGGCCTGCCGACCGACCATCCGTGCGGGAGGCTGCACGGCCACAACTACGAGATCGAGGTCATCCTGCAGGCGCCCGTGCTCGATGCCGCGGGCTTCGTGCGCGACTTTCACGAGCTTGCGGCGCTGCGGGACTTCATCAACGAGACGCTCGACCACAAGCACCTCAACGATGTGCTCGGTCACGACAGGACCACGTGCGAAGTCATCAGCCGGTGGCTCTACGACTGGTGCAAGGACCGTTGGCCGGAAGTTGTCGCCGTGCGCGTGAGCGAGACGCCGCGCACCTTCGCCGAATACAGACCGTGACGAAACGCATCCGCATCAGCGAAATCTTTGGGCCGACCATCCAGGGCGAAGGGCCCCTGATCGGCCGGCCGACGGTGTTCGTGCGCACCGGCGGCTGCGATTATCGCTGCACCTGGTGCGACACGCTCTATGCGGTGCTGCCCGAATACCGCGACGACTGGGCGCCGATGACGCCTGACGAGATCATGGCGCGGGTGAATGAGCTCGCCGGCGGCAAGCCGCTGCTCATCTCGCTCTCCGGCGGCAATCCGGCATTGCAGCCGCTCGCCCCGCTGATCGCGCTCGGTCGCGAGCGGGGTTTGAGCTTTGCGCTGGAAACGCAAGGCAGCATTTCCCAACCGTGGTTCGCCGAACTCGATTGGCTGATTCTCAGTCCGAAGCCGCCCTCGGCCGGCATGGCCACCGATTGGAACGCGTTCGAGGCGTGCCTCACGGCGGCAAGCGGGCGGCCGCGCTGTGTCCTCAAGATCGTGGTCTTCGACGATCCCGATTACGGCTATGCGCAGGCGGCGGCCGCGCGCTATCCGGCCTTGCCGGTCTATCTGCAGGTTGGCAATCCCGCGCCATTGGCGGGCACGGGCGGCGTCCTCCCGGCGCAGCCGGATATCGACGATGGGCTGCAACGCTTCCGCTGGCTGGTGCGCAAGGTGACCGCGGACCGCTGGTTCGCGGCCACGGTGTTGCCGCAGCTTCACGTGCTGGCCTGGGGCAACAAACGCGGCGTCTGACGGTCAGACCTTGCGCTTGACCTTCGGTACGAAAGCCAGGAACCGGCGCGGGTTGTCGTTCATGATCTGCCGCAGAACCTCGTCGCTGGCGCCCGCCTTCTTCACCTTGGGCACAAAAACGGTCAGCGTTTTCGCGTAGCCCAGCTCCTTATTGTTGCGCTTCAACGCGCTCGCGTTCGAGAAGTCGGACGAAAACAGAAGATGGTCGGCGTAACCCGCATCGATCAGTGACATGACGATCGGCACCACCGGATCGTCGTTTGGACCGCCCTGACGGTCAAAGCCGACAAATGCGCCCCGCTGGCAGATCGCGCGGTGCACTTCCGTATTCGGGTCGACAAGGTTTCCGAGGTGACCGATGACGACGTGCTTCGGATCGACGCCGACGTCCTCGAGGATGTCGAGTTGCTCGAGGGCCGACTTCCCCGGAATGCCGGTGTGCGTGAAGATCGGAATGTTCGTCGCAAGGTGCGCACGGCCGATCGCCCGAAACACCTTGCGCTCATCCTTCGTCATGTAGTCCCATGACCCGACTTCGCCGAACGCCCCGATGGGATCGGCTTGCGCCTGCTCCATGAGCGCCTGAAAGACCTGCTCCTCGCTCATGGTGCCGATCTCCCGGGGATAGAAAGGCTGGGTGTAGAACCCGCCGCCCGCCACGATCGGCATCCCCGAGCTCAACGAAAGCTGCCGAAGCCAGCCGATATCGCGCCCCATGTCGGCATGGCCGCCGTCGACGATGCAAGCAATGCCTTCGCGTTTCGCGATCGCCAACTCCTCCGTCAGCAGGCCCAGGTCCCGCATGAACGATAAATCGGGGGGCGGCACCGTCCCACCCTGTCCTGCTGGTTGAGGGGCATTCGGCGGGCGGTTCACCGCCTGTGCGTCCGCTGCGTACTGCCTGAATCGCAGCAGAAAGTCGGGCGCGAGCGACATGTGCTCGTGAAAGAGCGTCGCGCCGCCGCCGAGTTCCTCCGGTGGATAGTCTTTGAGAATCGTCCGGATGACAGCGCCTTCCGGAAAGGAAGGGACCGCCGAAGCCCCACGGGGCAGCGCCGCGGCAGCGGCGCCCATGCCCAGCATCGAAAGCGCCTCACGGCGCGTCCATTTCGTCGCACGCGGATCGGCATTCATGTCCATGGCTCCATTTTCACAGCTCTCTCAGATCGGAACAGCACACCGTTTCGGCCGTGCAGACCGGGGAGAAATCCCGCTGCTGCAAATTCATGCTCTCCCCTTTTATTGAGGGACGGCACGTACCCCTCGTGTGGTGCGACGCGCTGATGCGACATAGGCAACATGACGGCAGATATGCTATACGAATCAATATCCTTTTGGGGATTGCGATTCCGCCATCCTCAGGTTCGAATCCTGGCGCCTCAGCCGCATTTTTTCTTTTTCCTGCCGCAACTTAGCGCATTGTCCAAATGACTGCAGCTCTCGCTCATTGAAATGCTTGATGTTTTAGTTCGAGTCCTGGTAGCGGTCTGCCGACTTTCCTTTGACCTGTAGAAATAGATTACGGTTCCGCTAATCGACTTTCGTGGACAGCGATCCCACAATGCAAGACGACGACCCCCAAAATGATGCGCCCATAGGCGAAGCGCTGATGTCGACTGGAGAGGACCGTCAGCAAAAGTTGGAAAAAGCCGCGAACGATCTCAGAGTCGAGATGGAAGAGGCTGCGCACCGTATTCGCGAGCTTGTTCTGGCGCAACCGCCCTCCGGGCTGTTGGGCTATCTTTGGGCACAATATTTTCTAGGTGTCCTCAAGCATCAAGAGAAAAAAGGCCACGACGGTCCTGACAAGGAACTAATCAAACAGTTTCAGTTTGTGCTCGAATACGTCCATGCCGTCTGGAGTTGTCACGGCGGCAAGTTCGCTGATGGGCAAGTTGATGAGGTGAAAGCCGCGCAACTGCTGAAGGAATGCGATGAGCTGAGCTCAAAGGCGATGTTCTATGCAATGGCTAGTAGCCAACTGAGCAAAGCGTCGGAGTTTGGCGAAGTTTCTTCAACGGTTGAGTTCCAGGCCAAAAGCGCTTGGACGCTCATTCGTGGACATCGTTATCAGGTTCTAGAAGATGAGTTCTTCCGATTCGTTCTTACACCACATAACGAGGCACTAAAGAAAGCTTACGGCGTGGATGCTCAGCTCATTGCTGAGGGCATTCAAGCAATAGCCGATTCGATTCGTGGCGGATACAGCGATGCAGTCGCAAAGATTCGTGACCGCATGGAACAGAGCAACGCGTTAGTTGAGGGCGAGAATATCGCACTCGCTGCTGCAATAGAGAAGATCAAGGCCAGTGACCCGAATTTTGCTGCCGAGATGGATAGCGTAATGCGCGACTTACTCTACGGCGGAATTTGCAATTTGTCACGGCATACAAAGCTTCCGGTGAAGATCCTTGAAGATCTTGCATATGAACCCGGCGCGGAAAAGGAATTTTTTGCTGATGGCAACTACTGCGGGACACCGTATAGAACCCTCCCGGCGCGCGTTAGACCGCTAGTGAAGCTCGCTGATGGTTACTACGCGACCGACGGTCAGTTCGTCCGAGATTCCGCATATCGCGCGATACAGCGAGGCATCATTGGTCGGCTGCCCGATTATCGGGAGGGCTGGAATAAGAATCAGAAGACGTTGATCGAGCGTGCATTTCCTTCGGTGATGTTTGCGCAGTTACAGGACGCTCAACTATTTGAAGCGGCCTATTTCAAAGACCCAACCACGGGTGAATGGGTGGAAACGGACCTTGTCGGGCTCATAGACGACATTCTGTTTGTGGTTGAAGCCAAGGCTGGTGTCATGGCGATGCACTCGCCGGCAACCAATTTCGATCGACATATACGGACGATCAAAGAATTGGTTCTCAAGGCTTACCGGCAATGCAAGCGATTTCTCGAATATCTGGCAAGCGGCGACCAGATGCCAATCTATCGACTCAATGACGGAAAATACGAAGAGGTTACCAAGCTTCGTCTAAAGAATTTCCGCCGGGTCTTGCCGATTGGACTGACCGTCGAAGCCTTCACGCCGTTCTCGTCGATGTGCAAAGAGATTCCTGAGGTTGCTCCAATTTTAGGCATATACCCGTTTATCTCCATGTCAGTTGACGACCTATTCGTTCTGAACAGATTCCTGCCCTCAACCGGCGAACTGTTCCACTACCTAGAAGTTCGGCAGGTAGTCGCGGGAATGCCGAAGGCGATGATGTTCGATGAAATTGATCATCTCGGCGCGTACATCGCGCGAAACCGCTTCGATCAAGACATGGAGGAGCAACTTAAGAAGGCTGATGTCGTCTCGTGGGATTCGTTCAGCGATGTGATTGATCGGCATTTTGAGAAAGACGACTGGCAAACCACACCTGTGCCGAAGCAAGCTTATCCCTCGGAGGTTATAGAGTTGCTGGAGGTTTTGAATCGGGGGCGGCCGAAGGGCTGGCTCGCGGTAGACGCCTATCTGAGAAACTTCAGCAGCGGTGCACGAGACAATCTGGCTCGGGTTCTTCGTGACCTTAAACCATCGTTAGAGGAGCATCCAGCGAGGCGGATACTGTTCGGCAATGAAAAACCAATTCAGATTTGGTTATCGCGGGATAAGGCCCGTCCCGGCGCCGCTGAGCTTCTGCGTCATGGTGAGATTGCGTGCCTGGCGGCAAAGGTGGCTAGCATTCCTGTCCTCACAATCGATTGCGACGCCAGTGGAATATTTCAAGGCGCTAGGTATTCGACTGTCTCAACGCCTCCGATTATCCGCAGGGACTATGCCGAATTAGCTGCCGAAGCGGAGCGCCAAAGATCGCGTTTCATGTCGCTGAACAAGAAACACAAGGATCGGAAGTCGCGCAAAAAGCGGCGATAAGCGCGACAGCCATGCCCGGCCAGTCAGCGCGGTCTCGGCGGCTCGGTGTTCTGGGTGTGTGAGAAGTACCGAGATTTCGGCGGGTTAGGCGGCTGTAGTTCAGTCTCTGGCAGTGCAACTCCCGCGCCCGTGCGCAGCCACGCGCTGCGCGCGTTCGCAAATGTTACTGGAACGCAACCTCGACAAAGCTTCGCAGCTTGCGCGAATGCAGGCGTTCCGATTCCTGGGATTTGAGCTTTTCCAGCGCTTTCAGGCCGATCTCAAGATGCTGGCCGACGCGCTGGCGGTAGAATTCGCCAGCCATGCCGGCGAGCTTGATTTCGCCATGGAGGGGTTTATCCGACACGCAGAGCAACGTGCCGTAGGGCACACGGAAGCGAAACCCATTGGCGGCGATTGCCGCCGACTCCATGTCGAGCGCAACCGCGCGCGACTGCGACAGGCGTCGAATGATGGCGGAACCGCCAATCTCCCAATTGCGATTGTCGACGCTCGCGACCGTTCCGGTGCGCATGACGCGCTTTAACTCGAAGCCCCCGAGCCCGGTGACCTCGCTGACCGCTTGCTCTAGCGCGACCTGCATCTCGGCCAACGCCGGTATCGGCGCCCACAGCGGCAGTTCCTCGTCGAGCACGTGGTCCTCCCGCACGTAACCGTGAGCGAGGACGTAATCGCCGAGCTTCTGGGTGTTCCTGAGGCCGGCGCAGTGCCCCAGCATCAGCCACGCATGCGGCCTCAGCACCGCAACGTGGTCGGTGATGGTGCGGGCGTTGGACGGGCCGGTGCCGATGTTGATCAACGTGATTCCCCGGTAGCCAGGCTCGACGAGATGAAAGGCCGGCATCTGCGGCATACGCTCCGGGCCGTTTCCGGTCTTGCCGCCGCCTCGCCGCGCGTTGTGCGTGATCACATTGCCCGGTGCGACGAAGGCTTCGAAGCCGGGATGGGCCGAGGCCATGCGGGCGTGGCACCACCGCGCGAAGGCGTCGACGTAGAACTGATAGTTCGTGAAGATCACGAAATTCTGGAAGTGCTCCGGATCGGTCCCGGTGTAGTGATAAAGCCGGTGCAGCGAATAATCGATGCGCCCGGCACGGAACAACGCCAGCGGCTCCGGTGAGCCAGGCGGCGGCTGCAGCGTGCCGTTGGCGATCGCGTCATCCATGGCGGCGAGGTCCGGCGTATCGAACACGTCGCGCAGCGGCTGGTCGAGCATCACCTTTCCGCCAGAGCGCGCCGCTTCGATATTGATGTCGCGGCGATAGGAGAAATGAACCGGAATGGGCTCGCTCGACTCGCCGATTTCGACCGGGACGCTGTGGTTTTCAATCAACAGGCCGATCTGCTCCGTCAGATAGGCACGGAAAAGGTCGGGCCGCGTTACGGTGGTCTCGTGCACGCCCGGTCGCGCGACGAAGCCGTAGGAGAGGCGCGAATCGAGCCGCGCATGGGTCGAAGTCGTGACGCGCACAAACGGATAGGTGGCGCGCACGGGCGTCGCGAGCGGCTCGCCGTTGGCATACGCCTCAAAACGATCGCGCAGGAAGCGCGTATTGCGCTCGTAGATATCGTCAAGGCGAGCTACCGCCGCAGCGGCATCGGTGAAGGCCTCGGTCGCGATGTGCGGCGGGGTTCGAACGCTAAGTACGGGTTGCATGCGGTTTAAGTTTCGATCCTATGGAAGGAGAAGCGGGCGTTTGCGGGGAATGCCGAAGCGGCGCCCGCGAGCCGGTGTGGGACTGACGACCCGCGGCCGTCAATCCCGGCCCGCGTGATAACACGGTTCGACAGCGCGCCGTTCCGAGGATGCCGGCTGCGCTGTGGCCGCTCGATCACGCCGTTCCCGACCGTAACGGCCTCGCTGGCCGCCGCGAGAGCTTGCGATCACTCCGCGCGATTTCTCCATGGAACCGCCGACGTCCGTCAAGGGGCAAGCCCCGGCGGACGAGGCTCAGCCACCTTGTAACCTAGTCGCTCCCTTCAGCCAATCCAGAGGGATCGGCATTGTGAAAAGGCGACCTCCGGATGATGCAGGGGCGACCCACATAGGCGGCCTCGCCACGAGTCTGAGCGTCGCCGTTCCGGCTTCTGGTGGGGGAGACGGACCCGCGGGTCAATCCCCGGATCAGTCCGGGGACGCGGGTGACGGGCAAAGAGGTGGATGAACCAACTCAATGGTTCGCCGCAAGCGAGATCTCCTGGCGACCGCCATTGAGATCACGCAGGCTGTTGATGAAATCTTCCGGATACATCCAGGTCGCAGTCATCGGCGTCCGCAGACCCATATAGCCGGCAATGTCGGCGAGGAATGCCGTACAGTTGTAGACGCCGGCGAGCCACAGCGGCGATGTGTCCTGCTTGTGTTTGATATAGGCGAACACCCGCTTGGCGTCCGCTTCCTTCAAATAGACACGGTAATTGGCGGTCAAATACTGCTCGTCGAGATCGCCATAGCTCTTTCCGGTTTCCGCCGGGACCGGAAAGAGATGTCCCAATATATAGGGAACGGGGCTGTCGCTCGCTGGATGCAGGCCGGCAACTTCGATCAGGCCGATCCTGCCGCGCTCGTTGAGGCGTCCATACCAAAGAAATGCATGACCATAGCTCGCCGCCGTCCGCGCCCGAAAGTCGACGAAATACCGACCCGCAAGCTTGGAAATCGCGTGCAGCTGGACGGCCGGCGTTGAGTCCGGCGTCGATTCTACGAGCTTGGCCGGGACCGCAACGGCCTCTTTGTGCTCATCCTGTTTGCGCTCATCCTGTGCCAGAGCCGTCCGCGTTGTCACAGCGATCAGCATTGCGGCCGCGCACAGGCCGACAACGGGCGTAAGGCGACGCGGCCTGCGCCGGCTCTTGCTGTGCCGGGCGAAGCGGTCGCGCACAGAGTATTTCTCACAGTGGTGCTTTTCACGGTATTTTGGGCATACATCTTGTTTTGGGCATGCGTCTTCTTGGGAGACAACTCTCACCTGAACCTCCCTCCCTCCAATCAAGCAAAGGCTGGCCGCAGGAAATCGGATGCGCCCGTGGTGGCAACCACATGGCGCAACAATCCGACTTCACGCTTGCGCAAAATCGGAACGGACCAACGATGTCGATCCGTTCGTTTGGCGGATCAACCCCTGGTGACGATCGGAGGCGGGGCGACCATGGGACCCTTGCCGATCGGACCCTTGCCGATTGGACCCTTGCCGATCGGGGCTTTGCCGATCGGCGCCTTCCCAACCACAGGAGTCGGCGGCGGCGGCTGACGAATCGGCATATCTGCCGCGACGGCGGCGCCTGCGACGCCGGCGGTTGATATCATGACAATCACGAATTTCTTCATTAGCTTCCCCATTCCATTCCATCTCATTGCGTTCACTGCGCGAGCCCCACTCCGTTGCCGCGTGTATCCTGTTTCGGGCGGCGATACCAGTGCTCAAATGCAACAGCGAAATATTTTTGCGGTGCGATTTGCTAGCTTTTGTCGCGCCCGGTCAAACTATGGGAGTGAAATCTGACTTGTCTATGAACTCGGTCGCCGTGAGTCGTTAAAAGGAGTATAAAGCTGTGGACTGCCGTATTGTTATATAACCGACATAGCTCGTGCAAATATCCATCAGACACGAATGATTCGTTGGCTAAAATCACGAACGGCAGTGATTTTCGGGCGCACGGCGACGAATGTCAGACGTATTGTGCTGCTGGCGTAATTTGAAATACGTACCATGAATGGGATTAGGAATGCGCGATCGGAATTTTGTTAATACCTATTAATCTTGTTTACGCCACTTCATTCACTAAGCTGTCGAGTCGACAATAATAACGCAATTCCGGCTATTCGAACCATTTTGCGAGAATCATGGCTTGGCTTATCGCCCCGGTACCTCATCTGTATTCCACCCACGCCCTACTGGCCGACGCTCTGTGATCGAGTATTCAAGCGGACATAATGGCAGCGACGGCGATTCGCCGTCGCTGGAACGCCGTCTGGCGCCAGGCAATTTTTCAGACGTCGATGGCGATGACGGGCGGACCGTGCGGGCGCTCAATGTGCGGCGGCCGTCGTGTGCTCCGTCATATGCACGCCAGGCAACGGCAGCGCCACCACGCGGCAGCCGCATGAGGGGCCGCGGCCCGGTCCCACCGGCGGCACGCAGATGGGCAGCGTGAGCGCCACACGTGCATCAGGTGGCGTGATGCAACTGGCGTCCAGAAAACATCATGCGCGTGCGCAGCGGCTTGACGAAATTTAGCCACGTTTTCACGTCCGCCGCCGGACGGTCATTTGGAATCGCTTGGGAATTTAGCTGTTAATAAGTGCGCTCTCGCACATTCGTGGAGATTGCGTGTGTGGCAACATAAAGAGACTTTCCAAAATAGGGGACTTTCATGGACCTCATGGGTCAAATATCGCATTGGATCGTCGATAAGTCGGTCACTACGTTCATTGTCGTTCCTGCACTTGGCTATGCCGGCTGGCTGCTTGTTCGATATATTGTTCAGCTGTCTCTGCACGCATGGCTCTTTGTTCGTAGCCGTAGCCGGGCGCTTCAAGCTGTCGGGCGAGTGATCGACCACCAGGGCGCGCGTGAAGGCAAGGGGTATGGCTCACCACTCCTATAGACCGGCCGCGTGATTATCGGCGCGACGTCACGAACGCGAGAACGCTCGCGATAGCAAATCTCAAAGGCGGCGTCGGCAAGACAACTCTCGCGGCTAATATCGGCGCGTATCTCGCCAAGGATTGGCACAAACGTGTGCTGCTCATCGACCTCGATTTTCAAGGTTCGCTGTCGTCGATGGCGTTTCCCGGCAAGGATTGGCTGCCCGCCGGGCATCAAAGCTCGCTCGCCACACGGCTGATCAGCGGCGATATCGCGCCGATGGACGTGCCGCTTCTCGCTCAAAAGGTTGATCTCAACGCCAATGAAAATAGCCCCGGCCGATTGCAAATCATCACGGCGTACTATGATCTTGCAG
>Ga0257161_1000323_pt1 | contig 12618 bp, 9 predicted proteins | sample NR01A_FD_185954 | JGI IMG/M metagenome (GOLD analysis project Ga0257161, IMG submission 185954) | Soil microbial communities from H.J. Andrews Experimental Forest, Oregon, United States - NR-01-A | ecosystem: Environmental > Terrestrial > Soil > Temperate forest > Bulk soil | place: USA: Oregon... | reverse complement strand
CGGTAAGATCAAAAGAATCGAGAGCTGCCATGGCTCTTTCGGCAAACAGTTGCACGGCTGGGAAAGCAAAGGCTCTTGCGGCGGTCAAAGCCTCATTCGGAGGCGGCACGGCCAGTGTTGGCAGGCGGTAGAGCCACTCTCCGTCAGCACGAAGTGGCTCTCGGCTGGTTGTGAGAACATGCGTGCGCGAGCCCCCCTTCAGGAGAGCCACTGTCAATTCGGATGCTGCGTCCAGGACATGCTCGCAGTTGTCGAGCACGATCAGGATGTGCTTATCGCGGACAAATCCGACCACGCCCGCAATTGACGCCTCCGACCAGATCGGAAGGCCAAGGGCCGCGGCCACGGAACTCGGTACCAGCGCCGGGTCGGAGACCGATGCAAGCTCTACGAAATGAACGCCGTCCTTGTACTCACCGACCAGATGCCGGGCGACTGCCACGGCCACACTGGTCTTACCGATTCCAGGCGCCCCAACAATGGTTACGAATCGCCGCAGCGATAATCGATCAACGAGCGCACGGACTTCCTGTTCCCGGCCGATCAAACGGGTCAGGAGGACTGGAAGATTCGACCCGATGTCATCTCCGACAGGTTGGTCCACGGTCTCAGGTTGTCCTCGACCGACGACAGGAGCGACGAAGCAATATCCGCGGCCGGGAACATTTTTGATGTAACGGGCGCCTCCCTGGCCGTCTCCTAGCGCCTTACGAAGCGCCATCACCTGTACCCGAAGATTGGCTTCCTCGACGAAGGTGTCCGGCCACGTTCGCGCTAGAAGGTCTTTGTTGCTCACCAACTCGCCGGCGTGTTCGACCAAACCAATCAGGACCTCCAAGGCCCGGCTACCCACTCTCAGCGGTTTGCCGCCTTCGAGAAGTGCTCTGCGCTGGGGAAAAAGCTCGAATGGTCCAAAACTCAGGGATCGGTCGGACATGCCAGCATCCCAGCATCCTGTGTGAAGAGCCTAGCCCGGATTATGCACGACGGATGAGAATTCAGTGACGGCTGTGGCGCAAAGCGAGCGATTCACGTAGCAAATCGGTGTTCAGACGAATTGCATCGCGTATCAGCCGAGCGCCACAGCCGCCATGATCGACGCTACACCGCTTCCCTTCGACCTGCCATCTGTCCGCCGCAAGAAACTCACAGTGGATTTTGACGGCGGTAACCAGTCGTCCGATGCCGGTCTGCTGCTGTTGCGGCAAGCGGAGCGCAAGCTTGGCGTATGCCGGCGGCTTGCGGAAGCAATGCCGGATCGCCGCGATCCCGACCGCATCCGGCACGCGATGTTCGAAATGGTGATGGCGCGCGTGTCGGCGATTGCCTGCGGGCACAAGGATGCCATCGACCTCGACCGGCTGCGGCACGATCCGCTCATGAAGATAGCGGTTGGCCGCTGTCCGGACAGCGGCGCGCCACTGGCCTCGCAATCGACCATCAGCCGTCTGGAGAACGCGCCGAGCAAGACCGAGGCGGCGCGGCTCGCCGCGGCCCTGCTCGATCAGTTCGGCACGACCGTGAAGCCGGGGAAACTGGAGATTCTCGATATCGACGACACCTTCTGTGCGGCCCATGGCGCCCAGCAGCTCGCGTTCTGGAACGCGCATCACGACGAGCGCGGCTTTGCGTCGATGCACATCTATCACGTGACGAGCAGTACGCCGGTGGCGACCGTCCTGCGCCCGGCGCGCACCCCGAAAGGCACGGAGGTGAGGACCGTCATCAAACACGTGACGATGCACCTGAGGAAGCATTGGCCGAACACCCGCATCGTTTGGCGCGGTGACAGTCATTACGGTCGCGTCGAGGCCATGGAATGGGCGGAAGACAACGGAGCCGATTATATTTTCGGCCTCGCCGGCAATGCGACGCTCGATGCGCTGGTCGCCGAGACCGCCGACAATCTGCGCTTCCATCATGCCAAGAGCAGCCAGACGAAGCTGCGCACCTATGCGAGCTTCACCTACCAGGCCGGCAGCTGGAAACGGCCGCGCAAAGTGGTGGCACGGCTGGAGTGTTCGTTGCGGCCGGACGCCGGAGAGGCCACCTCAACCGGCATGCGCCAGGAGGTCGACATCCGCTACGTCGTCACCTCGCTCAAGGGCACGGCACAGCATCTTTACGAGAACGTCTATTGCCAGCGCGGGCAGATGGAGAACCTGATCAAGCTGCACAAGGCGCAGCTGGCGTCGGACCGCATGTCGTGTCACAGCGCGACCGCCAATCAGGTGCGGCTCGCTCTCCACACCGCCGCGTTCTGGCTGATGCATGGCGTGCGCGCCGCGATCCCGCAGACGAGCCCGCTCGCGAGGGCTGAGTTCGCGACGATCCGGGAGCGCCTGATCAAGATCGGCGCGCGCGTCATCGAGCACATCGCGCGCATTCGCGTCCAACTGCCGACGAGTTGCCCGGAGCGGGCGCTGTTCCGAGCCGTCGCGCTCGGCCTCATGCCGTCCGGTCCATGAGCCGTGGGGCTGCGTGCCCCGACGAGCCGCCGATGAAGGCAGATCAATCCCAAACGCGTTGCACAGCGAGTGGCCTTACACCGGTCCAGCAGGATCGAACGACGGCGCGCGTGCACCGGCCAGACGTGCAAAAAAGCGCCGCGTGGTGCATGATCCGATCTAGGCGTATGAGAGCACCCGGCTGATGTGGACTTACAACACGAAGGTGCCCTCTGGGCAGGGACAAATGAATACTGTCGACGACCGTGAGGCTCACTTGCCGATCATGACGTCGGAGGCCTTAATCACGGCGGCAACGCTGTCACCAACCTTCAGGCCAAGTTCATCAACTGCCTCGTTCGTGATAGATGACGTTACCGTCACGCCATGACCGAGATCAATGAGCACATGTGCCGTAGTGGCACCTTTGTGAACCTCGACGACGTTGCCTTTGAGTTGGTTGCGCGCACTAAGCTTCATTATTTTTCTCCGTCAAAATCGCGGCCTTTTCATTACCACATTACCACATTAATTCGGGGCGTCATTCAATAAAAATGCGACGCATCGAGCTTCAAGGCACCCTTCATCGCGCGTTGCTGCTCTCTGCGGGAAACTTCCTTGTGGCGCTGGACGCGGGAGGGCTCCTTCGCAGCTGATCTCAACGCCTCCCCACCACAACCGTTCCATCGGTTCACGCCATCCATGGGCATAGCCCAACGCAGCGAAGTCGCGCGCTGCTTGATGATGTTGTGCGCTACCGACTCAATCTGTGATTGTTGTCATTGCGACCTTTACGTCGAGCGGATCGGCGGTGTAGGGAGCCGACGTGACGATGACGTCCGCCCCCGCCCGGGCATAGTCACCTGCGTTACCGGCATTGATCCCACCCGCTGCCGCAATCAGGGGCCGAGGGTTTAGACCATCCACATGCCGGCGCAGCGCCGCGACGTCGACCGGCGAAATCTTGTCGACCTGGATGATATCGGCCTCCCCGTGAGCTATTTCGATCGCCTCCGCTACCGTATCGGCTTCAACGACAATTTTCTTTTCGGGGATTTGCTGCCGAAGCCGCCTTATGATCGCCGCGATCGGCTCGTTCTCGAGAAACGCCCTATGCTGCGAGAAGACGAGGACTGTCTCAGATAAACCAAGGCGATGTGGGACCGCCCCTCCGGCCATGATCGCCTTGATCGAAAGTGCTTTCGCCCCGGGAATGCATTTACGCGTGCACACAACTGAAACCGTTGGGTTGACGCTGCGCGCGGCCTCGACGATCGATTTCGCGGTCGTGGCGATGCCTCCGGCGATTTCAAGAAGAGTCTGCCCGACCTTCCACCCCGCGTGTAGCGCGCTGGCCAGACCTTCCGCGACGACAATCTGTGTGCTTGCGGTCACGACAGTTCCAGAGTCCACGCAGCGAGTAACCGAAGCCCCAACCATCGACATGATTCTTGCAGCTTCCTCGCAACAGGCGACCGTCATGGATTGACGCGCGGTGAACTCTATCCGTCCCTGCAGCTTTCCAAATCCCAGCGTATGGGTTGTAAGGTCGCCATAAGGCACATCTTCTGCAATCCAGCGCCGAATTTCATGATCAGATACGTTGAACATGGTACGAATGCTCACCTTGCGATTTTGGCTCTGAGATGGTGCTTCGGCCGCATATTGATCCGGATTGCACCTTTGCTAGGGCACCGTTTTGTGCGGCTCCTGCAAAAACAGATTGGCACGACGATTTCAATAGCCTTTGAATTACAGAATATATGATCTACACCACAACCACGTCGTGAGATAGGATCGCGTTTGCAGCAGCCGTCGAATATTGGTCCGCGATGTCGCAGCATAGCACCGCCGACGCTATGCGAGGGCAGAATCCCATCCGTCTCCCTGGCATTTTGATGGCTTTATGCTAGTCGTTGTCTCTTCCTCTGCAATGCACGTGGCCGGCAATGGCGGACATTCGTTTATCCATCCGTTTGGACCTCACCGACTGCGACAGCATCGGCCCCGGCAAGATCGCGCTCCTGGAGGCGATACGCGTCCAGGGATCAATCTCCGCCGCTGCGCGACATCTTGGCATGTCGTATCGGCGTGCCTGGCTTCTCGTTGAACAGATCAACAAGGGTCTTTACCAGCCCGCAGTTACCGCTGCGACTGGAGGGGCCAGCGGCGGAGGCGCCGCCCTTACCCCGGTCGGGGAACAGGTGATCGAACTCTACCGGGCGATTGAGAGCCGCACACGATCCTCGGCAACCACCGAATTTCGGGCTCTTGGCAAGTTGATCCGCCACAGACAAAGAGCTCGCGCATGACCTGCTGGTTCCTCGTCTTCAGGAACTTGATGAAGTTGGCAATCCGTCCAGGCGGCGACAGAGTAGGTCACCCCGGATGAACATGCTTTGCGGGCGCGATATGTTAATCTATATATAACGGCAGCGCGACAGCAGGCAGGACGTATTGCTGTCGTCCGCGCTCTCACGGAAAGACATCGACCTCCAACTGTGAGAAATCGATTCGGCGGCACATGCGTGCGGCTTATCGGCGGGACCCTTTGGTTCCGAAGTGCTACAGCCGATATGCCAAGCTGATGCAATGCAGGGAGACGGCAATGAATGTCATTCAACAGATTGAACGCAAAGGCCATCCTTTCCTGGACGGAAAGACAAAGCGATTGCTGATCGACGGCAAATGGGTCGAGGCAGTATCGGGCAAGACGTTCGAAAGCATCAATCCGGCAACCGGCGAGGTCCTGGCGACGGTGGCGGAGGGAGATGCGGAAGATATAAACCGTGCTGTCAGCGCGGCACGACAGGCTTTCGAAGGTCCGTGGAGCAAGGTAAAGCCGTTCGAACGCCAGTTGATGCTGCTCAGGCTTGCGGATCTGGTCGAGCGGCATTTCGAAGAGCTGAGCATGCTCGATACGCTCGACATGGGTGCACCGATTAGCCGCACATTCGGTACGCGCCACCGCGTTGTCGGCATGCTGCGATACTATGCCGGGATGGCGACGGCGCTGCATGGGGAGACCATCGAGAATTCGCTGCCGGGCGAGATATTTTCCTACACGCTGAAGGAGCCGGTCGGCGTCGTTGGCGCGATCATTCCCTGGAACGGCCCCTTAGGCGCCTCGGTATGGAAGATCGGCCCGGCATTGGCGACCGGCTGCACTGTCATTCTCAAGCCGGCAGAAGAAGCGCCGTTGACGCCGTTACGCCTTGGCGAGTTGATCCTGGAGGCTGGCGTGCCGCCGGGGGTCGTCAACATTGTACCGGGATTTGGCGAGACCGCGGGCGCGGCGCTGGCCGCACATGCTGGCGTCGACAAAATCGCTTTCACGGGCTCGCACCTGACCGGCCAGAAGATCATCGCGGCCTCTGCCGGAAATCTCAAACGGGTGTCGCTCGAACTCGGAGGAAAATCGCCCGACATTGTGTTTGCCGACGCGGATCTTGAGAACGCCGTCCCGGGTGCCGGGATGGCAGTGTTCGCGAATTCCGGTCAGATCTGCAGTGCAGGTACACGCCTTTTTGTCGAGCGCCACATCTACGACGAGTTCGTAGGCCGTGTGGCAGAATTCGGAAACGGGCTGCGGGTCGGCAACGGCGTAGATCCGCAGACGCAGATCGGACCGCTTGTTTCGGAGCAGCAGCTCGAACGAGTGACCGGCTATCTCAGTATTGGGAAACAAGAGGGCGCCCGCGCTGTTTCGGGTGGCAATAGACTGGCCGGGGAGGCATATGCCAAAGGATATTTCGTGCCGCCGACCGTGTTCGCGGATGTGCGCGACGATATGCGGATTGCCCAAGACGAAATATTTGGTCCGGTCCTGTCCGCAATTCCGTTTGACGATATCGACGAGGTGATCGCCCGTGCCAACGCAACGTCATTCGGTCTTGGAAGCGGTGTTTGGACGCGGGATGTGAGCAAAGCTCATCGTCTGGCGAAAGCGATTCGCGCCGGCTCCGTGTGGGTGAACTGTTATCAGGCGATGGATCCAGCCGTGCCATTTGGCGGCTACAAGATGAGCGGCTATGGCCGCGAATCCGGTCTGCAGCATCTGGAGGAATATCTGAACGTGAAGGCCGTCTGGATCAAGACGGCCTGATGCGGCGGGGCGCCAGCCAGTCGGACGGATATGGCGCCACGCATTCTTTCCGCCTGCAGCAAGGTGCGAGTTACGATAACTCGCGCCTGACAATCGCGCTATTTGTCGATCTTGTACATTTTCTTCTTCAAAGTGGGCAATCGCGGTAAAATTACGATCAAAGACAAATTGTATCTCGTCCTCCCAACCGGGACGCGCTATCGGCGGGCGTGGAATTGCAACTGATTCAATGACAAGTCAGGGCTCTTAGCCGGCGCCGGTCGCTCAACGAACGGCGGCATTGTCGTAATGCAGTTCAGGAATTGAGTCGGCTTGCAAGCATATGCCTGTCGATATATTCCTGTCTTTCGGGCAGTGAAATACGTCGGCTGCTGATCAAGCTTGGCGTGCATGGCGCCGAAAGCGCCAGCGATCATGATCTGCGCAAGCAAGGTGTTGCGCTCGCAGGTCAAGCGCAGGGTGGCGGAAAGTTCATCCAGAAAGCGCTTGACCGGCGCCATGAGGCCGCGATTAAGCAATTCGCAAAGGCTGAAGACGAAGGTGCGCTGCGCCAGCTTTGGGACGACGCAGTCAAGCGTGGCGATATTCCGGGAGCCTATTGGGCCGTACTCAGCCATCCGGCGGCAACCGATGCCATCATGCGAAAGACCTTCGGCGATGTTCACATGCTGTCCCACATGGTCGGGGCCGCGAACCGCGCGGATATTCGCCGTCTGTGCCAACTTGAGCACGAGAACGGTGCGTTGTCGGCCAAACTCGAACTACAGCAGCGCCAGTTGCGCGATGGCTTCGTAGAGCGCGACAACCAGATTCGGCTGCTCAAAGAATCCCTCAGCCGGGCGCTCGCACAGGAGCCGGCTTTCGCAGAACACGCGGGCGATGACATCCGCGCCGCTGAGGCGGCGCTGATCGATATTGACCGGCGCCTGACTCGGGAGGTCGCGCGCCGCGAGCGCCTCGAAGGCCGTCTTGAGGCGGCAACCCTCGCACTGTCGCGAGCCGAGCGTGCGCGGCGGGACGCCGAAGGCGAATGCGAAAAGCTGCGACAGGAGTTGTCCGTCGTCGAGGCACAGATCAACGGCTGGTTCGGCGAAGAGCAAAGCGCCCTCGCGCCGGAACTTAGCGGCGCGCAGGTGCTTTATGTCGGCGGACGGGCGCATCAAGTGCCGCAACTCAAGGCCGTGGTGGAACGCGCCGGCGGCAAGTTCCTGTATCACGATGGCGGCATTGAACACAGCATGACGTTGCTTCCTGGCCTTATCAGCCGCGCAGATTGTGCGGTGTTTCCGATCGACTGTGTCAGCCACGAAGCCATGGGGATCCTGAAACGACAGTGCCGACAATTGACAAAGCCATTCGTTCCGCTGCGAACATCAAGCCTTGCCAGCCTCCTTTCTGGGCTTGCCACACTGGAGTGGACGCCGGAGCGTGTAGCGGCTGTCAATTAACCGTATAGTCGACAGTTAGCGAAGGGCGGCATTGCTTTGATTTTCGACGGCAGCGTTATATACTAATAGATACGACAGGCCTATGCTGCGCTGTGGCTGCAGAAAAAGTCCGGAACGGCCGCCGTCCTTCGTGCGTTCGATCATCTCTGATCGTGGAAGCGAAAGCAAACATGCGTCATTGTATCGCCGGATCTTTAATCGTTCTGGTTTTGCTTGTGTCGCCCGCGCTCGCCGAAACTTTGCAAGTCGTCGGTGCGGGCAGCCTCGTGGATGCCTTCACGGATTTGCTCCGCCGTTTTCCGGCCGGCGCCGACACGATCGCGACGCCCGAATTCGGTCCTTCCGGTCTCATGCGTGAGAAGATCGAAACCGGAATGAATGTCGACCTTTTTGCATCCGCCGACATGGAGCAGGCGCGACGTGTCGCAGTCGGCCATCCGGAGCGGTCCGTAATCCATTTTACTCGCAACCGCCTCTGCGCCATCGCCCGCGCGGCCGTTGGGCTCACGCCGGCCAACATGCTGGATCGCTTGCTCGATCCGGCGGTGCGTCTCGCCACTTCGACCCCCGGGGCAGACCCGGCCGGGGACTATGCGTGGGCGGTATTCGCCCGCGCGGAGGCCGTTCGCGCCGGTGCACGCGGCGCGCTCGAAGCCAAGGCGCAGCAACTTTACGGCGGCGGGGCCAAGACGCCTCCGCTGGTTTCCGGCAAGGGCGCGGTCGAGGGCATTTTTCTCAGCGACCGGGCCGATCTGGCGCTCGCCTACTGCAGCGGCGCCCCGGCCGTGGTCCGCGAGATTCCCGGCCTTGCCGTCGTGCCACTCCCACCGGAGCTCTCTGTTGGGCCTGCCTATGGCATGGTGTTGCTCAATCCCAAGCCTCTGACATTACGTTTCGCGACTTTCATCATGTCCGAGGGTGGTCAGGCCGTCATGAAGGCGCACGGGTTCGATCCAGTGGCTCTCATTGAGCCTGTCCCACCATCGCCCGGACTTCTTGTGCAACGCATGGGCCAAGCTTCGCGCGTGATTTCGACTGACCGCATCTCCGCTCTTAAGGCGATCACCCAAAAAGTCGCCTTCATGACCGACCGTGGCGAACAGCAAAGCGAATGGACCGGTCCCTCGCTATGGGATGTACTTGTCGCTTCCGGCGCAATCGAATCCATCAAGCCTGGCGAGCAGGCTCGCCTTGCGGCCCGGGTCACCGGTGCGGACGGCTACAGTGCGGTCGTCGCCCTCGCCGAGATCGCCCCACAATTTGCGGGCCGCCCAGTTCAGCTCGCCGACCACATGAACGGCGCATTGCTTCCCGACCATGCGTTGCGCCTCATCGTTCCCGGCGATCGACGTGGCGGTCGATCGGTACGAGACGTCATCCGAATTGACATCGACTAATCGGCGTTGAGAAAGCAAGCAACTCTATTATATGCGTCACGGTCAGCTCGATCTCGCCTGCGCGAGCTGCCATGAAAAGAACCACGGCAAGAATCTGCGTGCCGATTTTCTAAGTCAGGGCCAATCAAACGGCTTCCCGGTCTATCGGCTGCGTGACCAGTGCCTGGTGCCGCTCCATGAGCGGATGGAAGGCTGCATATTCGATGTGCGCGGCATCCCCTATGGGCCGTTTGGCGGCGCTCCAACTGAAACTGGTGATTCTTTCCATCGCACGTGAGAGAACGTTGGTTTATTTCCAGATGAAGGACGACTGCAATGTCTGGCCAAAGAGACCCGTCGAACGAGCCGAATTTCCTCGTGGCAGCGGGACTCCCGGCCGATGCCGTATCAGCCTGGAACAGGGCGAAGCCGAAGCTGACGCAGTCTTATCCGGCAGACCGCGATCATTTTTCGAATTTCTGGCTGCAATCAGCTCGCTTGATCAGTCTGCTGCCGTCTGCCGACCGCCGCAACGAACGGGAGCAAGCAGCCGCCAAAAGGATTATCGAAACGGCGCGTAAGACTCGGATGCAGTTCCTGCTCGGTCATATTGAGAGCCTCTATGGTTTCCTGACCGCGGGAGGTTCCCGCCACGTCCGAGTCGAGCAGCTTGTCTTCGACGCAGCGGAGGCCGTGCCGGGCTTGGTGCCAGGAAAATCGGACCTCGTGGCGGAAAATGGACGCCTCCAGCGCCATCGAAGCGGCATCGAAATTGACCAAGGCCTGTTCATCGCGGCAGTTCTGGCGAATCAAAGCCCGGGCCGCCACCTCTGTCATTCCATGCTATTGCCGCGATCGGAATCACTTGACCTGCTCGACCGATTCCGGCGCGACGGCGTTGTCGAGCTCGAAGGCGCGTCGGTGCGGCGCAGCGGGAGAGCCAGCGTCGTCAGCTACGTCCATCCGCGCTTTCTCAACGTCGAAGATCAAGGAACGCTGGATGGGATGGAAATCTGTGTCGACCTCGCGCTGCTCGATGAGGCTTCAGAACTGGTTGTGCTCCGTGGTGCGCAGGTCCAACACCCAAAATACCGAGGGCGGCGAATTTTCGGCGCGGGCATCAACCTGACACATCTCTATCATGGCCGAATCCCCTTCATCTGGTATCTGCAACGCGATCTCGGCTACGTGAATAAAATCTACCGAGGCCTTGCGGTGCCTGGAGACGCACCCCCAGACGAATGCGGCGGCGCAACGACCGAGAAGCTTTGGATCGCCGCGGTTGAGGGATTTGCCATCGGCGGGCATTGTCAAGTGCTGCTCGTGTGCGATTACGTGATTGCCGAGCGCGACGCCTACCTCACGCTCCCAGCCCGACAGGAAGGCATTATTCCGGGTGCCGCCAATCTCAGGCTACCGCGGTTCACCGGAGCCCGCATCGCGCGCCAAGCAATTCTTTACGGGCGTCGAATCGAATGCGCCAGCCCCGAGGGGCGGATGATCTGCGATGCAGTCATTGATGCGGGCACGATGGATGCCGCGATCGGAGAAGCGCTGACCGGACTGGCCAGCTCCGGCCTTGTGAGCGCAGCCGGCAACCGGCGTGCATTTCGCATTGCTGAAGAGCCGCTCGACCTCTTTCGGAACTATATGGCCATCTATACGCGCGAGCAGGCTTATTGCCACTTTAGTCCGGCGCTGATCTCCAATCTCGAGCAGTATTGGAAAGCGCAGAATCGCATCCCCTGAGAGGTAAGGAAGTTCGCGGGGATCCAAGCAGAATGTTCCCCCTTGTCCCCCCATTACGGCGAATTCGGACACATCCGACCGGGACAGACATATCGACGGCGGGCTGGCATGCTCCTCTGTATGAGGTGCTGGATGACGCGAACAAACGGTAGCGCGGGTCGCAGGTCGTCAGAAAATCTTCATCGCGTTCGCCAGTGTCTGCCACACGCCCCAAGCCAGCGGAATTCCGACAAAAGCCCAGAATAGCGCTGCCTTGGCGTCGAGTCCTCCCTTGCCGATGCCAAACGATCCGGAGGCGATCCTCCCACCGCTTTGCTTGGCCTGCAACGCAGCCACCTCTTCCGGCTTCATGAACCACTTGTCCGCCAGTGGCTTGACAAGGTAATTGCAGACGAAACCGGCAACCAGCATCGCGGCCAGGACATACATGGTCACATCGTAGACGTGGTCACGTGGAACGCCCGCCGCGATCTCGAACTCGCGAATGTAATTCACGACAACTGGACCAACGATGCCGGCCGTCGACCATGCGGTCAGGAGACGGCCGTGAATAGCACCGACGAATTGCGTACCGAAGACATCGGCAAGATACGCTGGCACCGTAGCGAAGCCGCCGCCGTACATCGACAAGATGATGCAGAAGAAGGCGACGAACAGCGCTTTGTTGCCGGAATGAGCTGCCCAGGGCGCAAGCGCATACATCGCAATGCCGAGCAGGAAGAAGGTGTAGTAGGTGTTCTTGCGCCCAATATAATCGGACAAGGAAGCCCAGAAGAAGCGGCCGCCGATGTTGAACAGCGACAGTAGGCCGGTGAAGCCGGCTGCGATTGCTGCAATCGCCGTGCGCTGGTCGGACGTCAATTGCGTGAAGGTGACGCCGGGCTCGCCGATGAGGGAGCCGGCGAAAATTTCCTGCAGCATGGGCGAAGCCATGCCGATCACGCCTATCCCGGCTGACACGTTCAACGCCAGTACCGCCCAGATCAGCCAGAACTGTTTGGTCTTATGCGCATCGTCCAGGTGCACATGATGTCGGGTGATCATCGTTGCGGTCGTGCTTGGCGGCGTCCAGCCGTCCGGTTGCCAACCTGTCGGCGGCAGGCGGTAACCGAACGCACCGACCAGCATGAACATGAAATAGATCGCTCCCATCACAAGAAACGTCTGCCACACCCCGGTCTCGGTCGGTGTCCGGAAATAGTTCATTAACAGATCGGCAAGCGGAGCGCCGATCATGGCGCCGCCACCGAATCCCATGATCGCCATGCCGGTCGCCATGCCGCGCCGGTCAGGAAACCACTTCACCAAGGTCGAGACCGGCGAAATATAGCCAAGGCCGAGACCGACGCCGCCGATCACGCCTGAGCCCAGCCAAAGAATCCAGAGCTGATGGGTGATAACGCCGATCGCGCCGAGAGCGAATCCCCCGCTCCAGCATAACGCCGCGACCACACCAGCTTTGCGAGGGCCCGCGCGTTCGAGCCACCCGCCCC
>Ga0257161_1000322_pt1 | contig 12619 bp, 5 predicted proteins | sample NR01A_FD_185954 | JGI IMG/M metagenome (GOLD analysis project Ga0257161, IMG submission 185954) | Soil microbial communities from H.J. Andrews Experimental Forest, Oregon, United States - NR-01-A | ecosystem: Environmental > Terrestrial > Soil > Temperate forest > Bulk soil | place: USA: Oregon... | reverse complement strand
GATCAAGACCATAAGCACAGTGCAAAATCTCGATGCGACCGGCGCCGCGATCGATCAGCCGTTCAACATCCCCGATGGCAGCAACTTGTTCGGCTGGCAGCTCGGCGGCTATGTCCAGGACGAGTGGAAGCTGACCGACAAGCTCCTCTTCAATTACGGCGTGCGGTTCGACCAGATGTTCCAATATGTCGACGCGAACCAGTTCAGTCCGCGCGCCAGCTTCACCTACAAGCCGTGGTGGTCAACCGTCTTCCATGTCGGCTATATGCGGACTTTCACGCCGCCGCCCCAGGTGCTCGGCCGGGTGGCTCAAGCCAAGCCCTTTGACGGCACCACCCAGGCCGTCCCGAACGTCCCCGACCTGTCAGACCCCGTCGGTCAAATCCTCGCTAAGGCCGGCCAGACGCCCGGCCAGCCGTTGCAGAATATCGGTTCGATCCTGCCCGAGCGGGCGCATGTGGTCGACGCCGGCGTCGTGCAGCAGCTGCTGCCGCAATGTCCGACGGGAGCCGGCGGACAGCCCGCCAAAGCGCCTGCCGCGGCGACGAGCTGCCCGAAACTGGAGGTCGGCGCCACCGTCTATTACAAAGCCGCCAGGGACCTGCTTGACGTTGGGCAGTTCGGCCAAGCTTACGCGCTCACGGAGTTCAACTACGACAAAGCTGAGAATTACGGCGTCGAACTGTTCGGAAGATTCAGGTGGGGAAACTTCACCGCCGACACCAGTTGGGCGTGGGCGGTCCAGCACGCGACTCACCTTGTATCAAACCAAACTCTGTTCGACCCGGAAGACTTGGCTTTCATCCAGACTCATTGGGTCCACACGGAGCAGGATCAAGCTTTTACGGGTTCGGGAAGGCTTTCCTACCGATGGACTGACACTCATAGCTGGTTGGACGGCACCGTTGCGAGCGCAACCATGATCTACGGCAGCGGCTTGCGTAAAGACCCGGCGGTGGGAGGGCCCTGCCCCGACTGCGACCACCTTCCAGCATATTGGCAGGTCAATCTCGGCCTGTCGCATGAGTTTGCCGATGCGGGCTGGAACGCGCAGCCGGTCACGGTCCGGTTCGACGTGGTCAACGTGGCCGACACCGTCTACCAGATCCGCGACGGTAGCGGCATCGGCGTGTTCGCAGCGCAATACGGTCCGCGGCGCGGATACTATATGGGCATATCGCAGAAGCTCGGGGCTCCGGATCGCGGTCCTGATCGTGCACCCGACTTCTACACCAAGGCAGCGGCTGCACCCACGTTCCAATGGGCCGGGCCCTACGTCGGCGCCAACTTCGGCGGCGTGTTTAACCGGGAGGACGTGACCACCCCGATTGGCATCTCCGCGACCGATCCAAGCGGCGTGCTTGGCGGTGTCCAGTTCGGCTACAATTATCTGCTCGCGCCGCACTGGCTGGTCGGGCTCGAAGGCGACCTCGGCTGGACGTCGGCTCAAGGCAGGGCCAATTTCATCGATCCGGCGGGGACGGCCGCCCTGTCCGTTACCAGCGATCACAACTGGTATGACACCGTGAGCGGCAGGCTGGGCTATGTGACAGGACCGCTGATGCTCTACGCGAAGGGCGGCGCCGCCTGGATGAACGCCGATTACCGTCTCGAGGTGAACAGCGGGATCGACGGCGCGACTGTCCTGAGCGCCAACCGCTCGGGATGGAACGCCGGCGTCGGCCTGGAATACATGCTGGGGTCTCGCTGGTCGGCAAAGCTCGAGTATGATTATCTCGATTTCGGCAGCAGCACCTTGGGATTTGTGACTCCATTCGGTAATGGCATGACCTTCAAGACCCAGATCAACGAGCTGAAAGCCGGCGTTAACTACCATTGGGCGCCGGGGTCTCTGTTTGGCATGCTTTGAGCTCAGTCCCTTATGTGCAGATCGGCTATCGCCTGAAGCTGCAAGCAAAAAGGAGAGCTAGAACGCGTTCCGGTCATATTGAGCCACTTCTCCGGAGTCATGGCCGGGCTTGTCCCTGCCATGACGACTTTTTTGAAATCGGACCGCTTTTGGGGCCCCTAGAGTCGATGGCGGTCGATGTCCTCCTGCCAGTTCGCTTCAAAACCCACGCGCTCGCGCGTGAATAGTCTGTCATGCCGGCGTCCGAAAACCTGCACAGGACCGGACATCGCCCGAATTGTGTTTCTTTACCGAACCGGATCGCGACGCTCTGCCATCCGCTTTCTGGGGGCGGGATCGATCCCGGCGACCTTCAACAACATCGCCCGGTTCTGCCGAAGGTCCAGGCCCGAGCGCGTGGTTGGATAGGGTCCGGCCATCGTCCCTTCCCACAGCACGCGGTTGTACGCGTCCGCATTATTCAGGTCCTCCTTGACGAAGGTGAAGCCCTTGGTCTTCTCCGCCCACCAGGCGGCATCGTGGAGCGGCCGTGGGACCGGGACCGCGTTCAGGGCCGCGCGCTTCGGCTTCGCGATCGGCAACTGCGTCGCAAGCAGCAAGGCGGACGGCACCGCCGAATAAGTCCAATTCGGCCCCTGGCGGACATCGAACACATCGGTCATCGGCGGTACGCCGGCATCGTGCAGACTGAGATGCTCGAGCCCGAGAATATCCTCCATCGTGCGCAGCATGTTGATCGTTGCGTAGCGCGTCGACACGACCTTCCCGCGCTTGACATAGGGTCCGACGATATAACCGGTGCTGCGATGCGCATCGACATGGTCAGGACCATCCTGCGCGTCATCCTCGAGCACGAAGATGAGCGTCGTCGACTTGTATGGGCTGTTTGCAATTTTCTCGATCAACAGACCGACCGCGTAATCGTTGTCTGCCTGCTGCAGCTCCGGTGTGTTCACGCCATCGATGGCAGTGGAGAAACTGCCAGTGTGGTCATTCATGAACCGCACCATTTCGAGGGCCGGGAAGCTATGCGTCGCCACCTGCAGGTCGAACTCGCGGGCCCACTCCCGGTAGCGATAAAAGTCGGGTAGCTGGTCGTCGAAGCCGCGGAAGAAGAGGTCAGTCCGCGTCAGCAGCGCCGGGTCGGCCGGGAAGGCGACCTGGGTGTTGGTGCTGGCCGGATCGCGCAGCGGCGGGATCCCGCCGAGCGACGGCGGCGCTTGGTAGCGCACGAGATCCTCCCAGAAGCCGTAATTGCGCACCGACTTTCCCGCGCGCAACGCAGCGTTCCAAATGTAGCCGGCGCCCTCTTCGCCTTCTGGACCGTCGGCTGCGACCTCGTTGGCGGTGCCCGGTAGCAGGTCGGGATCGCGGGCCGCTTGTAAACCATAGACGGGATCAGCTGCCACGCGCGCCGCGGCCGTGGGCAAGGCCACGTTGACGTCGCGCGAGAGGCCTTCGCTGTCGTAGCTGCCTCCGCCCTTGCCGTAATTGACCACGACGACCTTTTCGTTCAGGTCCAAGCCCCGCCCCGCAGTCGACCATTGCCAGCCATCCATGCTGACCTCGCCGCTGCAGTAGAAATTGTCGAGGTCGACGAATTGTGTGGCGATCGCATGGAAGTTCGGCGTGATCGCCTTCCCGTACATGGTCAGTTTCGGATCGCCATTGCCGACCGGCAGATCGCCCAGAATCTGATCGTAGGTGCGGTTCTCCTTGACGATGTAAATGACGTGCTCGATGTGGGTTCGCAGGAACTCCATGGTCCTGGCGTTAAGCTCGTGCCGCTCGTTCTCTTCACGACGCTCGTCATGCGAGTGGACTAAGCCGTTATTCTTCGCCACGATCTCGGTCAGGTCTTCAAGATCATCCCCGCGTGGCACCGGCATGGTCAAAAAGCCGGCCTTGGTCAGCTGCCAGACATATTGGTTGGCGGCAGCAACTGTCTCCTGCGGATTGGGACCGGTGTTGCTCTTGGCGTTGACAATATAAAGCATCTTGCCGTCGGCACTGGTCGCGGCCGAGGTCGGATACCAACCAGTCGGAATCAAGCCCACGACCACCGGCTGCGCGTGTGCTACGTTGATGACCGCGACGCTGTTCGTGCCAGCATTGGTCACGTAGGCGAACCTCTCGTCAGGGGACAAAATAACGCTATTGGGCGAGCTACCGGTCGTTCGCTCGAACTTGCCGAGGCTAGCTGGCCCAGTCGTCTTGACGCTGGCAATGACACCGTTAGTGCGGGTATCGATGATGTAGAGCAGGTCGGAATTGTCCGCGGTCACGTAGAGGCGGGTCTGGCTCTTGTTGAGCACCATCTTGTTCGGATTTCCCTTCACCGGGATGCGGGCAGTGATCCTCGGCCTCACGTCCGCCAGGTTCACGACCACGATCTCGCGATCACGCTGGCTCGAGACGTACACCGTGTCGTTGCCCTTGACCGCGACCCAGAACGGGAATTCACCCCCCGGCACGCCGGATTGCGCCGGGTCATTGCGGCCAGGCCGCAGATCGAGTTCGATGACCGCGTTGTTCGAGTTAAAGTCGACGATGCTGATCGAGTCGTTCTCGAGATTGGCGACGATCAGCTTACGGCCATCGGCGGTGATCCCGAGCCCGGCTGCTAGCGGGCCGACTGCAGCGCCGAACTGGGGAAGCGAGAACAGGCCGTTGCCGGCCGGCTGCGGGACGCCGAATGCCGTATGGTGGAATGCGATTGGAGTTCCCTTCTCGGCCCAGAGCCCGCCACTCTTGCTGTAAGAGTGCACGTTGTCGTCCTGGCCGCCGGCGACATAGAAAGCGGTTCCGTCCGGGGCCCAGGTGATACCGCTGAAAGTGTTCGGCACCGGGATCGCCTGCAGTTGGTTGGGCGCTCCGCTTGAAATATCGAAGACGAAGACGAACTCGGTCGAGGTAGCCGTGTCGACGGCAGTGCCGCTGGCGTTCGCATTGAGGTTGAAGCCGCTCGTCAGGATCAGCAGCGTCTTGCCATCCGGGCTGACCGCGGTGCTCTCGGCCTGGCCGACTGTATAGTTCGGCGCCGAGGCGACGTGAGGATTGAGGGCTTGGAATACCGAGCCCCGCGCAGCCGTGGGAGTGATCATCTGGCCTGTCGGCAGGGCGATCGGATCGGAAGCGGCGCTCGCCGCCTGGATGAGGAACAATGGCGTTGCAGCCAACAGACCAAGTCTGCTGACGCCCGAAAGCAGGGTCATCATGGGCTCCTCGCGACCTGTGTTAGGACAAATTCCGATGGAAACGATCGCGAGCGTAGTGCGCCGATGTGACAGTTATCCCACGCGGATGTGACAGTTATTCAAAACAAATGCAGACCTGCAATCGACGTCGAGATGGTCAGCACCAAGAACGTCCTCGGCTTGCGATGCGATGTTGGCAAGCTGTGAGCGATCCGAGCCGTATTCGTCACCTCGTGTGTGACGATCAGATGATGCTCCGTGTCCACGGCGACTGCACGTTATAGCCGACGACGCCTGAGCCGCGGCCACTCGTCGCCATCGAACGTGAATCTGGATCAGTCAGCGAAATCTGCTGATCAGGCGAGGCCAGCATTGCCTTCTCAATCGCCTTTAAACGCTGCAGCTCGCTGGAGAGCTTGGCAAGCTTCTCCTTGAGGTGTGCCGCCTTCGCGGCGAGCGCTTCCGATGGCTCGTGCAAATCGGCGGTGTCGAGCCGGCTCAGGGCAGAGTCGGGCCAGATCCGGACGTCAGGGTGCATAGCGCGCACACTGGCGAACCGGCCCGTTCGCCGGAAAAAGTCACAAACGAGGGCATCTTATCGACCCTTGCGCGGCATACCGACAGAGCGCACGAGCACATAAAAGACGGGCGTGAACAGCAGCCCGAACAAAGTCACCCCGAGCATGCCGTAGAAGACTGCCGTGCCGAGTGCCTGGCGCATCTCCGCGCCTGCTCCGGTCGCCACTACCAGCGGCACGACGCCCAGAATGAAGGCGAAGGATGTCATCAGGATCGGCCGCAGACGCGTACGTGCGGCCTGGACCGCCGCGTCCAGACGATTTGCGCCCGCCGCCTCGGCCTGTCTGGCGAACTCAACAATCAGGATCGCGTTCTTCGCCGCCAACCCGATCAGGACCACGAAGCCGATCTGCGTCAGGATGTTGTTGTCCATCCCTCGCAGCAGCACGCCACTGATCGCCGCCAACAAGCACATCGGAACGATCAGGATAACAGCAAGCGGCAGCAGCACACTTTCATATTGCGCCGCCAGCAGCAGGAACACGAACACCACCGCAAGGCCGAACGCCACCGCGGCAGTATTGCCGGCGGTCTTTTCCTGCAGCGCGATCTCAGTCCACTCGAAGCCGAAACCTGCCGGGAGGTTCGCGGCAACAAGCTGCTCCATCGCGGCGATCGCTTGACCTGTGGAGAACCCCGGCAGCGTCGCACCCTGCACCTCCGCGGCTGGGAACAGGTTGTAGCGCGGCACGCGATATGGGCCAGTGATCTCACGGAAGGTCGCAACGGCACCGAGCGGAACCATGTCGCCGGCATTGGAGCGGGCGCGCAGATTCTCAACGTCCCGCACCGCGAGTCGGAACGGGTTGTCGGCCTGCGCAGTGACCCGATAAGTCCGTCCCAGGATGTTGAAGTCGTTGACGTAGGTAGAGCCCATATAGGTCGACAGCGTGTCGAAGAATCGGGTGATCGGCACGCCCAGCATCTCGGCCTTGGTGCGGTCAATGTCAGCGTAGACTTGCGGCGTCGCCGTGTTAAACAGGGTAAACACCTGGACGAGCCCAGGCGTCTGGTTGGCGGGACCAATGATGGCCCCAACAGCTTGCTCGAGCGCGCGCGGACCGCGGCCGGCGCGGTCCTCGATATACATCTTAAACCCGCCGCCGGTACCGATTCCGGGTACTGATGGCGGCGGGATAACCAACACGAAGGCTTCGCGCAGCGCCTGCATCTGGGCGCGCAGGCCGTTCAAGATGCTCGCCGTGGCGAGCCCGGCTTTCACCCGTTCCTCGAATGGCTTCAAGGTGACGAAGATGACTCCCGCATTGGGAGCGCTGGTGAACGTCGCACCATCAAAGCCCGCAAAAGCGACCGCGTGTTCGACGCCCGGCCGCGTCAACAGCATTTCTGATGCCTTGCGCACGACCTGGTCGGTGCGCGCGAGGCTCGCGCCTGGCGGTAAGGAAATCGCCGCGATGAAGTAGGCGCGGTCGAGCGGCGGAATGAAGCCAGACGGTGTGCGGGCGAATTGAAAATACGTCAGCCCGATGAGCCCGCTATAGATTATTAACATCAATACGGAGACCCGCAGCACTCGCCGCGTCAGCCCGCCATAGCCCAGCGACAGCCGTTCGAACAGCTTGTTAAAGCCGGCAAAGAAAATGTTCGCAGGTCGGCTCAACGTCATCCAGATGCCTGATTTCGATTCATTTTTGTGTGGCTTCAGCAGCAGCGCGGCAAGGGCGGGCGAAAGCGTCAGCGACACCGTTGCGGAAATGATGGTCGAGGCTGTGATCGTAAGTGCGAACTGGCGGTAAAACGCGCCCGAGATACCGGCGATGAATGCAGCGGGAATGAAGACCGCGCAGAGCACGAGTGCGATCGCCACGAGGGCCCCACCGACCTCGTCCATGGTCTTGTGGGCAGCTTCGCGCGGACCAAGACCCTCACGCAAATAACGCTCGATGTTCTCGACCACCACGATGGCATCGTCCACCACGATGCCGATCGCGAGAACCAGACCGAACAGCGTCAGATTGTTCAGCGAGAAGCCGAACGCCGTCATCACGAAGAAAGTGCCAATCAGCGACACCGGGATGGCGACGACCGGAATGATCGCAGCGCGCCAGGTTTGCAGAAATAAGATTATCACGATCACAACCAGTACGACCGCCTCAAACAGCGTCTTGATCACCTCGTCGACCGACTGTTGGATGAAATCGGTGGTGTTGTATACGACGCGGTAGGCCATTCCGGCAGGAAAACTCCTGGCGAGCGTGTCCATCGTGCTAATCACGCTCGCCGCGGTCGCAAGCGCATTCGAGCCCGGCCGCTGGTAGATCCCGATGGCTGTCGCAACCTGATTGTCGAGGTAGGCATTGGTCGTATAATCCTGGGACCCGAGTTCGACGCGCGCAATGTCGCGTACGCGCGTCACGCGACCGTCTCCATCGGTGGCGACAACGATCTCGTTGAACTGTTCGGGACTGGACAGCCGGCCGAGTGTCTGAACCGAAAGCTCGAACGCGCCCGGTGATGTCGCCGGTGGCTGATTGACCGCGCCAGCCGCCACTTGGACATTTGCGGCTCGCAGCGCAGCGACGACGTCGCTCGCGGTCAGGCTCCGCGCCTGCACCTTGGCGGGGTCAAGCCAAACCCGCATCGCATAGTCGCGGGCACCGAACACGATAGTGTCGCCCACGCCGTCGAGACGGGTGATGACGTCTTTTACGTTTATGGTCGCATAGTTGGAGATGTATTGCTGGTCCAAGCTGCCATCAGGGGAGATCAGATGGATGACCAGCATCAGATCGGGAGAACTCTTGCGCACCGTCACGCCGACGCGCTGTACTTCCTGCGGCAGGCGCGGCAGGGCGATTGACACACGGTTCTGCACCAGCACCTGCGCCTCGTCTATATTGGTGCCCGGTTTGAAAACGACACTGATCGACAGCGCACCGTTGCCGGTCGACTGCGAAACCAGGTAGAGCATATTGTCGACACCGTTGATCTCCTGCTCGATCGGTGCTGCGACCGTCTGGCCGATCACCTCGGCTGAAGCGCCCGCGAAGGTCGCACTTACGACCACGGTCGGTGGTGCAATCTCCGGGTACTCGGCCACCGGCAGCGCACGAAACGAAATAAAGCCGACAAGCGTCACGATAATCGAGATGACGGCCGCGAAAATCGGTCGATCGACAAAGAAATGAGAGAACCGCATATGATTCCTCTGCCTGTGGGAGATGCCTGATTCGGCGTGGCCCGCTAGCGAGCTTGCGCCTCTTTTGCGGTGGGCTCGATCTTACCTTCCTCCGGCTTGACCTTCTGCCCTGGCCGCGCCCGCGGCAGGCCATCGATCACTATTCGGTCGGTCGGCGCGAGCCCCGAGCGAATGACGCGCAATCCATCTACGATCGGACCCAGTTCAATCAGCTTGATGCCCACCGTGCCGTCATCCGCCACAGTGAACACGATCTTGCGGGATTGATCGGAGGCGATCGCGCTGTCTGGGATGAGCAGCGCTTCGTGCTCGCCGCCGAACAGGCGAAGTCGTCCGAAGAAGCCGGGGGTCAGGAGTCCATTCTTGTTCTCGAAGACGGCACGGCCGCGAATGGTGCCGGTCTTCGGATTGAGCACATTGTCGACGAAGTCCATCTGGCCGTGGTGCATGTAGTCGGTTTCGTCGGCAAGCTTGACCGAGACCGGGTTCTGCACATCGCGGGACGAGGGCCGTGCACCGGCAGCGGCAAGGCGCAGATAACGCAGGAAGTCCGCCTCGCTGCCGTCGAACAAAAAGTGAATCGGGTCTATTGACACGATAACGGTCAAAAGCGTTGCACCGCTCTGGCCGCCGGTGATCAGATTGCCGGCGTCGACGCGCCGGTCGGAGATGCGTCCCGTCGTCGGTGCGCGCACCTGGGACCATTCCAGATTAAGCTCCGCCTGTTTCAAAGCGGCCTCGCTTGCGGCGACCTGTGCGGCTGCGTCGCGTTCGGTCGCCTTCCGCGTATCGAACTCCCGTTCCGTCAACGCCTGGCTCCGCACCAACGGCGTTGCCCGTTGCACGTCGAGCGTGGCGATCTCAAACTTTGCCTTTGCGCGTTCCACGTCGGCTTTGGCCTGTTCGACGGCGAACTCGTAGGGGCGCCGATCGATGCCGAACAGGAGGTCGCCTTGCCTGACCATCTGGCCTTCTTTGAAATTGACGGAATCGATGAAACCCGAAACCCTGGCACGGACGTCCACGGTCTCGACCGCTGCAAAGCGGCCGGTATATTCGTCCCATTCGGTGATCGTCTTCTGCAGCGGGCTCGCTGTTGTGACCGGCGGTGCGGGTGGAGCCGCGCTAGTGGCCGGCCTGCTGTCGCACCCGACCAGTAAGTGCGCTGTAAGCAGCAGGGCACTTGGGAGAAGTGCACGCGTCATCGAATATTCCTCCAGCATTTCGCAGGATCGACTCTACCACACGCGGCGCCGATTTTACCGCTGACTTTACTACCGATAATGTTTCTTCTCGGAAGCTAAATGAGCGGCGTCGCCGCGGGGAGCATATCGAGCGCGAAATGCGGGCGCGCCTTGGCAGCGGCCAACATGGCGTGAAGCGCCGCCACCACCTGTGCGCCCTCTCCGACGGCCGCAGCGACGCGTTTGATCGATCCGGATCGGACATCGCCGATTGCAAACACGCCGGGCAGGCTCGTCTCCAGCGGTCGGCAGTTCTCCGCCGCGTCGGCTCCGGTCAGGACGAATCCCTTCGGGTCCAGGGCCACGCCTGATCCGGCGAGCCAGTCAGTATTCGGTTCGGCTCCGATGAAGAGGAACAGATGACGTATCGGCCGGCGCACGATGTCCGCCGACTTGCGGCACCGCCAAGAGATCGCCGTGAGCCGCCCTTCGCTGCCTTCAAGTTCGGTGACCTCGGTCCACATCAGCACCTCCACGTTCGGTAGGCCGGCGATACGGTCGACAAGGTAGCGCGACATGCTCGCCGCGATGTCCCCTCCGCGCGCGAGAAGCCAGACTTTCGAAACCTTGCTCGCCAGGTAAACGGCCGCCTGCCCAGCCGAATTGCCCGCCCCTACCAACGCCACCTCGTGGCCGGCACACAGTTTCGCCTCGAGCGGTGACGCCCAATAGTGAACGCTCACCCCCTCGAAGGCTTCCAGGTTTGCGACGGCGAGGCGCCGATAGCGCGCGCCGCTCGCAATCACGATCGAACGGGCCCGAACCCGCTCGCCGTTCGCCAATCGCAGCAAACGGGCTTCGCCCGCGTCGTCCCATGTCAGCAGACCCACCGCCTCATCCGGAATCGCCATCTCGACGCCAAACTTCTGCGCCTGTGTGTAAGCGCGCCCCATGAGCGCCATGCCGGTGATGCCGGTTGGGAATCCGAGATAGTTCTCGATACGTGCCGAAGCGCCTGCCTGGCCGCCGAATGCCCGGCAGTCGAGGACCAGCGCAGAGAGACCTTCCGAGGCCGCGTAAACCGCGGTGGCAAGGCCCGCCGGCCCCGCCCCCACGACGGCCACGTCATAGACCCGGTTGGGATCGATTGGCCCCACCAATCCGATGCAGCGGGCCAGTTCGGCCTCGCTCGGATTGCGCAGCAGCTGCCCGCCGGGACACAGCACGATCGGCAATTGGCCGGGGCCGACGTGGAAGCGTTCGACCAGCGCTTTGGCCTCGGGATCGTCCTCGGGGTCAAGGCTTTCATGCGGATGACCATTACGGCGGAGAAAGCCTGCGAGCCGAAGCACATCACCGCTATCGGCGCGCCCCACAATGATCGGCCCGCCTACGCCCCTTTCGAGCAGATTGACACGGCGCAGAATAAGGGCACGCATAATGCGCTCGCCAAGCTCGACCTCAGCGATCAGCAGCGCGCGCAGTTGCTCCGGAGGGATGATCAGCGCCTCGCCGGGCTCCAAGGCACGCGCATCGATCAGCGCCGGCCGACCCGTAAGTTGGGCCAGTTCACCCGTGAACTGCCCCGGACCGTGGATAGCCATAGGTTCGTGATCCGCCAATTTGTCGTGCCGGCTAATCTCGACCTTTCCTGCCAAAATGATCGTGAGCCCGTCGGCAACCTGACCGGCCCTCGCCAGAACCTCGCCGGCGCGAAACGAGCGTAACCTGCCGAAACGACGCATCCGCTCGATTTCAGCGGTTTCGAGGACCGGAAATATCTGATCGCGCCTTGACTCGATGATCGATTTGGTGGGCACAGACATGACCTCTTAAGCTCCGGCCAGGCGAAGGAAAGAAAAGCATTGTTCGTAGCGTATTCCGGCAGCGACCCGACGCAAGCCTTGAGAGGCCATGGCTTGCCGAGCGGCGGTATGCAATTGCGAGGGCGCTCGGTATAACGTTCCAACTCACGCTGCTCAGCCGCGCCGACGAGGTGATCGAATAACCCGCAAGACAAAAGGTTGTGGCTTTAACGCCTGCAACTCGGCCTCTGCGCAAATGACCGGTTGGGGTCAAAATGAGCCGTGCCACTCACTTCGTCCGCACGGCAGGTCTACCTCAGTAAGCGGACCCGCCAGCCGACGGTCGGCGCTTCCGGGTCGGGCCAACGCACTAAATCGCTGCGCGATAGCGGCGGCTCGGCTTGGCCGCGGGGGCGTTAACCAGGGTGGAGATCATCGATAGCAGGTTCGGGTGCCCTGTCTTGAGGATCGAGGTGTCGTCAACCTCATCCAAGACAGGAGTTGCCTATGAGTACGGATACCGTCAGCCCGCTGCGTCAGCGCATGATCGAGGACATGAACGCGCGCAAGCTCTGTGCCGGCACGCAGAGGGGCCATATCCGCGGCTGCAAGCGGTTCGCGGCGTTTCTCAAGCGGTCCCCCGAAACGGCTACGGCCGAGGATATCCGCCAGTTTCAGTTGCACCTGGCCGAGGCCAGCTTGAGCATCTGTACCCGCAACCAGATTATGACCGGGCTGCGGTTCTTGTTGCGCATAACGCTGCGGCGACTGGATCTTGCCGCCGAGATCTATCACCTCCGAGAGCCCCAGAAGGTTCCGCTGGT
>Ga0257161_1000321_pt1 | contig 12629 bp, 8 predicted proteins | sample NR01A_FD_185954 | JGI IMG/M metagenome (GOLD analysis project Ga0257161, IMG submission 185954) | Soil microbial communities from H.J. Andrews Experimental Forest, Oregon, United States - NR-01-A | ecosystem: Environmental > Terrestrial > Soil > Temperate forest > Bulk soil | place: USA: Oregon... | reverse complement strand
CAACGAGATGCAAGTTCTCGCGCGACCCAAAGACATCGGTTTTCGGACTGAAGTTGGTCACGTCGACCACCAGCGTGTCCCCCTCCCAATGGCCGCGCGAGTCGCCGTACCACTGGCGGATGTTGGCCGGCAAGTGGGGGCTGCCGTTCATGACGATGTTGCGCTGCCACCCTTGCCCCTGACCCACATCGTAGAATATCGAGATGCCGCCCGGCGTCTGCACGATCCGCCGGAAACTGCCGGTGTTGCCGCCAAACTCAGGCAGTCCGCCTGTCAGGCAGCGCTCCCCCAACGAACTATCCTCCGGACCATCGTTGCGATTTATACGCCCGGTGAGGTAGCGACGAGGAACTTCCGCGCGTTGCGGCGACGTCGCCGGATCGTATTTCCAGCCTGCGCAACCCGGCAACTTGTTCTTACATGTATCGGTTGATTGCACCAGGGCGAGGCGGAATTCCCGATCGGTCGCCGCCGTCTTCTGAGCCTCCGGCGTCAAAGGAGGAAGCCGGCCATTGGGCGGATCGGCAATCTTCGACGTGCGCGCGCCGGTGCGCTTCGTGGAAAAGAACACCGCGCCATTATAGCCGTTATTGGCGTCGCGCTCGGTCGCACGCCGGCCGAGTATCCCCGATCGCACCTGATCCAACTCAGCGCGTTGCGCCTCGGTAAAAAATTCCTGGGTCGCATATTTGGCAGGGCGCTGTAAGGGCGTCTCAAATTCGTCTGTCCAAATCCCCTGTAGATCGGGTTCGCCCCAAGCCGTTTTCAACGGAGGGGGTTTCAGTGCCGCGCCGGAAACAGCCGGAGCCTGAGCAGAGGTTCGGGTGACAGACACCGAAATGGCGGCGCTGGCCGCGGCGGCGATGGCAGCAGTTACCATCACGCCTGAGAAGCGGTTATCCATGACGATCTCCTCTTTCCTTGCAACGTGTTGCGTGTGACGAGCGCGGCGAATTTGAAGTTCCTGCTCATATCGCGGCGACTGCGTTTAGGACTTCAAAAAGCGCGCCAGAATCAATAAGTTGCTAGTGCGTTTTTGATGCCGAATTTCACCAACGCAGGCGCCGCGACAAGGTGCGAACTGCGGAATTCGGTGCACCAGATTCCCCCAGCAACGCAGACTGCCCCTACGTGGGATTGGCCGAGTGTATCGCGGTTTGGATGGCCGGGAAAAGATAGATGATGTGGTTTTGGCATACCTCGCAAATGTCTCTTCCTGGCCCGACCCTGCCGGCTTGGGCGTTGCAGCAAGTCGTCGGCTATCTGAGGTCACACCGGCATGCAGAGATTTGCCAGCTCCATGATCGGCGTTCCACCCATCGCGTAGAGGTTATCCTTCTCAGGCTCGATGCGCAGAGCTTCGCGATTGCCACTGTCTTGCCGTCGTCCGTCATTTCGGCGAGCTGCGGGGCATTCTTTCGCTTGTCAGCGATCTTCGGCGTACGTTCCGGCGCGTTGGATCGTGTATGTCGGCATGCGCGCGAAAATGCCGCGGCGGGTCGCCAGGGTTTTTCGAAATCTCCTTGTGTTAACGACACATGGGCCTTTCGCGACGCGAGTTTGTCAAATCAGCCACCGCGAGCGATATCGCACTGAGCCTGTCGCGCTTGGGAGCAGCTGACGAACCCTCCTTTGCAGCGCGCGAGACGCTGCCCGGACGGCAGCAGTGGAATCCGGCCGGCACCGGGGTCGGCCGTATCGACGCCGTCGCCAAGGTCACCGGCGCCAAGCTCTACGCGTCCGATTTTCGCGCCGCCGATCTTCCGGGCTGGCCAGCGAATACTTCGCACGCGATGCTCGTCCGTGCTCCCGACGCCACGCATGTCTACGCCGGCCTCGATCTTTCGCGCTTGAGCGGTGCATTGAAGCCTGCGGTCGTGGTTACCGCGGCCGATCTCACGCGAATCGGCGCGCGGGTTCCCGAATTCTATGCCGGCGACCTGTTCTGCCCGGTCGGGAGGACCCCGCTCTATCTCGGCCAACCAGTCGCGCTGTTGATCTTCGAGGATTTCGACACTTTCGATCAGGCGCGGCTCGCGCTGCGTGATGGAACCTTCCTCAAATTCAGCGAGGAAACCGGCCCCGTCACGATGCCCAACTACGGCGCGTTTCGTTTCACGCGCGTCGGCGGCCCGACCCCTGACGCGCCTGATGTCTACTCGCCCGTTAAAAACGGCTGGGTCAGTCCGGGCCGCTTTCAGAACACGGAGCGCCCGATATGGGCGCGGCTCCCGATCCCGGCCGGGCAAGCCTATGCCGAAGCCGCGGCCCATGGCGAAGAGATCCGCGCCGAACTTGCCGCGAACAATCCGGCGCTTCTGGTGCTGGACCGTGAATTCGAGACCCAGTCGGTCGACCCGATGTTTCTCGAGCCGGAATCCGGACTTGCCTGGTATGATGCCGGCCGCAAGAACCTCGAACTCGTGGTCGGCGTGCAGTCGCCGTACGAGGCCGCAGCCGCCGTCGCATTCCTGCTCGGCAAGGCCCAGGCGGCCTTTCGGCCGGCGCGCATCAACACCGACTTCGCCTATTGCGGCGGCGGGTTTGGCGGACGCGACCACACACCGTTCCCGCTCTACGTCGCGTTGGCGGCGATGTTCTTCCCTGATCGCCCGGTCCGGCTCGCGAACAACCGCTTCGAGCAATTCCAATCGGGAATCAAGCGGCACGCCTTCAAGATGCGCACGCGGATCGGGGTCGATCGGTCGTCTGGCAAGATGGTCGGATTTGCCGCTGACCACGCGTTGGATGGCGGCGGCCTCGCCAATTTTTCGGTCAACGTGGCGACCGTCGCCGCCAACGCCGCAATCGGCATCTACTATGTCCCGAAAGTCGATGTGACGACATTTGCGTTCCATTCACGCGGCGTGACTGCGGGCTCGATGCGCGGCTACGGAACCCTACAGACGATGACCGCGCTCGAGGTGATGGTCGATGAGATTTGCGCGGCGCTGCCGCTCGACCCTATCGAGTTCCGGCGACGCAACGCGCTCGCGACCGGCGGCCGGACCATGGCGGGAAACACCTACAGCGTCTCGGTCCGCACGCCGGAGATCCTCGACAAGCTCGAGAAGCATCCGATCTGGCAGCAGCGCGCCGAGGAGAAGGCGCGCGGACAGCAGGCGGGAATTCTCGTCGGCACCGGCGTTGCTTGCGCCACCAAGGACTACGGCACCGGAGCGGACTGTTCGCTGGCCTCCGTCGAAATCGATCCCGACGGCCGGATAGCCATCCATTGCGACGCCGTCGAGATCGGCACCGGCATCGGGACGGCAGCGGCCAATCGGGTTGCAGCTTACTTGGGTGGAGTCGCCGACGAAGTCACGCTCGCGCAGGTCGACACCTTCGGCCCGCTGGCCCTCGTGACCTCCGGCGACTCCTACACGATGAACCAGACGACGCAGGACGCCGTGGCGCGCAATCCGCGCTGGGTGCCCGCGATCAGTTCGGCTACGACCGCCTCGATCGGCGCCCATGTCGGGACACACGCCGCAGCCGAGGCCGCGCGCGTCATGTTCCGCTTCGGCTTGTGGCCGGCGGCGCTCGAATTGTGGAGCATCGCGCCTTCCGATCCCAAGGCCAAGGAATGGGAGACGGCGCGCTGGCAAGACGGGCGGCTCGTCATGCCAGGGCTGGCGCCGCTCGCATTGCCGGCGGTCGCCGCAAAGGCGCATGCGCGCGATGGCGTGACCGGGGCGATGACGCACGGCTTCAATCGCTGGGCGTGGTCGCAGGCGACATTTGAGGTCGCCGGACAGGCCTGGACGGCCGACATCGATGCGCTGGCCGTGCGCAGGGGCGCCGGCAAATTCGTTCGCGTCAATCGCACGAACGTGAAGTTTCCGCCCACCGACTTCAACCGGATCGGAACCACCTATACGTCGTCATGCGGCACGGTTGTCCGCGTCGAGATCGAGCGTGCCGCCGGCGCGTTGCGCATCGCCAAGGCCTACAGCGTGCTGGAATGCGGCCAGGCGTTAGTCCCGGAGATCGTCCTCGGTCAGGCGCAGGGCGGCTTCGCCATGGGCGTCGGTTATGCGCTGCTCGAGACGCTGCCGCTATACGAGGACGGGCCAGGCAACGGCAAATGGAACCTCGGTCAATACCTCGTCGCGCGGGGCTCCGACCTGCCGCTCTCCGGGCTTGAGGTCGAGGTGTTGCCTCCGGCGGAGCTGGACGAAAAGCCGAAGGGCATCGCGGAAGTCGTGATGATCCCCGTCGTCCCTGCGCTTCTCAACGCCATCTTCGATGCCACCGGTCACCGCTTCCAATCCTTGCCAGTCACCCAGGCCATACTCAAGAGAGCGCTCGAATGACGATGCTCGCCCTCACGATCAATGGTCGCGCCTACGGCCCGAGGGACGTGCGCGATGATCTGACGATGAATGATTTTCTGCGCGAGTACCTCGGGATGACCGGCACCAAGTTCGGTTGCGGCGCCGCGCAGTGCCTGAGCTGCGCGGTGATCGTCGATAACCCCGACGGGACGAGCTACACCACCCCGACCTGCATCGTTCCGGCGGCGAGCTTCGACGGCCAGGCGATCCGCACGGTGGAAGGCCATGCGAACAACGGCGAGCTTTCCGTTCTGCAAAAGGCGTTCATCGAGCATTTCGCATTCCAGTGCGGCTACTGTACCGCTGGTTTCCTGAACGAGAGCCAGGTTCTGCTTGAGCGTCTGGCGAGGAAGCCGGTCACGCGCGCCGATCTTGAGAAGACCATTGCCGACGCGCTCGACGGCCACCTGTGCCGCTGCACCGGTTACATCAAGTATCACGAGGCCGTGCGCGACGTGATTCTGGCGGATCCGGCACGCTACCTGGCGACATGATCCGATGACATCGACGCACCTTGGCAGAAGGCAAGCGAAGGTGAAGTTCGACCTACGGGTTCAGCTCATTGTTGCGGTCGTGGGTCTACCGATGAGCGTACTTACCGCGTACGCCGTTTCTAACGGTCCGCCGGGTCCTCTCGCCAGTGTGGAGAGCTTTGCATCGATCGGCGACGCGTCGGCCCGCTCGGCGGCGCTGTTTACCGAGCTTGGCAAGGTGCTGACCCATCCGCGCTGCCTTAACTGTCACCCGGCCGGCGACTATCCGCGCCAGGGCGATGTGAGCCGACTTCACCAGCCTCCCGTCGAGCGCGGCCCGGACGGTTTTGGCCTCCCCGCCATGCGCTGCCCGATCTGCCACCAACAGGTCAACTTCGATCCCGGCGGCGTCCCCGGAAACCCGATCTGGCGCCTCGCACCGCGCGAAATGGGTTGGGAAGGCAAGACGCTCGGCGAGATCTGCGCTCAGATCAAGGATCCCGCGCGCAATGGAAACCGGTCGCTGGAAGCCCTCGTCGAGCATATCGGCGAGGACGAACTGGTCGGATGGGCTTGGGCGCCCGGATACGGCCGGCAGCCGGCTCCCGGCACACAGGAAGAAGCGCGCGCGCTTGTCGAGGCCTGGGTGAAAACCGGGGCGGTGTGTCCGAACTAGTCGACGGATGGATTCCTGTTCCGGCAATTGTGGTTCTATTCAGGAGACAGTCATGAGAACCATTGCAATCATCGTGGGCGGCGCCTGCGCGCTGCTGTCGCCGCTTGTTGCCGGTCCCGGTTTGCCTCCGCGCGCTGCTGACGTGCCGACTTATTTCAAGGAGATCGTCGGCACCCAAACTGCGACGCCTGCTGAGATCGGCACCAAGAATATCCTGCAGCTCAACACAACCATGTTCGAGCTCTACGGCGGTGCCGGGCAGGTGTTCAAGAAGAACATCCTGGCCGAGCACCCGATGATCCTGGGGATGTTCTCGGGAGCTGGCGGACAATTCATCCTTTATCGCCCGGGGATGGCGCCGATCGACGCGCCGTCGGTGCCGATCGTCTATCAGCTGCTCAAATCCGTCGGTCACAGCACCATGGTGTTGGCCGTGGTTGTCGCTCCCTATCTCAACAGTCCCAACGACCTGAGCTGGCGCGGCTCGCTGGCGGCGTACCGGAACCGCATGCAATCCGCTCTCGACAGCCTCGACGCCACCCCGATGCGGGATGACTGGCGGCCGAATAACCGCAGCATTCTGCAGAACAATATCGCGTTCATGGACGAGTGCCTGGAGAACAACGCGATCCTGCCCGAAGCCCTGCAGGAGTTCGCCAAGAAGCAAGCGCCGCTGCTCAAGAAGAACATCGCCTGGGCGGCGCAGACCCAGGTCGCTCACTGGATGGACGTGATTGCCGCCTGGAAACAGATGCTCGGCGCTGACTGGAACAAGACCTACGCGGCCAGCAACACGATCTACGTCGCCCGCCAGAACAACATCCTGTTCAGCGTGCTGGCGCAGTTTTTCGGGCCGGAGGCGATCAACGATCGGCTGATCCTGATCGAGACAATTTCGTTCACCACGACGCCGGAGGAAATGTTGGAGTCGCTCACTCGCATCATCTCCGACCGGTCCGTCGGCGCCGCGTTCTTCGGCAATTATTACCTGATGGATTACGAGCTGATGGGCGGCGACGCGCGTCAGGCGATCCTCGACGAAGACATGAAGCGCAACATCCCGGTGACCTTGCCGCCGCAGGTGCCGTTCGGCTCGCGCCAATGGCCGACCCTGATCACGCCCGGGTCCGGCGCCAAGAGCCTGGCAGACCTGCCATGAATCCGACCGCCGTGTGCGAAGTCGTGGCGCCGAAGGTGCGGCGGCCTGGGCGCTCGCGCGCCTGCGTCGCTGCGATGGCGCTGCTGCTCACCGTTCTGCTTCCTGCGGTCGCTTCGGCGCAGCCGGTGACTGATCCTGTGACCGGCTTCGCGCGGGAACCAGTCCATGTCGCGGCGTGGCCCGGCGGCAAAAAGGTGGCAGTCAGTTTTGCGCTGTTCGTTGAGGAGTTCGGCCTCGGTCAAGGCCCGGTCTACCGCCCTGACATGGTGACCCGCAACCCTGACCTCGTGAACGAGGCCTTTCGTCAATACGCGATCGACTGGGGCATCCCGCGCGTTGGTCGGCTATTCAAGGAATTGGAGGTTCCACTCACAATCGTGCTGAGCGCAGAGTTTCCCGGGAAGCATGGGTCGGCTTGGAAGGAGCTCCGCATGTCCCATCCGAACGCGCCGATCGTCGCCCACGGCATGAACAACACGAGCCGCCAGTTGCCGCTCGGGCTCGGGATCGCCGCGCAGAAAGCCTACATCCGCCGGACGCTGGACCTGATCGCCGACACGACCGGCGTCAAGCCCGTGGGCTGGTCGAGCCCGAGCGTCTATTCCAATGGCGACACGATGCAGGCGGTGGCCGCCGAAGGCATCGCCTACACCCTCGACCAGATGGATTCCGACATCATTTCGCGCCTGAAGACGCCAGACGGGCCGCTGGTCCTGCTGCCCTATCCGGTCGTCACGGTCGACATGGGCCAACAACTCGCCCGGATGAAGGGGCCCACGGAGATCGGGACTCTGTGGGAGGACTACGTATTGGAACTCGCCGCCGAGGCCCGGGCCGATGCCGCGCGGGAGGCGACGACGGTGGTCATTGGCATCCACCCCTTTGTCGTCGGCACACCTGACGGGGCGGCCGCCATGCGGCGGGTTCTGCTGCGCCTCAAGATGGACGATAAAGTCTGGCTCACCGACACCGACGCCACACGGAAGGCCGCCGGCCTTAGGTGACCGACCCCAGCCAGTAAAATCGCTCCCGTGGCATTTCGCTGCCTCTCGTGCCTTCTTCAACCAGGATAGACTTTTGGGGAGCATCGGGAAGAGAGCAGGTCAGGATCGAATACAAAGGCGATCTTAAAGCGTCATCGAAGGTCTTAGCTGTTGCCATCCTGACGTGATAGGGCTCGGTCCAGGTAGTGTGCCGCGCTGATGAGCGAGAGATGGGTGAAGGCTTGCGGGAAGTTGCCTAGGTGTTCGCCGGCTGGACCGAGCTCCTCCGAAAACAGGCCGACATGGTTTGCGTAGCCTAGCATCTTTTCGAAAAGGAACCGCGCCTGCTTGACGTCGCCAGCACGGGCAAGGCACTCGACGTACCAGAAGGTGCAAATGTTGAACGTGCCTTCGCCTCCGCGCAGTCCGTCGACCCCCGCGTCACTAGAATAGCGGTAGACCAGGCTGTCATCCAGCAGCCGGTCACCGACTGCTCTCAACGTGGAGAGCCAGCGCGGGTCCGTAGGGCTCACGAAACGCACGAGTGGCATCAGCAGGCAGGATGCATCAAGTGCCGTGCTTCCTTTGCTCTGTACAAAGGCGCCCTGCTGTGAATCCCAAAATTCCGTGTGGATGTCCTGGTAGATCGCATCGCGAGTCTCAAGCCACTCCACCAGGGGCGCCGGCAGGCCTCGTTTGCGCGCAAGGCGGATTGCGCGATCGAAGGCAACCCAGCACATGAGACGAGAATAAAGGAACTCCCGCCGGCCACCGCGCACCTCCCAGACGCCTTCGTCTGGCCTTTGCCAATTGTGCGCCAGCCACGTCATCGAACGCGTGACGCCTAGCCAAGTCTGCCAAGATAACTGCTCACCGTATTTGTCCGAAAGGTACAATGCGTCCATTAGCTCTCCGTAGATGTCGAGCTGCAGCTGCTTGAGCGCTGCGTTGCCTATCCGCACCGGCACGGAGCCTCGATAACCGCGCAGGTGCGGTAGTTCGGCTTCCGTAAGTACCCCGCGCCCGTCCATGGTATACATCACGTGCAGCGTACCGTCGGCACCGCATCGGCTTCCGCGTTCGCAGAGCCAGCGCACGAACGCATTCGCCTCCTCCACGTGCCCAAGGCGCAGGAAAGCGTAAACCGTAAAGGCGGCGTCCCGCAGCCAAGTGTAACGGTAGTCCCAGTTCCGAATCCCGCCGATCTCCTCGGGCAGTCCGAAGGTTAACGCCGCAATTATGGAACCGTGCTCACTCGAGGTCAGTAGCTTCAGGACCAGAGCGGAGCGATTGACTATTTCACGCCAGCGGCCGCGATAGGTTGAGCGCCCGACCCAGCGGCGCCAGTAGTCGGACGTCTCCTTGAATGCGGCGCTCACGTATCCCGGATTGGCCGAGATGCTGTCCTCGCCGAATGATGCATCCTCCAGAATGAAGGAGGCGGATTCGCCGGCAGCCAAGTCAAATTCCGCCAATGCCGCGCCCCTCCTAACATCTACCGGCACGCTTGCGCGGAGCCGCAAGGCCAAGTTGTCGCTGCCTGTGAAGATGACTGTATCTGCCTCCGCGCAGATCTTGTGGTCCAATCTCGCGTAGTCGAAACGAGGCATGCAGCGCATCCGAAAGCGTATCGTGCCGCGCACCGCCTTGACGCGCCGGACGAGCCGTGAGCCGGCGTCGGAGTCTCCAATGCTCATAAAATCTGAAATTTCTGCAACGCCGTCCGGTGACAAGAAGCGAGTGAGCAGAACATTAGTGTCCGGCAGGTAAAGCTGGCGGTGTCGCGCATCACACAGCACCGGGGTCAATTCAAAGGAGCCCCCGCGCTCGTCATCCAAGATCGAGGCAAAGATGCTCGGACTGTCAAACCGCGGCCAGCATAAGAAATCGACTGCGCCGTCCAGGCCGATCAGAGCGGCAGTTCGAAGATTGCCGACGATACCGTGATTTTCGATCGACTGAGCCATGCTTCGCCCATGTGCTAAAAATCGGAACAGCCGCCTAAACAAAGCTGCGTGCGACCGCTTTCCCTCTATCCAAACTACGACGGCGCGGTCCGAGTTCGGGATCGAACAGCTCAAGGTCCATCGCAACATCGACTCCTTGTCCTCGACCTACGCCAGCTTGTCGCATGTTCATCGGCCGAGCGTGTTGGTGGACGCCATTGCTCCCTTCCGTCAGCCGAGATCGACTAGAAACAGGGGCTCTTGGAGGCCAAGTGATATGGTCACGCGGCTCGAAAAACATCATCGCCTTAATTGACCCGGCCCAGAGCCGACACGAGCGAGGTAGATCAAGCCGGCCGACACGGCACGATGGCGATCGGAGTAAACGTGTACACGGCCTCTCCATGTTGATTGAAAGCTGTCCATCTGATCCGAGCAATTCCTTGAGGCTTCGTTTTTGATGGTGTGAGCTCGATTACCTCTCCTTCGAGGTGGAGGGCATCGCCAGGCCGCACTGGGGCAAGCCACCGCAATTCGTCGACGCCAAGGCCCAACAAAGGGTGCGGACCGAACGGACGGACTTCCACGGCCAACCGCATTGCAATCGCTGCGGTATGCCATCCCGACGCAGCGAGGCCCTTGAATGGCGTCCGCTGGGCGGCCGTTTCATCGAGATGATAGGGTTGAGGATCGAATTCGGTCGCAAAGCGCTTGATGTCATCGCGCGTGATAACTTTTTCCGAACTTCTGAAGCGCATGCCGAGAGCGAGGTCGTCAAACCACGCGATCATCAATTTCTCTCCAACATTACTTGCTAAGAATTTCCAGCAATCGTTCGCTCTTGAGTTCCGCACAGCGGTGGCCTATGGACTCGACCACATCGCGCTTACTTAGCTTGATCCGTTGGTTTTGACCTTCAAGAGACAATGGGTTTCGGTCGGTGCGGCGCTGCGCAAACGATTTGGCGCTCTCACGGCAACAACAATTGCCCCAACTGCGCATCGTCGCCGACCGCGCACCAGGCTTAAATGGAATCGACCGCGTGCCGCAGCCGCCTAGAGCCCGCCCTCCAGAAACCGAAGGATCGTCGGCGCGACGGTCGCCCCGTAGCCCCCGATCTCGCCTTCGAATGGGTCGCTCGCCCAGAAGTGACCAGCACCCGGTATCACGAACCGGCGCACATAGATGCCGGCCTGGTTGAGGGCGTTCTGGAACCCCTGGGACTGGGTGGCCGGATCGACGACGTCGTCGGCTGTGCCATGAATGAGCAGGAATCGGGCGCGGGTGCGATCGGTCGTCGCATAGCTCATCGGCGAGGAGTCGAAATAAACGCGCCGGTTCTGCATCGGCGACGCGCCGAGGTATTTCTCGGTGATCTGGTCGCGCGGGCGCGCGATCTGGTCGTGCTGCCATTGCGCCAGCATGTCGTACGCGCCATAGAAGCCGATCACCGCCTTCACGTTGGCAGACACGGCATAATTGGGGTCGCCGCAGTACTCGGCGGTGAACTGGTCGGGCGCGAGCCCCACGAGGGCGGCGAGATGGCCGCCAGCGGAATCGCCCATCAGGCCGATGCGCTCCGGGTCGACCCCAAGATCGGCGGCCTTGGCGCGCACGAACTGGATTGCCGCTTTGACGTCGTAGACGCTGCCCGGATAGGTGCCGGCCTTGCCTAGCCGGTAGTCGATGGAGAACACTGCGTAGCCGTTGCGGGCTAAGAACGGCCCCCAATACTTGTAGGACGCGCGGCTGCCGGCCTGCCATCCGCCGCCATGGGCGGCGATGATCACAGGGGCCTTGTCCAGTCCCTTTGGCAGGTAAAGATCGCCCGCCAGATTGGCGCCATCGTGCTGGACGAATTCCAAGTTGGGCCGGGTGACGACTTCATAATCCTTCGCCCATGCACCTAACCCGGGGAGCACTACCGCGAGCGCGACGAAGAAAAGGCAACGGAGCGCTAAATTCATCGCTGTTGTCCTTCCGCTGGTTTGCCGAGCCGTTGTTGCTTCGATCCGATGGCCGCGTGAAACATACAGGCTCCACGAGGCGCGCGAAAGTCGGGGGGCTCGCGACGTCGCTTGACGTAAGCGCCGCGGCTCCTCGACCCATGCCCCCACGCCCTCGGCGCCCTCGATCCGGCCGAATGGCCGCGACCGTAAGGGTGATTGCGGGCGCCTGTGGGCTCAACAACCCAGCTTCGCCAGCGAAGATGTGGGCCGCGGGCTTTGTCCCGTGACAGCCTGGCGGTACGCCCGATAACTGACCGCGGCCGTCAGCCAATCGCGTTAAGACGATAAAAGCGTGCGGCAGCGCCGGCGAAGAGATCAGCCCTTTCTGTCGCGCTTGCACCCCGCGTGAGCAGCTTGCAGGCGTTCCAGTAGACCGGATAGCTGAAGCCTTCCTTGTCAGGCGGGAAGTTGCTTTCAAACATGCAACGCCGCGTCCCGAAGGCTTCGATGCAGGTCTCGACATAGGGGCGCATCGCGTTCGCCACCATCTCGGACGACGGCGGCTCGGCCTGCTTCTCAAATCCGAGACCGTTGATGGCTTGGCCAAGTCCGCCGACTTTGACATAGACATTTTCGTGTGCGGCCAGCGCCTTGATCGAGGCGGCCCAGCGGGGAAATTGCTCGCTTAACTTGCCGGCGTACGCGCCGGTTCCGACCAGCCTGCCGACGTGGTTGAGCACGATTTTCGTGTCCGGGAATGCACCTGCAAGGCTCGCGACGTCGTTAAGTTGCGGGTGAAGGACCAAAGCATCAAACGAGAGTCCGAGTCGGCCGAGGACCGCGAATCCCTCCCGAAACGTCTTGTCGCCGAGCAGCCCGGGCGGTACCCGATTGTTCGGATTGAGGAGTGAAGTATCGGTGTCCCAAGCCGTGCCAAAGCGAACTCCGCGGAATCGATCGCCGCCAGCACGCATAAGCGCGGCAAGCACCGGCTCGACGCGACTGCCTAACCTCAGATCAGCGTATCCGACAATACCGGCGGCGACCTTGGTCTTGCTGCAGTATCCGCTGGCGCATATCGCCGCCATCCCGTTCACGCATTCGGT
>Ga0257161_1000320_pt1 | contig 12635 bp, 11 predicted proteins | sample NR01A_FD_185954 | JGI IMG/M metagenome (GOLD analysis project Ga0257161, IMG submission 185954) | Soil microbial communities from H.J. Andrews Experimental Forest, Oregon, United States - NR-01-A | ecosystem: Environmental > Terrestrial > Soil > Temperate forest > Bulk soil | place: USA: Oregon... | reverse complement strand
AATCTCGGCTCCCGGCATCAACGCCGCTCATTGCCTTGCTTGCGTTCCTCGGCCGTGGATGCTTGGGCCAATGAGACCCCCTCTCCCCGTTGCTAGGATGCACTCGTGGCCACAACAGTAGTTTTCTTCGACGGGCGGATCGGTCCTCATCATCACGTGACGCCGCAATCGCGTCCGGTCCATTTCCGAAGACGAAAGGTTGCGGGATTTGCTCCCGGCCTGCGAGCAGCAATGCGCCTGCAAACCTGGATGGGTGGTGCAGGGCTTGCACTCTTGGCAACTTCGGATGCGTTCGCGGCGGCAAGCGTGCCTTCAGGTCCCTCCGAGGTAATCTTCTTCGCGCAGGTCGGCATTCTGCTCGTAGTCGGCCGGCTGCTGGGCGAGGCCATGCAGCGGATCGGCCAGCCGGCGGTCATGGGGCAGCTCGTTGCCGGCATAGTGCTCGGTCCCTCCGTACTGGGTGTGCTTTGGCCCGACCTGCAGCACGCGATTTTCCCGGAGAGTGCCGAGCAGAAGAGCATGATCGATGCGGTGTCGCAGCTGGGCATTCTCATGCTTCTGTTGCTGACCGGCATGGAGACCGACCTCAAGCTGGTACGGCGCGTGGGCCGAGCCGCCATCACGGTGTCGGCAGTCGGTGTCGCGGTACCGTTCGCTTGCGGCGTAGCGCTGGGCGAGATGCTTCCGGATTGGATTTTGCCCAAGCCAGACGCCCGTTTCATCACTTCAATTTTCCTCGGCACTGCGCTCTCGATCTCGTCAGTGAAGATCGTGGCGATGGTGGTGCGCGAAATGAACTTCATGCGCCGCAATCTGGGCCAGATCATCGTGGCATCCGCCATCTTGGAAGACTCGATCGGCTGGATTATCATCGCTACCGCTTTTGGTCTTGCATCGTCCGGGACGCTCGATGCGTGGTCGGCGGCCAAGATCGTCCTCGGCACGATCGCATTCCTCGCCGCAAGCCTGACAATCGGCCGGCGGATCGTGTTCAGCCTGATTCGTTGGGCAAACGACAACTTCGTCAGCGACTTTCCGGTGATCACGACCATTCTTGTCATAATGGTCTCGATGGCGCTGACGACTCACATGATCGGAGTTCACAGTGTGCTCGGAGCTTTCGTCGCTGGCGTTCTCGTTGGCGAATCGCCAATCCTTACGCGACACATCGATGAGCAGCTCCGTGGCTTGATCGTCGCGCTTTTCATGCCGGTATTTTTCGGCCTGTCCGGATTGAGCACGGATTTGACCGTCCTGAAGAACACCGACGTCCTGCTGCTCACCGGGGCTCTGGTCCTCATCGCCAGCATTGGAAAATTCGGGGGCGCGTTCATCGGCGGCAAATTGGGACGTCTGTCGCAGAGCGAATCGCTGGCACTCGCATGCGGCATGAATGCACGCGGCTCGACCGAAGTAATCGTGGCGACGGTCGGTCTTTCGATGGGCGTACTAAACCAGAACCTGTTCACGATGATCGTTGCGATGGCGGTCATTACTACGATGGCAATGCCGCCGATGTTGCGCTGGGCGCTTGCGCGTATTCCGCTCGGCGCAGACGAACGATTCCGGCTCGAACGCGAGGAACTCGACGCAAAAGGGTTCGTGCCGAATCTGGAGCGACTTCTCTTGGCCGCCGATGATAGTGCAAATGGGAAGTTTGCCTCACGCCTCGCGGGCCTCATCGCTGGCTCGGGGGCCAAGCCGATCACGGTCCTCGATCTGCGAAAAGGCATATCTTCGAAGAAATCCGGCCCAGGGGAGGAAGGGCATGAGGAAGCCATCAAGAGCGCGGCTGAAACAGTCACGACGCTCGAAGCGCACTCGGAAGAGGTCAAACAAGGCAGCGTCCACGTCACAACACGCAGCAAAAAAGCGACTGCCCATGAGGCGGTCGCGGGGGAAGCGCACAAAGGCTACGACCTGCTTGTTATCGGCATAGAAAATACACGCACTCCTACGGGCGATCTCACTAAGGAGGTGACCCGCATCGCGGATGGCTTCGAGGGCGCGCTTGCCGTCGTCGCCGCGCATGGGCCGCATATCGCGCAAGCGTTGCAAAGTCGTTCGAAGATTTTAGTGCCCGTCAACGGAACTGAGGTGTCGCGACGCGCGGTGGAAATTGCTCTTGTGGTCGCGAGGTCGAACGATGCTCGCATCACCGCGCTCTATGTCACCAGTGGAACACAAAACTCGACGCGCAAGCGCCCGAGGCGCAGCTCCGCAAGCCGCCGCAATGAAGAAGCTGTGCTCAAGGAGGTCACCGAACTTGCCGATCGATACGACGTGAAGGTGCGGACCGCCATGCGCGTCGACGTCGCGGCCGAGGACGCTATCCGCAAGGAGGCGCGGCGCGGCGACTATGATCTCGTCATCCTCGGGGTGACGCGCCGACCAGGCGAGACGCTGTCGTTCGGCAATATGGCCGCCGCGGTGCTTGAGAGTTCGGATATCTCGGTCTTGTTCATCGCAGGCTAGAGATCATTTGCTTGCGCATTCGCGATTGCGGCGGTTGAGGGCACGCTGCCGGGGACGTGAGGGGCAGCAGGCCGGCAAATGCGAGTTGGCCCGGCCGGGGCCTGCCGTTTGTCTCCCGGCGCTTTTTGTATGTTGTGGGCCGCGGGACGTGAGCCGTCTTCAATCTTTGTTCTTTTCGAGATGCTTGCGTAACTCCTCGATCGAAGCGAATCGCATGGTGCCGTCGGGCATTTGCGCCTCGATCGAACCGTCGGTGAACAGCGTATAGGCCATTTCGTCGATCACGCCGGACTTAAGGATCGGCAACGGTCGCGGTTCGAGGCGCACAGACCCAATCGGCGCCGGCGCGACCGGCGGAGCAGGCGCCATGGCAGGTAAATTTGTTTCCGCCGGGCGCATTTGAGCCTCGGGCGATGCTTCAGCTCGCGGCTCCGGCGCCACCTCGGGGTCGCGATGTTTCGAAGGCCACATCGTGTCAAACATGTTCCGCGAAGAGACGGCCGGTGTTGGAAGCACCTCCGTCGCGGTATTGTCCAGCGGCGGTGCGGTGACGGCCCGCGGCCAAGCATCGGGCGGCCGCCGAACCTCGTCGGTGCGGTAATTGTCGGGCGCTGGCGCGGCCACGGCCGGTCGCGGAGAGGCGTCGATCTCCGTCATGGCGCGCCGCAACCATTCTGGTCCGGGTTTGCGCCACCGCTCCTGTGTGTCCGGCTCATCGAGTTTGGTCGGAATCACATTCGGAGCTTCGGTACCCGGCGCTCCCGGAATTGGCAGTCGCGGCTCCGGCCGTCTATCGGCGCCGTCGAGGCGCTCCCCATTCCGGCGCTCCCCGTCCCTACGTTCTATCGGCCGAACCGGCCGGGGTGCCCCCGGCAACCGCGCTTTGAGCCCTTGCACAACCCGCTGCAGTTCGCGCACCGCCGCCGCAAGCCCCACCAAAATGAACCCGCCCATGACGGCGACGCTTGCGACCACCAGCAGTGCCGCACCGAACGAAGTTTCGCGGATCGGAATCCCGAAGCCGACTACGAACACACCGGCCGCCATGGCGATGAAACCAAACAACAGCAGGAGGTAGAACATGGCTTAAATGTCCGTGCGCAGTTAGAATCGAGCTATCGTCCCGCGCTGAACCCGGCACGAAATCTTGCGCGAGAACCCGCCAATCAGCCGGAACGAATGAAGAATCAATTCGTTCCATTCGCAATATAGGCCCGACACGCTCGCCCTGCTACAAGTCTTGTTATTTTCATGGCCATCTACAAGCCGTCCTGTGGCAAAACGATGTGCTCAAAGCGGGCGCGCCCAGGGCGCATAATTCCGGATGTGCGCCGGCACGGTTGCCGCCCTGCTCGGCACGCCCTAATGAGGAGCGCCTGACCGTTTTGAACCTTTGGGCGGTCGGTTGCCTTTACCGTGATCGAGACCCAGCTTGAGGAGAACCCCGATGTCTTTTTCTCTGCCCGATCTGCCCTACTCGTATGATGCGCTTGCCCCGCACATGTCGCGCGAAACGCTTGAATATCACCACGACAAACATCACCTCGCTTACGTCAACAACGCCAACAATCTGGTCAAAGGCACCGAGTGGGAGGGCAAATCGCTCGACGATATCGTCAAGGGTTCCTTCGGTAAGAACGCCGGACTCTTCAACAACGCTGGCCAGCACTACAATCACCTGCATTTCTGGAAGTGGATGAAGCCGGGCGGCGGCGACAAGATTCCAGGCGAGCTTGAAAAGAAGATCGTCGCCGACCTTGGCTCAGTCGCCAAAATGAAGGAGGACTTCATCCAGGCAGGCGTCACCCAGTTCGGCTCGGGCTGGGCTTGGCTCGCCGTCAAGGACCGCAAGATCATCGTGACCAAGACCGCGAACGGCGAAAGCCCGCTGGTGCATGGCGCCCGACCGATCCTCGGCTGCGACGTTTGGGAGCATTCCTACTACATCGACTATCGCAACCGACGTCCCGACTACCTCAAGGCGTTCCTCGATCACCTCGTCAATTGGGAGTACGTGGCAGAGCTTTTCGGTGCGCATTAGCAAGCAACTGATTGTAATCAGATAATTTCATTTGGAAAGGCCGGTTGACAAGGTCGAAATAGGCCTTGCGGTAAGTAAATCCGGAAAGCCGGGGCGGCCGGAAGGCCGCCCCCGTGGCCTGCTATCGCAGAAGGCGGGCCAATGCTGGTCAACTGGTCATGCAGGATGCGAGGAATGACCAGCTCTTTCGGCCAGTCAGCTTCTGATCCTTGGACTGCTTCTGGCAGTCGGCCCATTTCTCTTTTTCCTTGGCCCACTTGGCCTTTGCCTGATTCCATTGCTTCGATGTCCATTTGGAGACGTCGTCGACCTTGGACGACGTTGACGACGGGGGCGACGTTGACGACGGGGGCGTCGTTGTCTGCGCCAGCGCCACTCCCGACGTGACCATGCCAAGAACAGCGACGGCGACCAGCGCGGATCGAACAAATGACATCGAAGCAGGCTCCCTGATGCGATTTTCCTGAAGCGGAATAGCTTCGTCTATTCCAACGCCAAGAAAACCTAAACGAAACTGGCGGGTTCGTTGCGCGCAATTACGGCGCCAGAAAGGCGGCTCCACTGTTTAGTTCAACACGTGTTCCATCGTTCGTGACCGCAATCGCAAGGTCACGGTGGACGTTCGATGTCGGCGGGAACGCTGCCGATGTGCGATACTGCCAGGCGAGGCGCAGAAAATTCCGATCAATGAACCTTGTCGAAAAGTTTCAGGCGTCCGGCCAGCACACGATCCTTAAGCTGCGCCAGCATCAGACCAACCACGCAGGCCCGACCGACGTTCGGCGCCCGGCGTGCAAGCACGGCATCTTGGTGCGCCAAACTCGGCCTCAGGCACCGTGAGTGACGCGCCCGCGAGCCTCCGCTGGTGCTGGCGCCACCGCGTGTGCGGGCAGTTGCAACACTGTCGCGCGTTGACCTACGCATAGGTGCGTGAGCAACACGATCCGGCCATCGGGGAACTCAATGGCATCGTGGTGCGTACACGGATTGTCCAAGTTGACCTGCCGAAACCGCCCAACCCGGTGCGGGATGTGCCGCGATTCCCTCTTGAAAAAACTCAGAAGAAATCCGGTTTCCTTCCGTTGAACTTCGCTGTCGAAGGCGATCTCGGTACCTGGAAGAAGGCACACGGCCACCTTGGGTTCTCCGACTGCGGAGAATCCGTGTGTCGTGGTATTCCAAAATTGCGTCGAGACCAGCTTGTCTCCGACCTTGGCTGGTCGTGACGGAACTTCGTGCAGACTGTAGTCGCACATGGTGGAGGAGCTCCTATCTGTCAGCGCCCCCCAAGCAATCTCATTCTGTACAAAAAATTCACGGCCAAATCATGGAGCACGACGTGTTCGGCTCGTGAACAAAGCGATCAAAACAGCAAATCCGCCACATGCCGGGATTGCGGATTCCAAATTGTTCGGGCCCGAGAATTCCAACAAACCGGACGAAATTTCTATTTTGCAGGCGACTACCGTTCCGAGATGAATTCGACCACACCATGCCTCGCGACAGACGCGGGCCGGTGATCTTGTCTGCAACCGCCGGCAGATTTTTACCGAGAGCGCAGGAACGGTCGCGACGATTTGACGTTTGTTCCATTGGCTTCAGCGAACCGAGCGAGTTCCACATAGCGCGTGGAATCCGCACAGGATCTCGTTCGGCCACATCGCGCCCGTTCCGGGTGGAATGCAGTCAGAACGTATGCTCACAACTGATGGAACGTGATCACAGAAAGTTCTCCCAACGCGGCGCGATCAGATGATACTAGCCGACGAAAGAAGGGACAATCATGCGCCATGCATTCTTGATGGAACCTCCAAGGTTATAAACATGACTCCCACGAAGGAGAGACAAGGAGACGCGGGGCGCGCGCAAATATTCAGGCGGCATTCATCCATAAAAGTGCAATAAATGAGCATCGTGCCCGCTCATCGGTCACTTCCAATTCAAGAACTATTTCCCGCATTGCAGCAAAATTGGCGAATATCGATGCTTAGATACTGGCCGGAGAAGCGGCCGACGGCACGTATTGCGGACGGATTGACCTTGGCCATCATTGCCGCGGTCGCGATCATAGCCGCCTTCACATTTCGCGATTACGGCCTCGGCTGGGATGACTACGCCCACGCCGAATATGGTGGCTTGCTGCTCAATCTTTATTCGTCCGGCTTCACCGATCAGCGCGCGCTCTCATTCGTCAATCTCTATGCCTATGGGGGTGGCTTCGACCTGCTATCCGCCCTCGCCGCCAAGGTGCTGCCGTTCGATTTGTTCGAGACGCGCCGCTTGGTCGGCGCCGTCGTCGGACTCATTGGCATTTTCATTACGTGGCGCCTGGGGCGCCGCATAGGTGGGCCCCTTGCGGGTCTTATCGCGGTCGCCCTTCTGGTCACATGCCCGCTCTACTACGGGAACATGTACATCAACGCCAAGGATGCGCCGTTTGCGGTCGCGATGGTGTTCCTCACATTGGCCTTGGTGCGCGCCTTCGAGGAATATCCCCGGCCATCGCCGATCAACTGCGCGATGGTGGGCGGCGCAGTCGGCCTCGCGATCGGCACACGCGTATTGGGAGGAATCGCAGTCATCAACGTGCTCGCCGCGTTGATGCTCATCTTCGCGATCGAGGCACGTCGCGACGGCCTGCGCAAAGCCGGCGCCCACGTCGGTCAGTTTGTCGTCCGCCTCGCTCCGGCGCTCCTGCTCGGCTATGCCGTGATGGCGATGGTGTGGCCATGGTCGGTCACCGAGCCACTCAATCCGCTGCGCGCGGTCGAATACTTCTCCCACTTCTTCGAGAAGCCATGGAAGGAGCTGTTCGACGGCGTGGTGGTCCCGGTGCCGGAAATGCCGCGCCGCTATGTGCCAACGCTCTTCCTGCTCAAGGAGCCGGAAATCTTCCTGCTGCTGGGTGTTGGCGGCACCGCCGGCGCCCTGGTGGGGGCGTTCCGCCACGATATCGCACCGACGCGCCGTGCGATCCTCATCCTGGTCGCCTTTGCGGCAATGTTCCCGATCGTGCTCGCGGTGCTCGCCAAGCCGGCGATGTATAATGGCATCCGCCATTTCGTCTTCCTGGCACCTGCGATGGCGGTGCTAGGCGGGCTTGCCGGGGCGTGGATTACCGAGCAGCTCCAGCGCCTGTGGCGGCCGTCAGCCGCGTTCGCGGCCGTTGTTCTCCTCGTCGGTCTGTTCCTGCCCATCAAAGAGATGGTGAAGTTGCATCCCTATCAGTACACGCACTTCAACGTGATCGCTGGCGGCATCCGCGCCGCTGACGACCGCTATATGATCGACTACTGGGGCCTCGCCTTTAAGGAGGCCGCGCAGAAACTACGGGCCAAGCTCACCGAATCCATGCAGGTCCCGACCGACAAGCGGCGCTGGCGCATTGCTATCTGCGGCCCGCAACGGCCCGCGCAGGTCGAGCTGGGACCGGAGTTCCGGATCACCTGGGACCCCAAGGGCGCCGACTTCGCGCTTAGCATGGGCGAGTTCTATTGCACCCAGCTCGCCGAGCCGGTGCTGGTCGAGATTCAGCGCGAAGGCGTCGTCTATGCCCGCGTCTACGACATCCGCGGCCGCACCGTGACGAGATTGAGCTTGCCGCAGTAGGTGGGGGCCGCGCCCGCACTTCAGCTGAGTGTCAATCTTTGCAATGTTGTGCGCTCCAGTTCAGGCTGCCGTCCTCCGTAATGCACCAGCCGACATCATTTCGTTGTGCAACGCAATTGAGTCGAGATCAAATCCGTTGGGCCAAGTAAGCACCCCAAGTTGCAGAAATACGCGCGCGAAATACTTTGGGCTTTTGAGAGGCTCAACCATCGTCCCCCCCTCGGCGGTCACATGAGCGAAATCCCACTCACCCTCGGTCCCATCCGAAAAAAAGAGACGTAGGCGAAAGCCGCCGAGCTTTTTGATCTTCAGTATCTTAATGATCTCAATCATTCGTGTTCGTCCGGGCCGGGGACCACCTGGAACGGTTCGCGAATGCGGCCCCGTCGCCAATTTTCCAGAAGCTGTCGTTTTCGAAGCAAGACCCACTGGCGCACCATTCTTAGAGCATTCGGAGGTAATTTCCCACCGATCACCTTGCCGATTCGATCGCAATGAGGGCCTCGAAGCCCTGATACATCGCGTGAATATGGGGCGGCGCATGATCCCGCCAATACATCTGGATGACGATACCATAAAATATAGCGATGGTCGGCATATCAACCGCGCCGCTAATCTACGCCAACGCCGCCAATATCCGCGCCCAGCTGCGCGTGCCCTTGTGGAAACTCGTAAGATCATACTTCTCGTTCGGCGAATGGATGCGGTCGTCGTCGAGTCCGAATCCGATCAACAGCGTGTCGATGCCAAGATGCCGCTTGAAGTCGGCTACAATCGGGATCGAGCCGCCGGAACCTATCAAAAGCGCCTCCTTGCCCCATTCCTGGGTCAGCGCGGCACGCGCTTCGGCGAGTTGAGGTAAGTTCCAATCGAGTGCTACCGCCGGAGCGCCGGTGTGATCAACGAATTCGGCCGTGCAATCAGACGGCAGGCGCGCGCGCACGAAGGCGCGGAATGCATCGCGGATTTTCGCCGGGTCCTGCTTGCCGACCAGACGGAACGAGATTTTGGCGGAGGCTTCGGCCGGAATCACGGTTTTCGCTCCCGGGCCGTTATAGCCACCCGAGATGCCGTTGACGTCGCAAGTCGGCCGCGAGGAGATCTGCTCGATGACGAGCCGCCCCTTCTCGCCAGCCGGCGCCGCGAGGCCCACCTGCCCGAGGAATTTTTCCGGCGTCAAATCAAGCGCTGTCCACGCTTTCTTCACATCGTCAGGCAATTCCTGCACGCCGTCGTAGAAGGCCGGGATGGTGATGCGGCCGTCATCATCGTGGATGGCGGCAATGATCTTGGCGAGCACCCGGATCGGGTTTTGCGCTGCCCCGCCGAACAGTCCGGAATGCAGATCGCGGTCCGCGCCCGTGATCTTGACTTCGTCATAGACAAGGCCGCGTAGCGCAGTGGTGATGGCCGGCGTCACCGGATCCCACATGCCGGTGTCGCAAACCAACGCGATGTCACCTGCAAGTTCCGCCTTGTGCGCCTCGAGCCAGCCGGGCAGATGCTTGGAGCCGCACTCCTCCTCGCCTTCGATGACAAAAGTGACGTCCACCGGCACTGAGCCTGTTATTGCCTTCCAGGCCCTGCATGCTTCGATGAAGGTCATGACTTGGCCCTTATCGTCGCAAGCGCCGCGCGCCACGATCGCCTTGCGTCCATCCGGAAGCGTGGCGATGCGCGGCTCGAACGGCGGCGTCTGCCACAGATCGATGGGATCGACCGGCTGCACGTCGTAGTGGCCGTAAAAAATGACGCGTTTACGCCGACCGCTTCCCGGAAACGTACCCTTGGCAAAGACGACCGGATGTCCTTCGGTCGGATGAACCTCGGCGGCGACATCGAGTGTCGAGAGATCGGCTGCGAGGCTGAAAGCTGCTGCTCGGCATTCGTCCGCATAAGCCGGGTCGGTGGAAATCGATTTGATCGCCAGGAACTTGAACAGCCGGTCGAGACTATTGTCGCGTTCGGCATCGATGCGCGCCAAAACCTTGTCGAGATCGGTCATTGTTGTCTTCCGCCAATTGGTGGGTTCCGCCGGCGCACTTCAACCATTTCTGGGCGGCCCGTCTCAGCCGACGAGGCTTATGCGCCCAGCTCGAAGTTTGAGTTCATCGGTACGACGAGCGTGCTCACCGAACATAGCGCTCTTTATAGAGCGCGGTTCCACGACGCGCGAGCCCCATCGGTGCCAACAACGGTGCTTTCGCGTCCGCGCAAGCGTTGTGTATTTGCAACACATGGGAGCCAAATTTTTGCTCGGTCTTGTCTAAGCCGAACGTAGTGCGCAATATGTTTTTGTTCTTGCTGGCGGAGCAAGATGAACGAGGGGGCCAATGGAGGAGCTCGTCGACCAAGTCGTCGGCAATGTGGGCATTGACCGACCGATTGCCGAACGAGCCGTGGGAATCATTCTAGATTTCCTGGCCACTGAAGGTCCTGTCGACAAGGTACAGGCCCTGCTCGGACGCTTACCCGGTGCTGCTGAAGCGATTGCTTCCGCACGAGCTGAAGGTGGCGGCGGATCGTTCGCCGGCGCCAGCGGGATCATGGGCGTCGGCAGCCGGTTGATGTCGGCGGGGCTGGACATGGGCGAGATTCAGGGCGTTACGCGCGAGCTGATGGCGTATGCCCGCGACAAGGCAGGCGATCACGACGTCAACGCGATCGTGGATGCCATTCCCGGCCTCAGCCAGTTCATTTGAAACATGCCAGCTGGGCTTGGGGGATTCGAATCATGCCTTCCTCTATCTCTGAACTTGATGGCCTGGGGCCAAGCTTTGCGATCAAAATGAAGAATGTCGGAATCCGCACCACGGAAAAGCTGCTTGAGACCGCCAAGAGTGTCAAAGGCCGCCAGATGCTCGCGGAAAAAACCGAAATCGACCAGGAGCAACTGCTCCGCGTCGCCAACTTTATCGATCGCATGCGCATCAAAGGGGTCGGACAAGAATATGCCGAGCTCTTGGAAGCCGCCGGTGTCGTAACCATCAAGGAGCTACGGTATCGCAATCCGGCGCGACTCGCGGAGGCAATGGCGAAAGCGAATGTGAATCGAAAGCTCGTGCGTGTGCTGCCCTCCCAACACACCATCGAACGTTGGATCGACTACGCCAAAAAACTTCCGGTGAAAATTTCATATTGAGTCCGCGCTCTGTGGAGCCCGAAGACGTGAAACGCGGGCGCCGTTTCGCTTGACACCGCAAGCGCAGCGGCACACATCCGAGCCATGATCACCGCATCGTCTCCCGTCTCCGGCGCATTCGGGACCCCGCCGGCAGCGAACGCGGACGCCCTTTCGCGCCTGCTAACGCTGCAACGCCCGGTGATTATGGGGATACTGAACGTCACACCTGACTCTTTCTCGGATGGCGGCGCCTTTCTTTCGCCCGATGCCGCCGTTGCGTATGCCCAGCGGATGGTAACGGAGGGCGCCGACATCATCGACATAGGCGCGGAATCCACTCGTCCCTACGGTAGTGCTGTCGCGGTTTCGGCCGCGGAAGAACTGCGACGGCTCGAACTCGTATTGCCGGCGGCGGTACGCATGGGACGTCCGGTTTCAATCGACACCATGAAGGCGACGGTCGCGGCCTGGGCGCTCGATAGTGGCGCCGCGATCGTCAACGACGTCTGGGGCCTGCAACGCGACCCCGACATGGCGGACGTGGTTGCACACTATCGGGTGCCGGTCATCGTGATGCATAACCGCGACGCCGCAGACCCGCGGATCGACATCATGGCCGACATCGCGGCCTTCTTCGAGCGCTCGCTCGCTATTGCGGCGCGCGCCGGCATTCGCCGCGACAGCATCGTGCTTGATCCTGGCATCGGCTTCGGCAAGACGCCGGAACAGAGCATGATGGCAATCGCGCGGCTCGACCGGCTGAAAACCTTCGGTCTGCCGCTCTTGGTCGGCGCCTCGCGCAAACGTTTCATCGATGCGGTGACGCCGGCGCCGCCCAACCGCCGGCTCGGCGGATCGATCGCGGCCCACATCCTCGCTGTCGAGCGCGGCGCCGCGCTCATCCGCGCCCATGATGTCGCCGCAACCGTGCAGGCGATGCGTGTCATGGCGGCGATCGGAGCGAGCGTATGAGCGACGCCATCTTCAACGACGTGAGCGTATCGATCCCACGCACACGCCATTGCTGAAACCCCATGGCGGAGGCACTTCTCGGGCTCGGCGGCAATTTGGGCGATGTGCGAACGACACTCGACCGCGCCGTCTCTGCGCTGTGCGACGGCCACGAGGTGCGACTCGTCGCGCGCTCTTCGGACTACCGTACGCCACCCTGGGGCGTGACCGACCAGCCGCCCTTCATCAACCTCGCGCTGGTGGTTGAAACAACACTTTCGCCCAGGGCCCTGCTCGACCGCGCGTTGCGCATCGAGGCGATGTTTGGACGCGATCGTGCCAAGGAACTGCGCTGGGGCCCACGGACGCTGGACATCGACATCATTGCATACGACGCCCTTGAGACCGAGGAGCGCGGCCTGACGCTGCCTCATC
>Ga0257161_1000319_pt1 | contig 12650 bp, 10 predicted proteins | sample NR01A_FD_185954 | JGI IMG/M metagenome (GOLD analysis project Ga0257161, IMG submission 185954) | Soil microbial communities from H.J. Andrews Experimental Forest, Oregon, United States - NR-01-A | ecosystem: Environmental > Terrestrial > Soil > Temperate forest > Bulk soil | place: USA: Oregon... | reverse complement strand
CCACCCTACCCTCCCCCGCTTGCGGGGGAGGGTAGGGTGGGGGCGACCTCTCCCCGCAAGCGGGGCGAGGTGAAGCTGCACGGCAACAGCTTAACTTAGCGCTTATGGGGCTTGTCCCGGCCATCTCGTTAGTCGGCGCGCTGTGCCCTTCTGATCGAGATCGCCGGGACAAGCCCGGCGATGACAAACCAGCCCGGCACCAGTTTTGCCCCTGTTACCGGGAGTTGGTGCAACTCCCTGCCCTCACGAAGAATTCCCTGCCGCCCATGAAAAATTTCCCTGCGCGGGCAAAACGAATTCCCTGCCCAGGCGGGGCAGGGAAATCGCGGCAGCGCTCTGGAATTGCTGCGCGAATTAGCGCCAGGTTCGCCCGAATCCGCACCCAATGAGAAAAATTCGCTGCTAAATTCGCTGCCAGCTGGGAATCGAGGATCAAGGCCGATCTGGCCTCTGCCGATCATCCGCGCCAACCGGATCGAGGCGACGCAGTAGTCGGGCGGCGGGCGATCTGGCAAGAACCGCGATGCTTTCGCAACCCGGAGGACCGCTGTGACGATTCCCCCAAAACCCATTCGTCTCTATCGCCACGCCTTGTCGGGACATGCCCATCGGGTCGAGCTGTTCCTGTCGCTGCTCGGGCTTCCCTGCGAGCTGATCGACGTCAACATGGTGCGGGGTGCGCACAAGGCGCCGGAGTTCATCGCCAAGAACAATCCGTTCGGCCAGGTTCCTGTCATCGAGGACGGCGATGTCGCGATTGCGGACAGCAATGCCATCCTCGTCTATCTCGCGACCCGCTACGATTCCACGGGACGCTGGTTGCCGCGCGACGCGGTGGCGGCGGCGCGGGTGCAACAGTGGCTCTCCGTGGCTGCCGGCCAATTAGCCTACGGGCCGTCGATGGCGCGGTTCGCGGTGTTGTTCGGCGCCAGGCTCGATCTCGACCGCGCCCAGGCGATTGGCCGTCAGCTCTACGACGTCCTGGACGGCTATCTGGCCGAGCGACACTACTTGGTCGGCGATACGCCGACCATCGCCGATATTGCGATGTATTCCTACACCGCGCATGCGCCGGAGGGTGGCGTGTCGCTCGATCCTTATGGTCACGTGCGCGCGTGGCTCGCGCGCATTGAGGCGCTACAGGGCTTCGTCTCCATGCGCACCTCGGCGACGCCGCAGCCGGTATGAGCGGAATACACAGTCTTAACGCCCCCTTAAGCCGCCACGGCTAGCCTCTCCGAATCCCCGTGCATGGCCGGCCCAAGGGGAGCCGTTTGATTCGGGGCGCATCGACGGGAGCACGGGTGGGCAAGCGTCGCGACACATCCTCCAAACGTGCCGCGTTTGAAGTACGGCTCACAGCGGACGATCGCACTGCCTCGCCGGCTGACGGCCGCAACCGCCGATCTACCCAAGCACATGAAGACGCCCACAATGGCGAACGCCGTGCGCGCCGCGCCCCGCGCGGTGCCGGTGGAGGCACGACATCGCGCGAGGCCGAGGCGGACGATTCCGACCGACGCGAAAAGCCACGCAGAGGCTTCAGGCTCGCCCGTCTGCTCTATTGGGGCGTCGTGCTGGCAATCTGGTCCGTTATCGGGTTCACCGGCCTATTCACCTGGGTCGCGTTCCACCTGCCGCCGATCCAATCGCTGGCAATCCCCAAGCGTCCACCGACCATCCAGATCAATACCACTGACGGCCGCATCTTCGCGACCCGTGGCGAGATGGGCGGTGCCGCAATCCCGATCAATGAAATGCCGACCCACCTGCCCAATGCCTTCCTCGCGATCGAGGACCGGCGTTTCTATCGCCATCACGGGATCGATCCGATCGGATTGACCCGCGCAGTTGTGGCCAACCTGTTCCATCGCAGTATCTCCCAGGGCGGCTCGACCATTACGCAGCAGCTCGCCAAGAATCTGTTCCTCTCGCGCAACCGCAAAATGATGCGCAAGCTGCAGGAAGTCATGCTGGCGCTGTGGCTGGAGCACAAGTTTACCAAGGCCGAGATCTTGGAGCTTTATCTCAACCGGGTCTATTTCGGCGCCGGCGCCTACGGAGTCGAGGCGGCGGCGCAGCGCTATTTCGGCAAGTCGGCACGGCATGTCACCCTTAGCGAGGCCGCCCTGCTGGCAGGGCTCATCAAATCGCCGTCGCGGCTGGCGCCGACCAAGAACTACGATGGCGCCGAGCGGCGCGGCCAAATCGTGCTCGCCGCGATGGCCGACGCCGGCTTCATCAACGAGGACGCCGCTCAAGCGGCCATGGCCTTGGGGCCCGCCATCGTAAGGGCCAGGGGGGGCGGCTCCTCGAACTACGTCGCTGATTGGGTGATGGATGTGCTCAACGATCTGGTCGGCCTGGTCGACGAGGACGTTGTCGTGGACACTACCATCGATGTTGGGCTTCAAGCCGCGGCCGAAAAGGCGCTGCTCGACCAGTTGGCGCAGAAGGGCCAGAAATTCGGGGTCGAGCAGGGCGCCCTCGTGGCGATGGCGCCGGATGGCGCGGTGCGGGCGCTGGTCGGCGGCCGCAACTATGCGGAAAACCAGTTCAATCGTGCGATCACGGCGAAGCGCCAGCCGGGCTCGACATTCAAGCCGTTCGTGTACCTCACGGCGCTCGAACGCGGCCTTACACCCGAGTCCGTGAGGGACGACCGGCCAATCGAACTGAAAGGCTGGCGGCCCGAAAACTTCAATCGCGAATACTTTGGACCGGTCACGCTTACCCAGGCGCTCTCCAATTCGCTAAATTCCGTGTCAGTACGCCTCACGACGGAGCTCGGACCGACCGCCGTGGTGCGCACCGCGCATCGGCTCGGCATCGCCTCAAAGCTCGAGGCGAATCTCTCGATTGCACTTGGCACCTCGGAAGTCTCGGTGCTCGAACTCGTGTCCGCCTACACTCCGTTCGCCAATGGGGGCTTTGCCGTAGCCCCGCACGTTGTCGAACGCGTGCGCACCACGCAAGGTGGCAAGACCCTCTATGTGCGCAATCAAAATGCGCTCGGCCGCATCATCGACGCACGCTATGTCGCCATGATGAATACCATGATGCGCGAGACGGTCGCGAGCGGCACCGCCCGTCGGGCGGACCTGCCCGGCTGGGCAGTCGCCGGCAAGACCGGAACGAGCCAGGATTTCCGCGACGCATGGTTCATCGGCTACACAAGCCAGTTCGTGACCGGGGTTTGGCTCGGCAACGACGACAACACACCAACCAAGAAGATCACGGGCGGCGGATTGCCGGTCGAGGTATGGAGCCAATTCATGAGAGCCGCCCACCGGGGCAAGCCGCCGTCTGATCTACCGGGCGGCGCTATTGCGGCGATCCCTGCTGCCAATATGGGCGCGCCGCCTACACCGATCCCGCCGGCCGGCATTCCGGGGGGGCGCGGGCGCGAGGCGATGCGCCCGGCCGAAGGCACCATGGATGGCTGGTTTCTCGATCGGCTGTTTTCGCGGCGTTGAAACGCTCAATTCGCTCTGCATATGCCTCGTTTGACGCGTTGCCGTGCCGAACGACATGGCACGACTCGGCGGCGCGGCTTCGCCACGCCGAGGTCATCATACGCGATTCCGTAGCGATGCAGGTCGGTGCCATGGATGTCGAGCCACGCCTTGGCACGCTCCATGTCGGGACACATGCGGCCGAGCAAGCGCCAGAACCGCGCCGAGTGATTCATTTCCTGAAGGTGAGCGACTTCGTGGGCTGCGAGGTAATCGAGCACGTAACGTGGCGCCAGCACTAGGCGCCATGAAAACGACAGCGCGCCACTGGTCGAGCATGAGCCCCACCGGCTCGCTTGGTCACGGATCGAAATCCGTCCCACCTGGACGCCAAGACGGTCCGCATAACGCGCGACGGCGACTTCAAGGTCGCGCTTGGCTTCGCGCTTGAGATAATCGGTAATCCGCCGGGCGACATGTGCGGTCTGGCCGGCGACACACAACAGACGCCGGCCATCGCGGTCGGTTTCCGTCCACACGGTGCCGCGCGCGCTGCGCCGATGCGCGATTGCGTGCACAACGCCACGCAACGGAATTTCGATGCCGTGTTCGAACGGTGCCGCCCGCGGCAGTCTGTCGAGCCGCGCCGCGATCCAGGCACCATGTTTCTCGGCGAACTCACGGGCTTCCCGAAAGCTGCCGCGCGGCGGCATAGTGAGAACGGCTTCGCGCGTGACGGCGACCACCCGTAATGTATAGCGGCGGGCTTGGCGATGGCGGCGCAGGCGAACCAGATGGACGGCGCCATCGCAAACGACCTCAATGGCCTGCGGCTCGGTCGGACGACGGTAAAGGAGTGCGCGCAAAGGCATGGATGGGCATTCCGGGGAGAAGTTCCTTGATCCGATAGTGGCATATTCGTCGGGTTGGCAAGGCATATTCTTTTTGAAGTCAGAATCCACATCATCTTGCAACAAAATCGCGACCCATCGCAAGCTATGGTGGCAGCGAACGATGAATATGGATTCATTTTATCTTGATAGACCCCGACTCCGCACCAAGTAAAATAACTCAATAGGTTCAATTGGTTGAAGGGGGTACGGCGGATTTTATAAACGACTTGCAAAATCGTCTTACTTACGCATCGCGGTCGCGAATCGGACCACCGCCCTCCGTCCGACATTGGTCGGTCAGGTGCGCGCTACGCGATCAACCGGGACCTGGTGCTAAATGGGCTCGTGATGTGCCACTTGCTTCGCCTTAGTGCGCACGGATTTGTAGCCGCTGTGGTGCACATTATGAGACAGCACGAAATCCGCAATGCGAGGCGCAATTTCGGCGCGGAAGCGCGATCCATTGAATACGCCATAATGGCCGACGGCGGGCTGCAGCCAATGAGTTTTGAGGTTGTCGGGAACGTTGTTGAGCAGCCGATGCGCCGCTTCGGTCTGACCGACGCCGGAAATGTCGTCGTGTTCACCTTCCACCGTCATGAGCGCGACGCGTCGGATCTTTGATGGGTCCACCGATTGGTCGCGATGGCTCATGATACCCTTGGGCAGAGCGTGACGAACAAACACGGTGTCGACGGTCTGCAAATAGTACTCCGCTGCGAGGTCCATTACGGCGAGATATTCGTCGTAGAATTCACGGTGCTTCTGGGCAGAATCGCCGTCGCCTTGAACCAAGTGGTGGAACAGGTTGCGGTGGGCCTCGATGTGACGATCGAGATTCATGCTGACGAAGCCGTGCAACTGCAAAAATCCCGGATATACATCGCGCATTACACCCGGCTGAGGGAACGGCACCTTGGTGATGACGTTGCGCCGGAACCAATCGGCGCCGCGGGACTCCGCAAGGGCATTGACGCGGGTCGGATTGACGCGCGTATCTATTGGGCCGCCCATCAGCACCATGGAATGTGGCACGCAGGGGTCCTCGACCGCCTCCATGCGGGCGACCGCAGCGAGCACCGGCACCGAAGGTTGACACACCGCGATGACATGGACGTCGCCGCGGAGAAGATGCAGGATCGAGATCACGTAGTCGATGTAATCGTCGAGATCGAACCGGCCTTCGACGATCGGAACCATGCGAGCGTCAGCCCAGTCCGTGATGTAGACATCGTGATTGGGCAAAAACGCCTCGACGGTGCCTCGCAACAAAGTCGCATAGTGGCCGGACAGCGGCGCCACGATCAGCAAGCGCGGCTGCGGCCGCAACGGCGCGTGTTCGAAAACGCGTGCGAAATGCAGCAGCCGGCAAAATGGCCGCTCCCAAATCGTTTCGATATTCACCGGCACCCGTTCACCGCCGACCAGCGTATTCCCGATGTCCCATTCAGGCCTGCTATAGCGGCGCGTCGAGCGCTCGAACACTTCGCAAGCCGCCGCAATCGACTTGCCGAAGGTCGTGAGCGCCAGGGGGTTAAGGGGGTTCTTAAATAGCAGCTTGGTGGCATCGGCCAGTGCTCGCGACGGATTGAGCGCTGCCTGACTCATTTCGTAGAACCAATACATCGGCGCGGACAGGAGAAGCCCGCCTTCACCGGGCACCCTGGGGGCGCCGCCGAATTCACCGATTGCCATGCGGGTTTCCTTATGCCTGCTGCATCGCAGCAAATGGCGACGCTTGATGCCGATTTCAATATAGAAGGTCTAGGTATGATCGGATACCTGCTTCCGGATACCTGCGTCATTCGCCGGTTTGCATCAGTGATCCGTGCCGACGAGCCGACCTTAGCAACTGCATGAAGCCCACCACTCCGACCCCGAACAGGATCACATTCATAAAGAATGCGTAAATCATCAAATCAGCCCTGAATGTGTGGTCGATCAATAAGGCCCGCATGCCTTCGAACACATAGGTCGGCGGCAGCGACCAAGCTACCATCTGGAGCCAAGGCGGTAACACCGCAACGGGGTAATACACGCAGGTCAACGGCATCAGCAGGAACATAATGGTCCAAGCGAGATTTTCGGCGCCGAGGCCGTTGCGCATGATCACCCCGGATACAAAGATGCCGACCGCCCAGCTGGTCAGAATAAGATTAACAAAGAATGCCGCAAGCGCGAGGCCCATCCCGTAAAGATTAAAGCCAAAGAAGCCGATCGCGAGCAGCGACACCGGCACCATTCCGATCAAGAGACGAACGATGCTCATCACCATCATGGCAAGGACGAATTCGATCGGCTTGAGCGGACTTATCATCAGATTGGCGAGGTTGCGCGACCACATTTCTTCCAGGAACGATATTGAGAAGCCGAGCTGGCCGCGGAACAGAATGTCCCACAGCAGCACTGCGCCGATGAAGGTGCCACCGGCGCGGGCGAAATATCCTGCGTTCTGGCCGATATAGAGCTGCAGGAAGCCCCACATCAGCATCTGCACCGCCGGCCAATACACGAGTTCCAGGAGCCGCGGCCACGATGAGCGCAGCAGATACCAGTAGCGCTCGATCATCGCGGCGATCCGACGCCAGGAGATCACGTAGTCCCTGCCGAAACTCATGGCGGCGTCTTGCTCACAGCACGGTTTGGTGGATGTGGCCACGGCCGCGCACAACGTCGAGGAACACTTCTTCGAGGGTTTGGCGTCCATACTGTTTCAGTAGTTCGGCCGGCGTGCCGTCATCCTCGATCCGGCCCTTCTTCATGATGATAACGCGCTCGCAAAGCCGCTCGACCTCGCTCATATTGTGGGAGGCGAGCAGGATCGTGGCGCCGCACTCGGAACGGTAACGTTGCAGGCTCGATCGCACCCAGTCGGCGGTATCGGGATCGAGCGAGGCCGTGGGTTCGTCGAGTAGCAGCACCTCGGGGCGATTGATAAGGGCCTTGGCGAGCGACACGCGGGTTTTCTGCCCGGAGGACAACTTGCCGCTTGGCCGGTCGAGCAGATCGGCGAGATCGAGTTCGTCTGCCAGCGCGGCGATCCGATCCGCAAGCCCGGCCACGCCATAAAGGTGGCCAAACACCGTCAGGTTCTGGCGCACCGTGAGCCGCATAGGCATCTCGACATAGGGGCTTTCGAAGTTCATGCGGTGCAACACGCGATAGCGTTGGCTCGGCATGCTGGCGCCAAGCACGCGCACTGTGCCGGACGTCGGCGTCAAGAGGCCCATAATCATGGCGATGGTGGTGGTCTTGCCGGCGCCGTTGCCGCCCAGCAGGCCTGTAACGGAGCCGACCGGCAACGTGAAGCTGATCCCGTCGACTGCCATGCCGCGCTGGTAGATTTTCACAAGCCGTTCGACGGCGATGGCGGGGACGGTCATGTTATTACTCTCGGATTGCCTAGCCCTTGCCTCTGATACTATGGTCGCATCATGTCCGAAGTATTCGACGAGCAAACACCGCAGACCTTGCGCCATGTGCGTCTCGACACGTTGGTGCGACTCCGCTGGCTTGCGGTTCTCGGACAGACCGCGGCGGTCCTTGTCGTTTATGACGGCTTCGACTTTGAAGTGCCATTCTGGGCGTGCTTGGCGGTCATCGCCGTCTACGCGTCGGTGAATGTGGCGTTGCGGCTGCTGTTCCGCTGGAACCAGCGCCTGGAGCCGCAGCAGGCAGCGCGGCTTTTGGCGCTGGACATCGTGGAACTGGCGGTGCTGCTGTTCCTCACTGGAGGAATGCAGAATCCGTTCTCGTTCCTGATGGCAGGCCCCGTCTTCATCTCGGCCGCGGCACTACCTAAGCGGATGACGCTGATTCTCGGTGGTCTCGTCTTCATTTGCGCTACCGTATTGGTGCGCTTCTATTATCCGTTGCCGTGGCCGGAAGAGGAGCCGCTCGAACTACCTCCGCTCTACATGATCGGCGTGTGGCTCTCGCTGATGTTGGCGATCGGCTATATCAGCATCTATGCTTGGCAGATCATTGAGGAATCCCGCCAGCTCACCGACGCCCTGGCGGCGACCGAATTGGTGCTGACCCGCGAGCATTACCTGACACAACTCGATGGTTTGGCGGCAGCGGCGGCGCATGAACTCGGCACGCCGCTTTCCACAATTCTGGTGGTGGCGCGCGAATTAGAGCGTGAGATCGAGCCCAATTCTCGGTTTGCCGAGGATATCCGCCTGCTGCGCGAGCAGGCGCAGCGTTGCCGGGTGATTCTCGGCAAGCTTACGGAATTGCCTGCCCCCGGCGAGCCGTTCGAACGGATGAAACTCTCCGCCTTGATCGAGGAAGTCGTGGCGCCGCATCGCGGGGCCGGCGTCGCCATCGAAGTCGAGATCGCCAAGGACGACCCCAATGAGCCGGTCGGGGCGCGCAATCCCGCGGTGCTCTACGGGCTCGGAAATATCCTCGAGAATGCGGTGGATTTCGCCCGCGAGCGCGTCCAGGTTACGGCGACCTGGACCGACGACAAAGTCGTCGTCGTGGTTAACGACGACGGGTCGGGCTTTCCGCCGGAAATCATCGACCGCATGGGGGAGCCGTATGTGACGAGCGAGCGGGGCCGGCGCATGCGCGGGCGAGAAATGCCGGGGCTCGGACTGGGCTTCTTCATTGCAAAGACGCTGCTGGCTCGAGCCGGTGCCAAAATATCTTTGAAAAACAAGCAATTCCCGCAACGCGGCGCTATCGTGCGCGTGCGCTGGAAGCGGGTTGATTTCGAGCGTCCGTTGATTTCGGGACTGCCGGATGGAAATACACTTGAACTGGAGGATGCCGCAACAGAAGAAGACAAATCGAAAGTCTCGGGCCCACCCGAACCCGAAGGTCTCCACAAAATGGAAACGCCTCCTCTTGCCGAAACCCATTGACCGCATACCTAATATGCAGTCCGGGCGGGTACCGCGTTTGACGCGTTCATTGACTGAGGCACAACCAACATGACGGAAAACTTCGTTGCGGCGATCCCGGGCGATCGCACACTGCTGATCGTGGAGGACGACAAGTCATTCCTGCAACGACTGGCCCGGGCCATGGAGGGCCGCGGATTTGCCGTGACGACCGCCGAATCGGTCGCTGACGGTTTGACCCAGGTGGAAAAATCCGCGCCCGCCTTCGCCGTCGTTGACATGCGCCTTGGGGACGGCAGCGGTCTCGACGTCATTTCGGCGCTCAAGCAGCGCCGGCCCGATGCCCGCGGCATCGTTCTTACTGGATACGGCAATATCGCGACCGCGGTGACGGCGGTAAAGCTCGGCGCAGTCGACTATATGTCTAAGCCCGCAGATGCGGATGACGTGGCGGCGGCACTCCTGGCGCTCGACGGCCACAAGGCAGAACCGCCCGCAAATCCAATGTCGGCCGACCGGGTGCGGTGGGAGCATATCCAACGCATCTACGAATTGTGCGGGCGCAATGTCTCGGAAACGGCGCGACGCCTCAACATGCATCGACGCACGCTGCAGCGGATTCTGGCGAAGCGTGCACCTAAATAGACTTCATCCAAATAGACATTTGGCCACTTTTTCCGCTAAAGCTTTTTTCGATCAGGCTGACAGCCACTACACTGTCGTCGCCCTCCCCGGACTTGATCCGGGGATTGACCGGGCGATCCAGTAAACACCGGCTGTCGGTACTGGATTGCCCGGTCAGGCCGAGCAATGACACTGGTACGAAGTTGCGCGCGAACGCGGCTCGGCGGCACCACTTCGCCGCCACAGAATAGCAAAACGTTTTGTGTTCAAGAATAAGGTCAGAATTCAATGAGCGATCCGAAGTCCGATCCGGTGACCAAAACCGATGGTGAGCATGACGATATTGTGTATCCATCAGCCATTCCGTTCGTGCTGGTGCACCTGACGTGCATCGCGGCCATCTGGACCGGGATCACCTGGCAAGCCGTCGCGATCAGCATCGGGCTTTACTGGTTGCGAATCTTCGCCATCGGGGCCGGATACCATCGATACTTCTCGCATCGCGCCTACGCGACCAGCCGCGTGGCCCAATTCGTGCTCGCCGCGCTGGCGCAGAGCACGGCGCAGCGCAGCGTGTTGTGGTGGGCCGCCAAGCACCGGCATCACCACCTACACTCCGACACCGAACACGATGTCCACTCCCCGCGCCACAAGGGCTTTTTGTACAGTCATGTCGGATGGATCTTCGCCGCCAAACATGACGTCACCGACCTCGTGAAGATCGCCGACTTTGCGCGATATCCGGAATTGATGTGGTTGCACAGGTATGAATTGGCGCCCGCGGTCATTCTTGCCATCCTTTGCTTTCTGATCGGCGGATGGCCGGGTCTCATCGTCGGGTTCTTCTGGAGCACGGTTCTGCTCTATCATGCGACGTTCTGCATCAACTCGCTTGCTCACGTGTGCGGCAAGAAACGATATGTGACGGGCGATGATTCGCGGAACAATTGGGTTCTGGCGGCCTTTACGATGGGCGAAGGCTGGCACAACAATCATCACGCCTACCAAAGCAGCGTCCGGCAGGGGTTCCGGTGGTGGGAATTCGACCCAACCTACTACGTCCTGAAGGTCCTATCGTGGATCGGGCTAGTGTGGGACCTGAAGTCGCCGCCCGCAGCGGTACTGCGCAATGAGCATCGGCTGGGCTCACGGGTCATCAGTCGCGCCGCCGCGCAACTGGCGGAGAGCTTCCAACCGGACCGCATCGCCATTGCGGTCGGAGCGGCGCTCGATGGATCAAGCCTCTCGGCGCTGCGAGAAAAACTTTCCGAAACCCAGCACCGTGCGGCGAATGTATTGGCAAACCTGCACTTGCCGCACTTGCCGACCCGGAATGAGGTTCTGGGCCGAGCGATGGCGATGTACGCTAGGACGCCTTCGATCGACGACATCGTCGATCAGGCGCATGCACTGATCCTCGACGCCATCGGCGCCCGGCTCCGCCTCGCCCCTGCGTAAGGCGACGGCGGGCATTGGCGAAGACACGCATTGAACGCCGCCATGGTCAGCACAAGCTGGAGCGCGGCTACGATGCGGCACTCCCCCGCTCGTTCGGCCGGCTCAATGGTCGACAGCGGCAGCAAGCGCTTGCACATGTTGTTCGCATAAAGGCCGAATATGAAACATCTTACACTTGCCCAAAGGACCGCGCCGCGGGCGGGGCCACGTCAGTCAGCGAGCCCGGCTGGCCGCTCGCTGGCGCTTCAGCTACGCCCAACCCTTGCGGTGCAACGATCCAAAATGTTTCTTTTTCAACCTGTTCCTTAATGTTTCTTTTCGATCTGTTCCTTTTTGATCTTTCTTTTACGTCAAAACTACCCTACGTTGAAGCGCGGTCAGGCAGATTGTTTTGACTGAGAGCTGCCCAAAAATCGGCGACCTCCCGAAGTCTCCGATTTCTACGTTTGGCAGCCTGATGCCGTCGGCAGGCAAGAATTTCGCACTCAAACCTGATGTTAAATCGCGGGTGCCTCACGCAGGCGCGATCTGCGCTCGGTCGCGTCGGTTGCCGGCGTTGGTTCATCGATAGCGATGATCCGTCCGCAGAACGGTCACGTCGCGGCGGGACGCTTTAGCGCGAGCGCATCAGTGCACGCCGGCCGCCGAAAGAACTGCAAAAAAACCATGACTAATCCGATCCGTATCGCCGTCATCGACGACCATCCGTTGTATCGCGAAGGTACTGTCCAAATGCTGAGGAGGGCGCATGGCATTGAGGTTGTGGCGGACGGCGCGACGGCGGCGGACGCCCTTAAGGTCGCACAGGAGTACCTTCCGGATGTCATCCTGCTCGATCTAGGAATACCAGGGGGCGGGATCGAAGCAGCCGCCAATATTGCCGGCGTCTGTCCTTACGTGCGGATCATCATGCTGAGTGCCTCCGAAAACGAGCAGGATGTCACCTCGGCGCTGCAAGCAGGTGCGCGGGGCTATATTCTGAAGGGCAGCAGTGGACCCGACGTGGTCGAGACGGTGCTGGCCATCTATCGTGGCGAACACTATGTGGCGGCGAGCCTCGGAGCGCGATTGTTGATTAAGATCAGCAAACGAATCGAAGCAGTCGTCAACGACAATCTGCGTGATCTTACGTCTCGTGAAGGGGAAATCCTTGCGCTTGTGTCGCGGGGCATGTCCAATAAAGAGGTCGCGAGATGCCTCAAATGCGCCGAGAGAACCGTAAAACATCACATGACGCACATCATGCAGAAGTTTGAGGTTCGAAACCGCCTCCAGGCTGTGCTCAAGTTGAGCCGGCTAGACAGCTAGGGCCTGTCCTCAGTTGAGCAGGATGATAGCCGCGACCAGCTGGACAGCGGCGAGGAAAT
>Ga0257161_1000318_pt1 | contig 12661 bp, 12 predicted proteins | sample NR01A_FD_185954 | JGI IMG/M metagenome (GOLD analysis project Ga0257161, IMG submission 185954) | Soil microbial communities from H.J. Andrews Experimental Forest, Oregon, United States - NR-01-A | ecosystem: Environmental > Terrestrial > Soil > Temperate forest > Bulk soil | place: USA: Oregon... | reverse complement strand
GCTGCGTCGCAAGGGCGAGGAGAGCCCCGTCCATGGTCCGGTCAGCCTGTTCGAAGCGGTGACCGCGATGGGCCGCAAGAACATCGCGCTCCAGCGCTACAAAGGCCTCGGCGAGATGAACCCGGGCCAGCTGTGGGAGACCACGCTTGATGCCAATGCGCGCTCGCTCCTCCAGGTGAAGGTCAAGGAGGCCGACGACGCCGATGACATCTTCACCAAGCTGATGGGCGACGTGGTCGAGCCTCGCCGCGAATTCATCCAGGAGAATGCGCTGACGGCCAGCGTTGATGTGTGAGGGGGCATGCCAATGATAAACGATTTGCGTCGCAGATGACCGCGAGACGCAACATGCAAGCTCCAAACGCCCCTGCAGACAGAAGCACCGATGCCGTGGGGCGCCTCATTGCGGAACTTGAGCGCAAATATCTCTGGTGGGAGTCGGTTGGCGGAGAGCCTCACTCGGAATGTCGTATTATCGCACAAGCCATGAATTTCGGCACGTTCGACGACATCCGCCATTTGGAGAGGACTCTGGGACCCGAGCGGCTTGCCGAAGTGATGGGGCAAGCCGAACCTGGATGGATCAGCGATCGTTCGTGGGAATTCTGGCGCGGGCGCCTGTCGCGCGTTTTGGAACGAGCGATGCCCGAGGAAGCGCCTCGGAGGTCATTCCGTGGTGAAGCGCTTTGACCCAAGGCTCGACGTGCTTCCGGATGCTCAGAAGGAGATCTGGGCAGCTCTATCGGCGGCACCCCGACTTTCATTCGTACTTTACGGCGGGACCGCGATCGCCCTTCAATTGGGCCACCGCCAATCGGTCGATTTCGATTTCTTTCGAGCCAGTCCGCTTAACAAGCAGGAAGTCCGCGAGGCGTTCTCGTTTCTTGAGAACGCCGCTGTGCTTCAGGACACTCCCGATACCCTGATAGTCCTCGCCGAGATGCGGTCGGGCGCCGTGAAAGTTTCGTTTTTTGGCGGGATCGGATTCGGACGCGTTAATGCGCCACTTCAGACTCGCGATGGCACGCTGCTCGTTGCTTCGCTCGATGATCTGATGGCAACTAAATTGAAGGTGATATTGGATCGTGCTGAAGCGAAAGACTATCGCGACATCGCTCAGATGATCTCGGCGGGCGTGTCGCTCTCGGCTGGTCTCGCCGCCTTCCGGCAGATGTTCAAGGGAGAACCGTCCCAAGTGCTGCGCGCCATCGGATACTTCAAGGATGGTGATCTGCCCACGCTCGACCAAACCGACCAGGATTTGCTGCGGAATGCCCGAGACCAGGTGGAGGAGTTGCCTGCTATTCGCATCACCCCGGGAGAACTTGCGGTCAACGCTGGCATGTGTGGGAAAGGGAACGTACTGGCGTAACGGCCCTCTCACCGCTCCCGGATCATCATGCCCTTGTCCGTCACCACCACCCAGCGCCCGCCTTCCTGGCGAATCGCGGCGACGCGGCCGAGGTCCGGGACCATGAATCCGGGCGTGACGTCGATGGCGCCTCCCTTCCCGGCGATCACGGCGACCCCCTTCTCGGCATGCAGCACGAACCATCGCCGCCCGGAGCGCGCGTTGGGGCGGCGCCCTGGCGCCGCCAGTTGGACTGGGCCGGCCGCATCCTGGCCGTAGACGATCTTCTCCAGCCAGTCGAGCCGCTTGTTGACGGCGCGCAATTCATTGCGGTTGCGCTCCGCCTGCTCGTCGAGCGAGGACCGCAGCGCGCCGAGATCGAATTCACGGTCGGTGCCAGCAGCCGAATTGGTGGCCGAATTGATGGCCGAATTGGCGGCCTCCAGGTGCAGGTTCTCGGCTTCGTCGGCCCGCGCATTCAACAGCGCGACATCGGCGTGTGCGCGACTGACCGCGACCTCGATTTTTTCCAGCGCCGAGGCCTGGCGACGCTGTTCCGCCATGATCGCGCTGTCATGGCGAGACCCGGCGGTCCACGGCAGTTTCTGTACGGCGCCGCTCGCGAGTCCGCTGAGCGAGGCGCCGGTCACTACCGCGGCTGCAAGCGCCACGGGCGCCAAAGACCTGAAAGCGAAGAGACCGTTCCTGAGACGGGACGTATTATCCGGCATCCGTTCGTACTCGCCTGGCACATTGCGGGAGACGCGCCTTGATAACCCTAATGGCTTTCCGAATTGCTAACGACGCATGTCCGGGACCTGACCGAGACGGAAATGATTCCGTGCCCCCGCAATAGCGTCACGCCCGCCTGGTGTGCTAGCCTTCGCCGCAATGCCGTCATCACGGGAGCGGTCAAGTGACGAGGCTTGCGCTGATTGTCGCCGCTTTGGCGCTGCCTTTCGTGGTCGTTGCGGCGCATGCCGCGGATGCGCAAGACTTTCCCTCACGCACCGTCAAGCTGGTGGTTCCGGCGTCGCCGGGCGGCCCGATCGACGCGGTGGCGCGCATTCTGGCGGAAGGACTCAAAACGGCGTGGCCGGCGGCGGTCGTGATCGAGAATCGGGCCGGCGCCGGCACTTCGACAGGCGCCGCGTTCGTGGCGGCCGCGCCGCCGGACGGCTACACTCTCCTGGTGATGCCGGATTCGATCACCGTCAATCCGCACCTTTATCCCAACGTCAACCCCGATCCTCTGAAGAGCTTCGAGCCGATTGCCCTCATCGCCACCGCAACTCAGCTTCTCGTCGTGCGGCCCGGCCTCGGCGTTGCCGATTTCAGTGAGTTCCTTGACTACGCCAGGCGCAGGGGCACCGATGTCAACATGGCGTCGGCCGGCACTGCGACGCTGAGCCATCTCACTGAGGTGCTGCTTGAGCAACGGACCGGCGTTGCCACCACCCATATTCCGTTCAAGGGAGCGGCGCCCGCCCTGACGGCGATGCTCGGTGCCCATGTGGACGCCATGTGGGTCATGCCGGCGCCCGCGGTGCCCCATCTCAGGTCCGGTCAGCTTTTGGCCATTGCGGTGACGTCGGCGGCCCGCGATCCGAACCTGCCGGAGGTGCCGACCGTAGAGGAATCCGGCATCGCGGATTTTCGCGTCGACAATTGGCAGGGCCTGTTCGCGCCGGCCGGAACCGCGAAGCCAATCGTCGAGAAGATCGGTCGCGCCGTCATGGACGTGGTCAAGACGCCCGAGGTGAGGAGCCGCATGGCGGCAGTCGGGTTCGAACCTCGCGGCGACGGGCCGGATGCCGTCGTGGAGATCATTCGGACCAGTCTACCGAAGTGGGCCGAGGTCATCCGCCGCAGCGGGCTGAAGCTGTCCGAATAACCTTTACGAGGGGAGGAGATGTCCGAGGCGCGTTATCGCTTAAAGAATTGATCGGCCGCGGAACGCGAGGCGCACTTTTTTTCCAGCGCGGCTCGCAAGCGGACCACCTCGTCATTCAACAGGGAAATACGATCGCTCAGCTCTTCGACCGACAACAGCGCCAAGTCCTGCCCGATTTCATGGGCAACCTTCTTTTTCGGCCGGTCGTCCTCTTCGAGCGCCGCCATAATCGTCTCCTTTGGGGCGTGAACATAGCGGCGGCGACGAGATTTGTCAGGGCCTAATGTTCGGGCGCCGTTGTCACTCCTGGCAGGGGCCAGTAAACAAGCCCTCTCGATTCCCGCCAGCCGATAAGGACACCCATGACGTCGATCCCCGCCACCATGACCGCAATCGGCATCACATCTGCGGGCGGACCCGAGACGCTCGTTCCGCAAGAGCGCCCGGTGCCGCAGCCCGGCGCGGGCGAGATTCTCGTCAAGGTCATCGCCGCGGGGGTCAACCGTCCCGATGTCGCCCAGCGCATGGGCGTGTACCCGCCTCCGCCAGGGGTTACCGACATACCGGGGCTTGAAGTTGCCGGCGTCGTCGCGGCGTGCGGCCCCGAAGTCGCACGCTGGAAAGGAGGCGATGAGGTGACCGCCTTGGTCAGCGGCGGCGGCTACGCGCAATACTGCGTCGCCCACGAGACTCATGCATTGCCCGTTCCGGGCGGCCTGACGGCCGCCGAGGCTGCCGCCATCCCGGAAACATTCTTCACGGTTTGGCACAATGTGTTCGAGCGCGGCGGCCTCAAGAGCGGCGAGACGCTGCTGGTGCATGGCGGCAGTTCCGGGATTGGCACCGTTGCGATCCAGCTCGCCAAGGCGTTCGGCGCACGTGTCATTGCGACCGCCGGAAGCGCGGCGAAATGCGACGCTTGTCGCGGCCTCGGCGCCGATCTCGCCATCAATTACAAGACCGAGGATTTCGTTGCGCTGACGAAAAGCACGACCGCGGGCGCCGGCGCGCACGTGATCCTCGACATGGTCGGCGGCGACTATATCGAACGCAACTACGAGGCGGCGGCCGTCGAGGGGCGCGTCGTGCAGATCGCATTCCAGGGCTCGCCCCGCGCCAGCGTCGATTTCCGCCGCATCATGCTCAAGAGACTGCACCACACCGGCTCGACGCTGCGCTCACGGTCAGTCACCGACAAGGCGGCCATCGCTCGGGCCGTTGAGCGCAGCGTCTGGCCGCTGATCGTCGCCGGCAAGGTGCGCCCGGTCATGGACAAGGTCTTCCCGTTCCGCCAGGCGGCCGACGCGCATGCGCGGATGGAATCAAGCGTCCATATCGGCAAGATCGTGCTCGGCATGTAAGCGACGCCGTCGTGCTATTTTGCTACGCTCGCGGTATAATGTCGCCCGGCACCGTCATGCCCGCGCTTGTCGCGGGCATCCACGTCTTTCTTGCGGCACGTCAGCAAGCAAGACGTGGATGGCCGGGACAAGCCCGGCCATGACTCCCCAGGGGTAGAGTGATGTGAACGGACTACACTCCAAGGGTATGCATTTCTTGCGCTTGGTAGCTCAGTCCGATACTCAGAAAGGATTCGGGCTGGCAGGAAGGGTTGAGGAAACAGGCACGGAGGATTGCCGCTTGAGGGCTCTGCGCGTCGCTTTGGCGGCGGCCATTTGGATCACGTCGTTGACGATGTCTCCGCTCCACGCCGTGGAGGCCGTCAATGTGCGCGTCGACATTGCGGCAATCGATCTGACCGACGCGGTCGAGCAGTTGAAGAGCGAAGGCGGCCGCATCCAGGTCTCAACCGCGCCGGGCAGCGACGGAATTGTGCGCCGCATCGAAGTGCCAGCCCGCGAGGCCGGTGCCAATTGGGCCGATTTCGCCCTCGCCAATTCGAGCGACGAGCAAATTGATCGGCTCATCGTGGTTCCGCACTATCAGATGGTCGGATCAAAGATTCTTTGGCCGGATCTCGGGCTATCCCGCGTCGTGAATATAACGCCCAGCGCCGGCGACCGGCCCGATCGCCAGGATAGCGCCACCGCCGACATCTTCCGCGTCACCCTCGATCCCGGCACCGTGGTCACCTACATCATGGAGCTTCGCACCGACAAGCTGCCACAGGTCTATCTTTGGGAGCCGGATACCTACAAGGACAAGGTCAACAGCTTCACGCTCTACCATGGCATCGTGATCGGCATTGCCGGCCTGTTGGCGCTGTTCCTGACCATCCTTTTTGTCGTCAAGGGCAGCTTCATGTTCCCCGCGGCCGCCGCACTCGGTTGGGCGGTGCTGGTGTACATCGGAGTCGATTTCGGATTCTGGGGCAAGGTGTTTGACATGTCGGCGGGCGCCGAGCGGGTATGGCGCGCATCCGGCGAAGCTATCCTTGCGGCGACGCTTCTCGTGTTCCTATTCGCCTATCTCAATCTCAACCGCTGGCACGTTCGCTACGCCCATGTCGCGATTGCGTGGCTCGCCTTCCTGGGCGCGCTCGTCGCGGTCGCCCTGGTCGATCCCTCGATCGCCTCCGGCATTGCACGGTTGTCGCTCCTGTTCGTGGCGATCGCGGGCTTCGGCGTCATCATCTACCTTGCGGCGCAGGGGTTCGACCGGGCCGTCTTGCTGATTCCGACCTGGTTCCTGCTGGTGTCCTGGGTCATTGCAGCGGGGCTTGCGGTCGGCGGATGGGTGACAAACGACATCGTGGCACCGGCCCTGTTGGGCGGTCTGGTGTTGATCGTCATGCTGATCGGATTCACCGTCATGCAGCACGCCTTCGCGGGCGGCGTCACGCAGGGCATCGTCACCGATGTCGAGCGCCGGGCGCTGGCGCTCACCGGCGCCGGCGATCTGATCTGGGACTGGGATGTCGCAGCCGACAAGGTGTTCACCAGCGCGGAAACCGAATCCATACTCGGCCTCAAGCGCGGCGCACTAAACGGCCCCGTGGCGCAATGGGTCGATGTCGTCCACCCGCACGACCGCGACCGTTTCCGTGCGGCGCTCGACGGCGTGATCGAACAGGGGCGAGGCCGCGTGGCGCAGGATTTTCGCTTGCGCACTCCCGACGGCCATTCGCTATGGTTCACCATGAGGGCGCGCCCGGTGGTGGGCTCCGATGGCGAGGTGATTCGCCTGGTCGGCACCTTGACCGATGTCAGCGAGACCAAGATCGCGGAGGAGCGCCTGCTCCATGACGCCGTTCATGACAATCTGACCGGCCTGCCAAACCGGCAGCTTTTCGTAGATCGCCTTGGCGCCCTGCTTGCCCTTGCCAAGAGCAGCGCGGATCTTCGGCCGACCGTCGTGGTGATGGACGTTGATCGCTTCAAGCAGGTTAACGACTCCGTCGGCATGGCGGTCGGGGATTCGATCCTGTTGACGCTCGCGCGCCGGCTTGGCCGTCTTCTCAAGCCGCAAGATACCCTTGCCCGACTGTCCGGCGACCAGTTCGGTCTCATCCTGGTGTCGGAGAAGGACCCCAATCGCGTCATCGCCTTCGCGGAAGCTTGCTGCAAGGCGATCCGCGCGCCCATCGCGTTCAACGAACGCGAAATCTCCCTCACCGCTTCCCTCGGCGTCGCGCTGTTGGACACGCAGCCCGATGAAGCCGATGAGCTCATCAAGAATGCCGAGCTCGCGATGTATGCGGCGAAACGCCTGCGCGGCGACCGCTTCGAAGTATTCAAGCCCGCCATGCGGGCGCGCAAGACCGATCGGTTGAATCTGGAATCCGAGCTGCGCCGCGCGCTCAGCCGCGACGAGATCGTGATGCTGTATCGGCCGATCGTGCGGCTCGAGAATCGCACGGTCGCCGGCTTCGAGGCGCTGGCGCGCTGGGACCATCCGAAAATGGGCCGCCTGTCACCATTCGAATTTGTTGCGATGGTGGAGGAAATCGGCCTCATGGCGGATCTTGGGCTGTTCGCCATCGAACGCGCTGCGCGCCAACTCGCGATGTGGCAGCGCGCTGCGCGCAGCCGCGTGCCGCTGTTCGCGAGCGTGAGCGTATCGTCGCGGCAATTGCTCAAGAACGACGTCGTCGAAAGCCTGCGCGCCGTGCTTGGACGCGGCAGCTTGGCGCGCGGCACGCTCAAGCTTGAGCTCACCGAATCTGCCGTGATGGAAAATCCCGAACAGGCGGCTCAAATCCTGAAGCGGCTGCGGGATTTCGGCGCCGGCCTCGCGCTCAACGATTTCGGGACCGGGCATTCCTCGCTGGCGTATCTGCCGCGCTTCCCGTTCGACACGATCAAGATCGACCGGTCATTTGTACGCGCCAACGCCAAGGGAACACGGCCGGTCGTCCTGCGCTCGATGGTGGGATTAGCGCACGATCTCGGTATGGACGTCGTCGCCGAAGGGGCGGAGAACGAAGCCGACGCTGTCGAGCTCTATCATCTCGGTTGCGAGTTTGCCCAAGGCCTTGCATTCGGGCGTCCGATGTCGGCCGACCAGGCGCAGGATCTGGTCCTCGGCAAGCGCCTGGGCATCAGTAATCAGGTATCGGTAATCAGGGATCAAGCATAACAGGGTTGGTGGTGCACATCACCCCTGATATCTGATTACTGACCTCTGTTACGCGTGCCCGGCTTCGCTCGACAGCATGCCGGCGTGAATGCCGAGTTTCCTGAGCGCCCGGTCGTATTTGGCGCGGATGTCGGAGCCGAAGATCAGGTCGCTATCGGCAGCGCAATGCAGCCAGCCATTTTCCTGAATCTCGGTCTCGAGTTGCCCGCGCGCCCAGCCCGCATAGCCGAGCGCCAGCAACGCCTTCCCGGGACCGTTGCCTTTTGCGATTGCCTTGAGGACGTCGAGCGTCGCGGTCAGGCAGATACCGTCATCGATCGGCAAGGTCGAATTCTCGACAAAGTAGTCGCTTGAATGCAATACGAAACCGCGGCCGGGCTCTACCGGGCCGCCCTTGAGCACCTGTACGGATCCGGCGCTCAGCGGCAGCTGGATGATATCGGTATCGGAGATGACGTCGAGTTGCACCAGCAAATCCGGAAACTTGATATTGCTTGCCGGCTGGTTGACGACAATGCCCATCGCCCCTTCCGACGAGTGTGCACAAATATAGATCAGAGTACGGGCAAATCGCTCGTCCCGCATCCTCGGCATCGCGATCAGCATCTGGCCGTCGAGATATCCACGCCGCGAAGACCCTGGGGGGGAACTTGCCCTTATACTCTTCCTTGCTGCCTTCATGGCTGAAAACGTAACCTCATCTTAGTAGAACGGCAATGCGAGAACACGGTTCGGTCACGAGGAATTCAATGGTCACTGGAATCCATGTCGGCTAGACGATCGTCCATGGGTGCATTGATATTGCGACAATGTGTCTCGACGGCGACGCTAGGTGCACTGGTGGCGTCCGCACTGAATTTCACTGCGGCAGCGGCGGACGCGTCCTCCTGGGACGGCGATGCACGTTCGGCTGTGCGGCTTCTCGCCGGTAGTCCTCCCGGCGCCGACGGCGCGCTGCGCGCGGGCGTCGAGGTCCGGCTCGCGACCGGTTGGAAGACTTACTGGCGGTACCCTGGGGATAGTGGCGTGCCGCCCGTGTTTGATTTCTCCAAATCCGAAAACGTCAAGTCCGTCTCGATCCTGTGGCCGGCGCCGCATCGTTTCATGGATGATGGCGGCGCCTCGATCGGATACAAGGGCGGTGTGATCTTCCCGGTCCATGTCGTCCCTGAAAAGCCAAACCGGCCGGCGACGTTGCGCCTCACCCTCGACTATGCGGTCTGCGAAAGGCTTTGCGTTCCTGCAAAAGGCGTGGCCATCCTGGAGCTTGCGTCGATGCCCTCTCCTCACGATTCGCGGCTCAAGGCGGCGGAGGCGCAGGCGCCCAGGCAGGCCAGCGTCGGCGAGGCCGCGCCCTTTGGCATCGCGGCGGTGCGCCGGGAGCCTGGAAGCCCCTACCCGCGCGTTGTCGTAGAAATCGCAGCGCCTGCGACGGCTCCGCTCGACTTGTTCGCTGAGGGACCGACCGCCGACTGGGCGTTGCCTCTGCCAGCGCCTATTCCCGGCGCGCCCCCGGGTCGGCGGTGGTTTGCGTTCGACCTTGACGGCGTCCCGCCTGGCGTCGATGCCACCGGAGCCCGCCTGCGTTTCACCCTGGTGTCGGAGGCAAACGCCATCGAGGTGACGGCCGTTCCGCAATAGGAACGATCAAAGGCCGGCGCATTTTTTTTGGGGGAACCGAAACCGCTTTGCCGGAACGGTGCTATAAGCTCCTCCCGCGCGCTCCCTCCCTATCCTTCCCGGGCACCGGACAGGAAAATCGCATTTGGTACGGCCCCTCTGCTCCCTCTCCCCGCTTGCGGGGAGAGGTGAAGGGTCGAGGCCAATGCAATTGCCCGCCACATGCGGGGGAGGGTAGGGAGGGGGCCGCCGTCGGCGTCCGCGGACGGGGCGTCATCTTCCAACACCCAGAAGAAACGAGGATCAAGACCATGGCCATCAAGGTGGGCGATCATATTCCCGATGCAAAGTTTCGCGTGATGACGGCCGAAGGCCCCGGCTGGAAGTCCACCGACGAGGTATTCAAGGGCAAGAAGGTGGTGCTGTTCGCGGTGCCGGGTGCCTTCACGCCGACCTGCCATAAGAATCATCTGCCCGGCTTTCTGAAAAACAGCGAAGCCATCACCGCCAAGGGCGTTGACGCAATTGCCGTGACGGCCGTGAACGATGTGTTCGTCATGACCGAATGGAAGAAAGCGTCCGGCGCCGAAGGAAAGATCGAATTTCTCGCCGACGGCAACGGCGAATTCGCCAAGGCGCTCGATCTCACCATGGACGGCGCGGCAGGCGGCTTGGGGCTGCGCTCGAAGCGGTATTCCATGCTGGTTGAAGACGGCGTGGTGAAGCAACTCAACATCGAGGACGCGCCCGGCAAGGCGGAAACCTCCAGCGCCGAGACGTTGCTTAGGCAATTGTGATCGCCTGCACCACGTTGATTGGTAGCGAATTGTAGGGGCGACCCTTGTGGTCGCCCCGTAGCCGGCGAACGCGGTGCGCAAACCGGGCGACCACAAGGGTCGCCCCTACAAGGAGGCGATCAGCCTTCGCCGTTCGCCCCCGCTCTGATCTCGGCAATCGCTTCGCGGGCAAGTTCGTCGGCGCGTTCGTTGAGGTCGTGACCGGAATGACCACGCACCCAATGCCAATGCACCGTGTGGCGACCGACCGCAGCGTCGAGTCGCTGCCACAGATCGGTATTCTTGACCGGCTTCCTGGCGGCGGTCCTCCAGCCGTTGCGTTTCCAGCCGTTGATCCAATCGGTGATTCCCTGGCGCAAATATTCGCTGTCGGTATGGAGATCGACATCGCACGGGCGCTTGAGAGCCTCGAGCGCCATAATGGCGGCCATCAGCTCCATGCGGTTGTTGGTCGTGTGTGCCTCGCCGCCCTTGAGCTCGCGGGTATGGCCGTCCCATTGCAAAATGACGCCCCAGCCGCCCGGCCCCGGATTGCCCGAGCAGGCGCCGTCGGTATGAATGGTGACGCGGTCGTTTCCCCGCACGTCAGTCAATGCCGTAATCCCGCGCGCTCACGTCGGCCTGATGAAATCGCAGCTTGCGATAATATTCGAGCGGATCCTTCGGCCTCACCAACGCGCCCGGCTTAACCTCCAGCCAATCGACCAGCCGGGTCAACAGGAAACGCAGGGCGGCGCCGCGGCAGAGCGGCGGCAGCGCGGCAATCTCGCGCGCGTTGAGTTTGCGCGCCCGCGTGTAGCCCTTAAGCAGCGCGCGTCCTTTGGTGATGTTATAGGAATGGTCGGGCTCAAAGCACCATGCGTTAAGACAGATCGCCACATCATAGGCAAGAGAGTCCGTGCAGGCGAAATAGAAATCGATCAGGCCTGACAGACGATCGCCGAGAAAGAACACATTGTCGGGGAATAAATCGGCGTGAATGACCCCCTGCGGAAGATCGCGCGGCCATTCTCGTTCCAGCCACGCAAGTTCGCTGCCGATGGCCGCACAGAGTCCCCTCTGCACCGTATCGGCGCGAACGCCGGCCGCATCGAACAACGACCGCCATCCCTCGATCGAAAGCGAGTTGCGCCGCGTCATGGCGAAATCGGCGCCAGCGAGGTGCAGCCTCGCCAACGCCTCGCCGACCGCCCCGCAATGCGCAACGTTCGGCCGCCTGATCCACATGCCGTCGAGGAAGGTGAAGATGGCGGCCGGCCGGTTGACGAGGCGGCCCAACGCCTCGCCGCCGCGGCTGCGGACCGGCTGCGGACAGGTGAGCCCGCGCGCTGCCAGATGTTCGATGAGATTAAGAAAAAACGGCAAATCAGCTGCCGCGACACGCTTCTCGTAGAGCGTGAGGATGAAGAAGCCTGCGCTCGTGTGCAGCAGGAAGTTGGAATTCTCAACCCCTTCGGCAATTCCCTTGTAAGCGAGCAAAGCCCCAATATCGTAGCCGGCGAGGAACTGCTGGAGTTCCTCGTCGCTGACATCGGTATAGACGGCCATTCCGAGTCCCGGTGTGCTAGCTCTAACTAACCATTGTTTGTGTCATTCCGGGGCGCGCTCTTGCGCGAGCCCGGAATCCATAACCCCAGTCTGTGTGTACTGCGACCGACTGTGGATATGGATTCCGGGCTCGCGGGCAAGAGCCCGCGCCCCGGAATGACACCGAATGGGATGAAGTGTCGGAGGCAGAACACTAAGCGCGATCCCAGTGCGGCTCCCGAACGCCTACTCTGCTGCTTCGCCGCTACTACGCACCTGCCGCGGCAACGGAAAGAAGATTCCCGATTCCTCGACCGCGGAGACGGTCTCCACGCTGACCTCGTAGCGCGCCGCGAATGCGTCGATGATTTCCTCGATCAACACCTCGGGCGCGGACGCGCCCGCCGTCAACCCCAGGCGCCCGATCGCGCCGAACTTATCCCAGTTGATGTCCTCGGCCCGCTGCAGCAACTCGGCGTGGGGACAGCCGTTACGCAGCGCCACTTCCTTGAGGCGCTGGGAGTTCGAGGAGTTGGGTGAGCCGACCACGATCATGGCGTCGACCACCGGGGCGACGCGCTTGACCGCCTCCTGGCGATTGGTGGTGGCGTAGCAGATGTCCTCCTTGTGGGGACCGGCGATGTTGGGAAACCGCTTCTGGAGCGTCGCGACGATTTCGGCAGTGTCGTCAACCGAAAGCGTGGTCTGCGTCACATAGGCAAGATCGTCGGGGTTTTTCGGCTCGAACGTCGCCGCCTCCTCGGCGGTTTGGACCAAGCGGACGGCACCGGGCGGAAGCTGCCCCATGGTCCCGGTGACTTCGGGATGACCTTCGTGCCCGATGAGCACAATCTCGCGCCCGCGCCGAAAATGAATTTCGGCCTCCCGATGAACCTTGGTGACAAGCGGACAGGTCGCATCGATGGCCAGCAG
>Ga0257161_1000317_pt1 | contig 12674 bp, 11 predicted proteins | sample NR01A_FD_185954 | JGI IMG/M metagenome (GOLD analysis project Ga0257161, IMG submission 185954) | Soil microbial communities from H.J. Andrews Experimental Forest, Oregon, United States - NR-01-A | ecosystem: Environmental > Terrestrial > Soil > Temperate forest > Bulk soil | place: USA: Oregon... | reverse complement strand
TTCGCGGTGATCCATTTTTTCTGGGATAGGATTCTCTGTACCTATAGAAAACCAGCTGGGGACATCTCCTGCCTCAAACGCTTCCAAGAGAAGGAATTTGAGGCGTGACTGAGCGGTCAAGCAGGAACCGAGCCCGAGCTGGGGAAGCAGGCCGAGGCGCTGTCATTGGTAACTGAGCGAGCACGCTTCATGGCGCGCCAGCCCGGATTTATCTCCATCATCCCACATCGCAGCCTCGACGGCGCCGCATCGTCAACTTAGGCTCAATGGCAGAGTCGTGATCTCTTGAAGTCGGCTCATAAATCGCCGACGTGAGTTGACGAATTTGAGCTTTGGCGGCCATGCGCACCGGCGCCATGATGGGAGGTCTCGTGGTTGCCGCCATCACATCGACCGCGCTGTCGCTGTTCCACGAACTCGATGCAACCGTGATGATCCGCGTGTGGAATCTCGGCACGGCGGCGTTGATCACCCGGCTCGGCAGCATGTTCGGCGGCGGCACGTTCTGCTGGATGATCGCGGCTACTAACAATCCGACGCGCCGATTGATTGAAGCGAGCTTTCAATCCGCTTTGATAGTGCTCCACTCAGGAACTGAGTACCCCGGAGAGTCCGGTTTGTGGCCCGACCCGGATACGCCGGCCGCCGGCCAGCGGGTCCTGTTACTGAGGTGCTCCTACCGCGCCGGTCACGAAGTCTTTTTTGACCCTTTCCGGACCTTTACGCTTGCGGGATATGTGAATAGTTGCCTAAAACGCTTGGGTTCAATTTGGGCGTGAAACAAGCCAAGCATCGTTCAACTGAAGTGTGCTAGGAATTATTGAACGCGCGGGAAACGATCCCGTGAGGTGGAATCAGACGACAACTTGGATGACCAGTCGGCGGCGTTCAGGCAGGACGCTCGTCGATACTCAATAATTTCAGGCGAATGCTGCAGGCCCGACGAGGTGATCGAATGAAGCGGCGCGAGTTCATCACGCCTCTCGAGAGTGCCGCAAGCAAGACCAATGCGAAACAGAAGGAAGAGGTTCCGAACAAGGACGGTCCCGAGACCCCGCCCGACAGCCCGCCGATCGACCTCTGGGACGACGCCGTCAAGAAGCTGATTCGCGGCGCCAAGAAGCGTGGCTACGTTACCCACGACCAGATCAACGCGTTGCTGCCCTCGGAGGAGGTCAAGTCCGAGCAGATCGAGGACATCCTGGCGATGTTCAGCGAGATGGGGGTCAACGTCGTCGAAACGAAAGAAGCTGAGCCCGAGGAGACGCCAGAGGACGCGCAGGAGGAACCCGAAGGGGAAGAAAACGACGGCGAGCTTATGGAAGTGCGGCGCTCGACTCGGGCCGAGACCAAGAAGTCCGAGCCCGGCGAGCGGACCGACGATCCCGTGCGCATGTATCTGCGGGAAATGGGCTCGGTCGAGCTGTTGTCGCGCGAGGGCGAAATCGCGATCGCAAAACGCATCGAAGCCGGCCGCGAGGCGATGATCGCCGGCTTGTGTCAGAGCCCGCTCACCTTCCAGGCCATCATCATCTGGCGAGACGAACTCAACGACGGCAAGGTGTTCCTGCGCGACATTATCGACCTGGAAGCCACCTATGCGGGCCCGGACGCCAAGAGCGTGCCGGCCATACCGGCCAGCGATGGCGCGGCCCCCGAGGGTGCCGCGTCGCAGCCGCCCCAGACGGCCGCCCCCGCCACCGCACCCGCCGCCGCCACGCCGTTTCGCGCCAAGCCCGAGGTCCTGCCGGGCGAACCGGACCCGATCGATCCGCCGGAGGGCGAACTCGACGAAGACGATCTCGAAAATTCGATGTCGCTTGCGGCTATTGAGGCTGAACTCAAGCCCAAGGTGCTCGAGACCTTCGACAATGTCGCCGACAGCTACAAGCGGCTGCGCCGCCTGCAGGACCAGGACATCGAGAACAGGCTCAGAAACCAGTCGCTGTCGCCCGCCCAGGAGCGCAAGTACAAGAAGCTCAAGGACGAGATCATCGCCGAGGTGAAATCGCTGCGGCTCAATCAGGCGCGCATCGATTCCCTGGTCGAGCAGCTCTACGACATCAACAAGCGCCTCGTCGGCTATGAGGGCCGCATGATGCGGCTGGCCGAAAGCCACGGCGTCGTGCGCGAGGATTTCCTCAAGAACTACCTCGGCTCGGAGCTCGATCCGCGCTGGCTCAACCGCGTCTCCAAGCTCTCCGCCAAGGGCTGGAAGAACCTCGTTGCCCGCGACAAGGATCGCATCAAGGACCTGCGCACCCACATCCACGAGCTGGCGGGCGAGACCGGCCTGGAGATCCAGGAATTCCGCAAGATCGTCCATATGGTGCAGAAGGGTGAGCGCGAAGCGCGCCAGGCCAAGAAGGAGATGGTGGAGGCCAATCTGCGCCTCGTCATCTCGATTGCGAAGAAATATACCAACCGCGGCCTGCAGTTCCTCGATCTGATCCAGGAGGGCAACATCGGCCTGATGAAGGCGGTCGACAAGTTCGAGTACCGCCGCGGCTACAAGTTCTCGACCTATGCGACCTGGTGGATCAGGCAGGCCATCACCCGCTCGATCGCCGACCAGGCGCGCACCATCCGCATCCCGGTGCACATGATCGAGACCATCAACAAGATCGTGCGCACCTCCCGCCAGATGCTCCACGAGATCGGCCGCGAGCCGACCCCTGAGGAGCTTGCCGAAAAGCTCGGCATGCCGCTTGAGAAGGTGCGCAAGGTGTTGAAGATCGCCAAGGAGCCGATCTCGCTCGAAACCCCGATCGGCGACGAGGAGGACTCCCACCTCGGCGATTTCATCGAGGACAAGAATGCGGTGCTGCCGATCGACGCCGCCATCCAGTCGAACCTGCGCGAGACCACGACGCGCGTGCTGGCCTCGCTCACCCCGCGCGAGGAACGCGTGCTGCGCATGCGCTTCGGCATCGGCATGAACACCGACCACACCCTGGAGGAAGTCGGCCAGCAGTTCTCGGTGACCCGCGAGCGTATCCGCCAGATCGAGGCCAAGGCGCTGCGGAAGCTGAAGCATCCGTCGCGGTCAAGGAAGCTGAGGAGCTTTTTGGATAATTGATTTAAATGGAGCGCGTTCCATGAGCACCGTGCGGCGCATTCTAGACCTTGATCCGGAGACCGACGCACGAATCGAGACTCTAGCAGCCAGGAAGGGGCAGGATGCGGCTGCCGTCGTGGCAGATGCCGTGGACTGCTCGATTCGGTAATCGACATCAACAGGCCAGATGTGGAGGAAGACATCCGGCGATTGCAAGAGTTCGAACGGACAGGGAGCGCCATCCCCGAGGTCAAGGCCTGGATTGATTCCTGGGGCACGACCAGCGAGCTTCCACGACCGCAGCCGCGCAAAGTCATATGATCCTATTCTCGTCCGAGGCTGTCTATTGATGAATGCTCCCAAGCGCGTCATCGAAGTCGACGAACGGACCGCTATCGCACTCGAAGCGAGAGCGGCAGAGCGGGGTTTGTCGGTTCGCGAGCTTGTTGCCGAAATGACGGCACTTGCCACCTCGCGGGAAGCGCTATCCACGGACGAAGTTGCCGAGCTTGATCGTCGGTGGGCGGCGATCGAAGCAGGCGAGGCGACCGTTTCGAACGACGCTGTCGTACGATGGCTCCGTACGTGGGGATCGCCGGCATTTAAATCATGGCATGAGCGGTGAAGCTCGAATGGTCCGTGGACGCGCTCGCCGATCTTGATCGATTTGAGCGATTCCTTCGGCACCAGCATCCCCATCTGGCACCGATAGTGGCCGAAGCGATCTCGATGCCGCACACGTGCTTGAGGAACATCCAAAGCTTGGTCGGCCGATAGCTGGGCGGGACGACTACCGCCAAATGGTTCTGCAAGTCCTGAACGCAACGTACATATTTCAATACCGTTATGAAGGCGCGCGGCTGGTGATGCTCAGAGTCTTTCATAGCCGTGAACGGCGATGATTCGCAGAAAGCATCTTGAAACTCAGGATGTCGACTTGATGGAGAAGAACTGCCGGTATGCGCAAACGAACGGCCGCTGCTGCCTGATCGCAAGCCCCAATGATTGATGTTGTCTCCGTGAACCCGATGGGAGGCTTCACGTTGCGGGTCGCTTTTTCCGACGGCTCATCCGGCGTGCATGATTTTTCACCAACCACGGCACGCGACGGAGAGATGGTGCGCCCTCTCAAAGATCCTGCGTTCTTCGCACGCGTCTTCGTGGAACTTGGTGCACTCACCTGGCCCAACGGATTCGACCTCGATCCAATCGCGCTCCATGGCCGCATGTCGGCTGCCGGCGAGCTCGGGCGCGAAGCGGCGGAATAGTATGAAGAAGCCAAGCGAGATTCCCGGGGGCACTAAGTGACTCCCCGGGAAACGCTTTTGTCGCGTAACCCGGAATTTGTGCACCAACGTCGATATCATTCTAAAGACTGTCGCGGAAGAACGCGACGATTTGGGCCTCGATATCTCTGTGGATGGCTGCACGATCAACACCCGGCGCGTCCTCGCACGCCTCTGGAGCCTCCGCCTTCAAGGCCGGTGGGCAGATATCCGCGAAGATGAAATGTCCACCTGGCACATACTGAAGCTGCGGCGGTTGTGGGAGCCCAACTGCGAGTGAGCGCGTGTTCTCCTCACCCTGTCTGCTCTGCTTCGGTCGAAACAGCAGAACCGGCATATTCACTTCCGTCAGATCATCACGGTCGAACAACACACCAAATGGATCGAGCAAGACTAGCCCCCTCAAAGGAAGATGAGGAATCGGAAGTGCGCTGGCCGCCGGTTGGATTTGCGTGGGCGGACCGGCACTCTTATCGACGCCAGGTCCAGCGTTGCATGACTGGACATCGTCCGGATGTGTCGAGCAATAGGCGGCGAGGTGCTTGAAGTTGGGGGTTCCACCCGCGAGTCCCAATGTGACCGCGCCGCCAAGCGAGAATCCCAGCATGCCTAATTTGTCCGAGGCGGCATGCGGTTTGAAGCGAAGATCGGCCATCATCGCGTCAAATGCCACTTTGATCTGAAGCGTGCGTCCAAGAAAACGGGTCTTACCGTGGAATGGTGCGACCACGATGAATCCCTGTCGTGCCAGGTACGCTGAAAGGTCCCGCAACAAAAGAGGGCTGCCGCCGGTCTGGCCGCCGCCGTGCGACAGCAGCACAAGAGGGAACTGGCCACCGGCAATCGCCGCATTGCGACTAGCGGGAATTGCGAAGGGGCCAACTTGCCACGGCACCTCCTCTGCCTGCGTCGGATACCAGACGAGCGTATCAAAAGGCTCTTCAGCGGACACCGAAATGCGCGCTATCCCGGCATGAAACGTCGTCGTCTGTGCCGACGACGTCGATACTACACATGCGATCAGGAGAGCGATGGTGAGAAAGAGTATACGCATAACCACTCCAATGGAATCGGATGGTTTCGGAATTTCCCGAAACTTTACTGAGAGACCATGACAAATATTGCCGCAGAATCACCTTGAATATCGAAGCCCCGCCCAAACTTCCGGGCGAGGCTTTTTGCTGATGTCACCTCCCGCTCCGCGCCAGCGAATGCACCCAGCCGTGCATGCGCGACTTGGCGTTCGCCAGGTCCTCCTTGCTGAAGAAATCCTCCGGCTTCACCTTGTCGACCGGATAGACCGGGCGCATGAAATCGCTCTCGTAGCCGAACGGCACGGTGGCGTCGATGCCCATGCCGCCCTCGAAGCGCGTGTTGGAGGCGGTCCACTGGGCGCCGCCGGCGGTCATGCGCTCGGCCGGCATGAAGGTCTGGCCGCGGCCGCCCGGGATCGGGTTGAGGATGTCGGTCTGCGGATTGACCCGCGTGGTCAGGCACCACATGACGTCGTCCATGGAATAAGGATCGACGTCCTCCGACACCGCGATGGCGACCCGCATGCCCTGCGAGCACGCCAGCGCCGCGGCGAGGAAGTTGCGCTGCCAGCCCTCGTCGATCTGGTGGCGCTTCTTCACCTGGATGATGCAGCCGCCCCAGTCGGTCATGCAATACGGAATGACCACGGTCTGCACGATGCCGGGCTGCAGCCGCTCGCACAGCTCGAAGATCGCGGCCTCGCGCACCGTCGTGTCGATGTTGTGGTCGTCGAGCATGTGGACGCCGAGGCAGTAGATGATTGACTTGGTCTCGGGCCTGCGCATGGTGACGGCGGTGACGTGGAACGTCGGCGCCTTGTAGGCCTTGCCCATGTAGCCCGCCCATTCGGGATGGAAATGGAAGCGGCCCTGTACGCCCGCCTCTTCCGACTGCGCCGTCTCGTAGCGGCGGTCGCGCGGGTACACATAGCCTTCCAGCACCAGCTCGGCGTCGGCCAGCGTGTAGGCATCCACGGTGCGGCATTTGACGAGCCTTATGGGCGCGCCCTGCACGGCGCCCGCAATGCCGATCTCGTCGCAGCCCATGGGCAGGATGGCGTAGTCGAAACCCGCTCCCGCGAGCAGCGTGCAGGCCGGCGGCACGCCGAAGCACATGCTGATCGGGATCGGCTGGTCCTCCTTGTAGTATTTGTTCGCGACCTGCCACATGTGCGAGCCGGGCGAGATCTGGAACGTGCCCACATTGCCCCAGCGGAAGTTCATGCGGTTGTAGCCGAGGTCGGTGCCGCCATCGAACTGGTCGAAGCTGATGCAGCGGATGCCGGAGCCGACCGTCAGCTCAGTCTCGTAGGCGGTGTGCCGGATCGGCACCATGTATTGATTGACGTCCTTCGGATCGAGCACGACGTGCTCCTGCACAGGCGCGTCGGCCTGGGAGATGATCTCCGGCTTGAGCGGCTTGCGGAACGCCGCTGCGATATGGCGCGTGCGTGTGACGTCGTCCTTCCAGCCGAACATCTTGTTGATGACGCTCATGTCGCCGAACAGGTTGGTGATCACCCGGTGGTTCGGCTTGCCCTTGACGTTGTGGAACATCACCGGGCAGCCGCCGTCCATGTGCTTCTGCAGTCCGGTAACCTCAAGGTCGGGGTCGACCTGCTTCTCGGTCTCGATCAGGTCGCCCTCCGCCCTCAGCCATTCCAGCGTCGAGCGAAGATCGCGGGGGCCGGCATTGGCGAGAGCGCGTTCATGCGCCGCCGCCGTTGTGGCGGGCTTCTCCTTGTGCACCGGCTGCTGCATTTCCCATGCTCCTGAAGGAAGGTGTGGCTTGGCCGCAATATGACGGGTCTAGGCCCCGCTTGGAAGGCCTTGAATGCTTGGCAGCATTGTAGCCCGGATGGGGCGGCGCATCGCGCCGCGTAATCCGGGAAATGCCTCTCGCATGCGTACGGCCGGTAGCCCGGGTTGAGCGTCAGCGAAACCCGGGGATGGCTTTGCCGTATGGATAGGAGAGCCCCGGATTTCGCTGGCGCTCAATCCGGGCTAAGGGCTCGACAAAGTGCCATTTCGCGAAGAAACTCCGGCATCGGAAAGGAGCGTCCCATGCGGATGCTGTTCTGTGCATTGGTTGCGGTGCTCTGCGCAATCTCGCCCGCATCTGCCGACGACACCTTGCGGATCGCGGTCGGCCAGCGCGGCCTGTGGGATACCTCGGTCGTCGAACTCGGCCAGCGTGGCGGCTTCTTTCGGAAGCGCGGGATCACGCTCGACATTCTCTACACCCAGGGCGGCGGCGAGACGCAGCAGGCGGTGATTTCCGGTAGCGTCGAGCTTGGGGTGTCGGCCGGGTCGCTGGGCGTGTTCGGCGCCTTCGCCAAGGGGGCGCCGCTGCGCATCATTGGCTCCGAGATGACCGGCGGGGCCGATCTGTTCTGGTACGTGCGTTCGGATTCTTCGATCCGAACCTTGCCGGACACCGACGGCCGGACGATCGCCTATTCGACCAACGGCGCGTCCACCCACGCGATCGTCACCGCCTTCATCAAGCAATACGGCCTCAAGGCCAGGCCGGTCGCGACCGGCAGCCCGCCCGCTACATTGACCCAGGTGATGTCCGGCCAGATCGACGTGGGCTGGGCTGGGCCACCGTTCGGCCTCGACCTCATCGACCAGGGGAAAATCCGCATCATCGCCAACGGCAATGATGCAGCCGCTCTCAAGAACCAGACCGTCAGGGTCCTCATCACCAATGCGGCGACTTTGCAGGCGCGAGAACCGGCGGTCGCTCGCTTCATGAAGGCCTATCGCGAGACCGTCGACTGGATGTACGCCGATGCCGAGGTCTTCCGGCACTATGCGGCGTTCATGGGGATCGGCGAGGCGACGATGCGCCGTGCCCGTGACGGCTTCTATCCCAAGGCCGCGCTCGATCCCGACACTATCGTCGGCATCGATGCCATCAACGCCGATGCGGTCGGGTTCAAATACACGGCCGCGCCGCTGACGCGCGAGCAGCTTGCGGAGCTGATCCGTATTCCGCCGCGGTGAAGTTTTCGGGGCATTTGGCAGACCGATTCAATAACCGATCATATGCGCGGAGTCATTCCGGGGCGCCACCGCAAGGTGGCGAGCCCGGAATCCATAACCCTCGGTCGGTGGTTATGGGTTCCGGGCTTGCCGCTTCGCGGCGCCCCGGAACGACTGAGCGTATGATTCGAGATTCGAAATCGCCGCCTTAGCCTCATCATCGCACCGCCGCCCGCCCGTTAGCGAGCCAGCCAAGAACGAAAGCTCCGGCGACAAAAGCTCCAGCGACAGACGTGAGAACGAAGAGGAGCCCTCCGGTGCGCAGCCTTGTCGGATCGAAGCCGATCACCGTCGTGTGGGCTTGGTTGTCGAAGCGACCACGCGACCCCGGATCGCCCGAAGGCGGAGAAAAAAGATTGTCAGGACGCGCGCTATCCCGCGGTTCGGTGGTCAACTCGCCGTCGTAACCTTCCGCAGGGAGAGTGCCGTCAGCAGCCCCCGGAAGCAGCATCGTGCCGATGATCGCGTTTACGGTCGAACGGCCCACCCATAGCTCGCACGGCGCCTCTCGTGCCGCCCGCACGATCTCGCCGGCGACCGCCTCGGGCTGGAATATCGGGGGCGCCGGCTGCGCCTTTTCCGCCATACGGCTGCGCGCCCAATCGAACTGGGGCGTGTTCACGGCGGGCAGCTGCACCATAGTGACGCGGATCCCGCTGCCCTCGTGCGCAAGCTCCGATCGCAAGGCATCCGTAAACGCGCGAACCGCAAATTTTGCTGCGCAACAGGCGGACTGCAGCGGTATCGCCCGATAGCTCAAGGCCGATCCGACCTGGACAATGGTTCCCTGATTTCGTCGGCGCATACGCCGGAGCGCCGCCAGGGTCCCGTGGACTTGACCGAGGTAAGTGACCTCGGTGACGCGGCGGAACTCGTCCGACCTGATCGCGCATACGGGCGCGAAAATTGTCGCCATGGCGTTGTTGATCCAGACGTCGATCGGGCCGAGCTCGGTTTCAACGCGCTCCGCAGCCGCATCGAGGGCTGCAGCATCCGCCACGTCCACGGGAATCGCCAATACTGCGACCCCGAAAGCCTCGGCCTGTCGCGCCGCGCTTTCCAGGCGCTCGATCCCGCGCGCCAACAGCGCCACGTTGCAGCCCAGCCGGGCGAACTCCAGCGCCACGGCTCGCCCAACTCCTGCACTCGCGCCTGTGATGACGACTGTGGTGGCCATGGGGATTTTCTCGCCGGCACACGGGGCTCGAAAAGGATGCGTCCCTGCAAACGACTGCGAGCGCTCGGGCAGCCGCTTGACTTTAAGTTCTAGGGCATAACGTCGGCATCAATCGGTCGTTCCTCCCGAAACGCACCTCGCTGTGAATCCTGGTTGATGGATGAAGCTGGGCGGCGTCGTAGATTTCGGTGCTGTCGTGACCTTATGCTTCGATGTAATCCGCAATGCTGGTCGGTTCCGGCACCGCCAACCCGTCTTCCCTCAATCCCGCCACGTGAAGTCTGATCGCCTCGCGAAGTTCGTCCTCCACGGCCTTCACCGTAGGCCCGGTGGCAACGCATCCCGGCAGGTCGGGCACATAGGCGGAATAGTTTCCTTCCGCTTTTTCGATCACGACCGCATAGCGCATCACCTTTTCTCCTTTGGGCCGGCTTGCTCAGAGCTGTAGCCTGGGTTGAGCGCCAGCGAAACCCAGGACGGCGTCGCGGCAGGGTAGGACAATCCCGGATTTCGCTGCGGTCAATCCGGGCTACAGCTTCCACGACTGGCGATCCGCGTCACCTTTGGATAAGCTTCCGTCTTCTCCCCGCGACCCGGAGTCCGCCATGGCCACCCTGCTCAGCATCGGCTTCCCCCGCCCGGCCCTCGCCGCCTTTAGCCTCTGCCTTGCTGTGACCGCATCGGCCACCGCCGCGCCGGTCGAGGCGGTGCGCTCGCTTGCGGCCAAAGAAAAGGCCCCCCTCATCGAAACCCTCAAGGGCCTCGTTGCGATCGAGTCCGGCAGCGGCGATCGCGAGGGGCTCGACAAGATCGCGGACGTGATCGCGGAACGGCTCAAGGCGCTGGGCGGCGCGGTCGAGATGGTCGAACCCGATCCGGCCGATGTCTACCGCATGGTCGATACGCCGAAGCAGATCGGCAAGATGGTGCAAGCGCGCTTTACCGGCACCGGCACCAAGAAAATCCTGCTGATCGCCCACATGGATACGGTTTATCTGCGCGGCATGGGGGCACAGCAGCCGTTCCATATCGATGGCAACCGCGCCTATGGGCTCGGCATCGCCGACGACAAGCACGGCGTTGCCCTCATCCTGCATACCCTCGCGATCCTGCGGGAGATGAATTTCCGCGACTACGGCCTCATCACCGTGCTGATCAACGGCGATGAAGAGGTCAGCTCGGCGGGCTCGCGCGCGATGCTCACGAGGCTCGGCGGCGAACATGACGTGGTGTTCTCCTGCGAAGGCGCCCGGGTCGACTCCGACCAGTTGTCGCTGACCACCGCCGGCATCGGGGCGGTCGTGCTCAACGTCAAGGGGCGGGCTTCGCACGCCGGCGCCGCGCCGGAACGCGGGCGCAACGCGCTCTACGAGCTGGCCCACCAGATTCTCCAGACCCGCGATCTCTCCGACCCGGAGATCGGCGTCAAGATGAACTGGACGATCGCCAGCGCCGGCACCAATCGCAACGTGATCCCCGCCAACGCCTCTGCCGCCGCAGATGTGCGGGTGCTGCGGGTTGCGGATTATGACGGTATCGAGCGGAAGGTGCGCGAGCGCATCAAGAAGCAGCTCATCGAGGATACCACCGTGGAGATGACGTTCGAGCGCCGCCGCCCGCCGCTTGAGGTGACCCCCGCGTCGCGCGCGCTCGCCAAACACGCGCAGGACGTCTATGCGGAAATCGGCAACACGCTCATCATCGGCGACGTCGCAGAAGGGGGCGGCACCGATGCGGCGTTCGCGGCTCTACGAACCAAAGCGGCAGTCATCGAGCGATTTGGGCTGCGCGGATTCGGCTCCCATTCGAACGACGCCGAGTACGTCGAGATCGATTCGATCGAGCCGCGGCTTTATTTGCTCACCCGGATGATCATGGACGTGGCACAGGGGAAGACGAATTAGTTAGAGCGGACTCCGGTCAGGTTGAAGCACTTGGCCTCTCTCCTCGGTCGTGGCCGGGCTTGTCCCGGCCACCCCGATTGATCTTGCTCTTTGTCTCAACGTTCGGGGTCGCCGGGACAAGCCCGGCGACGACACCGGTTAAGTGATTCAACGCGATCAAAATCCGATCTAAAGTGAAGATGCGAGACGCCCGCGCTCCATGCCGCTTGACGACCCGCCCGTTTCACCGGCAAGCTAGCGAAAAGAAGACAAATAAATTTGCCTTTCCGTCACCCATTCGGAGCCTCTCATGCACGTCAAATCGCTGCTCATCCTGACGACGGCCGCCTCGCTTTGCGCCGTCGTGTCCGCCCAGGGCCAAGTGGCCCAGCCCACGCCCGGCGTGCCTGGCGACTATGTGTTGCCCGACGGCAACGCCAAGAAGCTGGTCCAGGACAATTGCACCGGCTGCCACAACCTGCGCAACGTCGTGAATTCGAACAAGTCGGCCGACGATTGGGACAACACGGTCAACATGATGATGTCCGCCGGCGCTCCGATCACGCGTGAGCAGGGCGACCAGATCAAAGCCTATCTGATCGCGAGCTTTCCGGAAAAGCCGCGGCCGAAGCCGGCTGCGATCAACGGCGCGGTGCAGGTCAAGTTCCGCGAGTGGTCGCTGCCGACGCCGGGCGAACGGCCACATGATCCGCTGGCGATGCCGGACGGCTCGCTGTGGTGGTCGGGACAGTTTGCCAACCGGCTCGGCCGCCTCGATCCCAAGACCGGCGAGATGAAGGAATATCCGATCCCGATCTTAGGCGGCCCCCACGGGCTGATCAACGACAAGGACGGCAACATCTGGTACGGCGGCAATTGGGGCGGCCACATCGGCAAGCTCGACGTGAAAACCGGCGAGTACAAGTTCTTCCCGATGCCCGATCCGAAGGCGCGCGATCCGCACACGCCGCTGTTCGACAAGAACGGCATTCTGTGGTTCAGCGTGCAGAACGGCGGTTTCATGGGCCGGCTCGACCCCAAGACCGGCGACATCAAGCTGTTCACCCCCAACGGCCCGGCCGGACAGCAGCCCTACGCGCTGCGCTTCCTGTCGGACGGCCGGCAACCCTGGTTCAGCTATTGGGGCTCCAACAAGATCGCCACTATCGATCCGGACAAGCTGGAGCT
>Ga0257161_1000316_pt1 | contig 12689 bp, 12 predicted proteins | sample NR01A_FD_185954 | JGI IMG/M metagenome (GOLD analysis project Ga0257161, IMG submission 185954) | Soil microbial communities from H.J. Andrews Experimental Forest, Oregon, United States - NR-01-A | ecosystem: Environmental > Terrestrial > Soil > Temperate forest > Bulk soil | place: USA: Oregon... | reverse complement strand
TGGCGAGAAGCCGGCCGATCTGCCAGTGCAGCAGTCGACGCTGTTCGAGCTTGTTATCAATCTCAAGACCGCCAAAGCGCTCGGAATCGAAATTCCGCGGAGGCTCATCGCGTTCGCCAACGAGGTGATTGAGTAGAGCAGCGTCGTTGCAGGGAGCGGTCGCAACTATGGCAGGTCAGGGTCGCCTTCGCCCGCGTGTGCCGCAGTGCTGGCGAGCCCGTGGGTGCGGGATGGCCAGAATCGTTTTCTGCCACAGTGAGACGACTCTCATCCGATTTGACGAAGGTCGTCGACGCCGACGGTTATTTCCAGACGGATTTACGTCAAGGGGAGCAGAGAGGCCGGCACCGGAATGGGATCGGCAGGCACCAGGCTGGCAACAGATACGTGTGGCCAGCAAACCTTGGTGAAGTTCAGGATGGCTTCCTGCGAGTACTGAATTTGGGTGGTGGACATGGTGATGGTGCCGCCGGCAAACTTCTTCTTGCCCTCGACAAATGGAATCGAGACCAGAAACCTCGGCACCAAAGGAACCGGCGGATTGGTCTGCACTGGGGGGAGTACCAGTGGGGCATCGCCGGCACTCATGGGCGGCACGTTGACCTGGTAGATGATGGTTTCGATCCAGAACGTCGCTTTCATCAGCACGGCCTGGGCATTCGGCTCCGGGTCACTGGCCGGAGGGGGATTTCCAAGCAGGAAGGCAATGTTGGCGAGCCCACCACCAACCAGAGGCGCGGTGGGGGCGGTGGAGATGTCGATGGTAACGGTCTCGCTGATGTTCTGATTGACGATCTGATTGCGCAGCACCGTGTTCGGGTCCGTCAGCATATCCTGCGTGATCGTGCCTGCGTCGATGAAGCCGGTCAGGTCCTGCGGGATTCGGTAGGTGTTCGGGTTGTTGGCAGTCTGGCTCGGAAACGCTTGGGGGCCGGCAATGGGGCTGAACGGAGTGATATCGACAGCAGCGATTTTCGGCCTTCCAGCCTGGCTCTTGAACGTACCCTGGGCATTGATGGTCGTGCCGTGGGGGATGGACGCCATACGTGCCAGTGTCACGCACTCTGCTGGCGTGGTGGTCGCCGGAACATAAAGCCAGATCCCCGGCTCGAAATGAATGCCCTGGGCTGGAAGCGTGGTGACATCATTAATGGACTGCAGATAGGGCACACCATTGAGGAAGATGTCCTCCTGTGTGCCCAAGCCACGGTTGGGAATGCTCACTAGGTTCGGAGCAAAAGACAGGGTCTCCGACGTGAGGTTCAGTTCCAGCACAGCGGGTGGGAGCCCTTCGGGTGGATGCGGAAAACATCCGGCGTCCGCTGTTTTGCCGAACGGGCGGAAGATGGTGTTGAACCCGCGGCCGATCCAAGTGCCCGTGAACGCCGCGAGTGGCCCAAGAGGTGCAGGTGTCACGCTAACCGGGCATGGCTTCAAATCGTGCCGGACCTCCCCGATCGAGAAGTTGACCGGCGAAAAGAGCGCAGTAGCAAGCCCTTTGGTATCAGTCACTTTGAGCACTCCTCAAGTGGTGCTCCAATGTCACACGTGATCGCAACGCCTCCGCACACGCGCAGCACCAGACCACAACCACATCAATTGCAAACGAATCTCACGCTTTGCCTGCGACCAATTCGCCGGCGTGTTCTCGCGGCCGCCGCATCAAAAATTGCCACTCGCCTTACGTTTCTCACTAAACCTATTATACGAATCAACCAGTGTTGACGCCTCTTTTCCAGTAAATACCCGGATGGGGCCTGGACAAGTCACGAATCCCTGGGCATTACACCACCAGACAAATATATGGATGTGGTTGTCCGTTGGGTCATCCATAATCCACTCGTAAGTGTAATAGTATCCAGGGATTTCCGTGATATAGTTATCTATGGGCGCGCCATCTGGTCCCGTAAGGGAAAGGTCCGTAGCGCTCACTATACCTTTTGCCCGGCGGCGTAGATGATTGGCGTGATCGTTCCTTCCGGTATCTGTTTCTGTAAGTACCACTTTGTACCGCGACATGCGTTCCTCCCTTAACTTGTTGAGCGTGGTCAAAGAGGAGATTCGATCTGACAATGATCAAGTCCGGTTGGCCGGTCCACCGGCTCATGGACGGCCCCCGCACGAGCTCTATGTCGACTCCTGGTCATCGTCAGGACAAAAAGCGCAGCCGCATTCGTCAAGGCCTTTGTGCAGATGGTCGTGGTTCGCGTTCATCCGCCAGGGTATGATCACGGGTACCCCGGGCTTAGCGCCCTCTAAGGCGGCGGCTCTGAAAATATCGCCCAGGTTTCGGTGCGTCTCTGCAGTCGACATCTTTCGTTCCCTCCATTAATCAATTTATATTGGACTACTCATCTACCACCGTCAATCGCCGAACGGCGGCCGTGGAAGTCTGGCGATCTGTTGACCGAAGGTTAGCCGGCCCACCGAGATCAGGCGGAATTTGCGAGCAAGATCGGCGAAGTGCGGTCGAAATCCTCTTCGTTGGCGCCGCCCGACGCGTCGCCTGCGGTTTCGCCGTGAACGAGCGCGAGCGGGCGCTCCGTGCCGGCTCGAAATAGCGGGTACGGATGTCGTCAACATCGCCCCATTTCTCTCCGTACTCCCCGCAAGGACATCGCGTCTCTCTCCGTACTCCCTGCAAGAACATCGCGTCCTCCACCTCACGTCCGGCTCAGCTGAACACCGGTTTCTCGACGAGATAGTGCTTCTCCATGAGCGGCCGGTACTTGTCCATCATGGCACGGTTGAGATTGATCGGCGGCTTCTGGTCGCTCGGCAGCAGCGGGCGATATTCGACGCCGTCGATCTCGTCCTTGAAGGTGCGTTTGGCCTCGGCGACGATCGCTGGATTCTTCAGGCATTCAACAATCGCAGCCGCCATCACCTTGGCACCGGCGAGTGCGCCTTTGTGAGCGATCGAGGTGGCGAGAGGAACGCCGGCGGCCCAATGGTGGAAGTTGACGTGCGGGATGCTCGCCGGAAAACAGAACTTCACCATGGGTACTTTCCAGGAGATGTCGCCGGCATCATTGGCGGCCGGCGTCTGCACCGCTGGACCTTTCAGTTCGTCGATCGTGCGTTTGAGTCCTTCGACCGGGACCTTCACCTTGGCCTGCACGGCGCGCGCGAGGTCGTCCTCCTCCTTGGTCCAGTCCGGGACGCCGACCAGCTCGATCTCGCGCTGGAAAAGCTCAGCGAGCGTGCGGTTGCCGCGCACCGGCCACACTGCGCTGATCACGTCGACCGAGACGCTCGTGTTGGTCATGAGCGCTGCGCCCTCAGCGATCTTTTTCGCGTGCTCGAACAACTTGAGGGCCCCTTCCGCCGTTGAGTCGCGGAACATCCACCATACGGCGGCGGTGCGCGGGATGACGTTTGGCTGGTCGCCCCCATTGGTGATGACCCGCTGCGCCCGCATGCTGGGCGTCATGTGCTCGCGGTACTGCGCGAGCCCCATGTCCATCAGCACGACGCCGTCGAGCGCGTCGCGGCCCTTCCACGGCACGACACCCGCATGCGCGGTCTCGCCATGGAACGTGAAACTCGCCGACACCAGCGCCGATTGGATGAGGCCGTAGCCGACCGACGTGCCGGCGCCGATATGATCCGCAAACGCGACGTCGACATCGTCGAACCAGCCGTCGCGCACGAAATACGGCCGGCTGATCAGCTGCTCCTCGGCCGGTGCACCGAATACCTTGAGGGTTCCGGTGAGGCCGAATCTATCGATCGCGGCCTTGGCGGCAAGCGCCGAGGCGACCAAGACCGCGCCGTTGACGTTGTGGCCCTCGCAGTGGCCAGGCGCTCCTTCGACGATCGCACGCTGTTCGGCGACTCCCGAAGCCTGCGAGTTGTCGGGATTGGCATCGTACTCGGTGTGGATCGCGATGACCGGGGCGCCGGAGCCGCAGGTTGCGCAAAAGCCGCTGGCGAATCCCGAAATACCGCGCTCGACATTAAAGCCGGCTTCTTCCAGCAATTCGCACATCAGGCCGGCGGTTTTGATCTCCTGCATGCCGAGCTCGGCGAAATAGAAGATGCTGTCATTGAGCGTGGCGATCGCCTTGGCGTTGCGGTCGAGGTAGTCGAAGCACAACATCTTCTCGCGGCTCACATTGGCAGCTTGCGTACTCACGGTTGTTCCCCCCGGCCGTTCACGCGACGCCGTGCGTGACCATCTCGTTTTTTTAACCTTTGCAGCGCCTGCCGCAACCTGCAGCAGGTCCCCTTATGCCGGATTTGCGATTTGATACGCGGAGTCGCGGGCGCAATGAAATTGCTAGCACCTGAGTATCGTTATCCATCGTCCCCTCCCCTGCGAGCGAATTTCTAGATGGCCGGGTAACTAGATGCAAATTGAACATCTATTTCGGTCGCGCGCAATAAGCCGTTCGAACCAATACTTTGGTCCTGCGAGCGGTGCCGCTCGGCGGGCGATTGCACACTACTGAAATCATATTCCGTCGCTCGGTCGCGAGTAGTAAAGCAGGCTCGCACAACCTGGTACTTTAGTCTTGGGAGAGGCGGCGGAGAGGCGGCCGACTCGCTCATAACTCAGAGAACTCATTGATGCCACTTAGGTAAGTTTTGCACAACCACTCGCACCTCCTTAAGGTCGCTGGCCGGGACCTCAGGATGATTTGCAACGCCACTCGCCGCAGGCAGGATTGCCTTTCGGCAACTCGAAGCAGCCCTTACAGTCAAACATGGGCGCTCGCGTTTAACTTAGTCACCATAGCGAGGTGATCGCATGAGACGCCGCCAGGTACTTGTTTTGTTGGCTGGCGCGATAGCGCTTCAGCCACCGATGGGTCTCGGGCAACCATTGGGGCGGCTCCGTAATATCGGCGTGCTGATGGGACTGGCGGAAACCGATCCGGAGATTCCGCACCGCGTTGCAATATTCCGCCAGGCCCTCCAGGACCTCGGCTGGATCGAGGGCCATAACATTCGCATCCATTATCGTTCGGCGATCGAGGCCGACCGACTCCGCCTGCTTGGTAACGAGCTCGTCGCCTTGCAGCCAGACGTCATCGTTGCCGCCAGCAGCATCGTTGCCAGCACCTTGTTGCGGGAAACCCGTACAATTCCTGTCGTGTTCGTGACGGCGTCCGATCCCATCGGGGATGGTTTCGTTGCCAGCCTGGCGCAGCCGAACGGCAACGCCACCGGATTCACCGGCAATCTTTCATCATTCTGCGGCAAGTGGTTGGAACTGCTTTCCGAGATTGCTCCCGGCACGATGCATTTCACCGCCGTGTGCAATCCCGATTCGGCTCCCGCTGGCGGCACCTATTTCTTGCCACCCTTACAAGCCGCGGCTGCGTCGATATCGCTTAATCTCGACGTGGCCCTCGTGCGTGAGCTGACAGATATCGAAAGTGTCCTGGCGACACGCAACCCGGGCAGCGGCATCGTTGTCCTGCCCGACCAATTCACCTCCGCGCATCGCGAGTCTATCGTGGAGTCGGCTGCCCGGCATCGGGTGCCGACGATTTATCCATTTCGTTCCTTCACCGACGCAGGCGGCCTGATATCTTATGGGATCGATGTGCTCGATTTGTATCGGCGGGTGCCGTCCTATGTCCACCGTATCCTTAATGGCGCGAGGCCAGCTCATCTTCCAGTGCAGTCGCCCGCAAAAATCGAGCTGGTCATCAACCGGCGTGTCGCCAGCATGCTGGGCCTTGCAGTGCCGCGAATCATGCTTGTCCGCGCCAACGAGGTGATTGAATGAAGATGCGGGACGCACGACCGCCCGCCACATCACAGCCCGCCGCTGCGCCACCCCCTCGCGGGCAACTGTTTCGCAAATATGTCGGCCTGTTCGTCACCGTCGTATGCGCCGCCCTGGTCGCCAACGGCCTTTTGGATATCTGGTTTTCTTATCGGGAGCAGAACGTTCTGCTGATGCGAGTTCAGCAGGAACAAGCGAGGTCCGCGGCAGCGAAAATCAACCAGTACATCAAGGAAATCGAGGGCCAGCTGGCGTGGGCGACGCTGCTGCCTTGGAGTACCGATACGCTCGATGAATGGAAAATGGATGCGGCGCGTCTGTTGCGCCTGGTGCCAGCGGTGACCGCGGTCGCCCAGCTCGACGCCGGCGGGCGCGAGCAAATCCGCGCCTCGCGAGTGACCAAGGATGAGGTCGGCAGCCAGATCGACTATTCGCAACAAGACTTTTTCGCCAAAGTCGTAGCCGACAAGGTCTATTATGGGCCGGTTCATTTTGTTCGCGAATCCGAGCCTTACATGACCATCGCAATGGCCGGGGTCCGCCGCGACTACGGCGTGATCGTCGCGCAAGTGAACCTCAAGCATATCTGGGATGTGGTGTCTCAGATTGAGGTCGGCGTCCGTGGGCGCGCTTATGTGGTGGATCCGGCCGGCCGGCTGATCGCTCATCCGGACATCAGCATGGTTCTTCGCAATACGGACATGTTGCGGCTCGCGCAGGTCCGGGCGGCGCTCGCTGAAGGCTCGGCGGCGCCAGCCGAGCAGCCACCTGTGACGGACGACATCGAGGGCCGGCCCGTGCTGAGCGTGCATGCTCCGGTAGGGACGCTCGGCTGGCTGGTCTTTGTCGAGCTGCCTGTCGATGAGGCCTATGCGCCGCTATACGCCTCGATTGAACGATCCGCAGCGCTGCTCGCTGCGGCTCTCGTATTGGCGGCATTGGCCGGCCTCTATCTCGCACGTCGAATGATGATACCGATCCGCGCCCTGCATGATGGCGCCGCGCGCATCGAGCGGGGCGACCTCGACAAGCGGATCAGCATAAAAACCGGTGACGAATTGGAGGCGCTGGGCGAACAATTCAATCGCATGGCGGCGCAGCTCCAGGATTCCTACGCATCGCTCGAACGCAAGGTCGAGGAGCGGACCCGTCAGCTCGAGCTAGCCAATTCCGCAAAATCCCGTTTCCTCGCGGCCGCGAGCCACGATTTGCGGCAGCCGCTGCACGCGTTGGGGCTGTTCGTTGCGCAGCTTCGCACCGCAACGACCGCCGCCGAGCGGCAACGGGTCGTCGAGCGCATCGATACCGCGGTCGCCATGATGAACGAGCTGTTCAAGGCGCTGCTCGACATTTCCAGGCTCGATGCCGGCGCGCTGACGCCGGACATTACCGAGTTTCCCATGGCGAGGCTGCTTGATCGGCTTCGGACGACCTTTGCCGGCACCGCAAAGGAGGCCGGATTGGATTTTCGAGTCGTTCCAACGGACGCATGGGTTCGCAGTGACTTCGTGCTCTTGGAGCAAATCCTTCTCAATCTCACCTCCAACGCGATCCGGTACGCCGCCCGCGGGGGTGTTTTGATCGGCTGTCGCAAGCGCGGCCGAGATTTGCGCATCGAAATCTGGGATACAGGGCCGGGCATTCCGGATGACCAACGCCAAAAGATATTCAGCGAGTTCTACCGGGGTAACGATCCTCAGCATGACCGCAGAGGGCTTGGTGGTGGGCTTGGCCTCGGCCTTGCAATCGTCGATCGCCTGTGCCGCTTGCTCCACCATCCGATCGAACTCTCGTCAGATGTTGGCCGCGGCTCGCGCTTTTCCGTCATCGTGCCGATCGTGGCCGCGGCGGCTCATGCCGCTGAGCCGCCGACCCCGGCCGTCAGCGCGCTCAATCTCGCCACCGAAAAGCTCATTGTCGTGATTGACGACGACGCATTGGCGCTCGAGGGGATGGGCGGGCTGCTGCGAAGCTGGGGGTGCCGCGTTGTCGCCGCGCGCTCGGCCGCAGAGGCGTTGCTCGGTCTCACCGACGCGGAATGCCCGCCTGATCTCGTCATTTCCGACTTTCACCTTTCCGAGCAAAGCACCGGCATAGATGCGATCGAACAACTGCGCGCCGCATTTGGCGTCCCTATCCCGGCGCTTCTCGTCAGCGGAGACATCAGCCCCACGTTGCTGCAGCAGGCGCAACACGGCGGTTACCATCTGCTCCACAAGCCGGTCGATCCGATGCCGCTGCGCACAATGTTGAACCGGCTTTTGAAAAAGAGGGGCGTGGCAGAGGCGGGCCGCTCAACCGTGTGAAAGACATCCTCCAGTCGTACCGCCAGGATACTTCACTCCCAGGACCAAAGCACCCCCTGCTTGCTATTGCGCCGGACAGGAAAAGCCCTGTTGGACAGGGCTTTCGGCGCTGTGCAGCGCCGCTTTGCAAGCGCATCGGCGGTACGTTCGGCTGATTTACCGTATGCATTCGCCGCCAACAAGATACGAACGCGCACCAATAAGGGGTGAGCACCGATTGAAGCATCCGATTCCTAACGTGGCCTAGACGTCGGACGGGCCGAACAACTGCACATAGACGCCATGAAACGCGCACTTAGGGCAGGGTTTGCGGTCGTGGCGGGCGCAGCACTCGCGCGGAGGGCAGGCGCCCTTCTGACGGTCGGTGTGCTTCTAAGCCTGTGTTGTGCGTCGGTCATTGTTTCCCCGCTCAGCGACGGCCTCGTTGCGCCACTGCTATCTGTGATCATCGAGACCGCCGCTTTTGTGGTCGCAACGATGATTTCATTCATGGCGACACGCCGCCGCGAAGCGTTCGTGCGGTCGCGACTCGAACAGCACCTCGCGCCTGCGGTGGTGCGACGCATCCTCGAAAGGCCCGGCATGCTCAAGCTGAGCGGCGAGCGGCGCGAAGTCACAGCCCTGTTTACCGATGTCGAAGGGTTTACTGCGTTGACGCGCCGCATCGATCCAGCGATCCTCGTGAACGCTCTCGACCATTATTTCGAGGGAATGGCGACCATCATCATCGCGCATGGCGGAATGATCGATAAGATCGTTGGCGACGCAGTGCATGCCTTATTTAACGCACCGAACGATCTTAAGGACCATCCTCAGAAGGCCGTCGAATGCGCGATTGCGCTGCGCTCATGGTCAGAGGCCTTCCGCCATCGCCCCGAGGTCGCGATGATCGGCTTTGGGCGCACGCGCATTGGCATCGAGACCGGACCAGCCATCGTCGGCGATGTGGGAATTCGTGCCAAGCTTGACTATACAGCTCATGGCGATGCGGTAAATCTCGCCGCTCGACTTGAGGCCGCCAACAAGAAGCTTGGCTCCTCGATCTGCATCGGACCTGTCGCCGCATCTCGGTGCGACCAGTCTCTGCTTCGCCCGCTCGGCAACATCACCGTTCGCGGCCGCGACGAGTCCATCGCGGTGTTCGAACCCTGGAGTTCCAACAAACCGACGTCTTGGCCGCAAAGCGAGCGTGCGGCTCGTCATCTGCTTGACGAAGATCCCATTGGCGCGGCTGCGTGCCTCGATCTGCGCTGAAATCGCCGCTGCGAAATCCTTTCGACAAGCAGATGCCACGCGCCTTAATACTTCATTCCCAGGACTGAAGCATCGCCTTCTTGCAACCGCGCCCAATAAAGAAAGCGCCCGACAAACAGGCACTTCCGTGCCACGCGGCAGCTTTCTGCGCTCGCATCGGCAATACGTCGGGCTGATTTACCGGGCCCTCCTCGCGCCCGCATGATGCGAACGCACACCAGGACGGTGTGAGCGACAAACTTAAACAGGAGACACCACCATGTTCACCAAGACGACCTTTGCACTCGCTTTCGTGCTCGCCACCGCTTCAGGCGCGCTGGCCGCAACGAAGCATCAGAGCTTCGAGCCCCGGAGCGACGTGTACGAGCGCGGTACCTACGTCGGCTCGGACCCGGACGCTGGTGTCCGCTTCGAGCTGCATCGGGACTCGGATCGCGGCAAGTAACGCGTCAGGACGAAAGCAAGCGCGGCCAGCCCAGGGGCTGGCCGCTTTTCCCGAACCGGCCAGTCAACCCCAATGATGCGGCCCGACAACGTAACGTCGATGGCCGCGCCAACCAATTCCAGGAGTTCTGCCGTGACAAAGCATTTGCTCACTTGCTCAGTCCATGTCGCTGTAGCGACGCTGTGTCTGGGCGCCATGATCAACCGCACGACCGCCGGCTCGTTCACACGCGGATGTGCGACGCGCGACTTGCAAATTCTCATGCTGATCGAGGAACGGGAAAACACCAACGCAGTTTCTTCAGAAAGATTGAGCGATGCGATGCTCACGATGATGAACGCGCGGATGATGTGCCATGACGGACATGAAGCAGACGCCCTAGCGATGTACGACAGTATCGCCGGCAGTTTAACACCAAGCATGAAACGCCGTATGCAACCCGTGCTAAGCCACCCTTGACGGTACGCATTGCGGCGCGGACTATGATTTCGGCGGCAATTTCCAACCAAGTTCGCCAACTGCAATGACTGCTTCCGTGCGGTTGGATACCTCCAATGCTTTGAGAATTGCAGTGACGTGGTTCTTCACCGTCGGCTCCGCCAAGTTGAGAACGCGGCAAATTGCTTTGTTGCTTTTCCCCTGCATCATCAGCGACAGCACGTCCACTTGCCGCTCCGTCAGGCCGACATCGGCCGGCAAGACAGTTGGCCGATTGGCGGCGCTCGGTTTGTCGTCGCGTTGCGGAGCCGACGGTTCCTCGCGAGCAAGAATCTCCGGCGGAATATAAATCCCGCCGGCGAACACCAATTGGAGCGCACTGACCATCACCTCACGCTGGCCCGATTTCGGAATGAAACCGAGCGCACCGAGGTCGAGGGCCTTTACGACGCTGCTACGGTCCTGCTGAGCGGACAGTACCACCACCGAAATCGCTGGATAGCGTTCGCCCAACTCGGCAAGTACGGAAAAGCCGTCGCGATCCGGCAGGTTCAGGTCAAGCAAAATGAGGTCTAGATCGGGATGCGCTGCAATCACTTGCATCGCTTGGCCGCAACTTGAGGCCTCCAACACGATCGCATCGCCCTTGACTTCTTTGAGAACGCCGCGCAGCGCCTCTCGAATCAACGCGTGATCATCGACCACCAATATTTCCACGTCACCAGTCCCTTCTTTATGAACACAACAATACCTCATTCCCAGGACTGAAGCATCCCCCTGCTTGTCGTTACTTCAAACGAAGAAGTCCCTGACAAACAGGCACTTTCGCGCCGCGCGCCGACTTTTTGCGATTTCTTCGGCGATACCTCGGGGTGATTTACCCGGTCCCCCTCACGCCAGCATGATGCGAACGCACACCAGGACGGTGTGAGCAACAAACTCAAGCTGGAGACGTCAAATGTTCACCAAGACGACCTTCGCACTGGCTTTCGTACTCGCCACTGCGTCAGGCGCACTGGCCGCAACGAAGCAGCAGAGCTCCGAGCCCCGTCACGACGTGTACGACGCGCGCGGCACGTATGTCGGCTCCGATCCGGATGCCAACGTTCGCTTCGAGTTACGTCGGGACTGGGATCACGGCAAGTAACTCGTCATGAGAAAGGCAAAAGCGGCCAGCCCGGAGGCTGGCCGCTTTCCCGAACTCTCCAGCCAACGCCGATGATGCCGCCCGACAACGTGATATCGATGACCGAGCAAACCAATTCCGGGAGATCCGCCATGAGAAAGCATATGCTCAACTGCTCAGTCCTTGTCGCTGTGGCGGCCCTGTGCCTGGGCGCCACGATCAACGGCACGACCGCCGGTTCGTTCACACGCGGCTGTGCGGCGCGCGATCTGCAAATCCTCAAGGTGATCGAAGAACGGGAAAACGCCAACGCGATTTCGGCAGAACGACTCAGCGATGCGATGCTAGCGATGATGAATGCGCGGATGACATGCTACGAAGGACACGTGGTAGATGCCCTCGCAATCTACGAGAGCGTTGTCGGAAGCCTTGCACCCGATGAATTGAGCCGAAGCGTGTCGTCCGGCCTGACGGCTGGCCGAGCGCGATGACGCCCAGCGAATCCCGCGATGACCTCCGGCCATCTCATTCGATTACGTCGTTGGCGATGCCAGCCGCGTGTTCAAGGTAGCGTTCCTCAGCAAACAAACTGTCGTCAAGAGTGCGCACCAAAAACATTCCCACGGGTTTCATTGACTGACAAAAGGATATTATCATGACGATCACGATTATGAATAGGCTGATTGGCGCGGTGGTGTTGGGTCTCGCGGTTGCGGGCGTCAACATTGCGGCTGATGCGAGCGTTCGACCGCTCGCCGAGCAGATGAGTGGGACGCCCTCTCTCGCTCCACTTCTTAACCAGATAACGAGCTCGGTGGTCACGATCACCATCACGGGCCGTTCCGGATCGGAAAAGACTTCCTCTCTCGACGGAGGTCACCACCCACGGCGACCCGGAAACACGCGTGATCCTGCAGCCGGGCGTCAGATAAAGGCGGCCGGCTCCGGCGTAGTCATCGATGCGCAACAAGGATTGATCTTTACGAACAATCACGTGATCAGTAATGCGGAAGAAATCACCGTGGGTTTCGCCGACGGCCGTAAGCTGCTTGCAACGCGCGTCGGGTCTGATCCCGGCACCGACGTTGCCGTCATCAAGGTGCAAGCCCAAAACCTCATCCCCCTGACAATGGGCGATTCAGACGAGGTGGAGGTTGGCGACTTCGTCCTCGCCATCGGCAACCCTTATCAGATCGGCCAGACGGTGACCTCGGGGATCATAAGCGGATTGCACCGGACGAACCTGGGAATTGAGGAATACGAAGATTTCATCCAAACCGATGCCGCGATATATCCGGGAAACTCGGGGGGAGCGCTCGTTAATCTTCGAGGCGAACTCATCGGCATCAATACGGCCTTCATCGGGGCCACGAACAGCAA
>Ga0257161_1000315_pt1 | contig 12701 bp, 12 predicted proteins | sample NR01A_FD_185954 | JGI IMG/M metagenome (GOLD analysis project Ga0257161, IMG submission 185954) | Soil microbial communities from H.J. Andrews Experimental Forest, Oregon, United States - NR-01-A | ecosystem: Environmental > Terrestrial > Soil > Temperate forest > Bulk soil | place: USA: Oregon... | reverse complement strand
ATCGACATGATCCGTGCCGCCGTCACGCTGACCTATGGCACCTTCGAGACCCCGGAATTCCAACGTCAGGGCCGCGATTTCGCCGCCGCGCTCAGAGAGGCCGGACGCAAGGTCACCCTGATCGAACTGCCGCACTTTGCGCATCTGGAGGCGGAGGAATCACTCAGCAATCCGTACGGCCCCAATGGCCGCGCCGCGATCGAGATGATGGGGCTCGCACGAGTTTGAGACAGGGAGGAGGACCTTGGTGCTGGCGCAAAGCGAGGAGATCAAGACGCGTTACGCCAAGATTTTCGGCGTGTGAACATCCGTGTTGAAAGACCCGCAATGAAATCCTTTTCCATCCGCTTGTTTCTTGCCGCTGTCGCCGCGGTGCTTGCTGCGAGTGCCGCGCCGGCGCAGCCGTCGCCCAATCCCTATCCGAGCCGCCCGGTGCGCATCATCGTGCCGTTCGCGGCCGGCGGTCCGAGCGACATCTTCGCGCGCCTGATCGGGCAGAAGCTCTCGGATCAGCTTGGCAAGCAGTTCTATGTGGAGAACCAGGGCGGCGCTGGCGGCAACATCGGCATGGGCAACGCGGCACGCGCCGCGCCCGACGGCTACACCATCGCGGTGGTGTCTTCGAGCTTCATGGTCAATCCGGGGCTCTACGAGAAAATCCCCTATGACCCGGAAAGGGACTTCGTCCCCATCACCATCGCGGCCTATGCGCCCAATCTGCTTGCCGTCAATCCGATGTTGCCGGTCAACACAGTCAACGAGCTCGTGGCGCTGGTTCGGGCCAATCCGGGCAAATACAATTTCGGCCATTCCGGGGTCGGCACCACGCCGCATCTTTCGGGCGAGATGTTCAGGCACGCGCAGGGGCTCGATCTCGTCGCGGTGCCCTTCAACGGCTCCGGGCCGGCGCTGCAATCGGCGCTCGGCGGACATACGCCGATTTCCTTCGTGGTCCTCTCGCCCGCGGTGCCGCTGGTCAAGGAAGGCAAGATGCGGGCCCTTGCAGTGCTCAGCACCTCGCGGTCCGGAGCCTTGCCGGACGTGCCGACCATCGTGGAAGCGGGATATCCCGGCATCGAGGCCGACACCCAGCAATGCGTCCTGGCGCCGGCCGGGACGCCGCGCGAGATCGTCGATCTCATCTATCGCCAGATCGTCGCCGCGCTGGCGACCCCCGACATGAAGGAGCGGCTGGCGACGCTCGGCTTCGTGCCGGTGGCGAACACGCCCGCGGAATTTGCGCAAATGATCGGGCCTGAGGTGGCGCGGTGGAAGCAGATCATCCGGGAGGCCAATATCAAGGCCGATCCGTGACGCTACGACGTTAGGGATGAACGTCCTGCGTAAACCACTCAGTCGGCAGATCGCGTCCAAAGCCGCTCTCTTTCGCCTTGCGATATAGCAAGGCGCCGGCAGCAGCGAATTGATAGCCCAATCCCAGATTGTTGATGAAGCACGTGACCTCTTCATCGGACCTGCGGCCCGCAACCTTGCCGCCGATCACGTCCGCAAGCGTTGGTGCCGCCATGAAGTCGATCCCTTTGCCCAGCGCCCAGCCTTTGCCTTCAGCAATCTCGGGAACCGCGAGACCTTTTGCGGTCACGTGGAGTGGCTTTGCATCATGCGTATGGATCACCAGCCGATCAGCGCGCTTGATGGCCGCGATCTCGATCTCGGGCAGCTTGATGGAGCTCAAATGAATGCCGGGTCTTATCCAGCGCTCGAAGAAGATATTATCGATGGAGTTGGTTGCACACATCGCGATGTCGGCGGTGCCGATCGCATCGTCCGGCCGATCGACTGGCTCGACTTCTATATTCAAAGCAACGCTGATCTCCCGCGCAAAGGCCACGCAGCGGTCTCGATTTGGGCTGAAACACCGAATGGTTTCGATTTCGCGTACGGCGCACGCCGCCATCAGCTGTGTAGCTGCTTGCCAACCCGAGCCGAGAATGCCGACCGCCCTTGCATCCTTGCGCGCAAGATACTTGATGCCAAGACCGTTGGTGGCGCCGACTCGGATGCGCTGCAGGACGCCGTCGGGAAGGATTGCCAATGGTTCGCCGTTGTCGGAGGAGAACAACAGGACCAAACCCACATATCGGCCATCTGGGGCGGCGGGCACCTTAACTCGGCGCCTGTTGGTGCCTTGTTTCGGCCAGGTCACGATGTCGGAATCGATGCGAACGGCCCCTACGCCCAATTTCGGGATAACGCCGTCCATTGATTTCAGGCTGTAAAGAGCATCCTTCCGCCCCGATGGGACCAGGCAATCGGAGCGGACGCGGTTGACACCTCGGCCTTCACTCAATTCGACATATGCGTCTTCAAGCACTTCGATGCATTCATGCATCGTCAACAGTTTTTCGACTTCATCATTGGATAGAATGAGAGTCATGAGCTCTGGCCGGCTGGATCATTCAGTGGACTGGGCGCCCGACGGGGTCATCCGCCGGGCGAGTGGCACCGAGGCGTGGCCTAACCTCTTGCATCCGCCTTCTCAGAGGAGGGCACCACTGCGCGATAAGGAAGCGTGAAGCGAATCTCCACACGGTTTTTCTCTCCCGTAGAGACGCGATGGATAGTCATGCATTGGGGCTTGGTCGGGAAAGCCCCTGGCGGTGGCATATACGCCAAGACGACAATTACAACCTGGGAGTTGAGACCAATCGCATATCGACGCCCCTGCATACCCGCAGCAGGTACTGCGGCAGCGGGGGTTTGTGCCGTACCGTGAAACTTATTTTCTACAAGAATTGCGTCATCGACAAATACGTCAAGCGCCCCGCCGCCAACCTTGCTGCCCTCCTCCGTTTTTAGGCCGCGGTAGCCAAAGCACGTACGCAAACGATCCTGCAAGGCCGCTTCGTCGGCGAGATCGCGCGTGACCTGACCACTTTCGAACCAAGTATCTACGAAAGCATACAACGCCGCGAGAACATTTCCCAACGCTGCTACGTGTTCCGCAATTAATCCCCCGTTCAAATGTTTGCCGATTTCAGCCGCTATGCGGTGCGCCAGATCAGGATCATCATGAATCCACGTGTCTGGAAATCGCAGATCATCCGGACGAACCGCGAGGAGCGAATAGCGTTTTGAAGACAGGTGCTCCGCTGCTAACGTATCTATCAACTGGGCATCAACGAGCGCCTCAAGCCAAGTTTGATCGATGGACTGAGTGGTCTTGATGTAGCCATCGGCCTCCTTTGCCATCGTTACTCCAAAGCGTCCAAGGAAGACGATCTTTGATGCAATGGCGACAATCGGCGCCACATCGCACGGACAGAAAACGTATCCCGTACGCTTTTGGAGTTCATAGGCGGCAGACCATTTGGTGGGATTAAATGAGAACTCAGGTAGCTTGAGCTGCCCGGTCGGATAGCGTGCAAGAATCCTGATGGCCTCAGCTTTCAGTGGGGGTAGGTCGACAATAACTTGCTCTGGCCCAATTGCTTCGAGCTGCGCTGTACAAGCCGTCATCTGCTCGTCATTAATTCCAGCCGCCGCCAGCGCACGAGCGCAACGAATAGCTAAGTCGTGAATCTCTTGCCCAAGTTCAAAGCGGGACGCCAAACCATCAACCCGCTTGATTATTCGCGACCAAAGCGCCAGCCGGTTATCGTTGGTACGATCACTGCTCAATCCTGGCGGAGAGTTGATAAAGCGGCCACGAAAGGCGAAAGCCCGATGCAGGAGCTCTCGGTCAAGTATTCCGTGGGCGAGCGCTGCGGCCCGCCCATGGACAATGGTCATTTGTGGATGCGTTACCTCGCCGGCTAAAAGGCGCAGCATTGTGTCGTCGCCAACTCGCAGAAATATCTCACTGAGCTGAAAACGCTGACCGCGGTCGCGTTCGGCAACCAGCATTAGCCGTTGGGCCATGGCTTCAGCGGCGCGGACCTTGTGATGATGATACAGGCGATCATAAAGGAAGGTTCTCCCGATCAGCATCTGTTCGAAGGAACCGAAGCCCGAGGCGGCGATACCAAGCTGGTAAAACGCTTTGTCAGCACTTTCCGCAGCTCGCTTGCGCAGTTCCATTGCGGAAGCGTCTACGTTGTCGGCGCGCACGTAGTGCACTTCGAGCCGAGCGAGAAGACGATCGGTATCGAAACCAATCTCAAGACCGGCGTGATATGCATCGCGCGCAAGATAATCGAGCTTGTCCGCGTCGATTTGACTACTGATCAAGGCAGACAGATGACTCGCTCCGGGGCCTTCGACTGCGCCGATAATGGCTGCGATAATTACTGCCTGCACTTCATCCGCTGACCGCCCGCGGTCGGTGAAGAGGCGGTCGCTTGCGAGGACCTTTGTGAGAGCGGCCGACATCACGACCATTACTGCGATCGTTTCAGAGACAGAGGGGACATCATTCAGTGAGACATAAGTTGACTTCAGCTCCCGCCGAACGGTCCGTAGGTCCTCCCGCCAATTCGAAGCATGCAGATGAGTAGCGTCTTCGGTTCCAAGCGGTGACCGTACCTCTAAAACGGGCTCAAGCGCATGACTGAATGGCCCGTGCCCGACATCATGCAACAGTGCCGCCAGACGCAACGCATACCGATCCTTTTCTGCAATTTCTGGAACAAGCCTCGTCTGGTTCTCGCGGTTCCAACGCGCGATCTGTCGAGACAGGGCTCTTACGGTTTCTTCGACTGCTCCAATGACGCCCAATGTATGTTCGAGCCGGTCGTGACTAGCGCTCGGAAATACTAATTGAGCGAGGCCAAGCTGACGAACACCCCGCATCCGCTGCAAGAGCGGCGTGTCGAGCAGAGCGACCTCCCAAGGAAGGAGTTCGATTGTCCCCCAGATAGGGTCGTGGACCTGCTTGGGCCGAAACTCTGCAAAGCGTCCGGCGTCTAGCTTTTCCAAGAGCGGTTTCAGCCACTCGGCGACAAGCGCATCGACCTGTTTACTAAGTTCAGGTGCCTTTTCTCTAAGTCGCCTTCGCAAGTCCCTCGTTGGCACGGCCAGCCAACCATCTCATGCGGCGGTTGGCTGGCCCGCGTCCAGCGAAAAGTCACGGCGAATCCGATCTACACTTGCCTTCAGCTCACGACCGATCTTGCGCGCTTGATCCGTTGAGAGGCCGTGTGAGAGCACGATTTGGCGCGCTCTATCCTCATTAAGCGTTACTGCCGTTTCCAAATATGTGGGATTAGGCTCACTCGTCAGTAACGCCTCTTGAGCTGCGAGGAGGATGTCTGGAATTTCATAACATCGCAAACCGACGCTAGTGATGCCGAAAGTTAGTTCGTTCCTGAGCATCTCAGGAAGTTTATCAAGACAATCTTTTAGGGCGCGGTCCAAAATGCCATGGGACGTGGGGAGTAGCTCTTCGCCGGCACCGAGCCTCCAAAGAGCAGCCAAGACTTCAGCATGGTCAAAACGACTGGTCATTGCGTCCTCCCAAAGCAGCGCAATGCGGATCATGCGAATCAGTCCTTTAAATGTTGTTAACCCCATTTGTAACTGGGCTCAACCCCATTTAGGGTCTTTGGTGCATTTTCGCGCGAAGCGGCGGCAGAGTCCATGACTCGTTTCGATACGACGCAAACGCTCCACCTCGCTGGGCTCAGCAAGGAAGCGCTGCGGTATTGGAAATCTATCCTTTCGCCCATTCGGGGCGTGACGGCCGGTCTCAAGGCTACACGTTTCAGGAGGTCGCCGCCTTAGCCATCATCTCTCGGGCGGTTCACGAATTGGCGGTACCGATATCGCGATTTGCGTCGAAGGCAGACCATCTTTTCTCCGAGATCGCCGCTCACGCACAGTCCGCTCGCAAGCCACTCATTCTTTGTATTACGCAGGAAGATATAGTGCTCATCTCCCCTGACAAACTTCCCAACGCTGAAACGATGGCACTCGTCCGAATTGATCAAGTTCTACACACGCTGCGTGGAACCATCGGAGCAGAATACGGAAGCGGAGAGGCACAGCTTGATCTGCCTTTCGGCGACACCAAAATCGTAGAGCTTCGGCCTGTCCGGTTTCGGTGAGCGAAGCGAATAGAGCCGGGTCTGAGCAGCCCGGCCCGCTGAGGCTGGCCCCTGGACAAATCGAGCAACCCGATAACGTGTGACGTGCATGGGTGCGAATCGAACGTAGCCCGGACGAAACGCCGACCCGTGACGGACGGATTTCCTTTCGCGCATCCCGGCAAGCTGGTAGCGTTCACACCTATTCGCCGGCCAACAGGCGAATGTCGGCACAACAGGGAGGCATCCATGAGAACGTTTATCGCTGGTTTATGGCTCGCATCGACGCTCGCCGCCGGGACGGCCGTCGCGCAACCGTTCCCGTTCAACGAAGTAGGCGTGACCATGGGGCATTGGCACTTCGCTTCGCGCGATGTTCAGGCCAACAAGAAGATCTTCGTCGCCATGGGCGGCACGCCGATCACGACCGGCGCTGCCGAGTCCGTCATCTTCCCCGGCGCCCGCGTCAATTTGAGCCTTGGGAATACGCCCGGGTCCGGCGGTACGCAGGGCTCGGTGGTGAACCACGTCGGCTTCATCGTCAACAACGTCCAGGAGCAGGTAGCCAAGTGGAAGGCCGCTGGCGTTGCAGTGCTCCCCGGGAACAACAACAGGCTGGATCAGGCCTATGTCGAGACGCCGGACGGCGTGCGCATGGAAATCCTCGAAGACAAGACCCAGGCGATACCGATCCGGCATGAGCACCTGCACTTCTTCCTGCCGGAAGCTGAGATCGCCAAGGCCCAGGCCTGGTATGCGAAGACTTTTGGTGGGAAGGCAGGCACGCGCAACAATGCCCCGGTCGTGGACGTCCCCGGTGGCCAGCTCCGGTTTGCCAAGGCCGACGCGGCGCAGGCTCCCACCAAAGGGCGCGTGCTCGACCACATCGGCTTCGACGTGAAGGACCTGCAGGCCTTCATCAAGAAGATCGAAGCGGAGGGCATCAAGCTCGATGAGCCTTACCGGAAGAACGAGACGACAGGAGTCGCGATCACATATATCACCGATCCATGGGGCACCCGCGTCGAACTGGTCCAACGGGCGCCCGCGCTATAGAAATCAGGAAGCCGACAATAAATAATCGCGCCGCTTTCCTTCCCCTCCCCCACCTGCGCGGGAGGGTTGGGGAGGCGGCTCTTGAGTGGACCAAACGCTGCTTGTCATTCCCCGCTTCAAGCGAGGAATCCAGTAACGTGCAGCGTCGCCGAAGTTATCGTGCGCAAGGATTACGGGATCGCCCGGTCAAGCCGGGCGACGAGACCGGATAGGTCGTCGATCTTGACTCGCTCTTCAATCGAATTGGCGCTCACTTGATGAACTCCACATCGCCAGACATCACCAAGGGCAACGATCGCGGGTCTTTGAACGGCGTCCAGCTTTGCGTGTTTCCGTCCATGTCGGTAGCAACCACCCGGTAGCTCAGAGAGCCGGTCGGGTAGTCCTGGGGGATCAACCACGCCGCCGACCAGAAATAATCGGTGGGTTCCGAGAGGCCGAACGCGGCGCGCACGGCGGTTGGCGGGCGACTCCTATATGCGGCCGGAAATTTTTGGCCGTCCGATAGCTCGACCACGATGCCCTTGATGTTCTTGTCGTCGAGCGGCTGGCCCCCGATATTGCGCACGCGGATGCGGAAGACGACGTTCTCTTTGCGCTTGAACTGGTTGGCGAGTACGCAGACAGGACCGGTAATTCCGTTGGGCGTATTCCCGCGTACGATGTCGCCTTCGATGAATAATTTCTGGGCCTCTTGCGCCGCCGATACGTTTGCGAATCCAAAAACTGCCCAAGACAAGGCGGTCATGGATAATTTCCTGGCATCCATGGGCTTCCTGGCATTCATGAGCGAGTTTCCTTTGGTTGCTGCGATGGGTTGAACGGCAGCGAAGCCCACCGCGGATGACACCACTACGACGCTTGCCGCGGATCAAGCGGAGTGCCGCGGTAGAGGTCGGCGACCGAACAGCGCAGACCAAACTCAGGCATCTCGATCGAATCGTCGGCATGCATGAGGATCGCGGGCTGCCAGTTGCGATTCTTCGCATGAATCTCCACCAGAAATCCGCGCGGCTCGATCACCATCGCATAGAGATTGTCGGGCGCCTCGCGGTAGCGGCGTAGTTTCAAGTCGATCTCCTGGCGCGTATTTGACGGAGACAGGACTTCCGCCACCAGCTGGAAGCGTTCGGAATAGAGGTCGTAGCCTGAGACGCCGGGTACGACCGCCACATCCGGCTGCGGCTGAAAGTTTCGGACGCCCGGTGTCCGCACGCCGACATCGAAGTAGGCAAAAAGATCAAGACGCCGTGCCGTGAAGGCGCTGTTGAGAAGATTGCACAGGTTGAACGCAATTCGCCGGTGCGCGTAGCTTGGCGGCGCCATCATCACGGCAGAGCCCTCGATCAAATCCCAGTGTTCTCCCTTGGGCCGCGTTTCCAGGAAGGCCATGAACTCGTCCACGTCCATGCTTCCAGACAGGGATGCAGGCGCGCTAATAGTCATGTCGCACGTCCTTCACGGGGCAAGTTGTCTTCACGGCGGAACTCCTCTACTCCCACGCTAACAGGACGACAGATGAAAAACCATTGGAAAGCCAACCGATGATGCTGGGCCACAATCGCAAAAAAATGCTCGGCGCCGAGTGCATGGCGGACATGCTCAAGGGCTACGGCGTCACCCATGTGTTCCACGTGCCGGCCGTGCTGCGCAGGAGCTTCGTCGAGATGGAACGCCGCACCGACATCAAGCGCCTGCATGTGCATGGCGAGAAATCCGCCGCCTACATGGCGGACGGCTATGCGCGTGCTTCCGGCAGGCCCGGCGTCTGCATGGCGCAGGTGATCGGCGCGCTCAATCTCGCAGCCGGCCTGCGCGACGCCTGGCTCGCGCACGCTCCGGTGATTGCCATGACGGGCGGGCGCGAGCCGCGCACCAAGTTCCGCAAGGTCTACCAGGAGGTCGACGACATGCCGGCGTTCGAGCCGGTGACCAAGTTCAACGCCACCGTGGACGACGTGGCACGGTTTCCCGACATGGTGCGCCAGGCCTTCCGGGTCGCGGTGTCGGGCACGCCCGGCCCGGTACATCTGCAGTTTCGCGGCAATGAGGGTCAGGTCGACGCCGAAGAGGCCGAGATGGAACCGTTGTGCGAACCGCAATTCTCCCGCATTCCACCGTTTCGTCCCGAGCCCGATCAGGCCAGCGTGCTTGAGGCATTGAAGGTTCTCCAGGCCGCCGAACGACCCGTGATCGTGGCGGGCGGCGGCGTGCGTGCCTCATGCGCCCAGGCCGACGTGGTGGCGCTCGCCGAGGCGCTGCAAATCCCGGTGGCGACTTCACTCAACGGCAAGGACACCATCCCGGGCACGCATCCGCTGTCGGTCGGCGTGGTCGGCTCGTATTCGCGCGAGAGCGCGAACCGCATCGTCAACCGTGCCGATCTCGTCTGCTTCATCGGCAGCGAATCGGGCGGCATGACCACCCATTTCTGGGCGGTGCCGCCGATCGGCACGCCGGCGATCCAGATCGACATCAACCCGGAAGCGCTCGGGCGCAACTACCCTTTGCTCGCCGCCGTCAATGGCGACGCCAAAGTCACGCTCGCCCGCATGCTGGCGGCGGCCGATCGCAGCAGCGCCGGCAAGCGCAAGGCCTGGGTCGAGGAGACACGGAAAATCTGCGGCGAATGGCAGGACAAATACAAATCGCTGCTCGCCTCCGACGCCATACCGATCCGCCCCGAGCGGCTATGCGGCGAACTCACGCGGCACGTCCCCGACGACGCCATCGTCGTGGTCGACACCGGCCATGCCGGCATGTGGATGGGCGGCATGTACGATCTGACCAGCCCGCGCCAGAGCTACATGCGCAGCGCCGGCCATCTGGGCTGGGCCTTCCCCGCCGGGCTCGGTGCCAAATGTGCGCGTCCGGACCGGCCGGTGGTGACGTTCACGGGCGATGCGGGGTTCTGGTATCACATCGGCGAGATCGAGACTGCGGTGCGCTGGCAGATCAACGCCATCACCGTCGTCAATAACAATGGTGGCGGCAACCAGTCGAAACGCGGCTTCGACCGCGTCTATGGCGGCACCCAGACCGAAGGCGGCCGCAGCTTGTGGACCTTCAACAAGATGAACTTCGCCCGCATTGCCGAAGACATGGGCGCGCTTGGCATCCGGGTCGAGAACGCCAGTGCGTTCCCGGCGGCACTTGCCCAGGCGCTCGCCGCCAATCGCCCGGCGGTGATCGACGTGGTGACGGACATCGACGCGCTGGCGCCGTTGGCGGTGAGTTGAGGCGATTTGGCCATGACGTCTGCAGCCGATGGGGAACCGAAGCGCTCACCCTGGCTTTCGGTCTGGTTCAGGCCGGGCGAGACGATCGACAGGGTGCTGGCCACGAAACCGAAGCTGTATGTATTGCTGCTGGCGGCTGTCGGCCTGGCATCCCTGATCGTCTCAACATTGGTTGCCGAGGGGTTGACGACCGCGTTGCTGGATTGGCGCTTCCTTGCCGGGGCCGCCATCATCGCGGCGGTAATGGGTATTGTGAGCCTTTACCTAAACGCACTCCTTCTCAGCTGGTCCGGTTGGATATTTGGCGGCCGCGCTTCGCCCGCTCAAATGCGCGCCGTAATCGCCTGGGGCATGGCGCCGCTCTGCGTCGCTCTCGCGATTTATTTGGTCACCCTCGCCGGCCTCAGACTCTTTGCCAGCGGCGATACAAACAACTCGCAAACTGCCGCGGTTGTCACGGGACTGCGCGTGATCGGTCTAGTGATGGCAGTATGGACGTTCACAGCCACGTTCGCCATGCTCAAGCGGGTGCAAGCCTTCGGCTGGTGGCGGGCGACGTTCAATTTCGTTGTCGGCGCATCTTTGCCCGTGCTTCTGGTTGCGGTGCCGATCAGAACCCTCTTGTTCCAGCCGTTCAGCATACCGAGCGGAGCGATGGTGCCGACACTGCTCGTCGGCGACTACATGTTCGTATCGAAATATGCCTACGGCTACACCCACTATTCGTTGCCGTTCTCTCCGCCGCTGTTTTCGGGCCGCATGTTCGCCTCAGAACCGAAGCGCGGCGACGTCGTCGTGTTCCGCCTGCCCAAGGACGACACGACCGACTACGTCAAGCGGATAGTCGGGCTGCCAGGCGACCGTATCCAGATGATCCAGGGAGTCCTCAATATCAACGGCGCTCCGATCCGACGCGAGCGCGCCGAAGACTTCCGCGACGAGGAAGGTCGTAGCGTGAAGCGTTGGCACGAAACCCTGCCCAACGGCGTCAGTTACTATACGCTCGATTTGCAGGAAAACGGCTTCCTCGACAACACGCAGGTTTATGTTGTGCCGCCTGGACACTATTTCGTGTTGGGTGACAATCTCGACAACTCGACCGATAGTCGCGTGCTGAATCAGGTCGGTTACGTGCCGTTCGAAAATCTCGTCGGCCGTGCCGAGGTTATATTCTTCTCGATCGATCGGGTCGGCGGCAATACCAAGCCGGCCATACGATCCGAGCGCTTCGGCATGATTATCCGATAAATTCGCCTCGCCTCCCGGCTTGGAAGTGCCTGTTTGCCCGGGGCGTCAGCGATTGCGCAGATTTTTGTGCAGGCCGGATTTGAGGCCCGCCGTCACTCGTCGACGACCTGATTGCGCAGCGTGCCGATCCCGGAAATCTCCACTTCCAATACGTCGCCGGCCTTCATCCAGACCGGAGGCGTGCGGCGGTGGCCGACGCCGGCGGGCGTTCCGGTGGCGATGATGTCGCCCGGCGCCAGGCTGGTGAAATCCGAGATGAACTTGATCACCTGCGGGATCGAATAGATCAGCATGTCGGTGCCCGAGCGCTGCATCTCCGCTCCGTTGAGCCTCGTCACCAACGTGAGCCTGGTCGGGTCGGGGATTTCGTCCGTCGTCACCAGCACCGGCCCGAGCGGCCCGGTGGCGGGAAAGTTCTTGCCCGACGTCACCGAGAACTTCTGGTAGTCGCGCACGCTGCCGTCAACGAAACAGGTGTATCCGGCCACATATTTCAACGCATCGGCTTCCGCAACATGGCGGCTGGGCCGGCCGATGACGAGGGCAAGCTCGCCTTCGAAATCGAACTTGTCCGAAACCTTCGGGCGCACCAAGGCGCCGCCGTGGCCGACCAGGGTATCGGCAAGGCGCAGGAACACGCTCGGCGCCGGCGAGATATCGCGCCCGGTTTCCTCCGCATGGGAGCGATAGTTGATCCCAACACACACGATGCGCTGCGGATCCGGCACCACCGGTAGAAACTTGACGTCGGACAGCTTGTGATCGGCCGTCTGGCCTCTGGTGGCGCGGCCGACCTCCTCGAGAGCATCCGCCGCCAGCGCCTGCCGCAAGGTCGAAAATCGTCCGCCCAGACATCGCGTCGCATTGATGATGCCGTCGCCCGCCACGACCCCAAATGTGGCGTTGCCGTCGACGATATAGCTCGCAAGCTTCATGTGGGCTCCTTGTTTTCGAGACTGTGATGCGCGGCTTCCTCGACGCCGCGCAGGTAGATGGCGTCCCTGGTCTCGTCGCTCACCACGAGGCCAATCCCGTTCACATAGAAAGCGCGGCTCTTTGCGAGATCGTTCACGGTGATCACCGCGTGACTGGCGCGGGTGATCTGAAATGGCGGCGGGGAGGCGGGTGGCGGCAGACTCATGTGGTATCCAGTATTTGAAACCGCGGCCAATAA
>Ga0257161_1000314_pt1 | contig 12724 bp, 9 predicted proteins | sample NR01A_FD_185954 | JGI IMG/M metagenome (GOLD analysis project Ga0257161, IMG submission 185954) | Soil microbial communities from H.J. Andrews Experimental Forest, Oregon, United States - NR-01-A | ecosystem: Environmental > Terrestrial > Soil > Temperate forest > Bulk soil | place: USA: Oregon... | reverse complement strand
AGCCGCACGTCTTTCGGGACGTAAGTGACGCCGTCGATGCCGCACACGACACCTACCCGGCCGACGTTGCCATTCGGATCGGGCTGACGGGCCTGTCGGCCACTCCCCGGTCGGTCGCTGCAGCGATGTTCGCCCCCTGCTCAAACATCACCATAGCAGCGCGGCAGATCGCGCAACTCGCTGAACGCTGCAAGACGTCCTCGCACTTCAACGGCGATCCGGTCTCCTGTGCCATCGCGGCCTATCACGGCTCATGGGAGCGGCCCGACAACGCCTTCGCAGACGCCGTCAAGAAGTCGGTTGCGAACAATGACGCGCCGGACTTCGAGATGCCGGCAGGGACTGAGGTCAATACAGCTGAGGTCCGTTCTGCACGGCGGCCTGCTTTCCACGACACGGCCATGGCAGCTCCTGCCGTGCCGGATGATCGCGAGCGCGCCCGGTTGAGCCCGCTCTTTCCGGTCAAGTCCCGGCCGTCTGAGCGTCCCCCGAGCGATGATGCAGCAAGAGAACGGCCTGCAGTCGAGGAGCAAAAATCTGGCATTCAGAGTGCGCGTCCGACCCCCACTCAGCGGCCGACTGACGGTCTGTTCGTGCCCAGGTCAGCACAGCAGACCCCGCCATGATCGGAATGACGGCATTTCGCGCCATCTCGCATGAGTTCGCATGTTTGGCGGTGAGGCATGACGGCAGCGGGAACACGACCGCACGACGGCAAGGGAAAAGCGCCGCCTTCGGCCGGGCGCAGGTGGTTGGTCGGATTGGGGTATTTTGCCATCTCGTCGCACCATCCTGCTGGCGCTTCCAAGCGAAACACCAAGTATTTCAGCACGTTCAGCGCCATCGCCATTCTGGCGCAGCGGGGGACCTCCGTGAGCCGACGTGACGACGAGCTTCGCATCAAGCTCGGCCGCATTCGTGACCGCAGCCGCAACAGCCGCAGGCCTGACACGTTCATCGGCGAGGTCATGCGGGCCGCCAAGAAGGCCGGGCATATAGGCGAGGGCTTCGGTCGCGGGACGGGCGGGGCACATCGCTCGCGCTTTGGCCGCGGGCGCGGCGCGGCGCTTTCTCTGTCTCTCCGTTCCGGCTCGCGCCGCGTGGTGACGAAGGCTCGCGTGGTCCGACACACCGGAAGCCGTTTCCGGTCGGCGCCGTTGTCCAATCATGTCATCTATCTGAAGCGCGACGGCGTTACCCATGACGGCGCCGACGCCCGCATGTTCGATGCCCGTTCCGACGCCGCCGATGAGCAAGCCTTCGCCGAGCGCTGCCGGGACGACCGGCATCATTTTCGCTTCATCGTATCGCCCGAGGACGCTGCTGAACTGCAGGATTTGCGCACCTTCACCCGTGAGCTGATGGTCGACGCCGAACGCGATCTCGGCACCCGGCTCGATTGGGTCGCGGTCGACCACTGGAATACCGACAACCCGCATGTCCATGTCCTCATCCGCGGGCGAGGCGACGACGGCGAGGACCTGGTCATCAGCCGCGCCTACATCAGCCGGGGATTTCGCGATCGCGCCGCCGAGCGGGTCACCCTGGAGCTGGGCCCTCGCAGCGAGCAGGAAATCCGTTCGGCCCTGGAAAAGGAGGTCGAGGCCGAGCGCTGGACCAGCCTCGACCGGGCACTCCGTGATGCGGTCGACGAGGGCGCCGGCGTCGCCGACCTTCGGCCTGGCGCTCCAAGTGAAGACCCGACGTTGCGGCGGCTGATGGTCGGCCGGGCCACCAAGCTCGAACGGCTCGGCCTCGCCGAACAGGTGGCGCCGGGTTGCTGGACGCTCAAACCCGGGATCGAGGGTACGCTGCGCGATCTCTCGATCCGCGGCGACATCATCAAGACCATGCATCGGGCCATGGCAAGGGCAGGGCGCGAGCCGGACGTGTCTATGTTTGCATTGCAGGGCGAGGATCCGGCCGACCCGGTGCTCGGCCGACTGGTGGCCCGCGGCCTGCATGACGAGTTGACGGGATCGGCCTACGCCATCGTCGAGGGCGTTGACGGGCGGACCCACCACGTCCGCTTCTCGGATATCGAGATGACCGGCGACGCCATGCCCGGGGCCATTGTGGAGGCGCGCGCCTATGAGGACGCCGCCGGCCGCAAGAGGCTGTTGCTGGCCACGCGATCCGACTTGACCGTGGAGGCACAGGTTACGGCGAACGGCGCGACCTGGCTCGATCGGCAGCTTCTCGCCCGCGAGCCTGCGACGAGCGGTGGCGGATTTGGCGGCGAGGTACGGGACGCGATGGACCGTCGCATCGATCATCTCTCTGCCGACGGACTGGCGCGCCGCCAAGGGCGGCGGGTCGTGTTCGCTCGCGATCTCATCAACACCTTGCGGCGGCGGGAGCTCGAAGCCGCCGCCGCCAAGCTTACGGCCGAGACCGGCTTGGCCCACCGCCCCTCGGCTGAAGGCGAGCATGTCGCCGGTGTCTTTCGTCAGCGGGTGACGCTGGCATCGGGCCGGTTCGCCATGATCGATGATGGGCTCGGATTCCAGCTGGTGCCGTGGCGGCCAGCTCTCGAGCTGCACCTCGGCCGGCATGTCTCCGGCGTCATGATGCCGGGAGGCGGCGTCGACTGGAGTTTCGGTCGCAAGCGTGGGTTAGGCCTCTGACCGCTCGGCAACGTCGGTATTCGTTCGTCGTGACGTGCGTCGAAGCGCGGCGCGCCCTGGCCCGTCTGAACATAACGCCCCCTGATGGGTCCGGTTATCCTCCAATAGCAGATAATGTGCTGCGCCGCGGTAAGTGAAGTCATGGGCCAGTTCCGGACTCCCGCGCTGCAAAAGAAAGGTCGGGGAGCCCTTCGTCTATCACGAGCAACGGACCCGACGGCAAGCTCAGGTTCAATGCCGATACGGCACTTTAGTCGTGGCACCATGGGATCACTCAGCAGTGCTGTGGCAAAGTGACAAGAGTGCAGAATTAATAATGACTTGGCCGCCGACGGCCGCCCCTCAGGCGAGCAGATGGGCGATCCCTCAGGCTCATTTACCGCAAAGACGCGCCCCGACAAGGTGACGCCAGCAATCCGCTGACGCGGAATTGCCGCCAACCAGAGGAGCGCAACATGCACGCCAATATTCGCAAGCTGCTGATGGCCGCCGCCGTGATCAGCACGGCACCACCGGCTTTTGCCGACGTGATTACCGACTGGAACGAGAATGCCGTCACGTTTGTGACGCCGAGAATGGCGCCTGGGGCCGCCCAGAGGGTCGTTGCGATCATGCAGGTCGCTATGTTCGACGCGGTCAACTCGATCGAGCGCCGCTATCGGCCCTACCTCGTTCAACTGCCGGCGGCTCCGACCACTTCAAAGGAGGCGGCTGCGACCGCGGCAGCAGGCATCGTATTGGCGAGCCTCATTCCGCAGGTGCAGGAACAGATGAAGGGCATGACGACATCTTATCTCGCCTCGATTCCGAACAGCGACGCTAAGGCGGAGGGGATAAAGCTCGGCGAGACCGTTGCCGCAAAACTCCTTGAGGCGCGCGCCAAAGACGGCGCGGATGCCCCCGATGCCTACCGCTACAAAACCAAACCCGGCGTCTACGTGCCGACGCCAATCACGGTGTCTTCGACATGGGGAAACGTGACACCGTTCGCGCTCGCGAAATCATCCCAATTCCGGCCGGCACCGCCGATCGCACTTAAGAGCGGCGAGTGGGCCACTGATTACAACGAGATCAAGGACCTCGGGGGCAGGACCAGCACCAAGCGGTCGGATAGGCAGACCGAGGACGCCCGCTTCTGGCTCATCACCGGGCCGCAGAGCACGGAACCGGTCGTCCGCCAGGTGGTGGAGGCAAAGAAGATGAGCGTGATCGACAGTGCGCGGTTCATGGCTCTTACCGCGATGGCCGGCGCCGACGCAGCGATTGCAGTGTTCGACGCCAAGTATCACTACGAGTTCTGGCGTCCGATCACGGCCATTCGCAACGGCGATCAGGATGACAATCCCGGCACCGAGCGCGACGCCACGTGGCAACCGATCGACAATACCCCGATGCATCCGGAATATCCGTGCGCCCACTGCATCGTCAGCGGCGCGGTCGCGTCGGCTATCGAGACGCTACTGGGGACCCCGGAAGTCGCCGAAATTACCATGACCAGTCCGACCGCGCCCGGCGCCACCCATCGGTGGACCAACATCCGGGCGTATAACGAGGAAGTTTCGCACGCCCGAATTTGGGCCGGCTTCCACTACCGCTTCTCGACCCGCGTCGGCCAGGAAATGGGACGCAAGATCGGTGAATACGTCGTAAAGAACGTGATGCAGCCGGCGACGGTCGCGGTCGCGCACTGAGGAAGCTTCCGCCGGGCTCGCGAAAGTGAGCCCGGCGGGTTGATTTCGGCCGACCCAAAGCGGCCGTAGCATTGCGGTTCCTTGCTGGTGGTGGTCAACTCCACGACCGCAGCGTTGCGAACCGTTCCGGGCGTTCTCGGGATTTGATGCAAACAAGAGAATTGGTTTCACGTCACAGAGGAGAGAGGCACGCCATGCCGACGATGCAAAATCGACGCTGCTTTCTGGCTGCGCTCTCGTCCCTCGGAGCTGCCGGCCTCATGGGCAGCGCAAAATCGGGTGCCCAAGACGCGCCGTCGGAAACCACCACCATCAGACTCGTGAAGAGCCCGAGCTTGTGCGTTGCACCACAATATGTGGCCGAGGAATTGCTACGCGCGGAGGGTTTTACTGACATTCAGTACGTGTTGTCCGATGCTGGAATAAACCAATCGAAAGCGATCGCGCGCGGCGAGGTCGATCTCACTTTGCACTTCTCGGCGCCCACTCTCATCCCCATCGACGCCGGCGAAAAGATCTCGATCATCGCCGGCGTGCATGTGGGCTGTTTTGAGCTGTTTGCGACCGAGAGCATCCGCACAATCGCGGATCTCAAGGGTAAGACGGTGGGCGTGCATGACTTCGGTGCTTCCACGCATGTGTTCGTATCGACCATGGCCGCCCATGTCGGGCTTGACCCGGTCAGGGACATCAAATGGATTACCAGCCCGACCATTGCGCCAAAGGAGCTTTTTGCCGACGGAAAGATCGATGCATTCGTCGGCTTTCCGCCGGAACCCCAGGAATTGCGCGCCCGCAAGATCGGCCATGTGGTCGTCAATAGTTCAGTGGATCGTCCGTGGTCGCAGTATTTTTGCTGCATGCTGGCAGGCAACAGGGATTTCATCCGCAAGAAGCCCATCGCGACCAAGCGCGCGCTGCGCGCGATCCTCAAGGCGACCGATTTCTGCGCCAGCGATCCGGCGGCCGCCGCGCGACGCATGGTGGCTGGAGGCTTCACACCAGGGTACGACATTGCGCTTCAGACCCTAAAGGAAGTTCCGTACAACAAGTGGCGCGAATATGATCCGGAGGACACCGTCCGGTTCTACGCGCTGCGGCTGCGCGAGGCCGGCATGATCAAGTCCAATCCCAACAAGATCATTGCGGACGCAACGGATTGGCGATTCTTAAACGAACTCAAGCGCGAGCTGAAAGGCTGACCTTTGCGGGTCTGGTTGGTTTGGTGAATTCCACAGGCGAAAGGAGACCAAGCATGCAAATGGCCCCAAGTCGCCGCCGCTTCCTCGCCGGACTATCATCAGCCGGAGCCGCCGGGCTCATCGGCGCGCCGAATTCGAGCGCTCAGGAAGGACGGCTGGAAACGACGACGGTCCGAATCGCGAAAATCGCCGGTATCTGCATCGCACCTCAATATGTCGCCGATGAATTGCTGCGCGCGGAAGGCTTTACCGATATTCGCTACGTGGCAACAGATGCCGGCGTTCCGGCGGCCCTTGCGCTTACGCATGGCGAGGTCGATCTCACAGCGAACTTCGCCTCGCCTCTCATCATTCCGATCGATGTCGGCGAGCCGATCACGATCTTGGGTGGCGAGCATGTCGGCTGCTTTGAATTATTTGCGAACGAGCGCATTCGCAGCGTCTCGGACCTCAAGGGCAAGACCGTGGGCGTGCAAGGCTTAGGATCAAGCCAGCACGTCTATCTGAGCATCATCGCGGCGCATGTCGGGCTCGATCCGGCGAAGGATATCCGCTGGATATCGAGTTCCTCTCCCAAGCCAATTGAACTATTCGCCGATGGCAAGATCGATGCGTTCCTCGGCTTTCCGCCGGAACCGCAGGAATTGCGCGCTCGCAAGATCGGCCATGTGATCGTCAATAGCGCCATAGACCGCCCTTGGTCGCAGTATTTTTGCTGCATGATGGCGGGACGTCGGGATTATGTTCGCAGAAATCCTGTCGCGACCAAGCGCGTGCTGCGCGCCATCCTCAAAGCGGCTGATCTGTGCGTTGCCCAGCCGGAGCAAGTCGCGCAGCTGATTGTCAAAGGAGGATTCACGCCGAGCTATGACTATGCGCTGCAAACGCTCAGAGAAATTCCGTATGGAAAGTGGCGGCTGTACGATCCGGAAGACACGGTCCGGTTCTATGCGCTGCGGCTGCGCGAGGCCGGCATGATCAAGTCCAATCCCAACAAGATCATTGCGGACGCAACGGATTGGCGATTCTTAAACGAACTCAAGCGCGAGCTGAAAGGCTGAATCATGCGGGCGGCGGCGATCCTCACGCTTTTGATGCTGGCATCGTTGATGCTGGCGCAGCCGCACGATGCCGCCGATCACATCTCTAAGGAACAGCCGCTTCCGAAGATCGCGCCGGCACCCGAATTCACATTGACCTCACAAGATGGCACGCCGGTCAGCCTCGCCGATTTGCGCGGCAAGGTCGTTGCCGTAACCTTCATCTATACCTTGTGCACCGATACGTGCCCGGTCCTGACCCCCATGATGTCGTTCGTTCAGGATCGGCTCGGGCCTGATTTCGGTAGCAAGGTCGCCTTCGTCTCCATTACGGTCGACCCCGAGCGCGATACGCCAGCGGTACTCAAGGAATATGCGCGGGCGTTCGGTGCTGATCTCGGCGGCTGGGCCTTTCTCAGCGGTGCGCCCGAGACTATTCGCGAAGTGACACGCCGCTACGGCGTATTCGCCGCGCGGGCTGCGAATGGCGACGTGGACCATTCGTTCCTCACGTCGATCGTCGATCCGCGCGGCATTCTCCGCGTGCAGTATCTCGGCGCGCGCTTCGACCCCGAGGAGTTTCGACGCGATCTTCTGAGCCTCGTGAAAGTGCGATGATGCGCACCATAAACGCGGTGGTTGGCCTCGTTTCGCGTGTACCGGCTCGCGTCGAGATCAAGCTACTGACGGCATTCCTCGCCATTGAAGTTTTGTTAATCGTGATGGGTGCGGTGAGCCTCGAAGTGCTGAGCGGCGTCAATCAACGCACCGACGAACTCATCAAACTGCAACGTAAGATTGAGGCCTATCGCCAGGTTCAGCACGACACCACGACCCAGCTCTATGGCGTTTCCTCGGCCTTGCTCTCGTCCGACGATTTGACGCTGACGGGCGCGCTGCGCCAGCTCAATCAGTTCGGCTACGATGTTGATCGATTGCAGTTCGTCGCCAAGGACGAAGTCGACCTGCTCGACAGGTTTCGCCGGGATTATGATCGCTTTACCAATGTCGTGACCGACGTTGTGGAATTGATTCGGGCCGGCCGTGCCGCGGAAGCGCGAGAGATGCAGGCGGCGCAGGCGGCGCCGCTGGCCGACCGGCTTGAGCGGCTCACCAATCAGCTGGTCAACAAAGCCGAGGTCGACATGGTGACCGGCATCGAAGCGAGCAATCAGGCCTATGTCACGTCGCGGTGGACCGTTATGGGTTTTGCGCTCGGCAGCATCACGCTGGCTGTCATCCTGGGCTACACCATCTCGCGGTCGCTGATCGGACCGCTCACGGAGGTTGAGACCCGACTTAAGCAGATCGCAGCCGGCGACTTCTCCCAGCGGGTCCATATCGTCAATCGTGACGAGCTGGGCACATTGGCGACGAACGTCAACCGGACGTCGGAGGAATTGGGACGCCTCTATCAGCAGCTTGAAGCGGCCAACCTCGCGAAATCGCGTTTCCTGGCGGCAGCCAGCCATGATCTTCGCCAGCCGCTCCATGCCTTGAATCTCTTCGTAGCGCAATTGCGCCGCGAGACCGATCAAGCCGAGCAGGCGCGGCTGGTCGAGCGCATTGATGCCTCCGTCGCGGCGATGAACGAGCTGTTCAATGCACTCCTAGATATTTCCAAGCTCGACGCCGGCGTGGTTGCGCCAAGCGTTTCGGAGTTTCCAGTCGATCACCTGCTCAAGCGCATCGAAATGACGTTCGCAGCGGCTGCGCGAGAAAAGGGATTGCGGCTGCGGGTCGTGCGGAGTGGCGTCTTCATCCGCAGCGATTTCATTCTGCTTGAGCGCATTCTCCTCAATCTGGTGTCCAACGCGATTCGTTACACCGTCCGCGGAGGAATCGTGGTCGGTTGCCTCCGCCGTGGCGGCGTCCTACGCATCGAGGTGTGGGACAGCGGCATCGGCATCCCGGAAGATCAACGCGCCAACATTTTTCGAGAGTTCTATCAGCTTCCGGCAGCCGAACTGGATCGCAGCGGCGGCCTCGGTCTTGGACTTGCGATCGTCGAGCGGCTGTGCCGGCTTCTCGATCATCCGATAGAGCTGATTTCGCGACTCGGGAGGGGCTCACGGTTTGCCGTCGTGGTGCCGATAACGCTGGCGCATCGGTTGATTGAAAAAACGCCCCAAGCCGCCATTGATCAGGCGATCGGCACGCTGGTCGTGGTGATCGACGACGACGCTCTCGTTCTCGACGGCATGCGCGGCATCCTGAAAAGCTGGGGGTGCAGCGTTGTGACAGCGAACTCCGAGGCTGCGGCGATCGCGTGCCTCGCGGAGCACGAGCGGACCCCCGATCTCATCATTTCCGATTATCGTTTGGCGGATGGAAACAATGGTATCCAGGCGATCGAGAAACTGCGCAAGCTGGTGCGTGCGCCGGTGCCGGCCTTTCTGATCAGCGGCGACACCGCCCCAGAGCGGCTGCGCGAGGCGAGTGCGAGTGGCTTCCATCTGCTGCACAAGCCGGTGCTCCCGATACAGCTTCGTGCCACCATCAGCCAACTCCTGAGGGAGCGCGTGGAGACGGAGCGCGCCGCGGAGATGGCCGCGATCCAAGGCTCTTCTAATGGCCGGCAATCCGCGGCAGCTCCCATCCCAGCGTCCCCGCCGCGATGACGGCCTCGGTACGGTTAGTGACGTTCAACGCTTTGAGGACAGCGGTGACGTGGTGCTTTACCGTTGGCTCGGCGACATCGAGCATGCGCGAGATCGCCTTGTTGCTCTTGCCCTCCATCATCAGGGCGAGCACCTCCACCTGGCGCCCGGTCAGGCCGAGATCGGCCGGCGACATCGGCCGCTGCCTGGCGTGCTCCTTGAACTCGGTGGGAGCGAGAGCCTCGGGTGGAATGTAGACGCCGCCAGAGAATATGAGCCGCAGCGCATTCGCCATGACGTCGCGGGGGGACGATTTCGGAATAAATCCGAGCGCGCCAAGGTCAATGGCCTTGAGGATGCTGTCGCGGTCTTGGGAGGCCGACAGGACCACGAGCGAAATAGTGGCATGGCGCCTGCGCAGATCGGTAAGCACCGCGAATCCGTCCCGGTCTGGCAGGTTGAGATCCAGCAGGATCAAATGCAAATCGGGATGTGCCTCGACCAGGCGCATCGCCTGTCGGGAATCCGCCGCCTCCAACACCGTCGCCTCAGGTGCCAATTCCTTGAGAACGCCGCGCAACGCGTCGCGGATCAGCGCATGGTCGTCGACGAGAAGAATCTTCATGCGAGGCATATTTCCGGGCGGTCTCGCTGGAGAATACTTCAGACCCTGATCGAATGCATCCGGGACGCCAAAAATTGGGGCGGCGCGCAGGTCGAGCGTATTCCAACGGTCTCAAGAAGTGGGGCAAGGTCGTGAAGTTCTCAGGCGCGAAGCCGGATTGATCCGCGGCCGCACTTTGGGACCAGGACTGCGCCTCATCCCCAGCACAGGTCAACATTGTTTGGATTGCTGCGACGCACAGTCGGCTTCTGAGATGGGTCACAGTGAGACTCTCAACCGAGCGGACGGCGCGGCAGGTGCACCCCAGAAACCGGACCCGCCGCACACGCTGTCAACGGCGCCATAGCGACGCGATTGGTCAGAAAGAAATCCTTGATGACCGATGGCCGGAACTCCGTTGGGTTCGACCGAGGAGGCCCCCGCGCGCCGATCTGGGGAATAGGTGCGCGCCGATGAGCGAAGAAATGCCGTGCGCCTAAAATCGGACGACGATCTTGCCGTTTGCTTGATTGGACTCCATCAACCGATGGGCTTCCTGGATATCCTCGAAGCAAAATACCTTCGCTGGCTTGGCTTTGTAAGCGCCCGCAGCGATCCGATCGACGATGGCCTGGAGGGGTACATCCGACAGAGGACATTCGGGCGTACCAAACGCCCAACTGACGAAGCAGCTGAAATGCACCCCAACGTGGGGCATTTGAAACATCGGATTGAAGTTCGCGATGGAGTCAACATGATCGAGCAGTCCCACCACACAGACCCGTCCGCCCCGGCGCGTCATGGCAAGTGAGTCCAGGACCGTGCTGTTGCCGACAATATCCAACACGGCGTCGACGCCCTTGGAGTGGAGTTCGCGGACTCGCTTGGAAAGTTCTGGGGATTCCAGAAGCACCTCGCTTGCCCCGAGCGCTTCCAGCATCGTCCGGCGCTTGGCGTTCCGCGTCGTCGCTATGACGCGCGCTCCGATGTCTGCGGCAATATTGATGGCAGCCTGACCGAGCGCGGAGGTAGCTCCGCGAACGACCAATGTCTGACCGGCCGAAAGCGCCAAGTTTCGAGACACGCCGCTCCATGCGGTCGCATAGGATTCAGGGATTGCGGCGAGTTCTTCCCATGAAAGATTGGAGACGATCGGCACTACGTTTGTCGACGAGACGTGCGTCAACTCGGCATAGCTACCGTTGATCAGCCGCCCCATCCCGCCCATCAGTGCCGTGACCTTTTGACCTGGAACGAACCTTCCTTCGGGATCGGATTTCACAGTGCCGACACATTCAATTCCACTGATTTCCGCGACGTTGCCCCATGCCCCGGACCGCATATAGGTTTCGGCGCGATTGAGACCGAAGGCCTTCACCTCAATGACGACATGGCCGGGTTTCGGTTCAGGCGCGGGACGGTCCTCGACCGCCAGGACCTCCGGCCCTCCGTATTGCTTGATAACGATCGCACGCATCGCAAACCTCCATAGTTTGAGCGTTGGGCGGGGGCTAGCCTACGCCTCTCTAAATCGATAAAAAGAATGAAATATTGATCTACTTCATAGGAAATCCAAATTATGACAGACGGCCTCACGCTTCACCAACTCCTCTGCTTCGAAGCCGTCGTCTCCGAGGGGAGCTTTCAGGCGGCCGCCGATAAGCTTCTCCGGTCGCAGCCGACCGTTTCTTCTTCCGTCAAAAATCTGGAGAGCCAATTGCGGCTGGGCCTGTTGGATCGCAGCGGGTATCGCGTCGCCTTGACCGACGCGGGGCGTTCCTTTTACGAGCGCACGCGTATCTTTTTGCATGAGTTGCAGAGCTTACGAGATCACGCCGCGCAATTGGCGATGGGCGAGGAGAGCGAGCTCAGAGTGGTCATCGGCGATGTCTGTCCACTTCCAGAAATTCTCGGCCTGCTTCGCCGCTTCTTCGACAGCTGTCCCGGCACGAGGCTGCATCTTTATTTTGAAGCGATCTCCGGGCCATGCGAGCGCTTGTTCGACGACGAGGCTGACCTCATCCTCCATCACATCGACAAGGCCGATCCGCACCTCGAATTCGTCGATCTGTTTACTATGAAGCTCGTGCCCGTGGTTGCTCCGAACTTCCTGCGCTTTCCCATTTCCGAGTCGATTGCGCCGGAACAGATGCGCGACTACGTGCAATGCGTGATCCGCGACACGGCGCGGCGCTCGCCGCTGCGGGACTACTACCTGGTCGAGGGCGCGCGCAGCTGGACCGTGAGCGATCAGCTGATGAAAAAGGAGCTCATTCTCCAAGGCATGGGCTGGGGACATATGCCGCACTATCTGATCGAGCAGAATCTGCTCGACGCGAGTCTCTTGCCGATCACGGGTAAGCATTTCAAGGGCGGGCAAGTCGAGCTTGTCGCAGCACGGCGGCGCAACACACCACATGGCCCTATCGCCAACCGTCTATGGCAGTTTATCGAAGAGCAGGCGGCAGAGCTGATCGCGGCGCTCAATTGACGGCGCAGTATTGGAGCGCAATTCCGCAGCGGCGCTGGGTGAGCTATGACTTGGTCGTGGGCGTAAATGACGCGAACTCGGAGATTCAGTACCTGTCGGTCGGCCTTCACTACCGGTCGAAATAATCGGTCAAGTTGCGATCGGTGACGATGGCGCGTCCGACACTGTGACGCCGTCGCGAATTTCGCTGAGCAGAACGAACTCACCATTATCGGAGGATGGCCCGACAATCAGCGCAGCTCATGAGGACCGCTTGGGGTCATGGGCTGCCTTCGCGACTACGTCGGCGTCACGACCGGTGTACCTCAAATGGCCGACGACTTGCTGCTACGCCCAAGTCGGCAGAGTCGGGCCAAAAGCGGTTCACCGTGTGATCACTGAATTTAAAGCCTCTAATTCTTCTCGCTCAAATAACTGAGCCCCGTCCAAACAAATCCGAACCCGACGACGGCAAGCAGCACCAGAAAAA
>Ga0257161_1000313_pt1 | contig 12727 bp, 10 predicted proteins | sample NR01A_FD_185954 | JGI IMG/M metagenome (GOLD analysis project Ga0257161, IMG submission 185954) | Soil microbial communities from H.J. Andrews Experimental Forest, Oregon, United States - NR-01-A | ecosystem: Environmental > Terrestrial > Soil > Temperate forest > Bulk soil | place: USA: Oregon... | reverse complement strand
GGCGCGCCGGGGTGATCCGTCGGTGCCGGAGCTCGGAACAGACCAGATCTCCGAGCAACTTGCGCTCGCCGTTGATCGCGTGATGAGCGAAGGCTCGCTCTATGATCGCGAGCTCGCCGCACTCGCCATCAAGCAGGCGCGCGGCGATCTGATCGAGGCGATCTTTCTGGTGCGCGCCTATCGCACCACCTTGCCGCGGTTCGGCACTGCCGCGCCGATCGACACCGCCGCCATGGATATCAGGCGACGGATTTCCGCGACCTTCAAGGATTTACCGGGCGGTCAGGTGCTGGGGCCAACCTTCGATTACACCCACCGGCTGCTGGATCATGAACTTGCGGGGCCTTCTCCCTCTTCCCGCTTGCGGGGAGAGGGTCTGGGTGAGGGGGGCTCTCCACAGGGTCAGACTCGCGGCAACGCCCCCTCACCGGGAATTTGCGCGGAAGAGCGCGCAAATTCCGACCTCTCCCCGCAAGCGGGGAGAGGTGATGGCTGCGGCCAGAGGCAACTGTCCTCTCCAGCCGAACCTCGCTATAGCGAGGGTTCGGCCACTCAACAAAGTGACCGAAGTCGGCAACAGCCGACTTCGGTTGGGGGAGGGGAGAGAGCCTTTCCCCGCGTCACCGATCTCCTCGCGCATGACGACCTCATCGAGCCGTCGCCCGCCTCGCAAGCACAGGCCGGTGATCTCACCCGTGAACCGCTGTCGTTTCCTGCCGGGCGCGACGTGCGGCTGCAGAACCTCGCCCGCGGCGATGAGGGATTTCTGCTCGCGCTCGGCTACTCAACCCAGCGTGGTTATGGCCGCACCCATCCGTTCGCGGGGGAAATCCGGTTTGGCGAGGTCGAAGTCGAGATGTTCGCGGAGGAGGTGGGCTTCGCGGTTCCCCTGGGCCGCGTTGCTGTCACGGAATGCCAATCGATCAACCAGTTCAGGGGCACGGCGACGCAAGCGCCGCGCTTTACCCGCGGCTACGGCCTCGCATTCGGGCAAAGCGAGCGTAAGGCCATGGCAATGGCATTGGTCGATCGGGCATTGCGGGCGCGGGATCTGGGCGAGGAGATCAATGCGCCGGCCCAGGACGAGGAATTCGTGCTGTCGCATTCCGACAATGTGCAAGCCACGGGCTTCGTGGAGCACTTGAAATTGCCGCACTATGTCGACTTCCAATCGGAGCTTGGACTCGTGCGGCGGCTGCGCGAGACGTTTGCATCGCGCTCAAGCGGGGCCGAGAGGGGCCTGGGGACCGCGGAGGCCGCGGAATGAACGGGCCCGCCTACAATTTCGCGTATCTCGACGAGCAGACCAAGCGCATGATCCGCCGCGCCATCCTCAAGGCGATCGCGATCCCCGGCTATCAGGTGCCGTTCGCGAGCCGCGAGATGCCGATGCCCTACGGCTGGGGCACCGGGGGCGTGCAGGTCACCGCCGCGATCCTCGGGCCGGACGACGTCCTCAAGGTGATCGACCAAGGCTCCGACGACACCACCAATGCGGTGTCGATCCGCAAGTTTTTCGTCAAGACCGCGGGCGTGCGCACCACGACCGCAACGGTCGATGCGACCGTGATCCAGACCCGCCACCGCATTCCCGAGGCGGCCCTTCACGAGGGCCAGACCCTGGTGTTCCAGGTGCCGATCCCGGAGCCGCTGCGCTTCCTCGAGCCGCGCGAGACCGAGACGCGCCGCATGCACGCCCTGCAGGAATACGGGCTCATGCACGTGAAGCTCTACGAGGACATCAGCCGCCACGGCGAGATCGCCACGAGCTATGCCTATCCGGTCAAGGTCGACGGCCGTTATGTGATGGATCCCTCGCCGACGCCCAAGTTCGATAATCCGAAAATGAACGATTGCCCAGCCCTGCAACTGTTCGGCGCCGGGCGCGAGAAGCGCATCTACGCGATTCCGCCCTACACTCAGGTCGTGTCGCTCGATTTCGAGGATCACCCGTTCGCGCCGTACCGGTTCAACGGCACCTGTGCGCTGTGCGGCTCAACCGACAGCTATCTCGACGAGGTGATCACCGACGACCGCGGCTCGCGCATGTTCGCGTGCTCCGACACCGACCATTGCGCGGTACGGCGCGCGCAGGGGCAAAGCGCAGGGGAGGGGACGAGAAGCGGCCGTGAACTTGATCCCGGGTTGGCATCATGATCGACACCGAGGACCATCCTCTTCTGCAAGCCGAGGCGCTGACCAAACGGTATGGCGCGCAGATCGGCTGCCGCGACATCTCATTTGAGCTATACCCCGGCGAAGTGATGGCGGTGGTCGGCGAATCCGGCTCCGGCAAGACCACCCTGCTGCAACTTCTGTCCGCCCAGCTCGCGCCGTCAGCCGGCCATGTCTCTTATCGCATGCGCGATGGCGTCATGCGCGACCTTGCGTCTCTGGGGGAAGCGGAGCGCCGCTTCCTGTTTCGCACCGATTGGGGCTATGTCCATCAGGAGCCTGCTCTCGGCCTGCGCATGGCGGTGTCGGGCGGCGCCAATGTGGGTGAGCGGCTGATGGCGGTGGGATGGCGGCACTACGGCCGCATCCGCGACGCTGCCAAGGACTGGTTCGATCGCGTCGAGATCGCGTGCGATCGCATCGATGATACGCCGACGGCCTATTCGGGCGGCATGCGTCAGCGCCTGCAGATCGCCCGCAACCTTGTGACCAATCCGCGCCTCGTCTTCATGGATGAGCCGACCGGCGGTCTCGATGTGTCGGTGCAGGCGCGGCTGTTGGATCTGATCCGCGGACTGGTTGCGGAATTGGGTCTTGCCGCCGTCATCGTCACCCACGATCTTGCTGTCGCACGGATGTTATCGGACCGGATCATCGTGATGAAGGACGGTGCGGCAATCGAATCGGGGCTTACCGACCAGGTGCTGGACGACCCCCGCGAACCCTATACCCAGTTGCTGGTGTCCTCGATCCTTCCCGCTTGAGATGCCGATGTATGCGCTCGATCTCGTCAACGTAAAGAAGTCTTTCACGTTACATCTGCAAGGCGGACTTCATCTGCCGGTCGTTGCCGGCGTCAACTTCGCAGTGCAGCCCGGCGAGTGCGTCGCGCTCACGGGGCCGTCCGGCTGCGGAAAATCGTCGATCCTGAAAATGATCTTTGGCGGCTACCGGTGCGATGGCGGCCGTATTCTGATCCGGGACGGCGAGCGCATCGTCGACATCGCGAGGGCATCGCCACGCACCATCATGGTGATCAGGCAACGCGCCATGTCCTATGTCAGCCAGTTTCTGCGCGCGGTCCCGCGGGTCGCCGCCATCGATGTGGTGGCGCAAACGCTCGATCATGCCGCGCCCGACCATGCTCGCGCGAGCGCGACCGTCCTGCTGCGCCGGCTCAACATTCCGGAGCGGCTGATGGCGGTGCCGCCCGCGACGTTCTCGGGCGGCGAGCAACAGCGGGTGAACATCGCCAGGGGATTCCTCCCCGACCGCCCCGTGTTGCTGCTGGACGAGCCGACCGCTTCGCTCGACAGCGACAATCGCGCCGTGGTGGTCGACCTCATCGCCGAAAAGAAGCGGCGTGGTGTTGCCGTCGTGGCGATCATCCACGACAAGGACATTCGCGATGCGGTCGCCGACCATATCGTCGATGTTGCGAGCTTGGCGGCAGCCTGATACCCATGGCGGATGACCGGCTCGTTCTTGCAAATGCCCGTCTGGTGCTCGCCGATGAGGTCATCGAAGGCGCCTGGATCGTGGCCGCCAACGGCGTCATTTCGGAATTTGGTCGCGGCCGGCCGCCGGGGCGCGCCGAGGACATGGCCGGCGACCTCGTCATCCCGGGCCTCGTCGAGCTTCACACCGACCATATCGAAGCGCACTACATGCCGCGTCCCAAGGTGCATTGGGACCCGGTATCGGCGGTGGTGTCCTATGACGGCCAGCTCGCTGTCTGCGGCATCACGACGGTGCTGGACTCGCTGCGCGTCTGGCGCGAGGAAGGCGCCGACGAGGTCGGCGGCGAGGCGATGCTGCTCGCCGGCGCGATCGCGGCAGCGCGTGCCGCCGACATGTTGCGCGCCGACCATTTCCTGCATCTGCGCTGCGAGGTGCCGATGCCCGACGTGGTCGACGAGGCGCGCGCACTGATCGGCCGCGCTGACGTGCGGCTCATCTCGCTGATGGATCACACGCCGGGGCAGCGGCAGTTTCGCGACGAGACCAAGCTGCGCGACTATTATCGCGGTAAGTCCGGCGGGCTCACCGATGCCGAGCTCGACGTGATGTTCGAAAAGCGGCACCAACATGCCGCCCGTCACGGCGCCGAGAACTACCGCGCGCTGGTTGAACTCGCGCGCCAGCACGGCACGCCGCTCGCCAGCCATGACGACACCACGGCCGAGCACGTCGCCCTGTCGATCGGCGACGGCGTCGCCATTGCCGAGTTTCCAACCACCATCGAGGCCGCGCATGCGCTCCACGCCGGCGGCGTGCGGGTGCTGATGGGCGCGCCCAACCTGGTGCGCGGCGGATCGCATTCCGGCAATGTGGCGACGGCCGAGGCGGCGCAAGCCGGCGTCCTCGACGTGCTGTCGTCGGATTACGTGCCGGCGAGCCTGTTGATGGCCGCGCTGATCCTCCCGCAGGCGGCGCCGGCGATCGCGCTTCCAGCGGCGCTGCGCACCGTCACCAAGACTCCCGCTGAGGCCGTGGGCCTGCGCGACCGTGGCGAGATTGCTGTCGGCAAGCGCGCTGATCTGGTGCGTATTCGTCTGACCGAGAGGGTGCCCGTGGTCCGCTCGGTATGGCGCATGGGGCGGCGCGTCGCATGATGCGCCTCGACGCAGCCTGGACGTTGCCGATCGGGCCGGGCCGATTGGTTGCCGTTGCCGGCCCGAGCGGCGCCGGCAAGGACACCTTGCTGAGATTTGCGCGCAACCACTTGGGCGGTGATCCCAACATCGTGTTTCCCCACCGCGTCGTCACCCGGCAGCCGTCGGCTGCGGAAGACCATCACGCCTTGTCCGAAGCGGACTTTGCTGCCGCAGTTGCGGCCGGCGGTTTCGCTTTCTGGTGGTATGCCCACGGATTGAATTACGCCGTCGGCGCCGCCGTGGACGACGACATCCGGGCCGGCAAAACGGTGGTTTGCAACGTCTCGCGTGCCGTGATCGCGGAACTTCGCTGCCGCTACGCCGACGTTCGCGTCGTTCTCGTGACGGCGCCGGCGGACGTCCTGGCGGCCCGCCTTGCGGCCCGCGGCCGCGCCACCGATGGCGTGCTCGCGACGCGTCTTGCCCGCAGCGCACCGGCGCGGAGCGACCTCGCCCCGGACGTGGTGATTGAAAATGTCGGCGACCAGCAAGACGGGGGCGAAAAGCTCATTGCGGTAATCAGCGGGTAGCCGTTTTTGCTATGCGGTCAGGGGCACGCGGTGCGCGCAAATCGGGCGGCCACAAGGGCCGCCCCTACAACGGGCAATGGCCTCGATCACGGCGCCGGCGTCTTGGCGACGGTCGGGAACTTCACGCCCAGCTGATCGAGATAAGTATCGTACTTCGCGGAATCATAGTAGTAGGCGCGCATTTGCGGCCGATAGCGCTCCATGGTCTCGCGATTGATCTGGATTTGCGGCATGTCGGTTTCGGCCAACAGGGGCAGCACCTTGTTGTTCTTCAGCTGCACGTCAGTGAAATAAGTTTTGGCCTCTCGAACCAATTCCGGGCGCGTCAAGAGATCGACCAGGGTCATCGCTATCGCTTTTGAGCCGGCGACGATCCCTTTGTGGGCAATTGGCGTCGCCATTGCAATTGCGTTCGACCAGTTGTGGCCCGGCAGGTTCGGAATATTGGCCGGATAGCGAAGCGTCACGGTCGGCGCGATCCAGGAGACGTCGCCGATGTCGTCGGAGCCGCCGCTGATGGGTTGCGCCGGCGGCGGTGCAAGCGGCTTCGGCGCGGTATTGAGGCCGATCTCGGCGCCGTCCACCAGGCGCTGCACGGCCTTGGCAAAGGTCTGCTCCTCCTCCGTCCATTGCGGCATCCCGACCCGGGCGATGTTGGATTGGATCGCCTCGGCGATTGGCTTGTTGAAATGGCGCGGCGCCGCCACGCCAACCACTTTCCGCGTCACCGTGGTATCGGTCATCATCGCCGCAGCTTCCGCGATCTTGTTGCCGATCTCATAGTTGCGCTTGATATTCTCGAAATCGATCTCGCGGAAAAAGTACCAAACCGACGCCAGCGGCGGAATGACGTTGGGCTGATCGCCGCCATTGGTGATCACGTAGTGGGACCGCTGTTCAGGCCGCAGCTGCTCACGGCGAAAATCCCAGCCGATGTTCATGAGCTCGACCGCGCGCAACGCGTTGCGGCCGAGCCACGGCCGGAACGCGGCGTGCGAGGACTCGCCCTGGAAGGTATATTCGACTGAGATCAATCCCGTGCCCTGGGGCAGCCCCCACGAAGTCTCGAACGCGTCGCCCACATGGGTAAAGAGCACAGCATCGACATCACGGAACATACCGGCGCGGACGAAATAGGCCTTGGCGCCGAGGAGTTCCTCCGCGACGCCCGGCCACACGACGAGGGTGCCCGGCAGTTTCTCGCGTTCCATCAGCTCCTTGACGGCAAGCGCCGCGACGATGTTGACGGCCTGGCCGGAGTTGTGGCCCTCGCCGTGGCCCGGCGCCCCTTCGACGAGCGGCTCCCGATAGGCGATGCCCGGTTTCTGCGAGGCTTTCGGGAGACAATCGATGTCGCTGCCCAGCGAGATCACCGGATGTCCGGAGCCCCACCGCGCCACCCAGGCGGTGGGGATACCGGCGATGCCGCGCTCGACCGTGAAGCCGTTGTTTTCAAGCAGAGTGGTGAGGTATTTCGATGTCTCGAATTCCTGATAGGCAAGCTCGCCGAAACTGAAAACGGTGTCATTGATCACCTGCGCCAGCTTGCGCCGTGCCTCGACGCCCTTGGTGACGGACGTTTTGAATTGTTCGATCGACGCGGCGGCTTCGCTTGCTTGCTGGGCCGACGAGGCGCTGCCTCCCAGCAAAAATGCGGCCATCGCAATGCCGGCAACGACGTGTGCTTTTGGCGGGGTTTTTCCTGACATCGTATCCCTCCGATCGGGAAATGCCTAAGTTGGCTGTCCTATCGTAGCACGCCGCTGTGCCTTGAGCCCGCGGGTCATGCACGTCCTCGCCTCTCCCCGCTTGCGAGGAGAGGGAGAACAAGCAAGCCTTTCTATTCCGCGCGCTGTTGATTCGTCCCTTACGTCCCGCGGCCCCAGACGCCGCAATACCGCCGGCCGATGAATTCCAAGCCCTGCTGGTAGCCTGGCCAGTCCTTGAAGCTTGAGAGTTTCAGGTCCTTCTCGGCGGCCCAGCACTTGCCGGCAATGCCGAGCGGCTTCATCTCGGCGGAGGCTTCCTCCAGGAGGCGGAGCTGGTCGCGCGCGTCCTGCTTGGTGCCGAGCCGGCCGTTGACGCCGGGGTGGCCGGGGATCAGCCGGTCCCAGTCCATCGCGATCACCTTTTTGATGAAGTCCTCGGCTTCGAGCGGATACATGTCGATGAAGCCGCGGCCCGGCACCTGCCCGACCGGGATCGTGTCGACGACGAATACGATCTTCTCACGCGGCAGCCGTATCACTATGTTCGAGTCGGAGTGATTGAGGCCGAGATAGGTGAGTTCCAGCGTGGTGCCGCCGAGCTCGATGGACTTGGTCGTGTCAAAGGTCTCGTCGACCGGCACCACCAGCGGGTTCTGCAACTGGTCGAGCCGCTCCTTGGCGCGTTTGTGCGCGATCACGCGGGCGCCGGCGTCCTTGAAGGGCTTGCCGCCGGAAATGTGGTCGAAGTGATGGTGGCTGTAGACCAGGAAGCGGATCGGCTGGCTGGTGATCTTTTTGATCTCGTTGACGTAGTCCTGCACACCTTCTGGGCGCGCGTAGCCGATCGGATCAGTGGCGATGACGCCGTCCCGCGTGACGATGAACATCGACTGCGCGCCGCCGTTACGGAAGATGTAGACGCCGTCGGTGCCCTCGACCTTGGTGGTCGCGAACGGCGGCTGTTGCGGCTGTTGGGTGAGCGCCGGCGAAGCCAGCGCCGCCGCGGTCAGCGCGGCAGCGCCCGCCAGCAGGGCGAACTGATATTTTGACATTGTCTCTCCCTCTCGTTGCTTGAAACGCCACCGGTTGACCGGCGGCGTTTCGATTATAGCGGGCCGGGAGTGGAAATCATCGCGCGGCAGCCGCTTCCCGGATATGGTTGATATCGGCAGCAAGGTCCAGCCGCCGCAGCGTCACGCCAAACAAGAACCGCAGCCCGGTCATGATGCAGTTGCGATTGCAACTGCTCGCGCCGCTCTCTGATCTTGCCGAAGGCGGCGGAGTGAGCGACCCTTGGCGGATCACATGACAACAGTTGCCGGAAGGGGAGGAGAGCATGAGCGACCAATTGAACCAGGCCAACAGCCGCGCGGCGGGAATCTCCGCTGCCGACACCAGCGGCGATGAAACAAGTTCGCGCCGCGATTTTCTGCGGGTGGGCGCAGGTCTCGTCGGCGCCGCCGCAGCAGCCCCCATGTTCTCCGCCAGTGCGCAAGCACAAGGCGGCGATGCGGAGCTTGCGCGCGTGCTGGGAGAGCGCCGCATCCTGATCAAGGGCGGCGTGGTGCTCTCGCTCGACCGCGAGGTCGGCGACTTCGTGCAAGCCGACGTGCTGATCGAGGATGGCAAGATTCGCGAGGTGCGTTCGGGCGTCGTGGCCGACGCCGCCGCGGTGGTCGACGCCGCCAATCGCATCGTCATTCCCGGCTTCATCGACACCCACCACCACTTCTACCAGGGCATTCTGCGCAACATCCTTGCGAACGGCCTGCTCAACCCGGACTACCAGCGCGACATCGCCGGCACGCTCACCGCGGTCTACCAGCCCGCCGATGTCTATGCGAGCGAACTCGTCACCGCGCTCGGCATGATCGATCACGGCACCACCACGGCGGTCGATACCTCGCAAGTCCAGCACACGCCCGAGCACACCGACGCGGGCATCCGCGCGCTGCAGGAATCCGGCCTGCGCGTCGTCTACGCCTATTCGCGCGGCACCGGCCCGGCTGCGCAATATCCGCAGGACGTGATGCGGCTCGCCCGCACGACCTTCAGCTCCAAGGATCAGCTCCTGACGCTTGCGCTCGGCGCCAATCTCGACGAGGGAGTTTTCCGGGCCGCGCGCGAGGCCGGCGTGCCGGCCGTCTCGCACGGCGTCAACAACAATACCGAGCCGGCCCTGTTCGCGCTCGGCCGCGCGGGCCTGCTCAGACCCGGGGACGAATACATCCACTGCACCCACATGAGCGACGCGGCCTGGAAGCTGATCAAGGATAGCGGCGGCCATGTGTCGCTTGCGGTCCCGATCGAGATGGCGATGGGCCATGGGCTGCCGCCAATCCAGGACGCGCTCGACCACGGCATCCGCCCGTCGCTCAGCTCCGACGTCGACGTGACAATGGCGCAGGATCCCTTCACGGTGATGCGCGCCGCCTTCACGCTGCAGCGGCTCGGCGTGCTGCAGCGGGCACGCGCCGGCGCGCAGAACCTGCCGGCATTGCTCACCTGTCGCGATGTGCTCGAATTCGCCACCGTCGAAGGCGCGCGCTGCACCGGCCTCGAACGCAAGGTTGGCACGCTGACGCCCGGCAAGGATGCCGACATCGTGCTGCTCAAGGCCGACCGTCTCAATGTCTGGCCGCTCAATAACGCGCCGGGCGCGGTCGTCAACCTGATGAACCCCAGCAACGTCGATACCGTCTTCATCGCCGGCCGGGTGCGCAAGTGGCGCGGCAACCTGGTCGGTGTCGACGTGCCGCGCGTGCTGCGGCTGGTTGCGGAAGCGCGCGACGGCGTCGTGCGGCGGTCGGGCTTCAAGGTGGACCTGCTGGGCTGACCCTTGCGGCGCTGCGCGTGGACTCCCTTCCACAGGGGCAGGGCAATCGCATGTGGCACGACGCCACTTTACCTCTCCCGCAAGCGGGGGAGTCCAATGATCCACGATCGCCGCGGCGTGGAAACCGGACGGCATTGATTTCGTTGGGAATTCCAAAATTAGTTCGTTTTGCTAAAATCCGCCTCCAACAGCCCGATACCGTACACCTGGTATTTTTATACCTTTTTCGGTCGCCGTCGGCGCGCGGCCTTCCGGCGCGCGGAGTTGAACTAAGGCACGTGCCAAATGCGATTGCCCTGCCACAAGGGGAGGAGTTCGCGGGATCGCCGACCCTTAACTTCGCGCCTCTGCACCCGCGCAGGGTTATGGAACATCTGACGCCGAGCGCGCTACTCCGGCTTGATGTTGGCTGCTCGGATGACTTTGCCCCACTTCTCGGTTTCGTCGGCGAGAAGCTTGCCGAACTCGGCCGGCGTGAGCGCCGTCGCGGTGCCGCCCAGATCGGCAAAGCGCGCCTTGATTTTGGGATCGGCGAGGGCGGCGGCAATCTCCTTGTTGAGTCGATCGATGATTTCAGGGGGCGTGTTTCTGGGCGCGCCGACCCCGAGCCAGTCGCCGGCCTCGAAGCCAGGCACAAATTGGTTCATGGTCGGGACATCCGGTAGCGCCTCCGCCCGTCCAGCGGTCGTGACCGCGAGGGCGCGCAGCCTCCCGGTCCTGATGTACTCAATCGCCCCGGAGATCCCGGCGAAGGAGATCAGGACCTGTCCGCCGAGAAGATCGGTCAATGCGGGGCCTGCGCCGCGATACGGCACGTGAACAAGATTGACGCCGGTCGTGAGCTTGAAAAATTCGCCCACCAGATGACCAGTCGAACCGATGCCGGCCGATGCCATTGTGATCTTGCCCGGATTGGCCTTGGCGTAGGCGATCATTTCGGGAACGGTTTTGGCCGCCAGTGACGGATTGGCCAGCATGATTTGCGGTTGCCGGATCAAGCTCGCGACTGGCGCAATGTCGCGGAGAAACACGAAGCTGAGCTTGTCGTAAAGCGTCGCATTGACCGCGCTCGACGGGCCGACCATCAGGAGCGTGTAGCCGTCGGGCGGCGCGCGTACCACCGACTCGGTTGCGATATTGGTGCCCGCGCCCGGCCGGTTCTCGATGACGAATGGCTGGCCGAGCCGTTCTTGCAGCCATTGTCCGATCAAGCGCGCGCCGATGTCGGTGGAACCGCCGGCGGTGAAACCGACCACGATGCGCACCGGCCGCGTCGGGTAAGATTGTGCCTTGGCAAGGCGCGAGACCGCCGGAAGCGCGGCGGCGCCCGCGGCCAGATGCAGAAGTTGTCGACGGGGAAGTTTCATGGCTCACCCTTGCACTGAGGCGACATCACGCGCGGAGCTAAGTCATACGGCCGGCCGCGGCCATGGTCGATCACAAATGCTGTTCGGCAAGCCACGCAGATATGGCGTCAATCAGCGGCTGGGTGTTGTCGGTAAATACGTGCCCGGCCGCGCTCACCGGATGTTGATCCGGCACTACCACATAGCTGATGCTCGGCACCAGAGATCCTTCCGCACGCGCTGCGCTCAGCAACATATGGGGCTCGAAGGGCAGTATGATGCCGTCCGCCTGATCGCGCAGCAGCAGGATCGGATGCGGGATGCGGGCAATCCAATACGTACCGTCGGCCGCGCTTGCCTGTTCGTCACGATAAGTGAGAAAATGCTGCGCCGTCACCTCCGTCTGCCGGCCGCCAAGATAAGGCATTCGCATCGGCAGAATATCGGCGGCTTTACCAGTGGCCTGCGCGGTGCGCGCCGCCGCGCCAAGCTTTTTGTAAGTGTCCTCGTTCTGGATGAGGATATTGCGCGACTTCCATGGCAACTTCCCGAACGGGCCGGTCAGGATCACGGCCTTGATCGCAGGGTCCCAGCTGGTGGCGGCATAGTATTCGACCTGGATCGTGCCGAGGCTATGCCCGTCGAGCACGATCGATGTGTAACCAAGCGCCTTGGCGGTCGCGACGGCCGCCTCGATATCCTTGCGGGCGTCAAAAAAATTGTCCGTGTTCAGATACTCGTCGTGCCCTCTTGTGCTGATGGTGAGCGCCGCGTAGCCCTTGGGCGACAGCGCACGCGCCACGGCACGCAACGGCAGTTCGGCGAGATTGGAGCCGCTGCCGTGCACCTGCACGATCATTGTGGCGCGGCTTGGTGGGACGTTATCCGGCTGCCACAGGGCGGCATCGACCTTGGATCCATCGATCGCCTTGATCGTAAGGAACTTCAGCGAGGCGCCCGGCAGAGGCTGCATGTCTTCGGGCAAGCCCGCGGGACGCGGAGCGGCATCGAATTCGATGCTCGCCGCAACCTGTGCCGCCCCGGCCGGCGGCGGGGCAAAACTCGCGGCAGCCGTGATGAAGACGAACAATGCGAGAAGCAAGCGTGAGGAATCCGGGCGCAATTTCATCGGGGCCTCCTGGGCTCGATCGGCAAAATAGTCGATTTGAATGGAGAAGTCATAAGGCCCCATCCGTAGCCGCAACTCGTGCATGGGAAAGGCGCCAGGGCGGTTGAGACGAAATCGCGCGATATCGACGATTCAGCCGGCTTCCGACGCCCGCCGCCGAGGACAAACGGACCCGTAAAAGCAAGTTGTCCTACATTCGTCTATTGTAGGACAACTCACGGGACGTTTCTTCTCAATGCAGCGCTCTACGTGGTCCGTCCAGAACTCATTCCGCCTGGACGCCGGCTTCCTTCACGATGTTTTGGAAGCGCGCCGTATCAGCCTTAATGCGCGCGTCGGCGTCGT
>Ga0257161_1000312_pt1 | contig 12766 bp, 12 predicted proteins | sample NR01A_FD_185954 | JGI IMG/M metagenome (GOLD analysis project Ga0257161, IMG submission 185954) | Soil microbial communities from H.J. Andrews Experimental Forest, Oregon, United States - NR-01-A | ecosystem: Environmental > Terrestrial > Soil > Temperate forest > Bulk soil | place: USA: Oregon... | reverse complement strand
TTCGTAGGGTTTGGTGGCTAGGCCGCGCCGTCGGTGGTTCAGACCGGCGGTGCGGCCGCTCCGGGTCTATCCCGGAACCTGGGAAACTCCTCTTGCTCGCCGCTCATCGAGCGACGCCACGTTGTCGGCCGGTGGATTGACGATGCGCTCGACCAGGGCGGCGAGCACCTCGAAGGCGTGGGCCTTCTCATCGCGGTAAGCATGGCGATCGTAAACGCCGCGGACGCCGCCGATGACGTGCGCCAGGCAGCGCTCGGCAATGTCAGCACCCACGCCGGCCCGGGACATGAGCGAGCGCGCAGTGCGCCGCAGATCGTGAATACGCCAGCCGGTGACGCCGCAACGCCGATCGAAGTCGGCCTTGAACGTCGCGAAGCCCCTGATAGGCCGTCGGCCGTTGGCGGTGAACACAAACGGGCCCAAGACTGGCAGGTCGTCGATGATCGCCTTGGCAGCCGCCGATAGCGGTACGAGGTGATCACGCTTGTGCCCCTTCTTGCCCTTCATCCGCTCGGCCGGGATAATCCAATCACCGTTTGATAGCTCGTCCCGCCTCATATGAGCCGCCTCATTGCGCCGGGTGGCAGTGAGCAGAGCGAACCGCACGAAGCTCCCGAATGGTCCTGTAGCGCTCTCGGCGGCCTGCCAGATGGCGCGCAATTCTTCATCGATTAGGACGCGCTCGCGGGCATGATCTGCGGGCTTGATACGGCCCATGCCGCGTACGATGGGCGAGCGGAATTCGTCATCTCGGCTCGCATACCAATTCATGACCTTGGAAATGTATGCCAGCACAAGATGGGCCATGCTCGGCCCGCGTTCGTCCTCGACCTTATCGAGCAGCCGCACGATGTCGCTGCGCCGGATGTCGTCGATCTGTCTGGCACCGAGCACTGGAAAGATCAGTCGCTCGAACGTGGCCTTGCGCGAGTCGACGGAGCGCAGCTTGGCGCCTTCACGCTTCATGTATTCCTCGGTGACGGCCCGCAACGTGTTGGTGGCTGCGCCCTCTTGTCGGCGCTTCTCGGCGAGCGGGTCGACGCCCTTTGCGACGTCACCAAGCTTCGCTTTCGCTTCCTTGCGGGCGTCTGTGAGGGTGAGGCCTGGCTTGAACGTCATGCGCCGGCTGCGGCCAAACGCCCTATATTGAATGACGTAGCGCTTCTGGCCGCTCGGCAGGACGAGCAGGCCAAAGCCGCGTTGCTCGGTGTCCCAATAAACCTGGTTGGTGTCGGCCGGCGTGACCCTGGCAACGAAGGCGGGCGTGAGCTTCTTCCGCATGGCGTGTGCTCCCGCGCTGTAAGCACCATGAAAGCATGAGCCATGTATATGCGCGGAAATGGCCGGAAGCAATGGGAAGCTAAAAATAACGGTGGCGCAGTGCTTCTAGAGCCGGATGGTTAGGGAAAGAAATCCTTAGAAAGCGGTAGAAATGTCAATCTCGTAACCGGGCATAACGTCCGGTACGTGCTCTTTTTCGGAATCGCGGCCGCGGTGATCGCATTCGCCGCAATCCTGGCCAGCTATTTCGACTGAAGAAGCCCAGGGCGGATTCCGGTCAGGTTGAAGCCCGTCATTCCGGGGCGCCGTAGCGAAGCGGAGGCGAGCCCGGAATCCATACTCCATCACCGGTGGTTATGGAATCCGGGCTCTCGGCCTGCGGCCGAGCCCCGGAATGACAAAGGTTTTGCCCGAACACCCTCGTCGGTCTGAGGCGAAGCCTCGCTACCGGTAATCTTCTTGTCCTTCGGGCTCTACCGCAAGCTCGACCCTCACCGTCACATCACCCGCCACATCAATGTTGCTGGCGTAAGGGATGTAGTTGAAGCCAGAAACGAAGAGCTTGTATCGGCCCCTGGCAACTTTGACCTTCGCTATCCCGGCCTCGCCGGTGCTGGTCCGGTAGGGATGCAAAAGGACGTGCGCGCCGTTTATGGGTGTCTGCTTTGCGCTGTCGACTGCCGCCACCGTCATCTCATAATCCGGCGGGCTGACGACCTTGACGGTAAACGTGAATGAGCCGGCCGCATGGGGCACGCCTTGCTCCGATGCGGCTGTCCGAACTTCCCACTCATAGTCTCCGGTCGTGAGCGGGGCTTGCGCTTCTACCCCGGAAAAATAAAGGGCGGTGGTGCCCGGCCAGATATCGTCAAGCAGGCTTGCGCTGCCAACCAGGGCGCCGTCGTGATCGAAGATGCGCAGCGCCCTGCCGGTCAACGGGCAACCGGCCGAGCATTTGATGCCGACCTTGAACCCGAAACGCTCGCCCGCCGCTATGGCGGACGGCAGACCCCAGACGTTCACATGCGTGGCGTGAGCCTTCGTTACGAAGGAGAACGCGGTCGCGGTCTCTTCGTGCGCAACCCCGTCCTTCTCCGCAGCGGCGAGGACGGCCCGGTAGATATGCTCGCCCGCTTCGAGAGGAGCCCGCAACACCAGCGCGCCCATAACGCGAGCCGCGCCGTCGAACGCCGTGAGTTCGGCACTCGCCAACTCTGCGCCGTCCGGATTTCGAATCGCAACCCTCTGTCCCGTCAGGTCGCATCCATGAGGGCAAGAGACGAAGGCCCTCAACGTCAACTCGGCCCCGGCATCGACTTCGCTCGCGGAAACCTCGACCGCGCATGTGCGCTGACCGTGCGTCCTGACTGCCTTTGCCGTCATGTGTCACCGTGAGCCTCGAGATGTCGGAACAATAAGCCGTCATCCTCACATACGGCAAATCAGTTACGCCTGAGTGATCGAACCTTTTTCCCCGGAGCGACACCAAACGGGGGGCGCTCAGACGATGGGGCAATTCCAACAATTCGCTGGCAACGGGCATTCGCCCGTGACGTCATCGGGCGAGTTTCAGGAGAAGGTGTGATGGCGAGCGATGAAGCAAAAGCCGGCGCGATCGGATTGGTGAACGACTTCCGCACGCGCGGGCTGTGCGTGTGGGGCGCAATCAGGCGCGAGCAGCTCGCGGACGGATTGATCATGCGGATCAACGATCCGACGCAAATCAGCAGCAGAGCTTCGCAACTCTGTGGCGCCGCTTCGGTGGTGTACAATCTGGCCCAGGCCGACCCTTCCGCTTACGCCAAGCTTGCGATCGACCTTTATGAAAAAGGGGAAGGCAAGGTCAAATCGTTGACAATCAAGCCCTCGGCGGACTTGCGCAAAACGGCGGTGCCGGGCGGGAACGATCCCGCGGACTGGATCGCGCTGGCGAGCCTGCGCGATTCGGAGAATTGGCTCTTCACCTACCACGGGGACGAGCGGTGGAAGGTTCCCTTCTTCGGGGGCTCGGCCGACGACGCCAAGGCGATCCAAATGCCCCACACCGTCGCGGCCTGGTTCACAAGCTTCGGCTACTCGGACGTGAAGAACGTGACCAACCTGTTGTTCACCAAGGATTGGGACGACGTGAGAGATGCGGACAGACTATTTCGCAGCGGCTACAAGGTGAGCCTGTTCATCGGCGCGAACATGCTCTACGTCGCAACGCAAGGGGACGCCTCCACAATTCCCGATCACTGGGTCGTCATGGCGTCTCCCATCCTCAGTTCGACTAATCATAACGATCCCGCGGCCACGATCTCCGCCACGGTTTACACCTGGGGCGGCGTCCGCGACGTGCATGAAAACCCGTCTCAAAAGATGACCGTGAAGCAATTCCTCGGCAACTTCTACGGGTATGTTGCCGCCAAGCCGTGACATGCTCTATAGCGCGTTCCGGTCATATTGACCCATGTACTCGGCGTCATGGCCGGGCTTGTCCCGGCCATCCACGTCTTTCTAGCAGTCAGCTCGCAAGAAGACATGGATGCCCGCGACAAGCGCGGGCATGACGCTGGAGAGGTGATTCGATATCGTAGCAACGCGGTGTCGGGCGGCAAAAAAGTTACCGAGCCGCTGAACCATTTTCTCTCACGCGGCGACACACGATAGCGACCTCGGTAACTTCCGGTCAGAGGATTAGCGCCATGTGTGACTTGGCATTTATCAACCTTCTTCGCGAAAAAGTCCGTCAGCAGGAAGCCGAGGACAAGCGCGCCGCGGCTCTTGGTGCTGTGCCTCACCAGCGCTTCGTGCCGTGGACCATTCCGGCTCAATTGCAGCCGCGCTCAGCGCCCGCGCGCTGAGTCGGGCGAGCGCCGATCCAGTGATTGCGGGATTGGCGGGCCATCTTTCCCGGGTCGTGGCCGGGCTTGTCCCGGCCACCCCGATCGTTCAGCCGCTATAACGGTCCAAAGCCCGGCTCCCAGGTGGTGCCCGACCGAGACTTGGTGCGGCCCCCTCAGACCGACCGCTCCTGGGCCGCGTTCGTCCCGGCGATATAACCGTGGACCGAGGCCCTGCCGATGCCGTGCTGCGAACCGCCGCCGCTTGCTTCACCGCCCGCATAGAGGCCGGGTATGACCTCGCCCTGGGTGTCGAGGACCTGGGCCCTCCCGTTGATCCGCAGGCCGCCATAGGAATCCAGCACCCGAATGCTCGCGACCGCCGCATAGAAGGGCGGGGTGTCGATGCGATGCAAGACCGGCTTCTCGAAATCTTCGTCCGCGCCTTTGTCCGCAAACGCGTTGTACCTTGCAACCGTCTCCTCCAGGTACTTCAGGGGCATCTTCTGATACGGATGTCCCATCACTTTCTTGGCCAGTTCGGCGAGCGTGTCGGCCTTGTGGACGTAGCCGTCGGGCGGGTCGGCAATGTAGGGGTAACGAATTTGCCAGCCGCCGCGCTGCACGGCGGCCGCGTCAAAAACCGCCCACACCGGTCCGGACGCGTAGTCGGGCGCCCGCGAGCCCTCGTTCATTGCCAACGCCGCATCTGCGGCCGCTGACCGCTTATATTGCGCCTTGACTTGTGCCGGACTGGCGTTGCGCCAATCGAGCGGCACGAACGGAGCGCGGGTGCCGTCGGTCCCCGGCGGATACTTGGCATCGCTGGAGGTCTCCGCAATGGTTCGCTCATTATAGAACCGCCGCCCCACCTGGTTCACGGCGATCGCATGCTCCCATCCGGCGGCGCCGATGGCGATGCCCTTGGCGCGGGCGAACAGGAACGCGGGATGTCCGGGGAAGATGCTGGCCACCGCATCGCGGGTGCCGAGCACGCTGCTGATGGTCGGAGAGGCCAAGGAATGCTGGTAGTTCTGCATCATGCCGGCGAGGTTCGCCCCGACTTTCATGCCGGCGATGATCCCGCTGCCATCCATGTTGAGAGGCCCGATCAGGGAGCTCGGCCCGTATTCGATCGACGGCTCGACCATCCTGGGGTCGGTCATGGTGCGCAGGTGCACATTGCCGTGCATGCCGCCGGTGGCGACGATGACGGCCCTCCTGGCCCGGACGTGGATAGTCTCGGCGCGCTCGTCGATATTGCCGTTCTGCCAGAAGCTTTCGAGCCGTGCGCCGGTCCCGGGGTGCATTCTCGGCGTGTAGCGGGCTTTGACCCCGAGCACCCGTCCTGAGAACGGCGCTTCCCGGATCAGCTCATCCATATGGCGGTTGAGCATGAACCGAATGCCTTTCTCCCGGGCGCTGAACTCCAAAGACCTTGCGATGGCAAAACCGCCCCAGACCCACCCTGGCGCGCCGACCGCTTCTCCCGTGCCGCCCGGAATGGTGCGCATGGGATTGAAGGGCGAGTGGCGTTCGCCGGCGAGATCGCCGCGGTCTTGCGGCGATATCGTCCCCGCCTTGATGTCAGTCTTGTCGGCGAGCTTCATCATGGCCCGGGCGGCCCGGGCGCGGGACATCCCTCCGCCCTGATGGGTGCCGTCGATCCGCGCGAAGCGGACGTAGTTGTCCATCATGAATTGCCTGGTCTTGGGGGCATTGTCGGCCCAGGCCCGATGCAGCTCACGGTCATTGTAGCGGTATCGCGCGACGCCGGTCTCGTCGACAACCGACCAGTCGGTCATGTCCCTGAAGAGCCGGTCGGGGTCATCTTCGAGATCCGCCGGCTTGACGCGCGGCGCCGCTAACCCCAGGCGGTCGGGATCTGCTCCGGCGCGGTCTCTTTCCTGTACCGGATCGCCGCCGCCGAGCGATGTCCAGCCGCCGCTGTGCACCAGCTTGCCGCCGACATCGAAGTTCTGGTCGATGACGAGCACGGAGGCCCCGAGGTCTCTGGCCCGGACGGCGGCATGCAGCCCCACGCATCCCGACCCGAGGACGACCACATCGGCTTCATAGCTCCAGACAATGCCGCGGGCGCCGGATGCCTCTTGGGCCAGCGCCTGCCGGCCCGGCAGCATCGCCGCCCCTACTCCGGCGGCTGCTCCGCTCGCGAAGAAGTCTCGCCTGCTGAGAGCTTTCCCGTCTTGAAGCTTTGGTTCCTTCCGGCCGGCGCCGCGCTTCTTGGCCATGTGCTGTTCCTCCCTGAAATCTGGTGCCGGCGAGCTTTCGCATTGGTCGATGACCAAGGGCTGCCTTTGCAACGTGGTCCATTCTAGCAAGGATTAAAGCGGCTGTAGCCCGGGGTGAGCGCTAGCGAAACCCGGGGACGGCGGTGCCGCAGCGATAGGCCGCCCCGGATTTCGCTGCGCTCAATCCGGGCTACGCTTGCTTCGGATTGGGATGCTGTAGGGGCGACCCTTGTGGTCGCCCCTACAGCAAGCAGCGAATTGAGCTACCGAACCTCAATCTTCACCAGCTTCGACGGCGGACGATAGGCCGGGACCCACACCGTTGGGCGCGGGGCGGCCGTCTCGACCTTCAAATCGCGCACCTCGTAATTCGACGGCGTCAAGTATTCCGTCGATTGCCCGGTGTTCATGTCGATGCGATAGAGGCGGCCGCTCGAGAAGTCGTGCGTCCACACGATCTGGTTCTTGTCGTCGGCGCTCGCCGAGTAGGGCTCCGCGTAAGGCGCCGCGTAGGGCTTGGTCCCGCTCACCAGCGGGTATTCCTTGATCACCTTGTGGTCCGGATCGAACATCAGGAGCTGGCCGGCGTAGAATTCGGCGGCCCAGAGGCGGTCCTGGCCGTCGATCTGGCCGCGTCGCGGGCCAGCCATGGGCGTCGGCGTCCTGTACTCGGCATATTCGATCGTCCTCGGATCGAAGATGCCGATCTTGCCTTCCTGCCAGATGTAAAGATGAGTCCGGCCCTTGGAGTCGGTGTCGGTGTCGTAGATTCCCCTGTTCTTGGGGATTTGGAAGATCGTCCGTTTCAGCTCTTCGCTTGAGGTGTCGATCTTCACCAGATCGCCATTGCGCTGCAAGTTCCAGACATTGCCGTCGGGATCCAAACCAAACATGGCGCGGCCCGCCGACCAGCCCACGAACCGGCCGGTCTCCGGATCGTATTTGACGGTGCCGTTATCCATGCCGACAATGACATTGCCCGCCCGATCGAATTGCAGCTCGTGCGCTCCTCCGCCGGGAGCGCCTGCCCGCGTGTCGCCCTCGCCGGTCATGTTGCGTCCTTCGCGGCCCGCCCCTTTCGGCAGCGGGAACGGCATTTCCGTCGCTTCGCCGGTCTTGATGTCGACGCGTCCGAGAACGTAGGAGAAGTGATCGGTGTAGTAGGCGTATTTGTCATTCATGATGACGTCGTGCGGCCAGACGAACCGCCGGTCGCCGCGCAGCATGTAAAGTTCGCGCTGCCCCCCTCTCGGAAGCGCATACTCCGTCACCACGAGATTGGTGGAGGCCGCATCCGTCGGCCGCGGGCGGGGCCGGAACGGGATGTTGTCGGAGGAGTCGGGGCCGCGGATCGACGTGAGATATTCCGCCAGAGGCTCGATGAACTGCTTCTGGCCGAACGCATAGGTCCCCGGCGCTTCCTGCTCGGCGGCGCGGCCCGCCATTTTCTTGATGACCCTGATCCAATCTTCCTTGGTACGCCCGGCCTGCAGCGCCCATTGCAGCGTGTGACAATTGCTGCATTGGGAAAACAGAACCTTCTGTTGGTCCGTGCCCGGGAGGCCCGCGATGATTTCGGAGGCGGTCGCGTCTTCATAAGCGAGCGGCTTCGACGTCAGCGTGAAATCGGCTTTCGCGGCTTTGCCCGCCGAGACGACGACCGGCTGAGCCACGTGCTCGAAATCCGGCAGCTCTATGCCGATCGAATAGGAACCGGGCTTAAGGTCCGACCACGCCGGGAAGGTGTATTCACCTTTGGCGTCGGTGTAGACGGCCACCGTGATGGGGCTGCCGTCGCGGTGGGCCTTGACCGCAATCCCGGCCAATGCCTCGCCGGCGGAAGAAGTAACCTTGCCGGCGAGAAGCGAGGAGCCCTCTGCGGCGAATACGACGGCGGGCGGCGCGAAGGCGCAGGCGGTCGCTATGGCGGCGGCCGTGAATGTTCCGATGTAGAGGTTGGCTTTCATCGTGATGACCCCCTCCGATGGGTTGGGATGCAGATCGAATATGCGCTTACTGCAATTTAAAGATGATACTCCATGCGCAGAGGGCTTCAAGAACAGCGGCCCGAAAAACCTCGGAAACGGGCGTGCACTGCGGCGAAGTTGCGCGAGATGGAAAAGCCGTACCCCGATCCTCCTGAGAGCATGTGTTGTGGCCAGATTGACGGGTGGCAACGGCGCGGCTCCTCGACCCGCGTCGGACTTGCGACCGCCGACCTTGGCTTTGATTCACATGGTAGACCAGCCGGGACAAATCTGGGCACTGGATAATATGCATTTCCACCCCCAAAGTCTGCCGGTCGCAGGCACTTCCAGACTCAACGGTCGGTCGCCAGACCCATTCGTCCAGGATTAAAAGGAGGCAATGTCATTGGGAGAGAATTCTCGGGCGGGATGCTGGAATTTCCTGGCGTGGCAAGGCGGCGGCATTGCCTTGTGAGGGTGTGTGGGTCGGCAAGATGCTGTGATTCTACGGTGAGTGCCACGTGACCCTGACGTGAACCGATTGCCGTACTGAGGGGTGGGCACTAACCGCGGAGGGTTCGATGGCAGATGTTGGCGCGCCATGGACCCAGTAACGGTTTCCGGACATCGTGGGACAAGGCGTTCAAGCGCGCCGGACTCGGCGACGAAAACCTGCACTTCCACGACCTGCGCGGGACCGCCGTCACCCGGCTGGCCCTGTCGGAATTACCATACCCGAGATCGCCGCCGTCACAATCCCGATCAAATGATCCGCATGGTGACCTGTTCAGGTTCGTCTTCTCCGGCGATCTGCTTAACCAAAGCAACAATGGACCGCCTGAGCTTAGCGTTTTCGATGTGCATGTAGGCTTTCGTGAGCGCGAGCCCGTCCGACGTGGCGAGGAAGCCGGAGACATAGTCGCAAGACTCGTCCAATACATCGGACAATCCGGGTGCACCTTCGAAAAAGAAGGAGATTGGGACTTGCTGAATTGAAGCAATATGTTGCAGGCGGCTGGCCCCGATGCGGTTGGTACCTTTTTCGTATTTCTGCACCTGCTGAAACGTCAAACCTAGCGCCTCTCCGAGCTTCTCCTGGGTCATGCCCTGCATCTTACGCCGCATTCGCACACGATTGCCGACGTGCCGGTCGGTTGCATGCGGTGACCTTTTGACTGTCGAGAAATTCACGTGCAGCTCCTGTCAACGGCATCCTTGGTTCCAAGATCCGTCGTGTTATGCGTGCAGCTGTCTTTCTTGCAACTTCGCGCGTGAACCTAACAGATCGCCGTGTGAACCGGTAACAATTCCGCGTGTTGAAGATTCGGGCGCCTTCAGTAGCGCGATTAGACGAATACTGCTGCCCCAAAAGTTGGTCAGCGGCACTCATCCGGCAGGCGCATGGGCCGCCAAACGCGGGGACTGCCATTGTTTGTTGGACGCCAGTCCTGCCGGGCTTCCTACGCTACCGGAGGTCTGTAGAATTTGTTGACAATTGACCCGTATTTTAGCATGCCCCTTTGCACCGCAAGATGCGCGCGCAAGGTTACGCGCCTTATGCGGCGCGCATCTGTTTGACTGCATTGAAATCGTCGGAGGAAATCAGATGAACTTGAAATCAATGTCTATTAGTCGGCTTACCGACCTTCGCCACCGCGTCGAAGGGGCTCTCGCAAGCAAAGTTATCGATCAGCGGCGGGCGATCGAATCCGAACTCACAAAACTCAGTCGGTTGCAGGGCTCTAAAACGCTGCGAAAAAGTGGCTCGGGGTTCGGACTAAGGGGACCGGTTGCGCCGAAATATCGTAACCCGCAGAATCCCGAGGAGACTTGGGCTGGACGTGGATTGACACCAAAGTGGTTGACCGCCGCAATCAAAGGCGGAAAGTCGGCTGACGATTTTCTTATCCGTGGCGCCGTTCCGTCAAAGAAAGCGAATAAGCGGAAAAGGGCTCGCAAAGCCCGCAAGTGACACCTGTTTCGCTGCCCGCAGGCGGATTGCGATTTCGCGAGAATGAACGCATCGCGGTTTGCGAACTCCCCGAATTAGATCGAAGGTGCCGGAACGCCGTTCGAGGAACCGAACAATTTCCTCTTCGCTGCAGGGCGTTTCAAGCCTCGAGCTGCGGCCCGTGCAATGTGGGTGTCGCTACTCTTTACAGCGCGTGCCGCCCGGCAAAGTCCTTGATGACTTTTGAGGAGTGCGTTTCTCCGTCGCCGACGCTGCCTCGCGCGCGAGGCGTAACACCCGAAGCTTGGCGATCTTTGTGCGCTCTGCGCGCGCACGTTGTTCATACTCAGGTATCGAGCGTGGGCCACCGGATAGTGGCTCCTGTTTGAAAAGAAGTTCGGCTTCTTCCTTGGAGGTCATGAAACTCTCCTCCGCTTTAAATTGCGTAACGCCGTGCCGCCTGATGTGGAGTTTGCGTGGGTCAACGGCGCGGTGACGAGAATTGTTCCTAAGACGCGGCGCTGTTCGGGTCGAGTCAGGCGGAGCCCGCGAGCTTTATCCAGGTTTCGCCATCTTTGGTTTGACGCGCCAGAGCTGAAAGCCATGAGCGCTGATGGCCTCTTCGATCGTATCACGGGAAAGATTGTAAGGAGGAGCGTTCCCGGACGCGACCGCACCAATCTGTCGCCAGGGACTAAACTGATCTGGCAGATTGCGACCGGCCACGTCTCCGACGAAAGCTCGCAGACCGGTTTTTGCATTTGATTCGAAGATAAAGAGTCGCATTGGATCAGCTCTTTGCGATCGGTCTAGGGATTTGCGCGCGGCGGCAGCGCTGCGGCGCCTCTGCGAAGCGGCGCCAGCTTTTTTTTCGGCGCGGCGATCAGTCCATCCCGGATCGCCTGCTTGCGGGCAAGCTTGCGGGCGCGGCGCGCCGCCTCGGACTTTTCTCGTGTCGCCTGCTCCGATGGCTTCTCATAGAAGCGCCGCCGCTTCATTTCGCGGAACACACCTTCCCGCTGCATTTTCTTCTTCAGGACGCGAAGAGCCTGATCGATGTTGTTATCGCGGACGAGGACCTGCATAGGGTTGTGCTCCGGCGCTCTTCAGACGCATTTGGGCTTGACTTGGACGCGGAGCACACGCACCCCGCGTCACCCGGTCGAATGTCGGTGCTCAGATAGGCCGTGCCCCTCGTGGCCTCGCACTGCTGATGGTGATGATCCCATATGGCAACAGGCAACATCAACATGGGTGCTGGTCGGCCAAATAGCCAGCCTTTTCTCAAGACCCTTGCCAGGTAACCTTGCGGTCCGGCCGAAAAGGGCCATATACCATAAATCGAGCTTCGGCCGAACGACTTGGCCTGCTGCACATCCGCGTCGGACTGACCGCTTTTCTCCAAATCTCGAACAAACCGACTGCGCTGACGCGCGGCCACATTACGGCGCGGCGAAAGGAACGCTCATTTCACTGCACCGCCATCTCTTCACTCATGGGGCTAAGGTCATCGACCTGAAGTAATGTTCAGCGTGCTGGTAGTAGTTCTCTGCTCCGACCGTGTTACCGATTAGGGCTTCAGCACGGGCGAGCGCCAGATACTGCTCGTAGCTTCTTTGGGCGTTTTGAGAGTGCTTCGGCTCGGAGCGTACGGCGCTCGATTTAGGCGGCTTGGAGCGGGCAGCAAATGACGCCGCCGGTCTGGGCGGACGCGTACGCATTCTATTTGGACCATTGTGCATTGCGCACTCCTTCGTAATGGCAGGTACAATAATCTGCGGGGCACACGAAAAGACGTGATGACGCCCATTCTCTGCTGAGCGAGTCGACGCACTGTTGATGCCCGTGGCCTGCTATTCGCCGTATTGACCAACCGACGAGTCGGATGCGCCTTCGCTATTGAGCGAACCGCGTGACCACCTTTATGCAGCGCGCTCACCACCTGCATTTCGCAATCGTTTGCGTTATTAGCGCGTAGTACGCTCCCGAGAAGCAGGTGCAGCGCTAGCTTGCTGGGGGAGCCGTTTAAACACTGAGGAAACTGGTGTTCGATCGGCCCGCCTAAGTTCGGAACACGTCCCAAAGCGCGTTCAGCGTGACATTCCGCATCGCGACGTCCATCGCCCCGGATCACAATGAGCGCATCTATCTCCGCATCACAGCAGGCGTGGAGGTCCGGCGGCGCCAGCGAATGGCGGCCACCCGGTCGGTCTGCGGGGCGGCACCTTCTTTCCTTTGGGAGCGGCGATAAGGCCTTCGCGCTGGGCCTTCTTGCGTGCGAGCTTGCGGGCTCGCCGGATCGCTTCGCCCTGTTCCCGGGTCGCCTTTTCGGATGGCTTCTCGTAAAATCTCCTGCGTTTCATTTCGCGAAACACACCTTCGCGCTGCATCTTCTTCTTGAGCACACGGAGCGCCTGATCGACATTGTTGTCGCGGACGAGGACCTGCAAGAAACATTCCTTTCATTGGTCGATAGCAGATAAGAGCTGC
>Ga0257161_1000311_pt1 | contig 12828 bp, 8 predicted proteins | sample NR01A_FD_185954 | JGI IMG/M metagenome (GOLD analysis project Ga0257161, IMG submission 185954) | Soil microbial communities from H.J. Andrews Experimental Forest, Oregon, United States - NR-01-A | ecosystem: Environmental > Terrestrial > Soil > Temperate forest > Bulk soil | place: USA: Oregon... | reverse complement strand
GCTTGATGGGGCGCTTGATGGGGCGCTTGATGGGGCGCTTGATGGAGCGCCTGATGGCGCACCCGGCTGCGGCGGCTGATCGGTCGCGCCGCCCCAAGGGCCGGTCGGTCCCGGCAACGCGTCTGTCTGCGTCTCCTCCGGGGCCGGCAGCGCCAACGGGCCGGGGTCGTGCCCGCCCGCTACTTCGACCAGCACCTTGATGCGCTTCTCGATCGGCGGATGGGTCGAAAACAGATCGGTGAATTCCTCGCGCGGATTGTCGACGCACATTTCCATCACTGCGGAGGTGGCGCCGTGAAGCTCGCCGCGGCCTTCGATCTTGCGTAGCGCCGAGATCATGGCGTCGGGATTCTTGGTGAGTTCGACCGATCCGGCGTCGGCGAGGAACTCGCGCGAGCGCGACAACGCGAACCGGATCACGCTGGAGAGCAGCCAGGCGACCGCGATCAGCGCGATGGCGATCACGATAGCGATGAAATTCCCGCCCTTGCCGCGGTCGCTGTCGCTGTCGCCCTCGCGCGAACGCCGTGAGCGGAAGCCGGTGTTGAACCACAGCCGGAAAAACATCTCGGCGAAGAACGCGATCGCGCCCGCAATGATCACCGCAATGACCAGCATGCGCACGTCGCCGTTGCGGATGTGGGTGAGTTCGTGGCCGAGCACCGCCTCAAGCTCGGCATCGTCGAGCGCCGCCAGCAGCCCGGTTGTCACCGTGATGGCATATTGCTTCTCGTTCATGCCGGTCGCGAAGGCATTGAGGGCGTCGCTCTCCATCACCTTGAGCTTGGGCGTGGTGATGCCGCGCGAGATGCAGAGGTTCTCGAGGAGATTATAAAGGCGCGGCTCCTCGGTGCGGCTCACTTCGCGCCCGCCGGTCAACGCGTCGATCATCGCCTGGTGGAAATAATACGCGATGACGATCCACACGACGGTGCCGACGGTCGCGTAGGGCGCGGCGGCGATAAGATCCTGCCACGCCTTGCGCACAAGGTATTGCAGCGAGGCGTTATAGGACATCGCCTCACCGGCCAGCGCTCCCGCATAGACCAGGAGGTAAACGAGCCCGAACAGTCCCACAAGCAGCACGATCGAACGGCGCTTATTCGATTCGATGTGGCTGTAAAGCCCATAGGCCGCCATGGTTTATGCCTGTTGTTGCGGAATGGCTTAGTGGCACATTTTCTATCAGGCTGACCCTACCAGTGTCATTGCCCGGCTTGACCGGGCAATCGAGTACCCCAAGGTCGATGTTTACTGGATCGCCCGGTCAGGCCGGGCGATGACACCATTGTGAGGGTCGACCCAATCGAACATGTTCCGGCGTCAGAATTTCACCTGCGGTACCTCTTGGACCGTCTTGCGCTCCTCCCCGAGGTCGAAGAATTGCTTCGACGTGAAGCCGAACGAGGCCGCGAACAGTGCCGCCGGGAACTGCTGAATACGGGCGTTGTATTCGCTCACCGCGTTATTGAAGAAACGCCGTGCGGCGGCCAGTTTGTTTTCGATATCGGTGAGCTGGGCCTGCAATTGCTGGAAATTCGCGTTCGCCTTGAGGTCCGGATAAGCCTCCGATAGCGCAATCAGCCGGCCGAGCGTTCCGCTGAGCTGTTGCTCGGCGGCGGCCTGGGCTTGCGGACCCTGCGCCGTCATGGCGGCGTTGCGGGCCTGGATGACGGCCTCGAGAGTGCCGCGCTCATGGGCCGCATAACCCTTCACGGTCTCGACCAGGTTGGGAATGAGATCGTGGCGCTGGCGCAATTGGACGTCGATGTCGGCGAACGCCTGGCTCACCCGCTGCCCCATGGCGACGAGGCCGTTGTAGACGCTGATGACCCACACCACGATGACGGCAATGACGCCGACGACGACCCAGCCGGTGGTAGACATGTTTTGCTCCCTGAGTGACTTCTTTGCCCGAGGCGAGCCGACGGCGACTCGCATTGCCCCGATGCGAACCACGGTGAGATCATAGCGGCAGGCGGTTCGAAAATCGCCGCCCAATTTGTCGCGCGAACGATCCGGAAACTTCGATCCACCCATTCACCGCAACACGCTGTCACCCCATCGCCATGATTTGCGTCGTCGATAGGAGGAGGCGTCGCGCCGCGCCGCGATGTCCACGACCAGGCCGTCTTCCGTACACAGTTTCGCGGTGACGGCGGCTTTTGTGATTTTCGGCGGCGCCAGCACGCGGGCGTCGATGGATTGCGCCTTGTCGCGCGAAAGCACCACATAGGAGAATTTCTCGTCCTCGAACGGCACTTCGGCGCCCTTGATGCGCAAATGATCGCGCGAACGCGGTAGCCGTTGGGCGAAATGGCACCAGTCGGGAGGCTGCAGCGGGCACGCGCGCCCATGCGGACAAGGAGCCGCCATATGGGCGCCGGACGTGATCAATTCGCCGCGCATGCGCAACACGCGCTGATAGCCTTCCGGCGTGCCGGGCTCGATAACAACAAGTGCGCCGGCGGTCGCCCCCCAAAGCAGTTGCGTGAAGCGCGCAAGGTCACCGGCCGCAATCTCGCCGGCCATGTAGCTTACGACCAGGAGGTCGGCGGGTTGCGTCTCGGCAAGCAGCGCGAGTGCGTTGCCGTGCCGGTAGGATTGCCCATCGGCCGCCCGGCGCAGCGTTTCGCTGTCGGCTTCGGACATCAGGGTCAGCGCCAATTTCCGCAACCCGGCATTGGCATCGATGAGGCGAATATCGACGAGGGTTTCAAATGCCCGAACCGCCGCAAAAGCGGCGGTTCCGGGTCCGGCGCCAACATCCAGCATGGTGCGCGGGCGGAACGTCGGCAATGTCTCGTACATCGCATTGAAAACCGCCACCGCGGCCGCGTAGGTGGCGGGCAGGCGCGTGAACGCATAAGCAAGAACGTCGTCGGCGGTCGCGATCTGGTGCGATCGACCGCCCGTCCGGTAGTTACGCGACTGGGCCGCCGCGCGTTCGGCCAAGGCCTTGCGCGACATGCCGTAGGCAAGCCGGTCGAGCCCGGCCTTGAGGTCCGGCGGCAGATCGGGAGAAAGACGCATCGAAACCGCGTTAGTTAAACCATTTTTCGATTAGGTTGACATCCACTATATTGTCATCGCCCGGCTTGACCCGAAGTCGGGCCTGCCCGACTTCGGCACTATTAAATGATCGAAATCGGAAACATCCGATTTCGATTGGCGATCCAGTAAACACCGACCGTGGATACTGGTTTGCCCAGTCAAGCCGGGCAATGACACTCTTATGATTAGCTTAATCGAAAAACGCTCTAATTCCCGCGGCGTCGCCGCCCTGCGTCGCGCCGCTACGCCACCGCTTCGCGTATCTTAACGGCATCTTCGAGATCGACCGATACCAGCTGCGACACGCCCCGCTCCGCCATGGTGACGCCAAACAGGCGGTCCATGCGGGCCATGGTGATCGGATTGTGCGTGATGATGATGAAACGCGTCTCGGTCGACTTGGCCATCTGGTCCAACAGGTCGCAGAAGCGGTCGACGTTGTGATCATCGAGCGGCGCATCGACTTCGTCCAGCACGCAGATCGGTGCCGGATTGGTGAGAAACACCGCAAAAATCAGCGCCAGCGCGGTAAGCGCCTGCTCGCCGCCCGATAAGAGCGACAGCGTCGCCGGTTTCTTGCCCGGCGGCTTGGCGAGGATCTCAAGCCCGGCCTCCAGCGGGTCGTCATTCTCGATGAGTTGCAGGTCAGCGGTGCCGCCGCCGAACAGATCGGTGAACAGGCGTTGGAAGTGGGCGTTGACCACCTCGAAGGAGCTGAGCAACCGTTCGCGCGCCTCGCGATTGAGGCCCTGAATGCCCTGACGCAGCCGCTTGATCGCCTCGACGAGATCGTCGCGCTCGGAGGTCAGCGTCGTGTGCTGGGCTTCGACTTCGCGCAGTTCCTCCTCGGCGCGCAGGTTGACGGCTCCGAGCCGCTCGCGGTCGCGCTTGAGCTTTTCAAGGTCCGCCTCGATCGCGGCGATATCGGGCAGCGGCGTATTGGCGTCGAAGCCCGCCAGCCCGGCCAGCGTTTCGGGCTCCGCCTCCAAAATTTCGCGGATCTCGGTAGCGAGGTCGGCAAGGCGGCGCTTGACCGCCTCGTGGCGCTCTTCCGCGCGTGCGGCACCTTCGCGCGCCGCCGACAGGGCTTCCAGCGCGGCCCGCGCGGCACGGTCAGCTGTCGCCAGCGCATTTTCGCCTTCGGCCAGACGATCGGCCGCGTTGCGGCGCGCGGTTTCCGCGCTCTCGATTTCGCCGATCAGGGCGCGGCGCTTGGCTTCGAACAGCTGCGGCGTGTCGACGAGGCTTTCATGCTCGGTCTTTGTCTCGGTGAGGCGAATCTCGATGGTGCTGATCTGGTTTACGGCACCGTCACGGCGCGCTCTCCAGTCCGTAGCCTCCGAATCGATCGCAACGAGCCGACGTTGCGTAAGCTCAAGCTCGCGGGCGAGCGCCTGGACTTCGGCGCGCACTTCGGCGAGCCGTCCGCGATCGTCCGCGACCTTGGTGCGTATCTCGGCCAGCCGCGCTTCAAGATCGGCGCCTGGTGGGAGAGCCGCGCGCGCCGCCGCGGCAGCGGCGCGCGCGGCCTCCGCTTCCGCCATCGCGGCGGCGAGCCTGGCCTGCGCCTCGGCCAGCGCGGAGCGGCGCGATGTGATGCGATTGAGCTCGCGTTCGGCGGCGGCGTGGCGGTCGCGGGCGGTGTCGGCCTCGCGTTGGAGGTCGCGCCAGCGCGTCCGCGCCGTGTTCTCGGCGTCGCGGGTCGCCGCGACTTCGGCGTCGGCCACCGTCACGGATTCACGCCGTATGTAAAGGTCGGCCCGCACGATGCGCAGTTCCGACTCGATGTCGGCGAGACGATTGCGGCCGGCGAGACGACGGGCGGCGCCGGTCGGCGCATGAGCCGCGACCGCATAGCCGTCCCAGCGCCACAAGTCGCCCTCCTGCGAAACCAGCCGCTGTCCGGGCTTGAGGTCGTGGGCGAGACGGGCGCCATCGGCACGTGCAACGACGCCGATCTGCTTCAGCCGGCGCATCATGGCGTCGGGCGCTGCTGTGATTAAGCCGGACAACGGCTGCACCCCTTCCGGCAATGCGGGATCGGTCGGATCGACGGGCGCGCCGCCCCAATGCATCGGCGCCGCGGGCTCGACCGGAGCGTCGAGGTCGTCGCCGAGCGCGGCGCCCAGCGCGGTTTCGTAACCTTTGTCCACCGTAAGCAGGTCGATCACCGGCGGCCACAACTTCTTGTTGTCGATATGCAGCACCCGGGCGAGAGTCTTCGCCTCGGTTTCGAGGCGATGAGTGCTGCGCTCGACCTCGCCGAGAGGCTGGCGGGTCACATCGAGGGCTTGGCGGGCCGCGGACTGGGCGGCCTCCGCGCGCAGCGCTTCCGCCTCCGCGGCCGTTACGGCGGCCTGCGCGGACGCCAGCGCCGCCGCCAGGGCATCGAGATCGACCGCGCGGGTCGCATCGGCCATCAGTTGGTCAAGCTCGGCCGTCACCTGTCCAAGCTCATTCTCCAACCGGGCGCGGCGCGTTTCGTTGTCGCGGATTGCGGTATCGAGCTGGGTGCGCTTGGCCGTCAGGTCCGCGAGCGAAGCCGTCAGTTCGCCGAAGGTTTTTTCGTTCGCCGCGAGTGTCGCGTCGGCCGTGTTGGCGAGTTCTTCGACGCTGGTACGGCGCTCCGCGCTCGCCGCTGCCTCGTGCACGAGAGTCTCTTTCTCGGCGGACAAGCGTGCCAGCGCCGCTTCGGCGTCGGCCGATTGCTTGCGCTCGCGATCGATGTCGGCGCCAAGCTGGACGAGGCGGAGCCCAAGCTCGGCAATCCGCTCCTTGGCGCGCGTCTCCTCGCGCTCAAGCGCGTCGCGGGCGTTGATCAGCCGTGCCAGCGCGGCGGCGGCGGCGGCTTCACCGTCGCGCAATGCCGGCAGATTCGCGGCAGCAACCGCCTGGTTGGTGGCGGATTCCGCCTGGGCGGCGGTGCGCTGCGCAACGTCGCGCACCGCCGTCTCATGGGCGTGCGCCGCCTCCTCGACCTCGCGCTTTGCGTGGACAAGACGCAGATGAAACAGCGCCGCCTCCGCCTTGCGAATATTTTGCGACACCGCCCGATAGCGCACCGCCTGGCGCGCCTGACGCTTCAATGCATCGATCTGGCCGGACAGTTGGCCGATGACGTCCTCAAGCCGGGCCAGATTTTGCTCGGCGGCGCGCAGCCGCAACTCTGCCTCGTGGCGCCGCGCATGCAGTCCGGAAATGCCGGCGGCCTCTTCAAGCACGCGGCGGCGTTGCTCGGGCTTGGCCTGGATGATCTCCCCGATGCGACCCTGATGCACGAGCGCCGGCGAGCGCGCCCCGGTCGACGCATCGGCGAACAGCATCTGGATGTCGCGGGCCCGCACCTCGCGGCCGTTGAGCCGGTAAGTCGAGCCTTCCTCGCGCTCGATCCGGCGCGACACTTCGAGCGTGTCTTCGCCGTTGAACTGGGCCGGCGCCGTGCGCGACGTGTTGTCGATCGTCATCGCGACTTCGGCGGAATTACGCCCCGGGCGACTGTTATTGCCGGAGAAGATGACATCATCCATCCCGGCGGCGCGCATCGCCTTGTACGATGCTTCGCCCATCACCCAACGCAACGCCTCGACAAGGTTCGATTTGCCGCAGCCGTTCGGCCCCACGACTCCAGTCAAGCCGGGCTCAATCAGGAAATCCGTCGGCTCGACGAAAGACTTGAAACCGATCAGGCGCAACCGCTTAAGTTTCATAGATGACCTTCCCCGCACGTGCCGAAGGACGTTTGGCTGGCCTTATGAAGTAGGGCTTGGATCCCGGGCAATGGCCACGAGAATCAATAGCCAAGTACCGCATCAGCGGGACAATGAATGGAGCGACGGCGATCGGCAACAGGGTCGGAGCGCTTTTCCAGAGCTTGTTGCCGCACAAAAATAAAAATAACTGTGGGTTTATGCAAAAAACGTGTTTCGATTGCACGATGGCGTAGATTGTAGCCCGGATGGAGTGACCGCCTTCGGTCGCGCAATCCGGGGCCGGCGCTTGCGCCGAGAGGTTTCACCCGGATTTCGCGGAGTTTACCATCGGGCCGGCCTGTGGCCGGACCCGGTGGCTCCATCCGGGCTACAATGCTATCGACAAATGCGGTTCAGCTCTTGATCAACTGCGCAATGACCTTGTCGATATCTTCAATCGCCATCGCGCCGGGGTACCGTTCGCCATTAATGTAGAAAGTCGGGGTCGCTTCGACCTTGAATTTCTCTTTCCCCCGATCCCGCATCTGCTGGACCTTGGCGAGCAGCCCCTTGTCATTGACGCACGCCTCGAAGCTTTGTTGGGTGAAACCGGCCTGCTTGGCGATGGCGAGGAGCGGCGGGATCGGTTCCTTGACGGCCCATTTCTGCTGCTGGGCGAACAGCGTCTCGATCAGCGGATAGTATTTGTCCGGCCCGCTGCATCTCGCCAACATGAATGCCGCCGCCGCAAGCCCGTCGAGCGGGTATTCCCGCATGATGTACTTCACCTTGCCGGTATCGATGTATTTTTCCTTCAGCTTGGGGAAGGTGGTGACCGAGAACGCCGCGCAATGCGGGCAGGTCATCGAGGCATATTCGATGATGGTGACGGGCGCGCTGGCCGAGCCCATCGGAATGTCATCGAGCGGGCCCTTTGCCTCCAGCTCAAGCACCGAGAAGGTTTCCGCCTCGGCACGTCCGCCGCTTCCATTGAATACTTCGAAAGCGCCAACGCTGCCGAGCGCACCGAGCGCCAGCGCGGCCGAGGTGCTCATGACGAATTGCCGGCGGGTGATGATCACGATTAGTCTCCGTTGTCCTTGCTCGAACATGTTGTCCTGTTCGAACATAGTGGCATTTTTCAAAACCGGTAGCGCTTTCGCAGAGGCGAGGCAATCTCCCGGCGGATTGTGGCGGCAACCGGCCGTTCACTTTCGTTTGATGGCGGCGCCCAGACGGCCGAGAGCGGTCCGCAGCCCGGGGTCGGCGATGCCGGTCATTTGCGCCGCAATAGCGGCGGCGGCGTCTTCGTCGATCCTGGGCCGCGGCGGCTTGCGGCGCCGCCGCATCAGCGGCGCCTGCCGCAGCGCAAGCGTGCCGACCGCCTGCCAGCCGAGATAGCGATTGACACGCTCGACGATCACCCCTGACATGTGCTGGATTTCGATCGCCGCCGGCCCCTCCACGCGCAGCACCAGGGTGGCGGGCGGGGATTCGTCGGGATCGCGGCTGCGGATCCATTGCATCCGGATCGGCTCCGCAAAGGCGGCAATCTCCGGTCCCACGATATCGTCCCAATGGGTCACGATTTCGCGCGACGTGAAGCCCTGGCGCTCAAATACGCCGGCGACGCATGCGGCCACGAGATCGGCCAGGGGCTTAGGGTAGGATCGCTTATTCATCGCCAATCTTGTTCATCGTCATGAGGTCTGTCACATCGGTTGGTCATGACCGTATCAGGCAGAACGGGCGACCAAAAGGACAAGGCACGCCCGAAGCGGCGAAATTCCCGCAATTCGTCTTCACCTCCCCCAACCGAAGTCGGGCCTGCCCGACTTCGGTCACTCAATAAAGTGGCCGAACCCTCGCTAGAGCGAGGTTCGGCAGGGGGTAGGTTGACCGCGCAGCGGCCGGATGGGGGTGACAGCGTTGCAGCAGCTACGGGGATGCCGCATCACCCCGCCCTGGGTCCCCCTCCAGAGGAGGGTAACCGCATTTCGCTGGGCGCCACTTCTCCCTCTCCCCGCTTGCCATCAGGGCGTTTACGCGATAGCCCGTCGAAGACGGGCGTGAACGCCCTGATGTCTTCGACGGGCTATGGAGAGGGTCGGGGTGAGGGGGCCTTTCCCCAAGCTCTGACTCGCGGAGAGGCCCCCTCACCCGCCCCCACCGTTCCCTCCCCCGTAAGCGGGGGAGGGAACGGTGGGGGCGACCTCTCCCCGACCGAAGTCGGGTCTACCCGACTTCGGCACTCGAAGAAGGATCGAAATCGGCAACAGCCGATTTCGATTGCGGGGCGAGGTGAAGGCTGCGGCCAAATGCGGTGGCCCTACCCTCCAGGGGAGAGTGGGCAAACCGCCAAACAAGGTTCTCCCAATCCGGCCGCCCTCCTATCCTGGTTCGACCGTCATCGCCGCGTCCTGCCGTGGCGGGCGCCGCCGGGCGAGGTCGCCGATCCCTACCTGGTGTGGCTCTCGGAGATCATGTTGCAGCAGACCACCGTCACGGCGGTCGCCCCCTATTATATGCGGTTCGTGGCGCGATTTCCGTCGGTGACAGAGCTGGCGCAGGCCGACATCGAGGATGTGCTCAAGCTCTGGGCCGGGCTCGGCTACTATGCCCGCGCCCGCAATCTCCATGCTTGCGCCAAAGCGGTGGCGTCGCGCGGCGCATTTCCGGATCGCGAGGAGGAACTGCTCGGCTTGCCCGGAATCGGCCCTTACACCGCCGCCGCAATCGCAGCCATCGCATTCGACCGCCAGGCGAGCCCGGTCGATGGCAATGTGGAGCGAGTGGTGGCGCGCCTGTTCGCGGTCGAGCAGGAATTGCCGAACGCAAAGCCCACCATCCGCAAGCTCGCCGCCGAGCTGGTGCCGGGCCGCCGGCCCGGCGATTTCGCCCAGGCCATGATGGATCTCGGCGCCACCGTCTGCACCCCGAAGGCGCCGGCCTGCGGGCGGTGCCCATTCGCCGGAACATGCGCGGCGCGCCAGCGCGGCGATGCGGAAACGTTCCCCCGCAAGAAGAAAAAACGCGAAGGCCGCCTGCGCCGCGGTGCCGCGTTCGTGGCGATTCGCGCCGACCGCCATGTGCTGGTGCGCCGCCGCCCCGCCAAGGGCCTGCTCGGCGGCATGACCGAGGTGCCGACCACCGAATGGATCGCCGACTTCGATGCCGCGCGTGCGCTTGCGGAAGCACCGAAATTTGCGCCGGCGCGCGGCACCGATACGGACATGGCTTCACGCGCGGTTTCCTGGCGGCGTGTCCCGGGCGTCGTGACCCACGTGTTCACGCATTTTCCGCTGGAACTTGTCGTGTTGCGCGCGCGCCTGCCGAAATCCGCGATCGCGCCAGACGGCATGTACTGGATCGCCCGCGAGGACATTGCCGGCGCCGCGCTGCCCAGTGTGATGCGCAAGGTGCTGGCGCATGCGCTGGGCACGTAGCCCGGATGGAGAGACCGCGCCTTCGCGGTCGCGTAATCCGGGACAACCCGAGCGAATGGAGCCGCCGGCCCCGGATTGGGCGCCGGCACCGAAGTCGGGCCTGCCCGATTTCGGCAGGATTGATGCCGAAATCGGCAACAGCCGATTTCGGTCGGCCGGCGCTTCATCCGGGCTACGCGAAAGTGCCGCCAGCGCCGTACCGATCCCCGCCCGCAGCATTTGTCTGCCGCGCCGTAAAACGATACTTTGGCGCCGCTTCCAAGCCGATCCGCCGCAATTCCAATCCCGCGCCTTCAATCCGCACCGCAACTAGGACACCGCAACTAGGACACCGCATGACGATTCAACGCATCGAGACTGGCGCCCGCATGAGCAAGGTCGTGATTCACGGCGACACTGTCTATCTGGCCGGGTTCACGGCGAACAAAGCCCTCGCCGGGGGCGTTGCCGAGCAGACTCAGGAAATCCTGTCGATCATCGACGGATATCTGGCCAAAGCCGGCACCGACAAGTCGAAGCTCATGAAAGCCACGATCTGGCTTTCCGACATCCGCACCGTCGATGAGATGAATAAGGTGTGGGACGCCTGGGTGCCGGCCGGCTGCGCGCCCGCGCGCGCCTGCATCGAAGCGCTGCTGCAGGGGCCGGAGAAAAAGGTCGAGATTCAGGTGACGGCGGCGAAGTGAGCCTTCACCTCGCCCCGCTTGCGGGGAGAGGTCGGATCGCGCGTTAGGGCGCGATCCGGGTGAGGGGGACTCTCCGCGAGTCCGAGCCTGTGGAAAGGCCCCCTCACCCCGACCCTCTCCATAGCCCGTCGCAGACGAAAGGGCGTTCACGCCCGTCTTCGACGGGCTGCTGCGTAAACGCCCTGATGGCAAGCGGGGAGAGGGGGAAGAAAACGCCATGCGACTTCAATGAGAGATTGGGAGGACAACACATGCTCGCATCACGCCGCCACATTCTGACCGGCACCGCCGCGCTCGCGCTCTCCGCCGCCGGCGGACCGGTATTCGCCGCGATGGGGCCGGACGACAAGTTCGATCTCGTGATCAAAGGCGGCGAGGTGCTCGATCCGAGTCAGTCGCTGCGCGGCCGTCGCGACATCGGCATCCGCTATGGCGTGATCGAAGCCGTTGAGCCCGACATTCCGGCGGCCCGGGCGCTGCGCTTGATCGATGCCGGCGGCAAGCTGGTGACGCCTGGCCTCGTCGACCTGCATTGCCACGTCTATCCGTATGGCTCCGCAATCGGGATTCCGGCCGATGAACTCATCGCGCACCAATGCACCACCACCTGCGTGTCGGCGGGCGACGCCGGCGCCAACAATTTTGCCGGCTTTCGCCGCTTCATCGTGGCGCAGACGCGCACGCGCCTCTATGCCTTTGTGCACATCGCCAATATCGGGCTCACCCCGTTCCCGCTTCCGGAACTCTACAATATCGACTACGCTCAGTTGGATGCCTGCGCCAAGGCGGTGGCGGAAAACGCCGACATCGCCATCGGCGTCAAGGTGCGCATGTCCGAGAACGTGATTGCCAGGAACGGCGCCGAGCCACTCCGGCGCGCGATCCAGGCGTGCGAGATGGCGGGCACCGGCGGCCGGGTCATGGCGCATATCGGCGGCGTCGAAAACGTTGCCCTGATGGTCGAGATACTCGATCTCCTGCGCCCCGGCGACATCCTCACCCACGCCTATTCGGGTGCGCCGAACATCGCAGGCGCCTTCACCAACATCGTGCAGGACGGCCGGCTGCTGCCGGCGGCGCTTGCCGCCAAACGACGCGGCGTCATCTTCGACGTCGGCCACGGCGGCGGCAGCTTCGACTATACGGTCGCGGAGGCCGCGATCGCGCAAGGCGCTCCGCCCGACACCATCTCGTCCGATATTCACGTCGTCTCCGGCAACACGCCCGGCATGCCGTATCTCACCTGGGTGATGAGCAAGTTCCTTGGCCTCGGCTTCACGCTGGAGCAGGTCGTCGCCATGGCGACCATCAATCCGGCCAAAATCATCAACCGCGCTCCCAAGCTCGGCACGCTGCAAATCGGCGCCCCCGGCGACGTCGCCATCATGGAACTGATGGAAGGGCCGGTCTCGTTCGTCGATACGCGCAACAACGCGCGCAACGGGCGTGCCTATCTCAAGCCGGTGCAGACCGTGACGGCGGGCGTGGCGTTCGGAAAGCCTTATGCGTTGCCGTTTTCGGTGAGGTGAAAGGTCGGCTGATCTTCTGGTGGGATAACAGCGCTATGTGTTCAGATCGGCCAACATTTTTCTGATAATCGGCTCCAGTGCCGGCAAATGCCCAAATGACTTCGGGATCGATCTTCTCGTACTCATGGCGAATGAAATTCCCGATACCGATGATCTTCTGCCATTCGCTGTGGGGGTATTTGTCCAGGAGTTCGACCGGCAGAGCTCTCACGGCTTCGGAGATGATTGCCACCGCGCGCTCAACAGTACGCTCCATGTAATAAACGGAGGTGAATGTATCGTAGGAAATTCCAATAATCGTATCCTCGACGCCTCGGATATGGAACAGAATATGTTCCAGGCGGGCACGGGGGTTCTTGGTGGCCGCCATCAGAAAATGCGGATCGCGCCCTGCTCGATGTACGGCCGGTAACAGTCGACGATG
>Ga0257161_1000310_pt1 | contig 12851 bp, 11 predicted proteins | sample NR01A_FD_185954 | JGI IMG/M metagenome (GOLD analysis project Ga0257161, IMG submission 185954) | Soil microbial communities from H.J. Andrews Experimental Forest, Oregon, United States - NR-01-A | ecosystem: Environmental > Terrestrial > Soil > Temperate forest > Bulk soil | place: USA: Oregon... | reverse complement strand
GCGCGGATGGGCTGGGAGATGCCATGGTACACCCTGACGGACAGCTTCGACTCCGACTTCGGCGTGGACGAGTGGCACGGCCACAACGTGTTTTTCCGCGACGGCGAGCGCGTGTTCCGCACCTACCTCATCAACAGCCGCGGCGACGAGGCGATGGGGACCACCTGGAGCTACCTCGATATCACTCCGCTCGGCCGTCAGGAGACTTGGGAGGACTCGCGAGAGGGTTACCCCCAGACCCCGCCGTACAAGTGGTGGAACTGGCACGACAACTACGACGCCGAGGCCTCGTCTGATCCGAAGTGGGCCGAGGTGTCCGACGCTGGAGAAGCCGCCTTCCGAAAGCGCGACGCCGAGGCGAAAGCATGACCGAGGCCCATCCCGCCCACTCGACCGTGCTCATGAGCGCGTTCCATTCGCCGCCTTGGCTGAACCTGATCTGCCGCCCGCCCGACCCCCAGAACCCCCGCCAGTGAGAGGTCAGTCCAGCCGTCGAGGAGCAGAGCCGTTAGGTGGCCGAAACATCTCCACCCAAAGCCTGTGTAGCAAGGGAGAGAACGATGACAGACATCATGAGAGATGAACTTGGAGCCCCTAACATAGTCGATCGGAGCACCTTCCAGGCGGAGCTGGAGGCATTGCGGGTTCGAGAAAAGGCGCACACAAGAGAAGGCGACGCCATCGCAGCCGCCCGCCGACGGCTCCCCATGGTCGAGGTGGATGGCGCCACACCGCTCATTGGCGAACGTGGCGCAGTGACACTATTGGACGCGTTTGAGGGACGCCGGATGCTCATCGCCTACTACTTCATGTGGCACACCGGCCATCCTGCGCCGGAGCAGTGCGAGGGGTGCACCTGGGTTACATCGCAGGTCCGCGAGCTGTCCTATATTCATTCTCGCGACGTCACCTACGCCACGCTTTGCCAAGGCCCGTACGAAGAGAGCGCCCGGTACCGCGACTTCATGGGCTGGGAGATGCCTTGGTACTCGGCCCGGGACTCGCTCGACACCCTCTTGGTTGGACGCCGGGTGGGCATGATGCACATCGTTTGCTACCTGCGACAAGGATCCAATGTCTTCGAGACTTACTGGACGACGAGGCGCGGCGTCGAGGCGACGGATAACAGCTATCGGTTGCTCGACTTGACCGTCTACGGGCGGCAGGAGACGTGGGAGGACTCGCTGACCGGCTGGCCACAACGGCTTAAAGGCAAGCAAGTTACCCGAACCGATGGACGTCCCACCGCCCAATGGTCTCGCCTAAAGGCCGGGCATTCTGACGATCTGGGCACTGGCAGCCGGTGACTTCGTTCCTGCACCACAGCGACTGGCACATTAGCAAGGAGATTGACTATGCGCATCAGATCGTCTTGCACGGGGAATTGCTGAAGGCGTGCCGTGAGCAATAGAACAATGGGGATCCGGCGAAATGATCTCCAACACGACCAATTTAGTTGACCCCGAAGTCGGGCAGCGTCGAGAGCGGCCTAAAGCAAGCGCGGACTGTTTGCTGTCTCTCGCGGCTGCGCCGACCTTCGCAATTATGGCACTGCTTGCAGGGGTCGATGGCGGCAGAATGTCGGATATGCTTTGCTCGGCCGCGCATGGTGCGTCACCGCTGAGCGGAATGGTCCCGATGTACTTGCTGATGAGCGCCTTACATTCGGGACCCTGGCTGAAGCTAATCGCCAACCGACGAAGCCGCGCACGCCGGTTTGCGGGCCCGGCAGACGCTAGGCCATCGGCTCGGGCACACGACCTCGATCTGCACGGAACTATTTTTGAAAGCAATACCAGGAAGGTGAAATTATGAAGATTGGCGTTATTGGCGTTGGTGAGATGGGGGGAACTATAGCGCGCAGATGGACCGAGAAGGGACACAGCGTGCGTGTCGCCAATTCGCGCGGCCCCGAGGCGGTCAAGCAATTTGCGGATGAAATCGGGGCCGGTGCTGCCGATATCTATGGGGCCGTAGAAGGCGCGGATGTCGTGTTGCTGTCCATGCCCTTTCCCGCCGTGGCGAAGCTGCCCAACGACTTGTTCAATCGGGCTGCGGAAGGCGTGGTGATCATCGATACGGCGAACTATTACCCCGACGTGCGCGACGCGCATATTCCGGAGATCGACGCCGGTATGCCGGAAAGCGTCTGGATATCGCGGCAGCTTGGCCGCCCCATTTTCAAGGCGTTCAATAGCATCATGTTCCACGCCCTCTCTGAACTGGGGAAGCCCGAAGGCTCGCCAGATCGGCTGGCTATCCCCGTGGCGGGTGATGATGCTCGGGCCAAACAGATCGTAATGGGACTGGTCAATGAAATGGGGTTCGATCCGGTCAATGGCGGTTCGTTAGAGGTATCGTGGCGGCAGCAGCCTTCAACGCCCGCCTATTGTTGCGACTATGGTGCGGAAAAGACGCGGGACGGGATCAGGGCAGCGGTCAAGGGTAAGGCGGAGAAGATACGCGACAATGAGTGGAGAGTGAATTATGGCAGGCTCTTTGCCAACAAGCCGACCTATGCCGATGTCCATGCCGATGTCATCGCAATGAACCGTTCACTGAATCCGCTCTAAGACCAAAATTCAGAGCAAGACCTTGGCAGATCAGAGCAAGACCTTGGCAGAGGTGAGCAAATGCCTTGGGTCACTAACCGGTGCGCGCGCAGATCTACTGGAACAGCCAGCCCCGCTCGGGAAGCTGCGTCAGGAGCGCCGTCAACGAGGACGCCTGGTAGATGGCCGCTGACCAATTCTCCGCAGTGACATCAAGCAGCACCAGACGAGGTTGTGCGTTCCGAAAGTCGTATGTCAGTCTTTCGCGACTCCCGTCACCGCCGATTACCATTGCGCTCGGGAAGCGCTCCCGAACAAACGCCGTCTCGTTGATTGGAATAACCTCATCTATCGGATAAATAACGACATAGGGATTGGCAGGTGGAAGGAACTCGCCCATTGTCCCTCGCGTGCGCACGAAGTGGCGGTAGTCATTGGGAAGGCGCACACCGAAGTGGCGCTCGACTTCCGCAATCTGCGCTTCGCTTGCAGCCATCTGACCAACTTAGCCGGTTGCCGATCATCCAGAGACGGCATTTAAGGGGATACGATGGGCCCGCCTGAGTTCTCGTCGCTGACGCACGCCCCTTGCCTCCGTCACTGGAACTATGCAACGCCTCTATCACCCGCAGCAAGCAAGAATGACTGCTTTTAGCCCGAGGCTGCCAATCTCTGATGTCTGCTTTCACGGAGAGAATTGGGTGCTAAGCGGATGAAAGTTGATTGACCAACCGTGACTGACGAGGAGTGCGGGAGCGAAAGACTGATGTAGCGGGATGATCACGAACAGGCACTGCTTACCGCCCCATCCACGTCCCCCATCGCCGTGAGTCACATAAATGAGTTAGTGAGATCAGCGCCGTAGCTCGCGTGATCGTCTGGTCCACATCACCCCTCCGGCGATCCCGCGGCGTCCCATGCCGATATCAAGATGATGCGGCAGATCATCGAGGTGGCAAAGCCATTCGGGATCGCAGCGCACGGCCGGACGGGCATGCGAGCCTGAAGGGGCTACGGTTGATCTAACCTCACTGCGGCAACGTGGTGCCGCGCGCCACTGCCTCGAATTCGACGCGGCGCGCCGCGAAGACCGGTTGAGGCGCCACGCAGGCGATCTTGCTCAGGCCCTTGGGGGTATAGAACATGAAGATGAGCGTCGGTTGGTCGGCGGCCCAATTCCGGATCATCGGCTTTGGCTTCGAAATCGCGCTCACCACCGCCCCGCGCACGCCCGCGTGGTCGAAGCGCTCGACGCTCGCTATCTGGTAAAAATCGCTTAAGCCCTCGCGGTAGAACGCCTCCCAATCGGGATTGTCGGTCTGGCGGTTGAGCATCTCCTGGCTGAAATGCTCGAAGCCGGGCAGGACTTCGAAAGAGACCTCGCAGGCAACGCCGGGTTCGGCGGGCTTGGTCAGGTGCAGGGCCACCCGCGATGGCGATGCTGGCGCGGTTGGCGTTGCAACATATCCCGCGGGGGGGGCGACCGCGAATCCCGATGGGGCAAGGTCTAAATCCTGCGCAGCCGCACCGTAATGGCAAGCGGCCGCTGCCACCGCCAAAAATCCTTTGATTGCCGAAACGATCCTGCGCAAAATGCCCCGCAATTCGGGACGCCGGGTCCGCTATTGCCGTACCAGATTGATCGGTTCGCGGCCTTCGGGGACCCGCTGCCAGTTGGTCGGATCGTTAGCCTCGAAGCGCCAGAAGCGCCCGGCTTTCGATCGCAGCACCAGTTCGCCGCGATCGAGATACCAGGCCGCAGGCCCGAAGCCCGTCACGAACGATTCGCAGCCCGGCTTGAGTCTGAGCGCAAAGGCGTCCTCGCCGGCGGCCGCGTTGGTCAGCGTAATGGTGCACACGGTCTTACCGGAGCCGCGCACCACGCTCCAATCCCCCGCCATCTGGTCAGGCGGGACGTTTACCGCGGCGGCGGACGCCGCATTCTGCATGAAGAAGATGCCTTCGCCGGGCCGCTGGGCCTCGAAAATGCCGCTCTCGACTTCGGAGAATTCCAACACCGGCTTGCCTTTGCCGTCCATCAGCTTGACGAGATCGAGGCCCCCGATCGTCCAGCCGGTGACCTCCTTCAATTCCGGCATCTGCGCCCCACAGGCCCTGTCGACATCGAGCTTGAACAATGCGCCGCTCGGATCGGCCTTGAAGGTCAAGTGGCAGCTGCGGTCGCGCTCGGCGGTGGAAATTTCCCACTTGCCGATCATGGTCTTGAACGTCTCGTTCGACGTTATGGCGCGCTGGGCGGAGGCTGGCGATGCCGCGGCGACGGCCGCAAGCGCGAGGAGGGCATGAAACGTGCTTTGGCGACAGGGCATTTCGAGGTGTCTCCATGCAAATGCGCCAGACCGACGATAATGGCGCGGGCCTCCCCCGCTCCAATCGATCACTCCAGTGAAGAAATCCGCAAATGCGTTATTTTTTCGACGGCGTTTCCGGAACCGGCGTGAGCGGCCCTTTGCCGGACGCCCAGGAGACGAGATTATCCACAACGAGCTGATCCATCGCGGCACGGGTGTAGACCGACGCCGACCCCAGATGCGGGAACAGGACCACATTTTCCATTTCCATCAGTTCCGCAGGAACCGTCGGTTCATTAACGAACACATCGAGCCCCGCGGCGAAAATCTTCTTCTCGCGCAGGGCGGCGATCAGCGCCGGCTCGTCGACGACGGAACCGCGGGCAACGTTGATCAAAATGCCGTTCGGGCCGAGAGCTTCGAGGACCTCGGCGCCGATGAGATTGCGGGTTTCGGCGCCGCCCGGCACGATGACCACCAGCACGTCCGCATCACGCGCCATGTCGATGAGACCAGGATAGTGCTTGTAGGCGATGCCTGCGTTGGGCCGGCGCGCATGATAAACCACCGGAACCCTGAAGGCGTCGAGCCGCCGCGCAATAGCCTGCCCGATTCGCCCCATGCCGACAATACCGACGGTGCGGTCGCGCAAGGTCGCCGGGGTCAGCGGATACGGCCCATGGCCCCACTTGCCGGCGCGCAGGTAGCGCTCGGCTTGAGGGAACTCGCGCACCGTGCATAACAACAGCCCGAGCGCGGTGTCGGCGACCTCCTCGTTGAGCACATCCGGCGTGTTGGTAACCAGGACGCCGTGCGCACCGGCCCATTTGGCATCCACGTGGTCATAGCCGACGCCGAAGCTCGACACGATCTCGAGCCTGGGGAACCGCTGCATGAATGCCGCATCGATCTTCTGGTTGGAATAGGTGACGGCAAACGCCCGTACGCGATCGGCGATACCGGACAGGAAGGCCTCGCGGTCTGTCGCCTCGATCAGCCGATGGATGGTGAACGCCGGCTCCAGACCATTTGCCAGGAGCGGCTTCGATGGTCCAACCAGCAAAACATCTGGCTTGTTGTCAGCCATGTGACTCCTCCTCATCACGCAAGACGAATATGTGGAAAGATCAAGCAAGAACCGTGCGCGGTTGCCTCAGATCATCAATCCGACCGGATGCTCGATGAAATGCCGGAAGGCGGCGAGCAACGCAGCGCCGAGGGCGCCGTCGATGACGCGGTGATCGCATGACAGCGTCACCGTCATCTGGCTGAGGAAACGGATCCCGCCGTCGGCGGTCTCCGCGGGCCGTCGCGCGGCGGCCCCGACCGCGAGAATTGTCGCATGCGGCGGGTTGATGATGGCGGCGAATTCCCGCACGCCATGCATGCCGAGATTGGAAATCGCCGTGACGCCGCCCGCGATGTCGGCGGGCTTGAGCTTACGCAGGTGGGCGCGGGCGGACAGACCCTTCATCTCGGCCGAAATAGCGAGCAGCGATTTGCTTTCCGCGCCGCGGATGATCGGCGTCACGAGACCGCCTTCGATCGCCACCGCAACGCCGACGTCCGAGCGCCGGAACCGGAGGATGCGATCCTCCGCCCACACGGCGTTTGCAGCCGGCACCCGCTGCAGCGCCAGCGCCAGCGCCTTGATGATGAAATCGTTGATCGAAAGCCGCAACGCCGGCTGGCCGGCTTCATCCGGTAACACCGCGGCGTTCGCTTCCTCCCGCACTGCATTGAGCCGCTCCATCGCGACATCCGCCGAGAGGTAGAAGTGCGGAATCGTCTGCTTGGCCTCGATAAGCCGCGCCGCAATGGTTCGCCGCATGCTGTCGAGCGGAATTTCCTCGTAGCTGCCCGGCTCATAAAGGGCCTTGATCCGATCGGGCGATGGCGACGCGGGGCTGCGGGCGAGGCCGCCGGCGCGGGCCGCGACCGCCGTTTCAACATCACGGGCGACGATGCGCCCATGGGGTCCGGACGGCACCATGCGGCCGAGGTCAATGCCGGCTTCGCCGGCGAGCCGTCGGGCCAGCGGGGTGACGACCACGCCGCTTGGAAGCTTCGCAGGTCCGAAGTTGCGCTCGGGCGTGCGGACCTCGCGGAAGGGATCGAGCTTGATCGGAGGCGTGGGCGGCGCCGCGTGTGCAGGTGAAGGGTGTGCCAGCGATACAATCGGTGTGCGGGGTGAGATGGACGAGAGCGCCGGAACAGGCCCGATTGCCTTCGACGCCGGAGCCGCCGTTGCGCCTGCCGCTCCGGAAAGGACCGCGACGACCGCACCGACCGGCGCCACTTCGCCGGCTTCGACGCGAATTTCCTCAAGCACGCCCGCCGCGGTCGCCGGAACCTCCATGGATACCTTGTCGGTCTCGATCTCGAACAGATTGTCGCCAGGCTTGACGGCATCTCCGATCGCTTTGAACCAGGTGGTGATTTTGCCTTCCGCCACGGTCTCGCCGAGCTGCGGCATCAGGATTTCCATCCGCGCGGTCCCCTTCAGATGACAGACGACAGAGGACAGACTACAGACCACAGATGACATATCTGATCTGTCATCCGTCGTCCGTCCTCTGTCGTCTGATTACCAGCTCATCGATACGTATTGGGTTTCGAGAAATTCCATCATGCCCTCATGGGCGCCCTCCCGGCCGATGCCGCTTTGCTTGGTGCCGCCGAACGGCGCGGCTGGATCGGACACCAGCCCGCGGTTAAGCCCGATCATTCCGTAATCGAGTTTTTCCGACACTCGCATGCCGCGGCTCAAGTCCTTGGTGTAGAGATACGCGACGAGGCCGTACTCGGTGTCGTTCGCCCGCCGGATCACTTCGTCCTCGGATCGGAATATCTGGATCGCCGCCACTGGCCCGAAAATCTCCTCGTTCAACATGGCGGCGCCATCCGGCACGCCGGTCAGCACGGTGGCGGGATAGAAATAGCCCTTGCCCTCCGGCGCCTCACCGCCGGTGAGCACCTTGGCGCCCTTTTTCACCGCGTCCGCGACCAGCGCCTTGACCTTGTCGCGGCCCTCGGCGTTGACAAGGGGTCCCAGCGCGACTCCGTCCGTGAGGCCGTTGCCCATCTTGAGGGCGGCCATCTTTTCGGTGAGCTTGCGGGCGAATTCATCATGGACCCTTTCCTGCACGTAAAACCGGTTGGCGGCCGTGCAGGCCTCGCCCATGTTGCGCATCTTGGCGATCATCGCGCCCTCGATGGCGGCATCGATGTCGGCGTCCTCGAACACGATGAATGGCGCATTGCCGCCGAGCTCCATGGCGGGCTTCACCACGTTGTCGGCAGCCTCGTGCAGGAGCTTGCGGCCGACCTCGGTCGACCCCGTGAATGACACCACCCGCACCCGTGGATCGTGCAGCATCGCGGATACCACCGCGCCGGAGCGGCGCGACGGAATCACGTTGACGACGCCGGCCGGCACGCCGGCTTCTTCGAGCAGGGGCATCAGAGCGAGCATCGTCAGCGGCGTCTCGGAGGCCGGTTTGAGCACCACCGGGCAACCGGCCGCGAGCGCCGGTCCGATCTTGCGCGTCGCCATGGCGGCCGGGAAATTCCACGGCGTCACCAGCACCGCGACCCCGGCCGGCCGGTGCTGCACCAAGATGCGGGCGCCCGACGATGGCGCGCGCGAGACTTCGCCGATATTGCGCACCGCCTCTTCCGCATACCAGCGGAAGAACTCCGCCGCATAGGCGACTTCGCCGCGGGAGTCCGAGAGCGCCTTGCCGTTCTCGAGCGTGATCAGCTTGGCGAGGCGCTCCGCCTCACCCACGATGACCTCATAGGCCTTGCGCAGAACCTCCGCGCGCTCGCGCGGCTTGCGTCCGGCCCAGCCTTCAAACGCGTCCTGTGCCGCGTCGACGGCGGTCTTGGCATCCGCGACGCCGGCGCTCGCCACCGACGTAATGACGTTCTCGGTCGCCGGGTCGATGACGTCAAAGCGCGCGTCATCGGCGGCCTTGCGCCACTTGCCGCCGATCCACAGATCGGTCGGCACATGGGCGAGCAGATTTTCATACATGGCAGTTAGTCCTGCGGGGGCACCGTCGTGCGTCCATTATCGCAGCGCCGAAGGACGGGCGCTACGCGGACGAGCGCACGGTTATAATTGTTTTGGAAAGATAAGTATAACGCCCACGAACGACGTCGGGATGCCCCTACCCTCAAGCAGGTCATGGCCGGGTTCGTCCCGGCCATCCTGATCGTCAGGCACTGTGCCCGCCTCATCGAGATCGCCGGGACAAGCCCGGCGATGACAGATTGCCCCTGTTACGGATCGGCGCCATCGTGGGGATCGTGCACTACGCTTACCCCTGCTTCGCGATCTCCCGCAGGATGAACTTCTGAATCTTCCCGGTCGACGTCTTCGGCAATTCCCTGAATACGATGTAATGTGGGCACTTGTAGCCGGCGAGATGCTTGCGGCACCACGCGATCAGTTCCTCTGCCGTCGCGGTCGTGCCCGGCTTCAACTCAACAAAGGCGCAGGGCGTCTCGCCCCACTTGTCGTCGGGCTTCGCGACCACGGCGGCGGCCTGCACGGCGGGGTGCCGGTAGAGCGCATCCTCGACCTCGATGGAGGAGATGTTCTCGCCGCCCGAAATGATGATGTCCTTGGAGCGGTCTTTGAGCTGGATGTAGCCGTCCGGATGCACGACGCCGAGGTCGCCGGAATGGAACCAGCCGCCCGCGAAGGCCTTTTCGGTCGTGGCTTTGTTCTTGAGATAGCCCCGCATCACTACATTGCCGCGAAACATCACCTCGCCGATCGTCTCGCCGTCGCGGGCGACTGGCCGCATCGTGTCGGGATCGCGGACGTCGAGGCCCTGCAGCACCGGGTAGCGCACGCCCTGGCGCGCTTTCCTGGCGGCCTGCTCGGCAGCCGGCAGGGCGTCCCACTCGCGGTGCCATTCGTTGACGCTGGCGGGGCCGTATGTCTCGGTGAGGCCGTACACGTGGGTCACGTTGAACCCGGCTGCGCGCATGGCGGCGAGCACGGCTTCCGGCGGCGGCGCCGCGGCGGTGACGAACTCGACCGTGTGGGGCAACGGCTTCTTCTCGTGCGCGGCAGCGTTGAGGAGCGTCGACATGACGATCGGGGCGCCGCACAGATGCGTCACGTTGTGGCGCGCGATGGCATTATAAATCGGCGCGGCGCGCACCTGGCGCAGGCACACGTGGACGCCGGCGACGATCGAGACCGTCCAGGGAAAGCACCAGCCGTTGCAGTGGAACATCGGCAGCGTCCACAGATAGACCGGATGCCGGCCCATGGCGCAGGTGAGCACGTTGCCCATCGCCAGCAGGCAGGCGCCGCGATGGTGATAGACCACGCCCTTGGGATCGCCGGTGGTGCCGGAGGTGTAGTTGAGCGCAATGGCGTCCCACTCATCGGCCGGCATCGCCCAGGAGAAGTCCGGGTCGCCCTGTTGAAGAAAATCTTCGTATTCCATGTCGCCCAGCCGCTCGCCGGGGCCGGAATATTCCGGATCGTCATAGTCGAGGACCCGCGGCTTCACCTTGGCGAGCCCTAGCGCCTCCTTGATGACCTTCGCATACTCGCGATCCGTGATCAGCAATTTAGTTTCAGCGTGATCGAGCGTGAAAGCGAGGATCGCCGCGTCAAGCCGGGTATTAAGCGCGTTGAGCACAGCCCCGGTCATGGCGACACCGTAGTGGGCATCGAGCATCGCGGGCGTATTGGCAAGCATCACCGACACGGTGTCGCCGCGCGAGATCCCATGCTTGGCGAGCGCCGAGGCGAGCCGGCGGGCGCGGCCGTAGAACTCTCCATAGGTCCAGCTACGAGCGCCATGCACCATGGCGATGCGCTGCGGAAACACGGCCGCGGCGCGCTCCAGAAACGACAGCGGCGTCAACGGCTGAAAGTTCGCCGGGTTGCGGTCAAGACCCACGTCATAGATGCTGTCGGTCATAACAATGTAAGCTCCCCGAATAGGTTAATGCCGAACGCCCGGAGCGCCCAGGAAACCCCCTCCCTACCCTCCCCCGCATGCGGGGGAGGGTAGGGAGGGGGCGACAAGCCAGATCACGAGCAGGAGCGCCGCCACCCACACGACGATCACCGCGACAGCCCCTGCTCGGCTCACCGGCCGCTCCGCAATCACGCTCGCCGCCGCACGATGCTCGGCCAGAACATCGGCAGGGATGAGGCGCAGCACCAGCAGCAACCCCAGCGGCACCAGCACCAGATCGTCCAGATAGCCGAGCACCGGGACAAAGTCCGGGATGAGATCGATCGGCGACAGCGCATAGGCAACGACGCAGGCCCCCACCGCCTTGGCGTACCACGGCACCCGCGGATCGCGGACGGCTAGCGCGATCGCGACCACGTCCCGTTTGAGATTGCGCACGCGTTCTCGCCACGTCATCGTCTGTCCGTCGCTCTGGTCGGAGAGAGCGCCTCAGTAATGCCCGCCACCCCTTGCCCCACCAAACCCTCATCAGATCACGAACCCCAAAACATAGGCGATGCGGTAGAAAACCACGGTGTCGCTGCCATGTAACCAATGGTTTATTGGTGAAGCCACCCCTGCGCCATAACCGGCGCTGAGCCGAAAGAAGGGGCGGCACGAAAAGCGGCCGCGAGGGAGGTTCAGGTGAGCACAGCTTCGGTATCCCAGCCGCATGTCGGCAAGAGCCGCTATCATGAAGTCTATGCCCGCTCTCAGCGCGACCCGGTCGGCTTCTGGGGGGAGGCCGCCGCGGACATCGATTGGTATGAACCCGCGACCAAGGTTTTCGATCCCGCGATGGGCGTGTACGGCCGCTGGTTCGTGGGCGCCAGCTGCAACACCTGCTTCAATGCGGTCGACCGCCACGTGGCGCGTGGGCGCGGTGCCCAAAGCGCCATCATCTACGATTCCCCGGTGACCGGCGTAAAGCGCGCCATCAGCTATGCGGAGTTGCTCGCGGAAGTCGGCACCCTTGCCGCGATCCTGCGGGACTTTGGCGTGGTTAAGGGCGATCGTGTCATTCTCTACATGCCCATGGTTCCGGAAGCGGCGATCGCCATGCTGGCATGCGCCCGCATTGGGGCGATCCATTCGGTGGTGTTCGGCGGCTTCGCGGCGAAGGAACTCGCCACTCGCATCGACGATGCCAAGCCAAAAGTCATTCTGTCGGCGAGTTGCGGCATCGAGCCGGGCCGCGTCGTGAGATACAAACCGCTGCTCGATGAAGCGATCGAGCTTGCAACCGCCAAGCCCGAGGCCTGCCTGATCCTCGAGCGGCCGCAAGCCGAGGCCGATCTTGTTCCCGGCCGCGACCATGACTGGGCGAGCCTGCGCGATGCCGCCGCCGCGGCCGGCAAGACCGCCGGCTGCGTGCCCGTTGCCGCTACCGACCCGCTCTACATCCTGTACACGTCGGGCACCACGGCCCAGCCAAAGGGGGTCGTGCGCGACAATGGCGGCCACATGGTGGCGCTGAAATGGTCGATGCAGAATCTATACGGCGTCAACCCCGGCGAGGTGTGGTGGTCGGCCTCAGATATCGGCTGGGTGGTGGGTCACAGCTATATCGTCTATGCGCCGCTGCTGCATGGCTGCACCTCGATCCTCTACGAAGGCAAGCCGGTCGGCACGCCCGATGCCGGCGCGTTCTGGCGGGTCATCGCCGAGCACGGCGCGGTCGCCCTGTTTACCGCGCCGACCGCATTCCGTGCCATCAAGAAGGAGGACCCGCAAGCCAAGCATCTCGCCCGCTATCACCTGGCGAATTTCCGCGCCCTGTTCCTCGCCGGGGAGCGCGCTGACCCGGATACTGTGAAATGGGCGGAGGACATTCTCGGCGTGCCGGTGATCGATCATTGGTGGCAGACCGAAACCGGATGGGCGATCGCGGGCAACCCGATCGGGCTCGGCCAGCTTCCCGTCAAGCGCGGCTCGCCCACCGTCGCAATGCCGGGCTACGACGTGCATATCGTCGATGAAGGCTGCCGGGAGAT
>Ga0257161_1000309_pt1 | contig 12863 bp, 8 predicted proteins | sample NR01A_FD_185954 | JGI IMG/M metagenome (GOLD analysis project Ga0257161, IMG submission 185954) | Soil microbial communities from H.J. Andrews Experimental Forest, Oregon, United States - NR-01-A | ecosystem: Environmental > Terrestrial > Soil > Temperate forest > Bulk soil | place: USA: Oregon... | reverse complement strand
GGGGCCGGCCTGCCGGAAGACACCTTCGCCGCACGAGATCCAGCCGAATTCGCCGAACAACTCGGCCAGTTGATGCGCCTTGTCGCCGAAAACATGAAGCAGCTCCTCGAGGCGCGCCAGCTGGCCAAGCGCCTCTCCCGCAGCTCGAGCCAGACCACGGTCCAGGCACTGAACAACAACCCTCTCAAATTCGCCCCGAGCACCGAGGATGCCTTGCGCGTCATGTTCGGGCCGCCGACCCGGAGCTACTTGGACGCCAGGCGCGCCTTCGCTCAGAGCTTCGACGACTTGAAGGGCCACCAGGTCAGGACCTTTTCCGCCATGCAGCACGCCCTGCGGCTGATGCTTGGAGAATTCGATCCCGACGTCATCGAGAATACCACCGCCGGCGACCGCGGCTTGGCCGCCATGGTCGGATCGCGCAAGGCGCGCTTGTGGGACATCTACGCGGCGCGCTGGCATGCCCGCACCCAGAGCCGCGCGGACGGCATGCTCAATGCCTTCATGGACTATTTCGCCGAGTGTTACGATCGCGGTGAAAAATGAGGTACGCGTGCGTGCGGCCAGTCAGGCGACTTTGCCCACCCTACAATGCTACGCTCGCACCCCGGACGGCGGCAGGCAAGCCTGAACCGTTCGGCGGAGATTCTACACTAAGTTGCTGAACGCTGCGCAAATCGGATCGAAAATCCATGGTTAAAACGATAGAGACACCTTAATGTCCTGGTACACCAAGGTGGCGTGGACGGAGGGCCTCTTCCTTCGACCCCACCATTTCCAGCAGAACGACCGCTATCACGAGCACCTGCTTGAATCGCGGGTGCGGGCGACCACCCCTTATCCGTGGGGGTTCTCCCATCTGGAAATCGACCGTGACCTTGCTCAGCAAAGCAAGTTCGCACTGCGACGCGCCGCCGGCGTCCTGCCCGACGGCACGCCGTTCGATCTTCCGGTAGATAGTCCGCTGCCGCCCCCGATCGTGGTGCCGGACACGGCCTCGCAGCAGGTCGCATGGCTGTCTATGCCGGTCGCCGCCGCCAATATGCGCGAAGCGGACGACCGGGAATCCGACAGCGCCGCGCGTTTCGTCATCGGTTCGGAAACCTTCATCGACTCGACCTCGGCGGTGCGCATCGAAGAGGAAGTCGACATCGCATTTCCCCGGCTGGGTTTCGAACTTCGCAAGACTGCCAAGCCCGGATACATCAGCCTCGGCATCGCCCGCGTGCTCGAAGTCCGCGACAAGCAGATCGTGTTCGACGAAAAATACATCCCGCCCGTGCTTTTGTGCAGCGCCCACCCGATCGTCGCCGGCTGGATCGACCGCGTGGTCGGCTGGATCGACAACAAGCTCGATGAACTGGCGCGTTATGCCGCCGACCCCACCGCCGGCGGCGGGCTGCAGAGCGTCGACTATTTCGTTCTGCAGCTGCTGAACCGGCATATTGCGGTGCTCAAGCACTACCGTGCATCGGGCTACCTGCATCCGGAGCGGCTGTTCGACGAATTTCTGCGCCTTGTCGGCGAGCTTGCGACGTTCGCCACGCCCGAGCGGCGAGCGCGCGACTATCCGGTCTACGACCAGGATGATCTGGAGAACGTGTTCGGGCCGGTGATGCGCGACTTGCAGGATTTCCTCAGCGCCCGGCTCGGCCGCCGCGCGATTCGTCTGGAGATCATCGAGCGCGCCAACAATGCCTTCGTTTCGACGATCCGCGACCGCACCTTATTTCGCAATGCGACCTTCGTGCTTGAGGTCGCGGCGCGCCGCCCGCTCACCGAAATTCAGAGCCATTTCCCGCACCTCTTCAAGGTCGGCCCCAACACCAAGATGAACGAGATCGTGCACGCCCATCTGCCCGGCGTGCCGCTGATCCATTTGCCGACGCCCCCGCCGCAGATCCGTGCGATCACGGACCACGTCTATTTCTTCTTCGACCGCAAGTCGCCGCTGTGGCCGGAATTCTCGACGGCGAGTTCCATCGGCATGCATTTTTCCGGCGACTGGCCGGAGCTTGAACTCGAATTGTGGGCCGTATTGGAAGACCGGCGATGAACGACAAGCTTCCACCGCGCAGTCCGTTCGGCATCCCGGGGGAGAAGACCGTCATTCGCCCAAATCCGGGAGGGCGGCGCGCGGTCCCGCCGCAGCCCCCAGCCTACAGTCCGGTGCCGCAAGCCCCCGGGCCGCCGCAGCCCGCGGCGCCTGCGGCTACACCCTATGTACCGCCGGCCGCTCCGGGAAATCCCAATGCCGAGGAATGGATCAGCACGCCGGCTCAAGCGCCGCAGCCGGTCCTCCAGGTGCACGTCCCCCAGGTGCGGATCGACGAGCTCGTCGCCCCGAACGAAAATCCGATCCTGCGCTCCGCCGGCCCGCTCTTGCTTATTCTCGGCCGCCTGCGCGTTGCGCTTGCCCGCGCGTCGTTCGCGAGCCTGATGGAGCAGGTCGCCGATGCCATAAAATTTTTCGAGCAGGACATCCGCTCTGCCGGCATCTCCGAGGCCCAGGCAAATTCCGCCAAATACATCATTTGCGCCACCGCCGACGACATCGTCCAGAACATCCCGACCGAGGACCGTCACGTCTGGACGCAATACAGCATGCTGAGCCGGTTCTTCGGCGAACGCATCGGTGGCGTGCGCTTCTTTGACGAGCTCACGCGGCTCAAGCAGGACCCGGTCGTCAATTACGACCTCCTCGAGTTGCAACACACCTGCCTGGCGCTGGGATTCCACGGCATCCATCGCACGTCCGCGGGTGGCGTCGCCACGTTGCAGCAGATCCAGCGCGATCTTTACGAAACGCTGCGGCGATTGCGTCCGAAGGTCTACCGCGAGTTGTCGCCGCGCTGGCAGGGACAGCAACTGGCAAGCCAGGCGCTGCGGCTGCGCGTGCCGTGGTGGGGCGTGCTCGGCTGCGTCGGCCTCATGCTGTTTGGCATCTATTTCGTTCTGCTCTATTGGCTCACCGGCGGCGTCGACCCTGCGGCAGCCCAGATGGTCTCGCTCCACGACGTCGGCAAGCTCTCGATCATTCGCGCCGCCTCCCCGGCGCCGCCACCGCCGCCACCGCCTGAACCCGATAAGATCACGCAGCTGCAGCGCATCTGCGCCGCCCTCGGACCCGATGTCGCGGCCGACAACGCCTCGGCCGAGCAGACTGCAAATCAAATCACCGTCCGGGTCGGCAACGTCATCCTGTTCGATTCGGGCTCGGCCACGGTGCTCGACCAGTTCAAGCCGATCGCAGGCCGCGTCGCCGGCACGCTCGACAAGGAAGAGGGCTTCATAAAAATCGTCGGACACACCGACAATACGCCGATCAGCCGCAGCAACGTCCGCTTCCCGGACAACTACCATCTGTCCATCGAGCGCGCCAGAAGCGTCGCAGCTTTGTTCAGGCCCTTCTTGGCCAAGCCCGACCGCCTCCAGACCGACGGCAAGGGCGAGAGCGCGCCGATCGCCGACAACAAGACTCCCGAAGGACGCGCCAAGAACCGCCGGGTCGAGATTCTCATTCCACGAACCGACACCGGCCCGGTGTCGCAGAAGACGTGCGCGCGATGACGAAAGACACGAGCAAGCCATGATGGGCATTTCCTCGAGAGACATCCTGCGGATCGTCCTTGCCGGGATCGGCCTCACGTCGGTCTGCGCCCTCGTTTATCTCGCCGGGCCTTTGATTTCGATCGGCGGCTGGCGCCCGCTTGAAAGCTATATCGCACGTGAAATTACCATCCTGGTGCTGGTGGCTGTTTTCGCCTCGGTGATGGCGGTCAATTGGACCCGTCGCAAGAAAGCCACCGCCAAGATCGCCGAGGGCATCGCGACTCCGGACAAGGTCGAGGACGACGCCGACGTCCTCAAAGACAGGATGAAGGACGCGCTCGCCACGTTGAAGACGGCGAGCGGGGGCAAGTCCGACTTCCTCTACGATCTGCCGTGGTACGTGCTGATCGGCCCGCCGGGCTCCGGCAAGACCACGGCGCTCGTCAATTCGGGGCTGAAGTTTCCGTTGTCGCGCGGCGCCACGCCGGCCGCGATCGCCGGCGTCGGCGGCACCCGCTATTGCGACTGGTGGTTCACCGAAGAGGCGGTGATGATCGATACCGCCGGCCGCTACACCACCCATGATTCCGACGCCACGGCCGACAAGGCGAGCTGGGTCGCCTTCCTCGATCTGCTCAAGAAGAACCGGCCGCGCCAGCCGATCAACGGCGTCCTCGTCGCCATCAGCCTTGAGGACCTGATGATGCTGCCGCCCGCCGACATCGCGGCCCATTCCAACGCGATCCGGGCGCGGCTGTTGGAACTGCATGAACGTCTCAAGGTCGATTTCCCGGTCTACGCGCTGTTCACCAAGGGAGACCTGGTCGCGGGCTTCACCGAGTATTTCGCCAGTCAGTCCGACCAGGGCCGTCGGCAGGTGTGGGGCGCGACGTTCCAGACCGACGACAAGACCCGCAATCTCGTCGGCGACATCCCGAAAGAGTTCGATGACCTTATCGAGCGCCTCAACAGCGAACTCACCGACCGGCTCCAAGAGGAACCGACGCCGAGCAACCGCGTGCTGCTCTATGGTTTCCCGACCCAGATGGCGGCGCTCAAGCGGCCGATCTTCGATTTCCTCAACCAGATTTTCGAGCCGACCCGCTATCACGCCAACGCGACGCTGCGCGGCTTCTACTTCACGTCGGGGACGCAGCATGGCACCCCGATCGACCGCCTGATCGGGGCCTTGGCAAAAAGCTTCGGGGCCGAGCAGGTCGGCGCCCATGCCTATTCGGGCCTCGGCAAGAGCTTCTTTCTCACCGACCTCATTCTCAAGGTCATCATCGGCGAAGCCGCCTGGGTCTCGACCGACCGCGCCGCTGTGCGCCGCGCCCGGATCATCAAGGCCTGCCTCTACTCAACGGTCGCGCTCTTCGCCGTGGCAATGACGGGGCTGTGGTGGGTGAGCTACAGGTACAATAGCGAACTGATATCCGCGACCCAATTTGCGGTCCTCGATTACCCCCGGCAGGCGGGGACCTACGCGCATGAAACGCTCATCGGCGACCGCGACGTGCACAAGGTGCTGCCGCTTCTCTACAGGCTGCGCACGCTGCCGACCGGCTACGCCACACGGGAAACCCCGACCCAGCTGCTCGCCACGTTGGGATTGAGCCAGCGGGAGCGCCTTCAGACTTCGGCCGAGCAGGTCTATCATGTGGGCCTTGAGCGGATGTTCCGGCCGCGGCTGATGTTCCGGCTGGAGGAAGTCCTCAACGCCAACAAATCAAACCCCGGCCAAATCTACGAAGCGCTCAAAGTCTACCTGATGATCGCCGGCGTCGAGCGGGCGGACCGTGATCTCATCGTCGGCTGGATGCGCAACGACTTCGCCGACCTCTATCAGGGCGCTCCGAACGCCGAGGGCCGCAAGGCTCTGGAAAGCGAGCTTGTCGCCATGCTCGATCTCGAAGGCGGCGAGGAGCCGCTGGTCGAACCCAACTGGGGCCTGATCGAGGAATGCCGGCGCATTCTGGCGCGGCTGAGCATCGCGGACCGCGCCTATCAGCTCCTCAAGTCGCAGGCGCGACAGTCGATCGCTCCCGACTGGGTCGCAGCCCATCATGGCGGACCGGATTTCGCAACTGTATTTGAAGCGGTCTCCGGCGACGATGTCGAGCGGATTTCCATCCCGGGTTTCTATACCTATGTGGGTTTCCAACGCGCCTTTATCGAAAAGCTTCCGACCCTCGAGGAGCAGCTCCAGCGCGATAGCTGGGTGCTGGGCGATATCGGCAAGCTCGGGGCCATCCAACAGCAATACGACAACCTGCGCCGCGATCTCCTCAATATTTACAGCCGCGATTTCGTCGCCGTGTGGAAGCAGACGCTCGAAAAATTGCGAATCCGGCCCCTCAATGCCGGTAAGCCGAGGTACGAGGCGTTGAATGCGGCCGCGGCTTCGACGTCCCCGATCCGGCTGGTGATCGAATCGATCCGGGACGAGTCCGTGCTTACGAGAGAGCGCAAGGACGCCAAAGCTGGCAGCAATGACGGAAAAAAAGAGCCCGCGGCGTCGCCAGTGCTCGGCCCCCAGGGCAGTTCGCCGGGTGCATATATCGAGGCTCAGTTCAAGCCTTACCACCAGGTGGTGGAAGGCGACGGTTCGCGCCGCCTGATGGACGTCATCCTCAGCGACCTGACGCAGATCAACAACGACCTCCAGACGATCGTGCTCAATCCGGCGCAGGAACAGCAGGCAACGTCAGCGTTGCGCAGCCATGTCGCCCAACTCAAGAATGACGCGCGGCTGTTGCCAAGCCCGTTCAACAGCATGCTGCTGCAATCGGCCAACTCGTTTGAAAACACCATCGCTGATGACACCTACCGGCAACTTGACCTCGCGTTCCGAAACCAGGTCGGCGGCCCCTGCCGCGAGCTCACGAAGGACCGTTATCCGTTTGTTCGCGGTGCTCAAGCCGACATCCCGCCCCAAGCTTTTGGCCAGCTGTTCGGCGGGGGCGGATATTTCGAGTCATTCTTCAAAAAGAACCTGGAAGACTACGCCGACATTTCTCAGGGTGATTGGAAGTGGCGCAAGGAAAGTCCTGTCGCAAAGCACATGTCCGACGACACGTTGCGCCAATTCCAGCGCGCGGCACGGATTAAAGCCGCGTTCTTTCCGAGCAACGGCAATACCCCCATGATCCCCCTGACCGTGACGCCGCGAACGCTTCCAGGCACCGGGTTTATTGCGAAGCTGGAGATTAGCGGCATCCCGGTAACGTCGTCCACTCAGCCCAATCCCCCGCCGGTCCAGGTGCCATGGACCGGCGCCGCCGGCGCCCGAACTGCCGTATCGCTCAACCCGGACCCGCCTAATCCGAGAGTTGCGCCATCAGAACAACTTGGGGGTGTGACGGGCACGACTTCGTGGGCGCTGTTCCGGCTCCTTGACAGAGCGACAAAGTCCGCCATTCCCAACGGAATCACCGCGAGCTGGTCTCTGCTCGCTCAGGACGTGTCGTTCCAGATCATAACCGGAACCACCGTCAACCCGTTCGACCCGCGGCTATTCACGGACTTCAAATGCCCGGCGACCCTGGGGTGAGGGGCCATGCAATGCAGCCTTTACGGTAAGGTGCCGGCGAAGCGCGACTTCATTGCCATCGGGGCGCCGCGTGAATTCCTCAACGCGTGGGAGCCGTGGCTGCAGGGCGCGATTTCGGCCTCACGCACGGCGCTCGGCGAGCGGTGGCAACCGGCGTTTCTCACCGCCCCGATCTGGCGGTTCTGGCTCGGCGCCGACATCTGCGGCAGGAGCGTGATTGGCGCCTTCATGTCATCGCTCGACGGCGTCGGTCGCTATTTTCCGCTGACGCTGTTTGCCTGCGCCGACGACAAGGCCGCTATCCCGCCGCCGGAGTTCGGCTCGCAGGATGACTGGTTCGACGCCGCGGAGGCGTTCCTGATGTCGACGCTCGATCATGACGCGAATTTCGAGGCGATGACGGCCGAACTCGGCGCGTTGCCGCCGCCGTTCCAGGAACTTGCACAAGCCCCGGGGGGGTGCGACCTCAATGGCCCTCAAGCGCTGCCGGCGCGCGGCGAAAGCTTCAGCAAACTTTTCAGTTCGATTCGCGTGCGCGATTATGCCAAGATTTATGCCGGTTCGACATTTTGGTGGACCATCGGCGGTGAAGGCATCGCACCCGTCGCGCTGTCGGGTAAGGGAATGCCCGATCCGTTCCTGTTTGCGGCAATGTTGACCGGCGAGTTTGCGGCCGATCCGGCTTGAGGTACGGCCACTATGCACGATGCAAAGTCAAGGATCGAGGCTGGCGCCGCAACGCACGTCGGCAACGTGAGGCGGCAGAACGAAGACAATTATCTTGTGGCGACCCGGCTCGGCTTGTGGGCGGTGGCCGACGGCATGGGCGGCCACGCGGCAGGCGACGTTGCGAGCCGGACCGTCGTCGAGGAACTCGCTGCCATGGCGGTTCCCGCTACCGCGTCCGAATTGCTGGCAAACTGCGAGCGGCGCATCGTCAGCGCCAACAGCCGGCTTAAAGAGCTCGGCGATGAGCGCGGCGCGCTGATCGGCACCACGGTCGCAGTTTTGCTTATTTTCGATGGCCATTACGCCGCCGTATGGTCCGGAGACAGCCGAATCTACCGCGTTCGCAAACACCGGATCGAGCAAATATCGGTCGATCACACGGAAGTGCAGGAACTCATCGCCGAGGGCAGGCTCACGGCGGAGGAGGCGCGCGCCTGGCCACATCGAAACGTCATAACACGGGCGATCGGCGTGAGCGATGATCCGGAGCTCGAGATCAAAGGCGGCGCCTTGGAGCCGGGGGACGTCTTCGTGATCTGCAGTGACGGCCTTACGGCCCACGTTGAGGACCAGGAGATACTGGCGTTCGCAAGCGGACACTCGCCCCAAAAAGCCTGCAATCTCCTGGTCGAGCTGACGCTCGATCGCGGGGCGGTCGACAATGTCACCGTCGTTGCAGTGCGATTCGATCCAGCCGCAGCTGAGACCATGGCCTCTTCCCGCCTCGTTACCCTCCCCCCGTGGGAGGTAGGGAGGGGGGACGCTGGTAGGGAGTGAGGCGGAGTAAGGGCAGATGACGGACATGTATTCCGCCGAACGATCGCGCCTCGCGCCCGGCACGCGCCTGAACGGCATCTTCGAGATCGACCAGCGCATCGCATCTGGCGGCATGGGCGAAATCTATCGCGGCCACGCCATCGAAACCGGCGATCCGGTCGCCATCAAGGTGATGCGCACCGATCTCGCCGACAACGCGATGGCGATGGCGCTGTTTCGCAAGGAAGCCTCGGCGCTGCACAACATCCATCACGAGGCGATCGTCCGCTACTACGTATTCTCCAACGATCCGGGGACCGGCCGGCTTTATCTGGCCATGGAATTCGTGGACGGGCAGCCGCTGTCCGATCTGTTGCGGCGGGGACCGCTCGACTTTACGGCCGTCCGCGTGCTGCAGGAGCGTCTCGCCGCCGGCCTCAATGCCGCCCACCAGCATGGGATCGTCCACCGCGATCTCTCACCCGACAACGTGCTCATCACCGCAGGCGATCTGGCTAAAGCCAAGATCATCGATTTCGGCATCGCGCGATCGACCCGTGGCGGCGATGGCACCATCATCGGCAGCGGATTCGCCGGTAAATACAACTATGTTTCGCCGGAGCAACTCGGCCTGTTCGGCGGCGACGTCACCACGAAGTCGGATATCTACAGTCTCGGTCTGGTGTTGGCGGAATGCCTGGCCGGACGACCGATCGACATGGGCGGCACCCAGTTCGAAGTTCTGGAAAAGCGACGCACCGTACCGGATCTGCGGGCCGTCGACCCGCGTTTCCGCCCGCTGCTCGAAAAGATGCTGCAGCCGAACCCGGCGGATCGGCCAGACTCCATGGCGGCAGTAGCGGCATGGCGACCGGGGCCCGAAGCCGCGCCGCGCCGCGCCGCCGCCGCCGCGCGCGAACGCAGCCAAGCCGCAAGGCCTGCAGCTGCCGCGCAGTCGAAACCGACGCTCGGCCGGCGGCTGACAAAGATTGCTGTCGCCTTGGCGCTCCTCCTGGGCGCCGGGAGCGCCGTTTTTTATTTCCCGACCGATTTCTTTTCGCCTCAGGTCAACCCGCCGCCTCAACCACCCATTATCCGGCCGACGCCGGGACCTGTCCCGGCGCCACCGACCGACGTGCGACAGCGCATCACGGAATTCCTTGATGCCTACGACGGCGGCGATTGCTTTTTCGTTGAGCCCGTCACGGTTGGGGACGGCGACGCATACCTCGAGGGCCTTGGGACTTCCGCCTCGCCGTCTGCGCCTCCCGCATCGTTCGAACTTCTCGACCGCGAATTTGAGCGCCAGTTCGGTTTCGAGGCCCGCATCGGCGTGCACTGGGTGACGCCGGAACAATGCCCCGCAGTGAATTTCCTCTCCCGCACCCGCAAGCAGCCCGGCGCCGCCCCCCGCCTCGAGATCGATGTGTCAGGACTGCGAGGCAACGGTCCCCGCGCTCCCCTGACGGGCTCTATCGCGCAGTTTGGCGATCGGCATATCGAGTTGCTGCTGATCGCAGATGATGGGTACGTTTTTAATGTTACGGAGCATGTCAGGCCGACCGGCAACACCGAGACCTTCTCCTTCAATCCCGTGAGGAACGATCCTGGGCCACCCCGGCCGCAACTCCTGTTCGCGATCGCGTCATCAAAGCCATTGGAGGCGCTGAAATTGCCGTCGAACGGGTTGCGCGCCGACCAGGTCTTTGCCCAGGCGCTGGCCGAAATGTTGCGGACCCGCCAAACGCTCAACGTCAGCTGGAAACACTTCATGCTGGAGAAATAGGGGCGACCCTTGTGGTCGCCCTGTTGTCGGATGCGATAAATGGGGCGACCACAAGGGTCGCCCCTACAGTTGCAATGCTGGAGGACGTCGGGTGCTCCAATCCCTTCGGATTGGCTGAAGCAATCGCCTACTTGCGGCCGACGATGATGATGTTGAGGTCCCGGGTCGGCGTGAAATCTGTTGCCCGCACCTCGAATGCGGTGGGGGAGATCTTCTTGACGCCGTCGCCGCAGAAGCTGACGATACGGTCGGGCTGGCCCTTGTCGACGACAAGGTGGAAGTTCTTGATCGGACCCGCCCAGTTGGCGCCGGTCTTCAACACGTAGCTGATGCGTCTTTCCAGGATCTTGGCCTTGTTGGCCTCCTCCGCCCCGGCAAGCTTGTCGACCGACTGCAGGAAATCGTCGAGGATGCAGTAATTCGTCTTGTACCGCTGCACTTCGGATTCCAGCCCCTTCTTCTGGCGCAGCCCTTGGCGCAGCACCGTATCGAAGCTCAGGCCGACGCTGGTGCGATACCGATGCTCGACCGAAACCGGTTTTCCCGGCGGAAATGTTTGCTGCCGCACCACCGAGGTCTTCAGCGTCCAGGTCGGCTCATAGAGTGGCTCCCCCTTGTCGTTGGTGCCCGATTGCAAGAGCAGCCCGGCCGTGACGGCGCGATCGCGCGTCTGCTGTGGCAGCTCGTTGATCTTGAGCTGTCGGGCGCCGATCGGCAGCAGCGCAATGCCCATGTCGCGAAGCGTCGCCGTGACATCCTTGCTGTCGAGGGTCGCCCGCTGATTGACGGTGAAGGTGATCGGCTTGCCGTCGATCTTGGTGGAAAAGCCGACGAAGTTGACGGGATCGCCGGTCGGAAACGCCACGTTCGCGCCGTCGGCAAGGTCGATATCCGGCAGCGGAAACGCGACCGTGAGCGTGACCGGGCTGGGGCTCTGGTTGAGAAACACGTAGCGCACCGTGACGGTGTCCGGCGTGATGGTGAGGTCTTCCGATTCGATCGAAACGTCTGCGTTCTTGGTGAAGACGAGCCCGCCCACCGCCAGTTCCGCCGAAGAATCGTTGGCCCGCGCCAGTGACGCTCCGGCGTCCCAGCCGACCACGGCGCAGGTCGCCAAGATGGCGGCGAAATAGCGTTTCATGCCTGAACCTCTTCGCTACGCAGGACTGCGCCGGTCGAAACGCCAGCCCGGATCAGGACAGGCCGGAACGCCGGAATCCAGCGGGCGGTATCTTTTACATAGTCGCATGGTGCGTGGGCAAGGTTCAACCCGGCGGGCCAATGATGCTTCCATCCGCGCTGTGCGCTCATGGTTCCGGACTTATTCAATTATCGGGCCTATCGTCGCCTGGGTGCTGACCGAAATAGGCATCGATATCGCGTGCACCATGCAGAACGTGAACGATGTACAAATGACTGCGTGGTGATTCTTCGTCGGCGTAACGCAGAAAGATGACGTAATTGCCAAATGTCGTACTGCGATAGCCTGGTCCCAACTCTGGCCGCGGACGTCCTAATAGCCGCCGAGGACGGCGGAACTAGCGGGCCAACTGTCTTCTTACGATCTCTCCGCTTTCCTTAGAGACGAAATAGTGTACGATCCGACCGTAAACGTTCGAGCCGCCGCGCATGATCACTCTTTCCCCCGTAGCCGGGTCTCGAATGTCAACGCGTTCGGGACCAAAAATGATTTCGAAAAGCTCGGCAGATTCGCGTACTACGATTACGAAATGATTCAAATCCGATTTGTTCTCCTCGGCTCTAAATCGGGCGAGGGCAGTCGCGGCCGCCGCCAGTTGCGGGCCGGTAAGCGTAAATTCTACCACGGCGGGGCTCGCTGCGGATGCCATAGAGTTTGCCAAAAGAATGTAAAGTTGCTCGATAAAGGCCGCGATTTACGCGATATCACGTCGAGCCGCTTCACGATAGACGAGCCGTGGCACTCAACGCGCCGGAGTCTGCTTGAGGCGATCGAGGTGGTCGCGCGCGTGTTGGCGCACCTCGTCAGTGGTGAAGCGGCCTCCTTCAGCCTCGGCGGCGTCGAGCGCAGCGCGAAGTTCGGCGGTCTTGACCTGATTGACAGCGTGGCGAATGGCGTCCTCCGGCGTCAGAAACCGCCCGGCGGCAAGCTCCGCCTCCACCCACTGGGCTGCGTCCGGTGTAAGTTCAATTTTCATGGCACCTGCTCCTTTCGCAAATCATTCCCTTATCAAGGACCTTTAGTCCAATCGACGCGCAACATCATTTTGCAAGCCCTCATCGGTTGAGAATGCTTCACCACTTAAATCGACAGGCATGCTACGTTCCTCAATCGAGAATCTGTTCGCCCATACCCCATGTCCCGCCACGCCCCCAGCTTCATCTGCCAGAACTGCGGCGCCGTGTTTGGCCGCTGGCAAGGCAAGTGCGATTCCTGCGGCGCGTGGAACACCATCGCGGAGGAGACGGGCAAAACGCCGACGGCGTCCGGCCCCGGGAAGCCTTATC